>Ga0181520_10009072_pt1 | contig 13882 bp, 13 predicted proteins | sample PEATcosm2014_Bin_29_FD_132451 | JGI IMG/M metagenome (GOLD analysis project Ga0181520, IMG submission 132451) | Peatland microbial communities from MTU Mesocosm Facility, Houghton, MI, USA - PEATcosm2014_Bin02_30_metaG | ecosystem: Environmental > Terrestrial > Soil > Wetlands > Peat | place... | reverse complement strand
GGATGCGGGCGTATTCGAGGCCATGGAGGGAGAAGCCGATTTCGGTTGCACCACGGGGGCGGATCTCCGTGGCGGCGAGAAGGCCGAGTGGGAGCAGCGAGCGGAGATGGTCGAGGGCGACGGTGGATCGGCCGAGCGCGGCCTGTGGATCGAACGCGTGAGGGAGCTGGATGTTGATGTTGCCGTCGTCTCCAATGGGGCTGGCAGTGAGTTCGCCGGTGGAGGGGTTGAGTTCGTGAAGCTCCCACTGGGCCACGGCGGGGTTGAGCCAGGCAATGCGGGCGCGGGTTGTGGCGGCGAAGCCGAGCGTGACGATAACGCGGAGTCCGTGAAAGATGCGGCGGCCGTTGTTGTGCTTGCGGCAATAATCGAGCCAGAGGATGCCGAGGGTAAGAACGCCTTCGATGACGGCGAGCGGTTCGTCGGGACCGACACCGATGATGGCCCACGCCGATTGACCTTTGGTGATGATCCCGCGCGCGTAGGCAGGGCCGAAGCTGTGCTCGAGATCCATCGCGGAGCGGAAGGATTCAGGCGTCCAGCCGGGAAAGTGGTTGGCGAGAGAATGCTCGAGGGTGCGGAGGTAGCGGCGGCGGGCTGTGTCGCGGGCGGTGGGGGTGCGGAAGTCGGGATCGGGAACGAAGGTGAGGGTCTGTGGTTTTGCCTGCCCGAAGCGATAGGTTTCGATGCGGAGAGTGTCGCGGCGCGGTTGGATAGCGGAGATGGTGCGGACCAGGTTTTTGTCGTCGGACCAGAGATGGAGCAGGCAGCGGCCGTGATCGGCAGAGACGGAGCAGCTGGCGAGGCGGAGATCGAAGAGCAGGCGGCCGTCTTCGAGGATCGCGGCGTAAGGATGGTCGGCGAGGAAGTCTTCGATGGAGCGGGCGAGGGTGGTGGGGTTGGGGGCAACGGCGGAGGGTGAGATTGGCGCGGGCATCTCGTTCGATGGTCCGCGCCCGCTGTGATCAAGTGCAAGCGAAAAGCCTACCAGCCCATACGCTTTCGTAATTCGACAATGTGGGCTGTGTGGTGGCGGCAGTGCCAGTCATACATGGCGACGACCTGGGCGATGGATTGACGGCCGTTTTCGGGATGGGTGTAGCCGCGCTGCCACTGGTCTTCGGAAAGGTTGCGGAGGAGTAGCACCCAGCGGTAGTGCAGGGCGTCGAGGAGGCGGAGAGAGTGTTCGGGGGAAGCGGTGAGGGCGTCGGCCAGTTCTGCCCACAGCTTCTCGTCGTAGGGCTTGATGGTGGGCCAATCTTCAGTGAGGGCAAGGCGGGTGCGGATGTAGGCGTTCAAGTGGCTGTCGGCGACGTGATGGACAACCTGGCGGACGGTCCAGCCACCGTCGCGGTAAGGCGTGTCGAGCTGGGCGTGGCCCAGGCCGTCGATGGCAGCGCGGAGATTTTCCGGCAGTGCGGCGAGGACATCGATGTGCGAAGCGTGATCGGAGATATTAGCTTCGGCGCGATGGAATTTGCCGATGGGGAAGCGGGGGTCGACTGCGGCAGGCGGTGCGGATGCGGTGTTCATACACCGCAAGGTACACCGGGAGAGGCGGAGCGGCAAGGTGGGTTTTGGTGCCCCGCGGAAGACATTCGGAGAGAGTCGTGCGGATCCGGCGGCATAGGGAGTGATAGAGCCGCATCCGCCGCCGGCTAACCGCCGTGATGGTTGGGCGTGCCGTTGTGTGGATGGTGATGATGGTGATGATGGCGATGCGACGCAGCAAAAGCGGAGGCCGAGAACAGCATCAGGAAGCAGAGGAGGGTGAGCTTCTTCATATTCTAAGGATGGCACGAACGGGGATTCGACGGAAACAGAAATCTAATTAAGAATCAAATAAGCTACGCAAATGTCAGTTACTGCAGTGACGAGGGCCCGGAGTGGCCTGGAACCCTCGGGCGAAGGGACAAAAATTGGAACATAAGCGGTACTTTTTTGAGAAGTTCGGGATTACGGAGCGGCTGCTGGAGCGGTGTCTCGGCGAGGCGCTGTCGGCGGGCGGCGACTATGCGGATCTTTACTTTGAGTCGGTGGCGGCGACGTCGCTGGGGCTGGACGAGCAGATTGTGAAGTCGGCGAGCCAGGGCGTGAGCGCGGGCTGCGGCGTGCGCGTCGTGAGCGGGGAGCGGACCGGGTATGCATACACTGACGATCTGTCGGCGGAACGGCTGCTGCGGGCGGCACGGACGGCGGCGCTGATTGCGAGTGGACCGGCGAAGCAGACGGTGCGGGGATTCACGGAGACGGATGAGCCGAATTTGTATCCAGCGCCGGCGGCGGATCTGGATGCGGATCTGGCGATGAAGCTGGCTCTCGTGAACCGGGCGGATCGGGCGGCGCGGAAGTACGATCCGAGGATCACGCAGGTGCGCGCGAGCTATGCCGACGAACTACGGCGGATTCTGATTGCGGCGTCGGACGGAACGTATGCGAGTGACACGCAGCCTCTGGCGCGGATGAGCGTGTTTGTAATCGCCAAAGATGGGGAACGGACGGCGAAGGGCAGCTCGGGCGGCGGCGGGCGGGTGGAGATCGGCCACTTTACTGGCCCCAGGGGGCCCGAGCATTTCGCCGAAGAAGCGGCGCGGACGGCGATCCTGCAACTGAGCGCGGTGGCTGCGCCAGCGGGCGAGATGGAGGTGGTGCTGGGTCCCGGATGGCCTGGAGTTCTGCTGCATGAGGCGGTGGGGCATGGGCTGGAAGCGGACTTCAACCGGAAGAAGACGTCGGCATTTACGGGGCTGGTTGGGCGTTCGGTGGCGAGCACGAAGGTGACGGTAGTCGACAACGGCCGGATGCCTTCGCGGCGGGGATCGCTCAATGTGGACGACGAGGGATCGGCGACACAGGAGACGGTGCTGATCGAGAACGGCGTGCTGAAGGGTTATCTGAGCGACAAGCTGAGTGCGCGACTGATGGGGATTGCGAGCACAGGGAATGGACGGCGGGAAAGCTACCAGCAGATTCCAATGCCGCGGATGACGAACACTTATATGTTGGCGGGCGACGATGCGCCCGAAGATATAATCCGCAGCGTGAAGCGCGGGCTGTATGCGGTGAATTTCGGCGGCGGGCAGGTGGACATCACGAGCGGTAAGTTTGTGTTCTCGGCGTCTGAGGCTTATCTGATCGAGGATGGCAAGGTGACGGCTCCGGTGCGGGACGCGACACTGATCGGGAACGGGCCCGAGGCGCTGAAGCATGTGTCGATGGTGGGGAACGATCTGGCGCTCGATGAGGGGATTGGGACCTGCGGGAAGGATGGGCAGAGCGTACCGGTGGGCGTGGGGATGCCTACCGTGAAGCTGGATCGGATGACGGTGGGGGGGACTGGAAGTTAGCGGCAGCAGGATGAGAATAGTGGATGTCAAGCAGTTCGTATCGAATCCCGAAGGTTCGCGCCGATACGCGTGGTGCACGATTTCGGCGGATCAGGCGCTGAAACTAGCCGAGCCGCGGCTGCGTTGTCCTGAGTGTAAGGGTGCTATCGGCTTGTTTCGGCGATCGGATGATCACGCGATGCCGAATCGAGGTGAGCACAAGAAGCCGAATTCCGTTGTTCGCTGGGGGACTGCTTCGACGGCGTGAGGCGGCTGGCCGCCAACCCAATAGAACCGGACGAGCAGAGTGTAAATGGACGTCTCTAACGCTCGTAGTGCACGCGTACAGGGAGAACTGCGATGGCGAAGAAATCATCCGCATCATCTCAGCCCGTAAGGCTGAGAAGCGTGACCTCAGAAGATATCAAAAACAGGAAATGGAGTGAAAAGGAGCGTGCGGCATTTCGACGAATGGCTGCGAGCCAGACTGCGGGCGACGATTCGGATATCGATTTCAGCGACATTCGGCCGCTTACGGATGAGCAACTGGCGCGGATGGTCAGGCTGCGGGATTACAGACGGAAGGTTCCCGTGAGTGTGCGTCTGAATGCGAAGGTGCTGGAGTGGTTAAAGTCGAAGGGGGAGGGTCATCTGACGCGGATCAACGACATTCTGCTGAATCTGCTGGAAGCAGAGCGGTCTGCGGGGACGAGGCGATGAGTGCAGTTCTTACAACCCAAACGAATCTGCGGGAGCTGGCGGAGTTTGTTGTGGCGCGGGCGCTGCTGGCGGGGGCTTCGGACGCGGAGGTGACCATCCGCGAGGGCGATGAGTTCTCGACGACGGTGCGGCTGGGCGAGGTGGAGACGCTGAAGGAGTCGGGATCGCGCGGCATTGGTCTTCGACTGCTGGTGGAGGCTGATAACGGGTACCGGGTGGCGAGCACGTCATCGAGCGACTTTACGGCGGATGGGATTGAGCACCTGGTAAAAGGCGCGGTGGCGCTGGCGCAGGTGACGTCGGTGGATCCGTTTGCGGGGCTGGCCGAACCGAGTGAGTTTGGGAAGCTGAACGGCGATCTGGGGCTGTATCACGAGGATGTTTATTCGCTGCCGATTGAAGAGCGCATTGCGTGGGCGCGACGGGCGGAGGCGGCGGCGATGGCCGTGGATACGCGGCTGGTGAACAGTGATGGGGCGAGTTTCGATGCGGCCACGGGGCGGCGCGTGTTCGCGAACTCGCGGGGGTTTGTGGGCGAATATCGGTCGTCATACTGCTCTATCTCGACCAGTCCGATTGCGCAGGGCGCGAATGGGGAGATGCAGCGCGACTACTGGTGGTCGCAGGCGCGGGCGTTCCGGGATCTGGAGCAACCGGAGGATGTAGGACGCGAGGCGGCTCGCCGGACGTTGCGGATGCTCGATGCCCGGCGGGTGCCCACGCAGAGGGTTCCGGTGGTGCTTGCGCCGGAAGTAGCCCGGGGCATCGTTGGATCGGTGTTTGAGGCGGCGGCGGGCGATGCAATTTATCGCGCGGCGTCGATCTTTGCGGGGAAGTTGGGCGAGCAGGTCGCGACGCCGTCCGTGACCGTAGTGGATGACGGGACGATTCCGGGGGGCTTTGGGACTTCGCCTTTCGATGCCGAGGGATTGCCGAGCCGGCGAACGGCGATCGTCGAGAACGGCGTGCTGCGGAGCTACATTCTGAATACCTATGCGGGACGCAAGCTCGGGATGAAGAGCACGGGTAATGCGGGGCGGGGGCTGGCGGGGAATCCTTACCTCGATGCGGGAAATCTATTCCTGGAAGCGGGGACCTGGACGGCGGAGGAGATAATTCGCGGTGTAGAGCGGGGATTGTACGTGACGCGGATGCTGGGACAGGGCGTGAACGTGGTCACGGGCGATTATTCGCGTGGCGCTGCAGGCTTATGGATTGAAGCCGGCGAGCTTGCCTATCCAGTGCACGAGATCACCATCGCCGGAAATCTGAAGGATATGCTGCGGAACATTACGGCAATCGGGAGCGACTTGGTATTTCGCGGCTCGACGGCTGCGCCTACTCTGCGGATCGATGGGATGACGATCGCGGGGGCGTGAAGGTACAGGCAACAGGCAGTAAGAGGAGGACGTCTGCAGCTACCAGAGGCGGCGAACGCCAAAGGTATCGAAGATGCTGTCCTTACTGAGGATGGGAATATCCTCGGCGAGCGCCTGGGCGGCGAGGACACGGTCGAAGGGATCGCGATGGTTACCGGCGAAACGGCCAGCGCGGAGTGCGCACGCTGCGTCGATGGGGAGCATGGAGTAGCCCGCATCGTCCATTACATCAAGAAAATCTCTTTCAAGAACCTCGGCGCCCTGGAGTTTGCCGATGCGAACTTTGGTGGCGATCTCCCACGCGGATGCGGCAGAGACCAGGATGTCATTCGCCTGATCTTCAATGAGGGTGGCGGCGCGGCGGCTCAGCGCTCGCGGGGAGAGGATGGCCCAAAGAAGTGCGTGGGTATCGAGAAGGACTTTCACTTTTTTGTCCGGCGGGCGGCTCTCTTCGGCTGGCCGGCTCCGTTCCAGAGGCGGAGTTCCACTTCCGGCAACGGCTCGAAGAAGGCTTTAGTGAGGACAAAGCCAGGGGTTTCCAGCGCGCCAAGGCGCTTGCGTGGGCGGGCTTTGATGGCTTCGAGTTTGGCAACCGGTGTGCGGCTCCGGCCCGACGTGATGATGATGGTTTCTCCATTGAGTGCTTTCTTCAGCAGTTCGGAGAGATTTGTCTTAGCCTCGAAGATGGTTGCGGAGATCATAAATCGAATGCCTGCTAAATTATGTTAGCTAAGATGAAACGGCCGGTCAAGCAGGTCTGCGCGAAGGCATTGAGGCAGCTTTGATGTTTCCGGACCAAATACCGTTCGACAAGGCGGAGCCGAGGTGGGGGGAGATCCCTGCGGCGGCGGGCGTGTTTGCGCTTTTTGGCGAAGATGAGCGAGCGGAGCCGTACATCGGCAGGACGCCGAATTTGCGGCGTCGAATTCGCAGGCTCTTAGAGCCGCGGCCGGATCAGTCAAAGCGGTTGCAGCTGGCGGGGCGGGTGGCGCGGATCGAATATGCGCTGACGGGTTCGGATTTTGAGGCGCTGTTGCGGCTTTACGAGGCTTCGTGGGCCGTATTTGGGGAGAGAGCCCGGAAACGCCTGCATCTCAAGTCGCCGTCACTGTTACGAATGACCGTGGAGAACGCCTATCCGCGCGTATATGTCACTCATCGAGTTACAAAAGCGGCAATGAACGATCTCTACGGGCCGTTTCCGTCGCGGGTGGCGGCGGAGAGGTTCTGCGAGGACATGCTGGACCTGTTCAGGCTGCGACGATGCGTGGACGACCTGGCGCCCGATCCGGCGTTTCCAGGGTGCGTCTACTCGGAGATGAAGAAGTGCCTGGCCCCATGCTTCAAGGGCTGCACCGATGAGCGCTATGGCGAGGAAGCTGCGGTGGTACAGGCCTTTTTACGGACGCGGGGAGCGAGCTTGGTAGAAGCGATCGAGAAAGAACGCAACGGCGCGTCGGAGCTGATGGAATTCGAGAAGGCTGCGGAGCTGCATGCCCGGCTGACGAAGGCTCAGGCTGTCGCCGCGGAAGCGCCGGAGGCGGTGCGGGCGCTCGCGCATCTGAACGGCGTGGTGGTGCAGCCGGCGGCCGGCGAACACGTTGCCTTGTTCCTGCTGGCGCGGGGGACGCTACGGGGTCCGGCGCTGTTTTTGGTGGAACGAATGCGGCACCCCAATGAGGCGGCGGGATCGACGTCGCTGTTCGCGCAGCCCCTCCGCGCGCCAGAGGCAGTTCCACTGGAGGGGGCGGTGGTGACAGTCGCTGCGCGCGACGAACTGGAGCAGCGACTGGAGGCGGCGCTCGCCGAACTGGCTCCTTCTGGTGGGCGAAAGCGGGTGAAAGGCGAAGGGCGATCCGGGGGAGTTGCGGATTATTTGTGTTTGTTTAGCCGCTGGTATTACCGCCCGGAGGCCAGGCGGGTGGGGGAGATTGTGTTCGCGACGGAAGATGGGAAGGCTCCTGCGAAAGCGGTGCTCCGAGCGATTTCGCGGGTCTGGCGGAAGCAGGGCGCGTAGTACCGGTCACAGGGTAGGGAAGGTCCTGCGCCTCATTCAGCGCCGCCCATCTCATAAGCGGTACGCTGGGTCTTCGCAGGAGCCCGAGCGATGAGCGCGGCTTCCAGAACATTTGGCATTTGTTTCGGAATCTCGAAGAGCATTCCCTGCGGGTTGTTGTGATCGTCCCGCCATGCCAGCCTCAGGTAATGAACACGCTGGCGCTTGCGCACGAGGCCGACAGCGATCGTAGGAAGAACGCCGAGGTGCCGGGCAAGCTGCGTCGAGAGAGTCCATGACCTGATCGAAGCCCAGGGGATGTCCGTCGTGCCCATCGCGAAGTGAAAGCGCAGGGCATCCGGCCAGGAAAGATCGAGAGTGCCCGCGGTTCCGGCTGCGGGAGTTGTGATGGTACCGCCTGCATAGGTGACGCCGGGGCTGGGGTCGGCCAGCAAGGGGAGCGCCGTCGTGAACAGGAGCAAGCAGAGAATGCGTCGCATGTGATCCTCCAGTTGGAACAGACCCAGCGTAGGACGGGCGGGTTGGCGCAGGTACGGAGGGTGTGACAGTTTCGGGAGTGTCCTCAGGGCGTTTTTATTTTTCGTAGCTCAATACCGCGACTCCGTACGGCGCGAGATCGACGGCGCTGATAGAGTCCTGGCTACCGATGAGGTCGCGCATGGGGGACGGCAGGGCAACGTGCTCCTGCTCGGTATTGTGGTTGATCAGGATGAGCACCGATTTCCCTTGTCCGGAGCGTCGGCAGACTTCGACGCCTTGTGGAACTCCGGGAAGAATGGGCTTGACGCCAGCTTCTGCAAGAAGTCCTGTGGTGAGGTCGCTGAGAAGAGCTTCGTCGAGCCATGCGCCGACATAGGTGATGCTGCCTTGACCGACATGACGCGTGATGACCACGGGTTGATCGTCGAGCCAGCCATTACTCTTGCCGTAGGTGGCGATCACTTTCGTATCGGGGGACTGGACGCTGAGTTGCTCGGCCCAAATGTTGGCGGTGCCTGAGCCAAGGTCTCCGGTGACGGGAACTTTTTGGTCGAGAGCATAAAACTGATCGACGCGGCCGCCGAGAAAATCGGCGAGGGGGCCGGGCTGGCGCTCGGGCTGGAGCGCGTTGTACTTGTCCTTCATGGCGGAACGGGGACCGAGGAGGAGATGGCCGCCGTTGCGGACGTATGCCATGAGACGGTCGGCGATGGCCTGGGAGATAACGTTGAGGCCGGGGAGTTCGACGACTTTATAACCGTCGAGGGGCGCGTCGATCGAGATCATATCGACGCACTGGGATTGCTCGCGCAGGGGACGGTAGAAGGCGAGCATTTCACCGACGGGGTCGAAGTCGGCGGAGTGGCGCTGAAAATCGATGGCCCAGCGGCTGGGAAAATCGTTGACGAGGGCGACTTCGGCGTGGGGTGCAGTGCCTGCCAGCGCGGAACCGGCTTTGGCAAATTCTTCGCCGGTCTTTTTAATTTCTTCGTAGACAGGGACCGGGGTGCCATCGGCCCCGACGAGGACGCCGTGATACTCCTCCTGGCCGTTGGGGGCGCTGCGCCACTGCCAGTACTCGACGGCTTCGGCGCCGTGGCCTATGGCCTGCCAGGCCATGTCGCGCACCTGGCCTTTCAACAGGGGCGTGTTGGTTTTGCGCCAGTTGACGAAGGCGGGTTCGGTTTCCATGACCCAGAAATTTTTCTGCTTGTAGCCGCGGGTCAGGTCGTGGGCAGCACCATTGGCGATGTAGTCGTAGTTGTCGGTGGGGATGTAGTCGTCCCAGGCGGCAATGTCGAGGACGCTGTGGACTGTGTATTCGTTGAAGCCGTCGAACCAGCCCATGGTGTTGGTTGTGATGAACTGGCGCGAGTCGGCGTGGGGGCGGATGGCGGAGATTTGGTTTTCTGAGTAGCTCTTCCAGGTCTCGCTGACGAACCGCTTCCACTCGAGCAGTAGCGCGGGGTTCTCCCCGTCTTCGCGGACCGGGATTTCATCGAAGTTGTCGTAGCTCTGGCTCCAGTAAGCGGCAGCCCAATGGCGATTGAGCTCAGCCACGGTTACGTACTTCTTTTCGAGCCAGCGGTGGAACTGCTCTTTCGCGGTGGGATCGAAGGAGGGTGCGGAGTATTCGTTGTCGAGCTGCCAGCCGACGACGTTGGGGTTGTGGCCGAAGTGGATGGCCATCTGCTCGGCAATGTCATGCGCGAGCTGTCGATATTTGGGATCGGTGAAGGAGAACTGCTCGCGGTTGCCGTGCTCATCGCGAACGCCGTTCTCATCCCAGCGCAGTGTTTCGGGGTATTTGGTCGTAAGCCACGCCGGCGGTGCGGCGGTGGGGGTACCAAGGACGACGCAGACGTGATGTTTGGCGGCAAGGTCGATAGCGCGCTCGAGCCAGCCAAAGTCATACTGGCCCTCGGAGGGCTCCATGGTGCTCCAGGCAAATTCACCGACGCGCACGACGTCGATGTGGGCTGCCGCCATCTCAGAGAGGTCTTTCTCCCATCTCGACTCGGGCCATTGCTCCGGATACCACGCGGCGCCGAGGAGGAGCGGAGGCTTATCGGCGTAGTTGGTTGCTTGGGCATGAAGATGCGGGGCGGAGAGAATCAGGACGGCGTGGATGAAAGAGGCAATGAAAACGTTTGCAGTCGTGGGCCGCGTGGGGCTCATCTTGAAGATCTCCAGGTCAGATTCAGAATGTAGGAACGAGTAAGGCAGCTACCGGCCCGAAAGAAGCTCGCCGAAGCCAGCTTGGGTCGCGAGGCGTGTGAGGCCTCACAAACCGCGCCGTCAGGGCAGAAAAAACGCTGGCGAAACGATAAACCTTTGCTGGCACGTTTGTCCCAGGGTGCCGCTTGCGCCGACGCTGATTTTAATTTTCAACCGGCCTGGGCAGGAGGCAGGTACGAGCCGCCAGGAGGACAAGGGCAATCCAGAGGAGGTCTGCCCCCAGGAGGTGGCTCATCTGCATCCAGGTGGGGGCGAGGAGAGCGACGTCGGCGATGCCGAGGAGGATTTGAAAAGCGAGCAGGAGCAGAACTCCAAAGGCGAGGGGGCGGTCGCCCTGTTGGCGCGAATTGGGGGGGCTCAGAGTCTGGACCTGCAGCGCGCGAATCACGAGCCATACGATGAACACACCGGCAATGAGGCTGACGGCGGGATGCAACCAGCGAATCTTGAGGAGCCAGGCGCTGCTGGTCGAGAAATCCTGCGCGATGGCGGTGAGGAGATTGTGCGCGGGATAGAGGGTGTCGCCGAGAGCCGCGAGGGAGCCAGTGACGCCGACGATTAGGGTGGCGATGAGACTGGAGAGGGCGAGCCGCACGGCCCGGACGGCGATGCTCCCGCGCAGGGCGCCGGTACGGAGTGAGAGGAAATGCGCGTTGAGAGTGAGGGCGGCGAGCAGAAGCAGCGTGTTGGTGAGGTGCAGGGCGAGATAGATGGCGCGCGCGGGCGAGCGATCCTGTGCGGTGTGCCCGAGAAGGACGAGGAGCGCTCCGAGGAGGGCTTCGTTGAGCGTGAGCACCAGAACGGCGACAGCCCAGGCGCGGGCGAAGTGGCGGCGCGGGGTGGCGGCAAAGGTCCAGAAGAACAGGGAGAGGACGCACACGAGGTCGATGCCGCTGGTGGCGCGGTGGGCGAACTCGATGAGGGTGGCGATGGCGGGGTGATGCTGGACCAGGGTTCCGTTGCAGAGAGGCCAGTGGTCCCCGCAGCCGGCGCCGGAGCCCGTTGCGCGTACAGCCGAGCCCCAGACGATGACGGCTACGTTGTACGCGAGGACTGCCCACGCGAAGCGGCGCAGGGCCCCTGGGGGGTGAGTTGCGTTGGCAGCGGTGGTGATCACGCGATATTCCGAAGTTCGATTGTAGTCGCGGAATTGACGGAGGGCAGCAACCGGGGCGTAGGTGACAGCCATCCTCTTAACCATGAGAAGAAATCGGCAGTGGAGTGCGGCATTGATTGGGGCGGCCTTGATGCTGGCTCCGGGGCTCACGGCAGCGCGGGCGCAGAACGATCAGGGTGCCAGCTCGAAACAGGACTTGAAGGATGCGGGGCACGACGCCAGGACCGGAGTGAAGGATGCCGGCAAGGGCGTGAAGAAGGGGACTCAGAAGTCGTACAAGACGGGCAAGAAAGATACGACGAAGGCTTACGACAAGACGAAGAACACGACTAAGAGCGCGGTGAATGGCGGCAAGGAAGGGGCGAAAGAGCCGCCGCAGTGAGCCCGCGAAGCGGGAGCACCGCCTGACTGAACCTTCCTGCTTGACATTCCAGCCTGGCTGCTATGTTCTGATGCCACTATGGGAATCCTTCTACTGATCGTTCTTGCGCTGCAGTCCGCGGGCCCGGCGCCGAGCAACAACGATCCTTTTGTCGGGCTGCGCAACCAGTGGGCAAGCGATCTTCACGCAAAGCATATCGAGGACTCGCTGGCGCAATATGCGGCGGATGCGGACTTTGTCAGCGACGCGGGCCGCGCCCATGGGACGGATGCGCTTCGCAGCCTGTTCCAGAATGTCACGGCCACTCTCGACAGCGACCTGACCTTTACTTCTGAGCGGGTTGAGGTCTCGGGTGATCTTGCATACGACTCCGGCACGTATACCGAGACGCTGGTGACGCGGGCCACGGGAACGGTGCAGCACCTGGCGGGCAGTTATCTGACGGTGTATCGACGGACGAACGTTGGCGGCAGCGGGAATGCGGTGTGGCTGATTGTGGAGCAGGTGTGGACCGGGGGAGAGGTGAGGCAGTAGCGCTGGGCAGGTGTCTCTCAAAAAACAAAAGGCGAGCCGTAGCCCGCCTTTGTTTTTGTTGATTTGAAATTGTTTGCGTCTTACAGAGGCTGAACGTCAGCTGCCTGCCAGCCTTTAGGCCCCTTCACGACGTTGAATTGCACGGCCTGACCTTCCTGCAGACTCTTGAAGCCATTGGCGGTAATGGCCGAGTAATGCACGAAGACATCCTCGCCGTTCTGGCGCGAGATAAAGCCGTAGCCTTTCGCGTCGTTAAACCACTTCACAGTACCTTGTTCCATTTGGTGCTTTTTCCTGAATTGAATTGCGCTGGAGTGAATCGGAGCGAAACTGGCAGACCCTGCATTTCCTGCTTTGTTGGGCGAGGCGAAAGACTGCGCTTGCCCGGTTCGGTTCTAACGCTGGCTTATTGTACCAGATCGCCGGCATTTGGACCTCCCTACCCAGACCTGCGGGATGCCGGGCCATCCAATAGGACGCACTCCCTCGGCGTTGGGCGGCTGGTCCTTCAAAATCGCCTGGGAACGATCTGCTCCTGTAGGCTGGCTATCTGTAACCTGTGCCAGTTCTCGAAACCGTCGATCGGCAAAAGAGCCAGGTTTTCTTCGAAAGGGTCTCTTCTGACCCACCCGAAGCGGGTATGCTGGTTGATTCAATGACTCGGGGCCTGATGCGCGATACTGACCTGCTGGCGGAGGCGCTGGATCGCCTGCAGCGCGAATTCTCCGCGCTTCCCTGCTACACGCCCGAAATCCCGGGCGAAAGCCGGATGGCGGATGTGCTCGGGGAAGCTGCGAGACGGCTGGGCGACAATTTTCCTTATTTCCACCCGCTGTATGCGGGGCAGATGCTCAAACCGCCGCATCCGGTGGCGCGTGCGGCTTACGCCCTTGCCATGAGCCTGAACCCCAACAACCATGCTCTCGACGGCGGTCGGGCCAGCTCGCGCATGGAGATCGAAGCGGTACGGGAGATCGCCGCTTTGTTCGGCTGGAGTGAGTTCCTGGGGCACCTCACCAGCGGGGGAACCTTCGCCAATCTCGAGGCGCTGTGGGTTGCGGGCCAAATGGCACCGGGGAAAAGCATTGTCGCGTCGGAGCAGGCGCACTACACGCACAGCCGCATCAGCGCGGTTCTCAAGCTGCCCTTTGTTTCGGTTGGCACTGACGCGCGTGGGCGCATGGACACTGCCGAGCTCGAAAAGGCCGTCGCCGCTGGGAACGTCGGCACAGTTGTCGCTACGCTGGGAACGACCGCGGTGGGCGCGGTCGATCCCCTCGCCGAGATTCTCGAACTCCGACGAAAATACGGGTTCCGCATTCATGTCGATGCCGCGTACGGCGGATATTTTCGTCTCGCTTCGAATCTGGCGTCCGATACGCAGCGCGCTTTCGACCAAATCGGTTCGGCCGACTCGCTCGTGGTCGATCCGCACAAGCATGGTTTGCAGCCCTACGGATGCGGATGCGTACTTTTTCGCGATCCCGCGATGGGGCGCTGGTACAGGCACGACTCCCCCTATACCTACTTCACATCGAGCGAGCTGCACCTTGGCGAGATAAGCCTGGAGTGTTCGCGCGCGGGAGCTTCCGCTGTCGCTCTCTGGACGACTCAACGGCTGCTGCCGCTCGTGACTGGCGGCGAGTTTGCGCGCGGACTCGAGAAGGGTAGGAAAGCGGCGCTCGTCCT
>Ga0181520_10009071_pt1 | contig 13883 bp, 13 predicted proteins | sample PEATcosm2014_Bin_29_FD_132451 | JGI IMG/M metagenome (GOLD analysis project Ga0181520, IMG submission 132451) | Peatland microbial communities from MTU Mesocosm Facility, Houghton, MI, USA - PEATcosm2014_Bin02_30_metaG | ecosystem: Environmental > Terrestrial > Soil > Wetlands > Peat | place... | reverse complement strand
GATGCACGCCTCGAACTATTTTTCGGTGCGGGGAACCCTTTCGAGGGAAAAGAAACGCATGGTATCCGAACTCAAACATGTTATCGACAAAGGGGACAGTGCTCATCTTCGTCCGGAATACTTGAGAGGTCTCTAGCACGGTGCTGACTGTAATAGATAATCGGAATGATTCCAAAACACGGGAATTATTTAGACTACTAAGGCATGGTGGAGGAAGGCATATTAAGGATGTCTACGCATCATTTCATGATTTGTTTAATGCCAAGTCTTAAACTATACTTGGTTCAAACACGATAAATATTACTTGTGCAGGAGGAAATGATGGGAACAAAAGGAAGACATAATACAAAAAAGCCGAAACAGAGTCAAATGAAGAAGGATGAAGCGAAGAAAACCACGAAGTGAAAGTAACAAAGCACGCCGGTAAGAAAAACCATTGAGGATGGGCAATGTCTTGTACTTGGCTAAAATATCCTGGTTCTTTGTTGGTCATTTACGAAAGAGACTAAGAAACCTGTCCTCGTATTCAGGGAAAATATTCCACCGGTCAAGTTCGTCCTTCAAACTATCGGGGTCTATATCGCCGGCAGCAGCCTGAAGGAACAAACCCTCAATTCTGGCTCTGGCATCAGCGGGAATTCCCTTAGCATCCATTGTCATTAAACCTCTGGCGCTCATTTGCCTGGCATTATGGTCAACAGACCGTTGCGTCATCTCAAAAATAAATTTGATCAGGGCAATGTCCCACATTTCGTCCATGCCTTTGATAATGGTGGTCAGGGGGTCACTTCGTTTATCAATCTCTTCGTTCAACTTTGCTACCACTGCAAGCAGGTTATCCGAAACAATATTCATCTCTTTTGGCTCGTTACGATAGGCATATAATAGTCCGGCAACATTTTGCCCGTAGGTTTGGTTAAGAGAATCAAAATACCGGCGGGCATTATCACTGAATCCATCCAGAGAGGATAAATAGTGTGGGGTGACAATTCGAGGTTTTTCGGCAATGACTCGACCCTCTCTAACAACCGTTTCTTTGGTAGTGGGGATAAGCGCGGTGTAAGCCGGCTCGGTGACGAGATAATAATAGATATTGGTTGTCCCGAAGGTAGTCAAACTTTGTTTGGGCGCGCGAAGAATCTCAACTTGCTCTACGGCCTCTCGCATTTTCTCATCATCAAAATCCATTTGTTACCCTACTTTCCCCAAATAACTCAATTGATCGCCAGCAGAGCATGCTTGTAATCGGTGAGGTGCTGAACGTATTGTGCATCCAAGCGCAACAGCGCCTTTCGCCACTCCTCCTGGAATTGAGGATGTTGTTCCACGTTTATGTCCATTTGGGCGTTAGTGCCCATTTGCTGTTGCACCGCTTGCTGGAGTTTCATTGCAAACTGCTCTTTCACCTGCTCGTAAGCCTCTTTTTTCTGCGCCTCACCCTGTTCGGCATAATGGTTAAAGATATATCTGATTTTACTAAAGACATTCTCTACAGCAGTTTTGTCTTTCTTGATCAGTTTGATGCCGTCCATGGCTTTCCGATTGTTTTTCTTTACAGCATCATTCTTCGGCAGGTCGATGTTCCTGATCAGAATCGCTGAAACGCCCTGCAAGACGTATTTTTTCTCTTGTTCACTGTACTTGCCCAATTCAGTCGTCATATTGGCATCATCTTTCATATATTTTCCGGCGAGTTGTTCACCTTTTGGAACGAACTTCCATTTCAGACGCTCTTCTTCGGAGGCAGGTTCAATATCCTTAATCTTCTCCATCGCTATTTCAAAGGCGCTCTTAACATCAGTCATCGCTTATCTCCTTTGTTGGGGTTGTTTTCGAGGAGTAATCGTCTTCTCATTTAAATTATACAGAATAACCGGCTGACCATAAAGATTTTAGTTTGCTGTGGCGTTTATGATTAGGGCATATTTAAGCAAGAATTGAGATCATCGCAGAAGTTGTCATCCAAGTGCCTTCTTATTATTGATATGAACGGGCAAACAGTGGTCATCTCCGATTGGTATAATAAAGTAGGTTAATGATTAGGGAAGGAGATTCAACATGGATACTGCAGAACTAACCAAGCTAATTAAGACTCGTCGATCTATTCGGCTGTTTCAGGATAAGCCGGTATCGGAGGCTCTTTTGGTGCATGCCATTGAAACAGCAACATGGGCTCCTAATGGGGCTAATTCCCAGAATTGGCATTTCTTTATAATCTTGGATAAGAAGTTAATCAAAGGTGTCGCGGATGCCATACAGGCAGATGTGAAAATCATGAAGTCGTGGCCGGAAATGGCCAATGTCGGACCTTTCGTTTCCCGTCCCGGTGGTCCTCCCCGTGTCGACCCACTGAGTACGGCGCCAGCGCTGATTGTCGTAGCCGCTATTCATTCCGCTAATCCCATGGCGGACGCGATGGCAAAACGATCGGCCAACGACCCCAAGGCCAAGCAGATGCTCGAAGGACTAAAGGTTGTGGCCGCCGGTGTCCAATCCACCTCAGCCGCAGTCACCACATTAATGTTGGTGTTACACCAAATGGGACTGGGTTCGTTGTGGATGACAGGCGGTCTGCATGCTAAAGCAGATATAGAGAAGTTACTCAAGATACCGTCGGGTATGGATGTGGTTACCCTCGTCCCTGTCGGTTATCCGGCGGAAAATCCTACCAAAGACCGTAAACCTGTCAGCGAGGTTTGCCAGGTAATCAAATAAGGAATCTACTGCGAACCAAGAACAGCTTTGCCTGTTGGTCTTTAATCCGATTCTGGGAATAAATTGATAAGTACTACAGTTATTATGATTTGCACGACGAATGCTGAATGGAGGTTCTGATAACTGTGACTACAAACAACAACAAGGGTTCTAACTGGATTGATGTTAGCGTCCCGCTTCGAAATGGAATGGTTGTTTGGCCAGGCGATATTAAAGTAGACATCGAGCGGCGAAATTCGATGGAACGCGGGGATGCCGTAAATGTCTCGACGATGCGTATGGGAGCACACACAGGAACACACATGGATGCCCCCCTGCATTTTATCGCCAAGGGAAAGAGTATTGATCAGTTACCTTTTGATGTCAGCGTGGGCCCCGCCAGGGTAATAGATATTGTTGACAAGGTATCCATCAAAGCCGAAGAACTGAAGCAGCACAATATCAAACAGGGAGAACGGATTCTTTTTAAAACTCGTAATTCTCCGAGGTGCTGGCAAGTTGATACTTTTGTTGGCGATTATGTTTATATCACACGAGGTGCCGCTCAATTTTTGGTAGATGCAGGCGTCAGATTAATAGGCATCGATTACCTGTCGGTAGAAAGTCGGTTAGATCCTGAAAAGTTAAACCCAGATACCCATCAGCTATTGCTTGGAGCTGAGATTTGGCTTATCGAGGGAATGAATTTATCGGCGATAAGAGCTGGCAACTACAATCTCATTTGTCTTCCTCTCAAATTGATGAATTCAGAAGGTTCTCCAGTGCGGGCCATTTTACAGCCAGTTTTAAATAAATAAGTACGAAGTTGTGTTCTACGCAAAAGTCAGATTCATGCCTCTTTGAAAACAACTCCCAGGCTTCTTATGCTGGTGAGCGACACAAGATGCTAATTACATGAGTAAATTTACTCACCAAGAAGGAGTTTAGTATGAGCAGCATAGGACTATCAAGAGAAGAATTAGAACGATTATCGTCCTTTGGAGACACTCCTGAGGAACGAGTGAATAACGTTTATGGCAAAAATTTTGATAGTTTAGCAGAAATGATTGACAATATGGGTGGTGCCTTGCAGAGAAAAGTGGTTGAATTAATCTCTTTGAATAATGAACGTATTGCTAAACAACTGGCTGATTTAGGAGTTCAGTTACCAAAATGATCACCGGAAGAGAGGATATTCCAGCAATGTTGGATTCTCTCCAGGAATTATTCCAAGAGCATGGAGATACGGTAACGCCAACTTTACTTGTAAGCAGAATGGAACAAAAACTGCATAGGCGTTTGCATATGCATGTGGTCGCTTATTTATATAGATCTCTGGGGTTTGTTACCAAAAGAATAGAGGGGCATTGCAATAGTTATTACATCATTCCCAATCTCGAGTTGCTCGCAGAAAAACGAGCTCAATTCTGCAATGTAGACAACAGTGCATTAAGATAAAAGTAACGAATCGACAATTGTAAGAAACACAGCCAGTGTGGGCTTAGTTCGAATAATGTGCGGTGGGGGAGGGCGAAATGAAGATTGACGACAGGAGTCTGTACCGAGCGAAGCAAAAAGATATGGTGGCTTTACTGGACGCACTTCAGGAATTATTTCAGGAAAGCGGAGACGAAGTTACACCAACACAGCTCAAAGAAAGGATGGAACAAAAACTAAAAACTCAAGTCCCTCTCCATGTTGTCGTTTATGCATATACATCGTTGGGCTTTGTTGCGAGAAAAGGGAGGAAAAATGGAGAAGAACGTTTTATTATCCCCAATCCCGCGTTATTAACAGAAAGACGAGCCCAATTCTTAAGAGATGATATATTCTCTAACAAGAAACCAAGGGTTTAATTTGTGTCATTCCACCTACATCCACACTTTTGGCAACAAAAACCGATAGCTGTTCGATATTTTCTGCCACTGCCACAGTTTGGGCACTTGTTAAATAGGAGTCTTAATCTGGCTTTGAACACGTGATCCTCCGTTCAAGGTCATCATAATTGACTATATTCATTATTTTTGAAACACTAAACTCTGCACTATTATTTCAAAGCACACAAACACACCAGCAAAAGTGTACAAATACCTTCGCCTATTATTAACTTTAAAATTGCAATGTCAGATTTGGTATAAGTTTATTCGCAGTTGCCGATACGGAACATGCTCGTCCCGCAGGTCGGGCATACGCCCTTGGTCGCCGGTTTACCATTTTTCATTGTAATTTTCTTGGCGCTTTTCATTTCTTTCTTAGTACGACATTTTACGCAATAAGCTTCCATTTCTTTACCTACCAAAAGTCATTATTGAATTTTGCAAAGCATTGTTATTCGTTACAATGCCACTATTTTAATTCTAGTTCGATTTTGCCCCGTGTCAAGATGGGAAATATTTTTGCTAGATTCTTCAATCCACCCTAATATCGAAATTATACTTCCTCGCGGGTTCCCAGAGTTTCACACTTAATTTCTGCCACATCAATCTTGTCAGCCTTGTAACAACGATATAGCGGCTGTAGCAGTGGACACAGACTCTCAACTTATCATTCCGGTGGATGTTTTACTTGACAATGCTTGGTCGCACTCTAGCGAATGGCTGTCATCAGCCTGTCTGAATTGACAGGAACATTTGGATGCCCATTTGCTTAATCTGGTCCTGTACTGCTTCGATATCGTCAATGTGACCGTCCTCTTCCCCAAGGATATGTTCAAGAATTTCCCTGGTGGCATAGTCTTTAGCATTGCCGCATACCAGTATACCCGCATTATATCGATTAGAGGCATCGATTTCAGCCTCATGATCGTTGGCAAACATCTTGGGGATATCTCCTCCGATGTGCATTTTCTCAAGCTCGCTGACTACCGGAACGCCCTCGAGAAATATTATTCGTCCGATGAGCATTTCCGCGTGTTTCATCTCGACCTTTGCACGCTTCTGGATAGCGTCATGAAGTTTACCATACCCCCAGTTATCGCACATTTCGGCATGCACCATATATTGGCTGACAACTGTTAGTTCGCGCGCGAGTAAAGCATTAAGTGTTTCGATGACTTTCTTGTCCCCTTTCATCTTTGCCTCCTACTCTTTCTAAGTGCAGGATAATTGTGTCGACAATATTATAACATTATAGTTGATGCATCCATTACTGAGAACTACCACACTGTTCTGGAAATATTGGCGGCGAGCGATTGTAACGTATTTTTGTTTGTTGGCCGGCGCCGGTTTAGCTCTCGTGATTCCTAGCCTCACCGGCCAGGCTATTAATCTCGCATTAGGCACGAAGCAAACACACGCATTGGTCATCACTGCTCTGTTAATCGGCGGAGCAGGTATATTAGGAAGTGTCTTCGCCTATTTTCAAAGCTATAATGGTGAATATCTTTCTCAGAAAGTTGCTTATGACCTGCGCAACAAGTTGTACAACCAATTGCAAACTTTGAGTTATGCGTTTCATGATCGTTCTCAGACTGGTCAACTGATGTCAAGGGCAACTTCAGACATTGAAGCCATCCGAGGATTTATTGGGTTCGCTTTACTCAGAGGAGTCTATCTTTTAGTTTTATTAGTTGCTATCACTGTTCTCCTCTTTACCTTAAATTGGAAACTGGCGTTGATCGGTCTAAGTGTGATACCTTTTATTTCTTTATTAACCATTGTTATTAACCGGACGCTACGCCTTTACTGGATGAAGATTCAGCAAGGACTTGGAAGCTTGGGTACCATCATTCAAGAAAACCTGGTCGGAGCAAAAGTGGTCAGGGCATTTGCGCGAGAAGATTTTGAAAGTAAAAAATTCCGGCATCAGGCTGAAGAAATATATAACTTGGAAATCGGGGCCAATAACCTTCTGGCAACCAACAGCCCACTGATGAGTTTCGCTATTCTTCTCGCCATGGGCGGAGTTCTATGGTATGGGGGAACACAGGTTATCTCAGGAGTAATCACGCAGGGAGAACTGGTTGAATTCCTGCTGTACCTGGTCATGCTTTCAATGCCAATCCGTATGCTGGGATGGCTGACAATACTATTTTCCAGAGCCAGCGCCTCGGGCAAGCGAATTTTTGAAATTCTGGATCAGTCCTCTCCCGTCAATGAAAAACCAGACGCAAAGGAACTTAAGGATGTCAAAGGGGATGTCGTTTTCGAGAATGTTTCATTCGGTTATGATTCGCAAGGTAGTACGCTCAAGAACGTCAACTTCGAGGCAAAACGCGGCCAGATAATAGCGCTCGTCGGAGCAAGTGGCAGCGGGAAATCTACTATTGCCAATCTTATACCCAGGTTCTATGACGTTACATCCGGTCGGATCACCATCGATGGGGTCGATGTGCGGGATGCGACACTCGCTTCTCTAAGACGCAATATCGGTACGGTTCATCAGGACACTTTCCTGTTCTCGGCCACGATTCGTGAAAATATTGCATATGGCAAACCCAATGCCACTTTGGAAGAGATTATTGCAGCCGCCAAACAGGCGCATCTGCACGATTTTATCAATGGATTGCCGGCTGGTTATGAGACATGGGTAGGGGAGCGGGGCATTACTCTCTCCGGAGGGCAAAAACAAAGACTGGCAATCGCACGAACTTTGCTGCTCAACACGCATATTCTGATTATGGATGACTCTACCTCGAGCGTAGATCCGGAGACTGAACATGAAATACAACAGACCCTTGCAGAATTGCCTGCGGGGAGAACGACCTTGATTATCGCCCACAGGCTGCGTTCCGTGCAGCAAGCTGATCTGATTCTTGTGCTGGAAAATGGTCAGATTGTCGAACGGGGAAAACACGAAGAACTACTTGCCCGGGGAGGTATTTATAAACAACTTTATAATTTACAATTCCAAAATCAGGAGCCATCGGCAATTGTTAATGTTCCTTCGATAATGCCTGAACAAACCGGCCCCATTTCTCAAGAAATAGAGCACCGAACATCCGTTAATACCGAGCAGAAATTGGACGGTAGTCTGTCAAAGTCTGATGATGTTATCTTCGGTAAGCCTTATGACTCACGTGTTGTGTCGAGAATGGTAAAATATTTTGCTCCGTACAAGGTCGCGCTTCCTCTCACGATTGCGGCCACGCTACTATACACTTTTACTATCGTTGCCAATCCTTTCTTGGTTGGCATGGCGGAAAACAAATACATCGTCGTCGGCAATATCCAGGGTTTAAAACTCATCATGCTGCTTTTCCTCGGTAACGCCATTCTTTTCTGGGCTTCATATTACACGCAGATACGAGCCGAGGCAAAATTGGGCCAGAGCATTTTACTTAACCTACGAAGCCAGGTGTTCGACCATGTTCAGCGCCTTTCTGTAAAATTCTTCGATAAGAATGAGGTTGGACGTATTATGTCCCGCATCCAGAATGATGTGGGAGAACTTGGGGATTTTCTGGATTCAGGCGCATTCTGGGTGACCGGTGAGATCGTCACCCTGGTAGCAATTATGGTCACTTTATTTTTTATGGACGTGCGTTTAGCAATCATCTCCGTTGCGGTGATCCCATTCCTCCTGATATTCTTGTTTTTCTGGCAGAGATGGGCTCGGCGTTCTTTCATAAAGGTCAGGCAGGCAATTTCTGCGGTGAATGCCTCTCTGCAGGAAAATATCGCGGGAGTGAGGGCTATTCAAAGCCTTTCCCGCGAGGACCTCAACTCCCAACAGTTTGAGCAAGTTAACAACGCGCATTTTGAAGCTAATATGCAATCCGTGAGATTTTCAGCCGGAATGACGCCAGTCGTGGAACTGCTTGTAGCGATGGCGACATCGCTCATAGTTCTGTTTGGAGGGGAAAGAGTTCTGGGCGGTACTTTGCTCGTCGGTACTTTACTCGCTTTCATCCTTTACATCCAGAATTTTTTTGACCCGATACGCTCAATGACAATGGAGTACACACAGCTCCAAAGAGCAATGGCATCAGGCTCACGTGTGTTTGAACTTATTGACGTTAAACCTGAGGTTGTAGATAGTTTAGACAGCATTAAAGTCAGCCGTTTGCAGGGAGATATTGTTTTCAAAAATGTTCGTTTTGGTTATGAACCGGAAATTGAAATCCTTCACGATGTCAACTTCCATATTTCACCAGGTAGCACGGTGGCACTTGTCGGACCGACCGGCGCTGGTAAAACCACGATTGTCAGCTTGATAGCTCGTTTTTATGATGTGACAGGAGGAAGTATCCAAATTGATGGTCATGATATCCGACGGCTTGAAAAAGCATCCTATCGGAGTCAAATTGGACTAGTGCTCCAGGACCCGTTCCTTTTTTCTGGTTCGGTCAAAGAAAATATCCGTTACGGCAATCTGGAAGCAAACGATGAACAAGTAATCACAGCGGCCAGAACAGTGGGTGCTCACGATTTCATAACAAAAATGGAAAAAGGCTATAACACCGAAGTGCAGGAGCGCGGACAAAACCTGAGCATGGGGCAACGTCAATTAATCAGCCTCGCCAGGGCATTACTTGTAAATCCGGTGATTCTGCTTTTGGATGAGGCAACTGCGAATATTGATTCGCAGAGCGAATATGTTATGCAACAAGGTTTAGCTGAATTGATGAAAGGGCGAACAACTGTTGTTATTGCTCACCGATTATCAACAATTAAAAATGCTGATAGCATCCTTGTGCTGGATAAAGGCAGGATCATCGAAAATGGTAATCATCAAGAGCTCTTGACCAAGGGTGGTCTCTACGCCCGACTTTACGAAATGACATATCGTGGCCAAACATCAAAAATGTAATAGGCAACAAGTACGTAGATAAGAAAATGCAGGTTCTGTGGATGCCGGAGTATGGAGTGCAGTTACTTGATAATAAATAAGGCGGGCTAATGCGCTTCTTTGTTTTAAGAGCTACGTGTTATTTATGCAACGATTCAATTTCTGTTTAACGAACTTAATTTACGAACGCCACGTTTCCAGTGAATTTTGGAACAATTGCAGTGCTGCTTCCAAATGGCGATCCTGGACAGGTTCGAACTCGGCCCTGGCCATAGCTTCAGGGACCCTGCGTAGGTAGTCTTTAACCCGGATATCCCGCCGAAGGGGTGTATTTATGTATCTTTCCACGATGTCGACCATGGCTGAAAGATAATGTTCGCGGCTTTCTAATGATACATTCAACTCAGGGTTATATGAACGTGCCAATTTTAGCCATTGGTCAAAGTATTGCGGCAGATGCTTTAGTTCGCCCTTTGCATCCAGACTTCGGGAGAAAAGACTCAGCATATCCTGCCTTTTAATTGCCTCGACTTTTATGACCAGCGCAAAACGACTCATTACGGTGGGCCGCATGCCGATGTCCATTTGCGGGTTTCCTGAAAAGATATCACCTTCAGGATTGGCGAAAGCAAGCATGGTGAAATGACTTTCAATAGTTTCATGTACTCTTCCTGAGTGAACATCGCACCTACCATTTGAAAGGAGCTCCAAACAGTAGCTCAGGTCAACCGGATCAATCTTGTCAAACTCATCGACAAGGACAGTCTTCCCATCAGAGAACGCCAGCACGCCAGGCTCACCACTGTTTCTATTAGAGACGAGTCCCGCGCGTGTCGCATTCCCTCCGACGGAGGTAAGCCCGGTGAAGTTGCGCAGTAGGATATCACGGGCCAATGTCTTGGCCGAGGCAGGCTCGCCAACAACTAAAACGTGCACGGGTTCTCTGGGAGCTGCGAACAGACCGGCGGCTAAAGCCTGTTTCATGACTTCTTGCCCGTGAATCTCTTCAAATACAGTTTGCCAAAAGCCCGTAAACCCTCGTTCCCTGGCAAAAGAACGAACCTGATCTTCCGGTAATGTTATGCCTTTCTGTTCCTTTTCTCGTTGTGTTTTCTGTTGAAGCCTTTCTGCCAATTTTTGAGCTTCGATAATCAACCTTGCGAAATCTTGTTGAATTGACGGTGTGTGACCCTCCAGATGAAGCCTGCAGAAATATTTGCTATGGCAAGAACACCGGTCTGTTGCCATTTCCCCACACTGGCTATAAGTGGAAGGGTCGTAATATGAACATGGCTGGGGTGGTCTGGACTCCAGTTGTCGAAGAAATATCCTAGTGTCTAAAACTTCAAATTTGCAATTGCCATAAGCTGGATTATCTTTTGCACCTAACATACCCTTAACGGCTGCGATGATGCCACGCGACGTTCGATCAACCTCGACCTTGATAACATCTTCACTGACGGAGAGTGACTGTACGTGTTTAACTGTTAAGATATTTTGAGAACGCATAATCAGCGCCTCACCCTTACTTTTGCCCATACCTAAGTCGCTGCTGTTACTCAGCGCTATCTGTTCCAGTGTGGAAATCCCCATAGCTTCTAATTGAGCAATTTCCTTCGGGCTGGGATGTAATGGCTCTAAACCTTCTTGCGAAGCATCATTTTTCTGCATATCCATATTATCTTATCAAACCATGACTGGGTGTTTTCCTTGCATTTTATTCTGAGGTTTCCCGATTTGATCAGCTTTCTCTTTTTGCTTGACGATTTTAATTATCTGGTATTCCCATTTCATGGGCGCAGCATTCCTCGGAAAACTATCGGCGTCTAACACGCAGCCGAACGTAATTAGCCTAATCCTCCAGATCCTTTTTGATTTGCATAAACTGATCCTTGTTGATTTCACCCTTGGCATACCGCTCTTTGGCAATATCAAGCGGTGTTTGGTTTGTTATGTAATTATGATGACCGATTGCATGAACAAACGCCCAGACCACTAAAACAATAAAAGCTATACCCACGAAAGATGTGAGTAAACCGCCCCACCAGCCCCATCCTAATGCATAATTATACCTCATGTAAACACCTCCTGGTCCAATGTAAAGTTTACAATTTTCCTTCCAATAATGCATGTGATTGAAGTCGCTACTGCTGCGGGATTCAGTTACCCACTAACAATCATTTTGTGGGATTGACCTGATTGACACTTCCTTAAGGCAGTAGTAGAATCAAGTCACTTTTACCCTTGACAGGACTAGAAATGGGACCAAAGTTATGCAGGCCAATTAAAACAGAATCCATCAGCCGGTAAAAGAAAACAGGATGGAACACGTGCTGAATGCTATTGACTGGTTCATGTACTAGTGTCGGGTAACGATGGCGATTTTGCTACTCGGTACGTTTATAATACACCATCTGATTGTTGGCTTTGCAGTCATACCAGGACAAGCGTTCAAAAGACCTGATATTTAATAGCTTTAAGGAGGGCGGCTTACCATGCCAAATTATGCTTATGATCATGTCCATCTTATCTCCTCTGACCCGGTTAAGGCAGCCGAATTTTATGAGAAAGCCTTTGGGGCTAAAAGAACGAATATAAGCACACATGCGGATGGCGCCATCTCGGTTATGCTCAGTCTTACTGGAACCAAACTTCTTATCCAAAGTCCTCGGACCAGCGATACGAGGACTCTTCTGGATTCACCACAGAAATACTTTGGGCTTGAACACTGGGGCATAACGACAGACAATTTGGATGAGACCGTAACAAACCTTAAGTCAATGGGTGTTCAGTTGATTCAAGAAATAACGCGGTTTCCTGGGCTGAGTATCGCCTATATTATGGCACCAGATAACGTGATCGTCGAAATTATGGAGAGAAAATAGCATAAGATAAGAGTGTAAACATGACAACGCACCCACCCACATATCCAAATCTGACTTTTGACCGCACCACTTTACAGTTCAAATAAGTTGATTTGGCCAAGTCAGTAACCATTTTGTTCCCATATCTATTGTGCCTGTAAGTCCAACTGGAATCATCGATTATTGCTCTCTTATGACAATTCGTTTGTTTCATACAGGAAGGTTAAAGAGTTCGATACAATACCAGGCAAATGATAATCCAGAGAATGAGCAGCAAAACAATAGTCCCATCCATGAGTTTACTTTTAGAAAGGAAGTGCAATAATACTATAATGGCAGACCCCAACAGCCAAATGCCAAAAGTTAAGAAAGCTTTACCTATCTTCACGGCATCATTCTATAATATGCACAGCTTAGAATCAACCAAAAGAAAATTTAGTCACGCAATTATAAGTCTTGTTCTTTAATAAATGAAAGAGGATGTCTCACAGCAAAAAAGCCAGGCTTTCGCAGGCAATCGGCCGGTTTTTCGGAACGAAGCAGGACACCTTTCGGAGCTGAGGTGATTCGGACCGTTACGCTCAAGGCGATTTCACATTGGTAAGTCAGGGCCTTCGTGCCCAACTACTTCAGTTTCAATTCTTTTAGGACAATCCTCTTTTGTGATATCACAAAATTTGCACTCTGGGTAACTCGGTGACCTCTCTGGCTCATTCGATGAGTTTAGAATGTTCAAGAAGTGAGTTATCTGAGCCCGGAAATTGTCGTCCACCGAATGTGATGGAATGCTCGTTTTTTCGCCATTTTTATAAACCACATAACCGTTTATTGCTTTCCCTTTGTACATGCCAGATATACTATATGGCAAGAATGTCATGTACAACATTACTTGTATGACATCACTGGCTTTGGGTTGCCCCGTCTTAATATCATAAACCGTATATTTTTGATCATTTCCCAAGACAATCAGGTCTGGCTTACCTTTGATTGTCATATTGCCTCTTTTGGCGGTAAAGCTGTTCTGGTTCTCCTTAAAAAAACTTAAGGATTTTGTTACGCAACCCTTACACACATCATCAAGGCATTTATTATGATCGACGATCCAGGTCGATTGTTGAAAGTCCGAAGGAGCCTTGGGAGAGACTTTGTAGTGTGACTTGAACCATGGAGCCCAATGACATTGCACATCCCCCGCCATTATCTTGGCAAGCCATGTCACCCAAACATAACAATTATTTCTCTTCTCCGTCATTACATTATCTCCTCGAGACGCTGGCTTGTTTACGTGAGTCAGCAGTCGATAAAAACTTATCAGTTTTGCTGGCTTAGCGGAACCATTGCATAGCGTCTTTCCGGTATCCGCGACCACGGTTCCACTGCTTTCACCCTGTATAATTGGGGCCCACCCAATCGGAATTCCAATTGTTTCACATCATTTAGTAAATGCTCTTTGGCCCTCACTTCAGTGAAAAGACTTTTCTGCCTGCCGTTCTGGCATCCCAGGCCGGTAATCTTTATTCCCAATTGTTCAACAGGTCCAAGTTGTGGATAAACATCCATGATCTGCTTAATACGGGATATCGCAGTTTTAGTATT
>Ga0181520_10009070_pt1 | contig 13883 bp, 15 predicted proteins | sample PEATcosm2014_Bin_29_FD_132451 | JGI IMG/M metagenome (GOLD analysis project Ga0181520, IMG submission 132451) | Peatland microbial communities from MTU Mesocosm Facility, Houghton, MI, USA - PEATcosm2014_Bin02_30_metaG | ecosystem: Environmental > Terrestrial > Soil > Wetlands > Peat | place... | reverse complement strand
TGAGGCGATTTCTGGGCCTGCGAAAGCTCGATGACCACGGCCATCTCGACCGACGGCGGCTACGCCGAGTACATGGTGGCCAGATCGGAGGTTCCTCTCCGCATCCCGGCCGAGCTCGATCCGGTGGCGGGGGCCCCGCTCCTGTGCGCCGGACGGACCACCTTCGGAGCCCTGCGGAACAGCGCGGCCAAACCGGGCGATCTCGTGGCCATCCAAGGCCTCGGCGGCCTCGGGCATCTGGGTTTGCAGTTCGCGGTGAAGATGGGGTTCAGGACGGTGGCCCTTTCCCGTGGCAGGGACAAGGAAGAGCTGGCTCTCAAGCTGGGCGCGCATCTGTACATCGATACTGATTCGACCGACGCCGTAAAGGAATTGCGGCGCCTTGGAGGGGCGAAGGTGATCCTGTGCACCGCCCCCGACGCCAAGGCCATCTCCGAGCTCGTCGGCGCTCTGGGGCGCAACGGACAGGCGGTCATAGTCGGCGCCTCTCGGGACATGCTCCAGGTCGCGCCCGGAATGCTCATCGGCGGCGGGCGATCCATAGTCGGATCGGGGGCCGGGGAGGTCGGGGAGGCCATCGATTTCAGCATCCTCGCGGGCATCGTCCCCATGGTCGAGGTCTTCCCCCTCGAGCAGGCGGCCCTCGCCTACGAGAAGATGATGACGGCTAAGGTGCATTTCCGGTCGGTTCTGAAGATGTGAAGGCCATGGAATACTTCATGGTCGAGAGCGTCTTTCGCCGACCCTCGCCGGTAGGCGAGACGGAGCTCAAGCGGCTCATCCAGGAGCACCAACGGTACTTGGACAAGGGCTTCGCCGAGGGCCGGATTCTGCTTTCGGGCCCGAAGACGGCCGGCGGGGGAGGCGTAATCATTCTGAAGAGCGCTTCCGCACGGGAAGTCGAAGCCTATTTCGACGGTGATCCCATGAAGATCGCGGGCGTCCAAGACTACAAGATCGTCGAGTTCGGACTCTACGATTGCCAACCGGAGACCAAGTCATGGTTCGAGGCCGGCGAGTGAAAGAGGGCATGGCGATGACAGACATTCTCAAGCTGATCCAGGACAGGCAATCCGCGCGAGGCCCATTCGATCCCGAGCGACCCGTGGCGGCGGCCGATCTACGGAGCATCCTCGAGGCCGGACGCTGGGCTCCAACGGCACACAACATGCAGAACTTCGAGATCGTCGCGGTGGACGATCCGAAGCTGCTAGAAGCATTGACGAGACTGAAGAATCCCCTCTCCATGGACTTCATCGAGGAGAACTGGGCGCAGCTGTCGTTCAGCGAAGAGGAATTGAAAAGGAAGAGGGTCGGGGTCCTGGCGACGAGGTTCCCTTCGGCCTGGAGCGATCCGAAGGCCACCGCTGCCGAATTGGAGGCCGCGGCCAGACCGCTGCCGACGAGCCCGACGATGCTCTTCATCGCGTACGACCCGAAGAGGAGGGCTCCGGCCTCCGAAGGCGACTTCCTGGGCGTCATCAGTCTGGGTTGCGCGACGGAGAACATGTGGCTCATGGCCGCTTCCCTGGGAATAGGATTCCACGTCGTCAGCTCTTACGCGGGGGCCGGCGTCGAAAAAGACGTCAAGCGGATTTTGGGGATCCCCGAATCTCTCGTCCTCGTCTATGCGATCCGCTTGGGCTATCCCGTCTCCTCCGCCGCGTCGGGCGAATATTTGCGCGTCAGGCGCGAGATAGGGGACTTCGTCCATCATAACGGCTTCGGGCGGGCGGGAAGGGTGTCATGAAAACGATAGCCGTCGAAGAGCATTTTTCCGTCGCGGACGCGACTACGAGCGTTCCGATCGCGGGGCCCGTCGGGCAATATATGGCCGAGGTAGGCAAGAAGCTGGCGGACCTGGGAGAAGGGCGGCTCGCCGAAATGGACGCAGCCGGCATCCGCATGCAGGTGCTATCCCTCTCCGCCGTCGACGCGGCGGCCGGATCGGGCGCGAGCGGCGCTGCCGCCGATCTCGCGCGGCGATCGAACGATGTCCTCGCCGAGGCCGTGCATCGCCGGCCGAGTCGCTTCGCCGGTTTCGCCGCGCTGCCGCTGCAGGACCCGGAAGAGGCAGCCGCCGAGCTCGAGCGATGCGTCGCGAAGCTCGGTTTCGTCGGAGCCATGATAGACGGTAGCTCCGACGGGCTGTTCCTCGACAATCCGCGTTTCGAGCCGATATTGGCTGCGGCCGAGAAGCTCGGCGCCCCGATCTATCTCCATCCGGCGCCCCCTCCCGGCCAGGTCTACAAGGCGTATTACGGCGGTCTTCCCGAGGGCGTCGCCCATGCCCTCTCCATCAGCGGATTCGGCTGGCACGCGGAAATGGGGCTTCATAGCCTCAGGCTGATCGTGGCCGGCGTGTTCGACCGTTTTCCGAAACTGCAGATGATAATCGGACATATGGGCGAATTCCTCCCCTATTGCCTCGCCCGCTCCGATCTTCTCTTGAGCCGCGCGGCCCCTCATCTGCGGCGCAGGGTGGGCGACTATTTCAGGACGAACTTCCATATAACGACGAGCGGATATTTCACCCTGCCGCCTCTTCTCTGCGCGCTTTCGGTCCTGGGCGCCGACCGCATCCTCTTCGCGGTGGATTATCCCTATAGCCCCAACGCCGCGGGTCGCACCCTGCTCGACTCCGTTCCGATTCCCGCAGCGGATCTCGAGAAGATAGCTCATGGCAATGCCGAGCGTTTGCTGAAGCTTCCTTAAGGAGGAGAAAGAATGGCTAAGACGACTGAAAGCCCGGGCGAGCTGAAGGCCATCGCGCTTCCCAAGCCCACGCCCGGCCGCGACAAATCGGTATTCGCGGCGCTTCGGGGAAGAAGGACGACGCGATCCATCGGCGACAGGAAGCTGTCCGCGCAAATGCTGTCGAAGCTCCTCTGGTGCGCCTGCGGAGTGAATCGGGCGAAGGGGCCCTTCGACATTCCGGGAATAACCGCGGCCTCGGCCAGCAATTCCCAGGAGATCGACGTCTATGTCGCTCTGGAGGAAGGCATCTACCTCTATGAGCCGATCCCGCACAGGCTCTCGCCGGTGGCGGCGGGAGACTTCAGGGTCTTGGCCCTCGGGAAAGGGCAGGGGCAGATGGGGGCCCAGGCGCCCGTCCGCCTCATCTATGTGGTCGATATCGCGAAGTTCGGCAAGGCCGGATATCAGGAACCGGGTCTGAACGACCTCGAGACCCAGAAAGCGTATTACTATGTCGACACGGGTCTCATCGCCGGCAATGTCTACCTGTTCGCCGCTTCGCAAGGCCTGGCGGCATGGTTTCACAACTGCAACAAAACGGAGCTCTCCAAAACGCTGAGGCTGCGCGCGGACCAGCGCGTGCTCTTCGGCCAGACTATCGGATACCGGGAGAGAGAGTAAGGCTCTCGCTCCGCGGTCGAGTCCTTGCCTTGATCGCGGCGGTCATATCAGCTAAACTAATCTCATGAGCGGCGGTCCGATAGCCTTCTCCGCGGCTCCTCAAATCCCTCGGCAGCTTTTCGCGGGCTCGCCGCCCCCGGCGGAATATGCTCCTCCGGCGCGAGCCGAATTGGCGGTGGCGGCCGCCCTGCCCGACGGGGACCATTATTGCGGCCCCAACTGCCCGCAGCACTTTTTCTCGATCACCCGCAATCCCGCGTCGAGCGGGATCGATATCCTCGCCTGAATCCCCTTCGGTTGCCGACGATCGATCGCTCCGCCGGACCCTTCGCGGACTTTTCGCGGCGGGCTCTTCCCTGGGTATATTAGCGATGGAGGGAATATGAAAAAGATCATCCAGATCGTAGCGGCTATCGCGTTTTCCGTAGTCTGGGCCTCGGTAAGTGCGCAGACTGCGGATTTCGTCGAGCTGGTCGAAGGAGGCACTCCCCTGGATATCAAGAACGCCGTGAACCATGGCGCGGACGTGAACGCCAGGGACGCCGGAAACGGCTGGACTCCCTTGATGTACGCGGCCCGCTATAACCGGGATCCCGACGCGATCGAGACCCTCCTGGACTCCGGAGCGAAGATCGACTCGCGGGCCGACGACGGCTCGACTCCCTTGATGTGCGCCGCGGCCAACAACCCGAACCCCGAAGTGATCGCGACGCTCGTGAAGCATGGGGCCCAAGTCAACGCTCGGGCCGACGGATGGACCGCGCTGATCTGCGCCGCCGACTCGAACGACAATCCGAAGGTGATCCTCGCCCTCCTCGAGGCGGGCGCCGACGCGAGGCTGAAGGACAATACCGGAAGGACGGCCTCCGACCGTGCCCGGCTCAACGATGGGCTCAGGGGAACCGCCGCGTACCTGGCGCTGATGAAGGCGTCGCACTAAGGGATATAGAATTCGAAAGAACCGCTCGATTCGAGCCGAGGTCCTGCTCGTACTCGGCGTCTCCTTGGGGCAGAGCGCCGTCTATTCGATAGTGGACCTCGCCGGGAAGCTCACCGCCGGCAAGCCCCTATCGGATCAATCGACCACCCTCAATCCCTCGCGGGCATCGGGTCGTCCGTGGCTGGACCTGTCGTTTCAACTGGCGGGGATTTTCTTTGGAGCGGTGCCCGCCTTTCTGGCGATTCATCTGCTCGGCCGGCATGGCGGGAGGAATGCCGATCCGGTCGGGCTTCGAACCCGCCGGCCCGGCTTCGACGCGGCGTCCGGGGCGGCGCTCGCGGCCCTCGTGGGGATTCCGGGGCTCGCGTTCTACTTTGCCTCCAGGGCGCTGGGCATCGACACTTCGGTGATCCCGGAGGCGCTTCCCGCGGTCTGGTGGACCGTGCCGGTACTCCTGCTCTCCGCGCTCGAGAATGCGCTGGTGGAAGAAGTCGTCGTGGTCGGATACCTGATGACCAGGCTTCGCGAGATCGAATGGCCCCTGCCGGTCGTAGTGATGGCCAGCGCCCTTCTGAGAGGAAGCTACCATCTCTACCAGGGATTCGGCGGATTCATCGGCAACCTGATCATGGGGATCGCGTTCGCGCTATTCTTCGTTCGCTTCAAGCGGGTCGGGCCACTGATCGTCGCCCATGCCATTTTGGATTGCGTCGCCTTCGTCGGATACGCCGCGCTGAAAGACCACCTGCCTTTCCTGCGCTGACGGATCCGTCGGCCCTCTTTTTTTTTGATCGGCGATTGGGATATCCTCAGGCCATGACACATGCATTTGCCAGGCGCTTCTGGGCTCTCGCCGCCGCCGGATTCCTGCTCGCCCTTCCCCTCGCGGCTCAGACGACGCTCGCCGACCCGAACGATCCCCTCTACGCGGACATCGACGCTTGGGCCACCAAGGGCCTCCTCAAGAACCTGCCCCGCCTCCGGCCCTACACGATGACCATGACCCTGGGGCTCCTGAAGGAAGTCGTCGCTAACGGAGAGACGGCCGATATCGAGGAGGCCCAGCGCTACATCGACATCCTCGGGGACCACGCCGTCCATCCGCGCGCGGACGTGCGAGCGGATGCCGTCCTGTCCTCGTCCTCGGGGACCTCGAAGGCGGTCCTGGCGGCTCCGGGCGCCTCGGTAAACACGATCATCGGGGATTACCTCGGAATCTCGGCCCGAATGGACATATGGGGCGCCAAAGGCGACAACGTTACGACACTCAACCCATATGGCATGTACTACGACCGCGATCTGCTCTACGGTTCCGGCTCGGGTCTGGGGAATTCCCTCGAAGTGTGCCAGGACCTCGTGAGCGACCTGTCCTACGGGAACGAGGACCTCGGCATCCAGGCCGGCTACATGCGCGGCTCCTGGGGGCCGATCTACGACGACGGCATCGTCATAGGACCGCAATCGCCCGAGTCGGGACAGTTGACCTTCTCGTGGCGCAGCCCCTCTCTGACTATGGACTTCGGCTTCTTCATGCTCGAGCAGGGCTTCCCTGCCTCATCGGGCGTCGTGGACAAAGAAGGCAACCCCGTCGGTTTCAACAGCGGGAAGTACCTCATGATCCACGGTCTGAACTGGGCGCCGAACGGATGGCTCGAGCTCGGGGCCTTCGAGTCCATCGTCTGGACCGACCGCATCGAGCCCCTCTACTTCATCCCCCTGTCGGAATACTTCATCTCCCACTCTTTCTCGAACTACATCGACAAGGCCCACGCGGGGCTTTCGGCGAGCGTCTACCTCCCGGATTCGATGAAGTTCGACCTGGTGGGCTATGTCGACGACATCAATTTCTCCGGAATACTCGGCGGCACCTGGGACACCAAGTGGAAGCTCTCCGCCCAAGCCAGTCTCTCCTGGGCGCCCCAGTCGCCTATCGTGCAACGCGTTTCCCTCGACTACACGGCGGTCCTCCCCTACATGTACACCTACGAATATGGAACCGCAGGATCGGACTCCTCGGGCAATCCTTACTTCGGGGCCAATGCTTATACCAATGGGGGCCAGAACATCGGTCCGGATCTCGATCCCAACTCCGATCGGATCACCCTCCAGGCGAAGTCGAGGACCGTGGACGGAGCCCAAATTTCGGGTATTCTCCGTCTCATACGCCACGGCAACGACTCGGCGGGAGTGAACGGCTACAACCCATCGACGAGCGCGAGCGGAGACGCCTCGGGCGACCTCGGGGATCCCGGCGTCATCAACTTGGGGAACGGCTCCACCGCCTGGATATTCCAGGGCAACTACAGTACCGGCACCTGGCCGATGTATCTGCGCTTCCTGACCCAGTCGGTGCTCCAGATCACCGCCCAGGCCGGCCTCTCCATCCACTACACGAGGCGCATCGAGAATATCGGGACACTCAACGCCAGCTTCGGCTACACTTTCGAGTACATCGCCAACGACGGCTGCATAGCGGGCCAGACGAGCGTCAACAACTATCTATCGTTCGAGGTGGGTTTCGCATTCTGAGAATTCAGGGGGATGAAATGATCCGTACGCATCGGGGCGCGGTTGCGATTCTTATCTGTGTGGCGCTCTCCGCAGTTTCGTGCGCATCGAAAAGCGCGCCGGTCTCGCTGGTCGGAACGTGGAAGAGCGACAAGCTCGTCTATATGTTCGACGCCGACGGAAGCTGCACCCAGATCGACCTAGGCATGGCGGGGGCCTATCAGAACGGGAAGTACAAGGCGACCGGCGACCGGCTCGACATCGCCTTCGATTCCGGCCTCGGTCTCTCGTATACCTTCCGTCGCCTCGAATCGGGGAACCTGCAGGTGACCGACGGGTTGACCAGGAACAGCTTCGAGTTCGCGCGGGAACGTTAGGAAGCCTCGATGCGTGGAAATCACTGGGCATGCGCGCTGGCGATCGCGGCCGTCGCGCTCGGCGCCGCGACGGCGGAGGGACAGTACGAGGTGCTGAGGACCGTCCGAGTGGGCGGCGAAGGCGGCTTCGACTACGTCTATGCGGACGAGGCCGGGCGCAATTTGTATATCCCGCGTCTGGGTGTCTCGGGCAGGATCGCCGTTTTCAACCTGGACAGCCTCGAGCCGGTCGGCGAAATCCCCCACGTCGCCGCTCATGGAGTCGCGGTCTCGACCGCCTCGCATCATGGATTCGCGACCGGCAAGCCCGTCGCGATGTGGGATTCCGGGACGCTCGCCCTCATCAAGACTATCGACGTAGGCGGCTCTCCCGACGGCATTCTTTACGACCCTTTCGACGATCGCGTCTATATATTCAGCCACAAGGCGCCGAACGCGACCGTGATCGACGCTTCCGACGGGACCGTCGCCGGCACGATCGATCTCGGCGGCGCGCCGGAGCAGGCGGTATCCGACGGCCAAGGGCGTGTCTACGTCGATATCGAGGACAAGGACCAGGTGGCGGTCGTCGACGCCGCGTCGATGGCGGTTCGCGGCCATTACAATCTCGCCGGCAAGGGCGGCGCCTGTGCGGGGCTGGCGATGGACGTGAAGAACCAGATCCTGTTCGTAGCCTGCCGCAGACCGCCCGCGATGGTGATCCTGAGCGCCGAGGATGGGCGGATACTGGAGGCGCTTCCCATAGGGCAGGGAGCCGATGGCGCGGTCTTCGACGCCCGTACCAAGGAAGTCTTCAGCTCGCAGCGGGACGGCACGCTGACGGTGATAAAGGAGAATGGTCCGACGAGCTTTTCCGTCGAGCAGAATGTCCGGACCATGATCGGCGCGAAGACCCTGGCCATGGACGCCAGAACGGAAAGAATATTCCTGATCGCCGCCGAGAATGGTTCGACGGCGTCGTCGGGAGGCTACAACGGCCGCAGATCGATGGCGCAGGGCCCGCTTTCGATACTGGTCGTCGGCAAATGAGCCTTTCGGCGCTATTTCGCCGCCAAAGCCATGGGGCGGTCGGCTCGGTCCCAAAACGCCTTCCACGCGAGGGCCAAGGACCAGAGTCCCGGCGACTCCTTGTAGTCCCTGAGCAGAGTCCCGCTGTCGCGCAATATCCTCAATGGTTCGGCGAAATGCTCCTTGGTGTAATCCGAGTTCCACGCGAAGCCCTGGGTCGAGACTATCGCGTGCCCGGGAGGCGGAGTCGAGACATAGCCGTAAATTTCGGGGAATAGGTACCTTTTCAGCGCCAGAGCGTCTCGAATGGTCTCCGAATCGGGGAAGCGATGCGATAGGTCGGTCGCGACGGCCTGGATCCGGTCCCATCGATGGGAGAATTCCGTCAGTCCCTTCTCGTCTCTCAGATAGGTGTCGAAGTAGCGGATCGAGGCCGATTCCACCGTATCCAGCTCGGGGGCCTTTTCGACCGCGAGGTTCCAGCCGGCCGGCGCCGGCCTAATGACGATGCTTCCGTCCAGGAGAAAGGAGGCTTCCGTCCAGCCGTTCGCCCAGTTGTCGAACCACTTCAGCCGCAGCAGGTCGATTCGCCAGGCCTCGCCTTCCCGTCTCGCCTCGCCGGCGACGACAGAGCCCTGCAGAGGTCCCCCTGTCAGGCTGGCCGCGGAAACGCCGTTTTTGTCGGGACCGAGCTTTACGATTAAGGCAGTGTCGGCCGCGGGACCGGCGCCGGTCTTCGGCGGATCGACTAGGCTCTTGAATATCTCCGCCGGTCTGGGACCGGTCGCGCAGGCCGCGAGGAGGAGGAGCCCGAAGCAGGTGGCGAGCGTCTTTAGTCTTTTCATCTGCCTTTATCCTAGAAGCTTAGTTTGTAGCCCACCGAAGGAATGGGGAAGCCGAGGTCGAAGGATGCCGCCGAGCTCGATCGGATGAAATACAGGAGGGCGAAGACGTCCTCGCAGCCGAAATAGAATTCCCATCGCACCTTGGACATCGAATAGAATCCGTGCCAGTCGAGCTTTATATCTATTGGATACTGCCAGCTCGTCCAGCCGCCCGTGGAGTTCGGGGTCCCCGAGGCTATACTCCCCTGGGTCAGGATGGAAAAGCCGTCGTTGGGCTTGATGGTCAGGTCCAGGTAAATCGTGTGGAATACCTCGTAAGAAGGGTAGTACAGGATTCCCAGCGGCGTAGTCCAATCCGTAGAGTTGAGTCCCGAGCCTCCCGGGTTGTACAACTGCGTTATATTGAAAGAATAGCTGAGAGAGAAATCCCAGAACTGACTCTGCTTCTTCAGGCCCAGGTCGAAGCCGTAGGCGTTGCCCGTTCCGTCGTCCTTCAGTACGGTTCCGCCGGAAACGTCCGTGGCGGTATAAAAGCGTCCCAAATAGTATTTCGTGTAGCCCTGGATGTTCAGGGTCTCGCCCCCCGTCCCCAGGATATCGAGGCCCACCACGTTGAACCATGCCCTGGTCGGGCCGATTTGCAGGCTGGATACTCCGTACTGAGTGTCCATGAACTCGTTGTCGGCGGGGAACTGGGAATAGAGGCCGCTACCCCCGTTGACGTCCATGAATTGGATGGGGCCCCAGTTCTTGAGGAAGGTGTAGGTGAGCCGGAGCCGGGGGTTCAGGACGGGATAGGTTTGGAGGATCTCGCCGCCGCCATATACGAAGGAATGATCTACCCGCAAACCGCCCTCTCCGGTCAAGACGCCGGGAAGGAGCGTGAACTTGTCGTCGATGTAAATTCCGGAGGTGAGGGTGTTCTTCCCGGTCAAAATCGAATCGACCGTCTCCGGGGTGAAATTGCCCTGGCTGGCGAAGGGGTAGGAAGTGCCGGTGTCGCTCTCGGACCAGTTCTCGAGCATCTCGTCGACTCCGAAGCTGAACACCTGGCTCTCCATCGGCGTCCAGTCGAAGCTGGTCCGCAGTTGATAGCGATATTCGTCCTGGGTCGAATTCTCGTTGACCGTATAATCCACATTATACTGGCTATTATAGCGGTCGGGAGCCAGGAAGCCCGTATTGGTGCTCAGGCTGTTGTAGCTGACCATGAGGTTCCACAACAGGTCCTTGCTCAGCAGGTCCTTGAGGGCGGAGGAGACGAGGACTTCCTCCTCGTTGAGGTGGAAAACGAAGTTTCCCGTAGCGTTGCTGGCGACCCCGTCGGTATCCAGGTTGGCGTTCAAGGTCCAGTTCAGGTCGGGCGTGGGATTCCAATAGAGTTTCGCGGTGCCGTTTCGGATGTAGGGATCAGTGCTGAAAAGGTTACCTTGATCGATCAGGGCCAGGGGGACTTCCATCCAGGTTACCTTGCCCCCGAGGAGGATGCCGGCTTGGCCGCCGAAGGCCTGCTGGTAGAACAGGTCCAGGCCGGTCGTGGAAAAACCGAAGTCGATGTGACGGTCCGTGTCTGTCGGAGTCTTGGACGCCACCTCGAGGAGACCGGACATGACCTGGCCGTAGGGGGCCCCGATGATTCCGTCGGAGAGCTTGATCGAATCCACCATATCGGGATTGAAGATGGTATAGGTGCCCGCCCACTGGTAAGGATCGAGGATGTAGGCCCCATCCAGCGTGGCCACGGTTTCGCCGGGGTCCCCGCCGTCGATCGAGGGCCTCGAATCGAAGACTCCCGTGTAGCCGACCCCCGGCAGGGTTTTGATGGCCGACATGGCATCCTCGACGATTCCCATGGTCTGGGCCTGTATGTCCTGGCTTGTCACGACCTGCGAGAGACCTCCCTGAGCGTCGGTCTCCTGGGGCTTCGCGCCCTCGACCACCAGTTCCTGGCCTTGGACCTCCCCTTCCAGGACCATCTCGAGGGTGACCTTCTCCTGCCCGGGAACCAAGGCCTTCTTCAGCGTCTTGTAGCCGAGAAGACTGGCAGTTAGGATGACCCTTCCCGGTTCGGATGGCGAGGGAAGCCTGGCTTCGCCCTGCGCGTCCGTCGTATAGGACTGGTCGGAGCCTTGGATCCGGATTTGAACGCCCTCCAATGGGCTGCCCAGCTCCTGGTCGGCGACGACCACCAGGACCTCGGCGAAGGCCCCGAAGGCTGCGAGGAGAAGCAAAAGGCTGAGGACGCATCTTGCCTTGGACACCTGCAGATAATACCACCGGGCGAGGCCGCGATTTATATGGCCCCCCCCTTTTCCCATTACTTTATTATTAAGGTTGGCGGCGCCGCAGGCTTTAATGGAGATCCCTCGATTGAGCCGACGCCGGAAGTTGATTACTTTACATCTAGTCCGCCTAGGGAGATGCTATGCTCAAATACCTGTCGAACATGAGTCCCGTCATCCTCGTCGTCCTGGCGGCCCTCGTCTTCTTCTCCGTCTTTTCGTGGGCCGTCATCATCTACAAGCTCGTCCAGATCAATCTCGTCAAGAAGAACACTCGCGTCTTCCTCGACTTCTTTTGGGAGACGAAGGAATTCTCGATCATCAACGGCGAGATAGATCGCTTCAGGGATACTCCCCTCGCTCTGCTGTTCAAGGAAGGGTATCGCGAGACCGAGCACTTCCTCGGCGCCGATCCCTGCGATACGGGGGCGATCAGGCTCAGCACGGACCTGAGCGCGATCGAGAACATCAGCCGGAGCCTCCGCAAGATCTCCGCGCAGGAGACCGACAAGTTGGAAAAAAACATCGGATTCCTCGCTACGACGGGTTCCACGACGCCCTTCATCGGCCTCTTCGGCACGGTCTGGGGGATCATGATCGCCTTCCGCAATATCGGGATCGCCGGCTCGACCTCCCTGGACATCGTGGCACCCGGCATATCCGAGGCCCTTATCACGACTGCCATCGGCCTCGCGGTCGCCATTCCCGCGGTCATCGGGTACAACTACATCCAGGGCAGGATACGAGGACAGGTCAGCGAGATCGACAATTTCTCCTACGATTTCCTGAACATCGTGCAGAGAATCTTCAACGCGAAGAAGTAGGGGGGCGCCATGGAAACGGGGAATCGCCGGGGCTCGGACCGCTCGCCAATATCCCAGATCAACGTCACGCCCCTCGTCGACGTGATGCTAGTCCTCCTCATTATCTTCATGGTGACCGCCTCGGTCGGGCAGCAGGGCATCACCGTCAGCCTGCCGCGGGCCAAGTCGCAGGCCCTCGACGTATCCGAGGAGATCGTCACCGTCACGATCGACAAGTCCCTCAACGTATATGTCAACAACAGGCCCGTAGCCCTGGGCGAGCTCGGCGATACGCTCAAGGAAGTGTACGCCCACCGCAAGAATAAATCGATCTTCCTCAAATCCGACTCGGGCGTCGCCTACGGCGATTTCATCAAGGTGGTCTCGCTCATCAAGGACTCGGGGGTCGAGCAGCTCGGCATGATCACGGAGATGCCCAAGCGATGAGAGTGCTCAGGCCCGGCCTGGGAATCCAGGGCGGCGAGATCAAGAGGATCGCGATACTCGGCTCCGTGCTTTTCCATGCGGCCCTGGCGCTGACGATCGTCTCCACCGGGAGCCTCGACTTGAGGCGACCGCGCGAAGAGCCGCGGTCGATCGATCTGGTCAGCGTCGAAAATATCCTGCCCCCGCCACCTAGGCCGACCGAGCCTCCGAAGGCCGAGGCTCCGCCGCTGGCCGCTCCCGCCGCGGCGGCCCCGGCCGCCGCGCCCATTCCGGCGCCTGCCGCCGCCCCGGCGCCCGCGCAGGCGCCCGCGCCGAATCCCGCGCCGGCCCTGCCCGATGATCTCGGCCCCGCGAGCTCCAACGGCGGCGGCATGACGGCGCCGGCGGGCTCCGCGGCCGCGAGCGCGCCGGCCCCGAGTCCCGCGGCGGAGCCGGACTACCTCCCCCAATTCAAGATCACCGACCTTCCGGTCCTTCCCGTAAAAGAGCTCTTGGCCAGGATCGAGTATCCGCCTCTCGCGGCGAAGCAGGGCATCGAGGCGACCGTTTATCTCGAGCTCCTGATCGACGAGACCGGCAAGATCAGGAAGATCACCGTATTGAAGGACCCGGGCTACGGCTTCGCCGAAGTTGCCGTCAACGCGTTGAGCGGCGTCACCTGCGTCCCGGCCAAGGTTGCGGGGCGGGCCGTGGCCGTGCGCTACCGCTACCCGGTCCGCTTCGCGCTCAAATGATCTTTGCCCATCGACCCGCTCGGGAAGATGGTCGTAAACGGATCTCTACAGTGAGTCCGGGCCGTACTCGCTTTTGATATCGCCGCCTGTCGGACGGACGACGATCTAGAGTTCCAACGGCCGTCCGTTGTCCGTCGCCATCGCGATGCGATGTCGACGACGAAACGCTTGAAAGCCTTCGGCGCTTCGTCGTGGCCGCTGCGCGCCGCCTGTCGGACGGACGACGATCTAGAGTTCTAACGGCCGTCCGTTGTCCGTCGCCATCGCGATGCGATGGCGGCGACGAAGCGCTTGAAAGCCTTCGGCGCTTCGTCGTGGCCGTTGCGCGCCGCCTGTCGGACGGACGACGATCTAGAGTTCTAACGGCCGTCTGTTGTCCGACAGGCGGCGCGCGAGGTAGTCGCGGTCCAGGCCGAGGTCGTCGACGACGGAGCGAAGCTGGTCGGCCGACAGCAGGTTCTGCTCGGCGTAAAGGTAGGCGAGCTCGCGCTCGGCCAGGCAGGGCAGGCGCAGGGACTCCAGCATCTCGGGGCAGGGCTCGGCGCACTCCAGGTGGCGCGA
>Ga0181520_10009068_pt1 | contig 13885 bp, 10 predicted proteins | sample PEATcosm2014_Bin_29_FD_132451 | JGI IMG/M metagenome (GOLD analysis project Ga0181520, IMG submission 132451) | Peatland microbial communities from MTU Mesocosm Facility, Houghton, MI, USA - PEATcosm2014_Bin02_30_metaG | ecosystem: Environmental > Terrestrial > Soil > Wetlands > Peat | place... | reverse complement strand
TAACCAGGTTATTCCAAAGGAATTTAATATGGAGGCTTCGGTGAACAAGGAAGAATTCGCGGCCGCGATAAGAAGGGCCTCCACAATAACAAGCGACAAATCAAAAATAGTAATTATAAAACTTGAAAAAAACAGGCTTGTAATAAACGCGCAGGCGCAGGATGAAGGTGAGGCTTTCGAGGAAATAGACATAAAATACGACGGCGAGCAGATAGAGGTATCATATAACGCGGCTTACATAATGGACGTATTAAAAGTTATAGAATCGGACACTATTGAAATTAAATTAATATCTTCAATGAACCCCGGCATCATAAAGGGAAAGGGAAACGACGACTTCCTTTACATAGTGATGCCTATCAGGAAATGACGGAGAAAATAAAATAAATGGATGAAAAAAAATTAGCGCAGATAAAACAGACCACAATAGAAGACGAGATGCAGACTTCCTATCTGGATTATTCAATGTCCGTGATAGTGGGAAGGGCCCTGCCTGATATACGCGACGGCTTAAAACCGGTGCAGAGAAGGATTCTTTACACGACGTATGATATGGGGCTTTATTACGGCAGGCCCTACAGGAAATCGGCGAAAATCGTCGGAGAAGTAATGGGAAATTATCATCCACACGGCGACTCGGCTATATACGATACCATGGTCAGGATGGCGCAGACGTTTACCTTCAGGATGCCGCTCATTGACGGCCAGGGAAACTTCGGCTCTGTTGACGGAGATCCGCCCGCGGCCATGCGTTATACAGAAGCAAGGATGCATAAGATTACCGAGGAGCTCATAAGGGATCTTGACAAGGATACTGTTGATTTTGTGCCGACATACGATGAATCAAACAAGGAGCCTGTTACATTTCCTGTTGGATTCCCGCATCTGCTTGTTAACGGTTCATCTGGTATTGCCGTCGGAATGGCGACAAATATACCGCCTCACAATCTCGGCGAGGTTATAGACGCCACTATTTACATGATTAATAACAGGGGCTCAAAGGTAAAGCTGGATGAAATAATGAAGATTATTCACGGCCCTGATTTTCCTACCGGCGCGTACATTATCGGCAGGGACGGCATAAAAAAAGCCTATGAGACAGGCCGCGGCTCGGTCACAATGCAGGCAAAGGCTAAAATTGAGGAGACCAAAAAGGGAAAACAGCAGATTGTAATCACCGAGCTGCCTTACATGGTCAACAAGGCCCAGCTTCTGGAAACAATATCGGATCTTGTCAGGGACAAAAAACTTGAGGGCATATCGGACCTGCGCGATGAATCAGACAAGGACGGCGTAAGGGCCGTTATTGAAATTTCCAGGAACGACAACCCCGAGGTTGTATTAAACCAGCTTTATAAACATACGGTGCTGAGGACGACCTTCGGAGTAAACCTGCTTGCTCTTGTGAACGGCAAACCAAGGACGCTTAACATATCGGATTTCCTGACAAACTTTATCGATTACAGGATGGAAGTAATTATAAGAAGGACAAAGTTTGAGCTCAACAAAGCCGAGAAACGAGCCCATATTCTTGAGGGGCTGCTTATCGCCCTTAAATATCTGGATAAGGTAATCAAGCTTATACGCTCTTCGGATAATGTTGAAGAGGCGCGTGAGGGCCTGGTTAAGACATTCAAACTTACTGTTGTCCAGGCGCAGGCCATACTCGACATGAAGCTGCAGCAGCTCACGGCTCTGGAAGTTGAGAAATTGGAGAAGGAACTCGCCGAGCTTAAAAAAATCATTGACGAGTTGAAATCGCTTCTGGCCAGTGAGAAAAAAATTCTGGCTCTTATCGTCAAAGAACTCACTGAGATAAAACAGAAATTCGCCGACGAAAGGCGCACTGAAATAATTGCAAGGGAAAAAGAACTTACCGTCGAGGACATGATACAGGAAGAGGATATGGTCATTACGATGACCCACAAAGGGTTTATTAAAAGGACCGCCTCATCTGCTTATAAGGCCCAGAAGCGCGGCGGCCGCGGCATTATTGCCGTAACAACACAGGATGAGGATTTTGTGCAGGATATATTCGTCGCGAACACACATGATTACATGATGTTCTTTACCTCAAAGGGGCGCTGCCACTGGCTCAAAGTTTATGAAATACCTGAAGCCGCAAGGACTGCAAAGGGCAAGGCCATAGTAAACCTTATAAAACTTGAAGAAGGGGAAAAGATAGCGTCCTATGTAAGCGTAAAAGAATTCAAGGATGACCAGTTTCTGTTAATGGTAACCCAGGACGGGCTGGTTAAAAGAACAAGCCTTTCGCTGTTTTCAAACCCGAGGTCGGGCGGAATAATCGCGATAGGGCTCAATGATAAGGACGCTTTGATTGAGACAAAATTGTGCAGGCTGGAGGACCAGGTTTTTATCGCCACCCGCGACGGAAAGGCAATTCGTTTTGACGCGAAGGATATACGTGAAATTGGCAGGGCCGGCATGGGAGTGCGCGGAATTAATCTGGACAAATCTGACAAAGTTGTATCCATGACAGTGCTGCACTCGGAAGACAAGGATATGACACTTCTTACAGTAACAGAAAAAGGCTTCGGTAAAAGGACGCTTGTAAAAGAATACAGGGAGCAGAGCCGCGGAGGCAAAGGGCTGATAAATGTAAAAGTCACCGATAAAACAGGGGCCGTTGTGGATATAAAACTTGTCAACGACACGGACGAGCTGATATTGATAACAACCAAAGGCACTCTTATAAGGACAAAAATAAAGGATATAAAGACAATAGGAAGGAACACGCAGGGAGTAAGGCTCATAAAAATAAAGGAAGGCGAAGCTGTCGGGGCGGTTGCCCGCGTGCTTGAAGAAGAAGATGACGGCGCAGGCGGGGCTCAGGAAGGATAAACGGCCCCTATATTTTCAGGAGGAAGTAAATGAATAAAAGTTCACTGGCATTTAAGATTGTAATTATCGCGCTTATTGCGTTTGCCATACCTGCGGGATTATTTTATTTTTTTGACAGTAAAAATATCGCGCAGCTGAATGAAACACAGTCAAAGATAACATGGGCGGAGAGCCAGAAAGAGATAGATGTTATTAAGGCCCAGGCTGTTAAAAAAATGGATGATGTTTTTCAGGCAATATATTATTTCGCCCCTGAAAATATGGAAAAAAAATACGATCCCCTTATACTTAATACGGCTTTAAAGAACGGGCAGTACTCCGGGAAATCCGGCGCGGCAAAAATCGCGCAGCAGTTCCTTAAGGCTGCAAAACCTTTTACGGCGGACATCGCGCTTATTTCGGCGGCAGGTGTTGTTGTAGAGGCGAATAAGGAAGCTTTAAAAGAACAGCAGTTTAAGACAAACAACCAGTTCCTCCAGACAGTATCATCAAAAAAGACAAATTTTGAGATAAATTACAGCACCGCCTGCGAATATTTTATGCCGGTTACGGATTCAAAAGACCGGGTTGTCTCCGTGCTTTATGTAAAAGAGGCGTCCGCTGAAGCCGCGGCGGCGTTCAGGAAAAACATCATGTCGCCCAGGGGCATAAATTTTGTGATAGACCTTTCAGGCAGCATGCTGCTTAACTCCGACCAGGCCAGGGAAAATTCCGAGAATATACTGTCAAACGCGGACATCAAAGTCATAATAAATGAAGCCGGCGCGGACACCGCCGTAAAAGAAGGGGATTATAACAATCTGAAAGGGCTGCTTGTTTATAAAAAGATTGAAAGCATTGATTCGATAGTCTGCCTTTTTACCCCTTATCTGGATTATAAATTTGCGCAGAAAAAGATAAAAAATTACGAGCTTTCGATACTTGATACTTCAAGCTTTTCTGGTATTCCTGTTTACGTATTTTTAATAATATCGGTTTTAATCGCGGTCTTCGGCGGGCTCTGGGCAAGCGAAGCGCCCTATCAGCCCCTAAAAAAGATTGTCAAGGCGCTGACCCATATTGACGAGGAGAGTTTTCAGGAATTGCTGCCAAGGATAAAAAAGGGAGAATATAAAAAACTCCTTGATTCGCTTGTCATACTGCGCGGCAGGGTAAAAGCTTCTGAAGAAAAAGCTGAAAAGCTTTCCCAGATGTCAAAAGAGCTTGAAGAAGAACTCTCCAAGGAAGCGTCAAAGTCGGATATGGAAATATCGCAGCTGCGTGATGCCTTAAAAATAGCGGAGAATAATAAGGGAACGCTTGATGAGGAGATTTCCAAAATAAAGGCTGATTTTATGAAAAACAAAAAGGATTCAGACGCGAAATTCGAGGCTGAAAAATCACAGCTCGGGCTTAAGTTATCAAATAATGAAAAAGAAATCGAGAAATTGAAGGCTGAGGTCAAAAAAGCCTCTGAATCGAAAGTGCCCCTTGAAAAAGAAAACATGAGGATGGATTCAGTGCTTATGATGAACACGGAATTAAAGGGCGTCCTTTCCGTTATAAAAACATATATTTCCTCGGTTCTTGGGGGCGAGGGTAAAATTACCGACGCGCAGCAGCAGTTCCTGGGAGTGGTCATAAACAAGTCCGCTAGGCTTGAAAGGCTTATCAATGACCTGACTGAGCTGGCAAGGCTCGAAAAAGGGGAGATAAAAATTTCACGCCAGCCGGTCGAAGTAAATACGGTGGTGCAGGATGTAATTTTCGCCATCCAGCCGCAGGCCGATATAAAGAAAGTGGATCTTAAGATTAATTTTTCGCCCACGCTATCCATTGGAACGGGAGACCCGGCGAGGCTATCATCGGTTATCAGCCAGATACTTAACCAGGCCATAAAGGTATCGCCGCGCGGCGGCCAGGTCGTTGTAGAGACAAAAGAGAGCGGCAAGGATGTTATAATAAGAATAACGGATTTTGGCATGTCAATGCCCCAGTCTAAATCTTCGATACTTTTTATTAATTTCCACGGCCCCGAAACAACAGCCGGACCGGAATTTATAAATTCAGGGCTGCGATTCCCCATCCTGAAGGCAATAGTAAATAATATGGGCGGAGAAATATGGATTGAGTCTGAAATTGGAAAAGGAAAAACATTTGTGATTTCAATTCCAAAATCCCAGGACGCGGCGAAACCTTCCGCGCCTGTGCCGGCCGGTTTGACAGGCCAGCCGGTTAAAACCGCTGAAATTCCGCCTTCCGCAAGGGAGACAATAATAAAACCAGCCGCGGCACCGGCTCCGTCATCGGTAGTTCCTCCTCCGGCTGGAAGTTTTAAAATACAGCGGAATAATTTTGAGCCGGCGCCGGCTCAAAACAGGGGAAACGACCTTACAAGCGTGAATGACCTGCTTTCATTCGATAATTTGTCGGTTCATGATTCTGACAGAAAACCGCAGATACCCGGGCGGGATGTGAAAGTTCCGGAGGATTTGCTGAAAAAACCCGGGGAGCCTAAAATAACTGAAAAATCCCCGGCGGGTTTTGACGAGCTTCCGCCTTTGCCGGATCTTGAGGATGATAAAGGCATAGTTTAAAGGGAGCCAAGGTGGTATTTTGAAAAAAGCGTTTATCGCGTTTTCACTTTTGATCCTGGCATGCGCTTCATCTTTTGCCGAGACAATTCCGCCTTCATCAATAACAAAAGCGGAAGTCTGGGAGCCAAAAAATTCACCTTACATTATTGACGGCACTCTTACTGTTGAAAAGACGGGATTCCTGACGATTTATCCCGGAACAGTTGTTAAATTCAAACCGGCCGCGAAAATTTTTATTAAGGGAGCACTTTATTCCAAAGGCGATCCAAAAAATCCCGTAAGAATGATTCCTTATGACAATGAGAGCTTTTATGACGGCCTTGTATTTGAGTCCCGTTATAAAAATACTATTGAATTTACCATAATAATAAGGGGCGCGATAACATCCAGGGGAAGCCAGCTGAGCGTCACCAACAATTATATCCTGAATTCCACAGGCGTGGAGCTTTATCATTATTCCAGCGCCCTTATAAAAGATAATTATTTTTATAACGACACTTACGGCGTATATATAGAGGGCAAGGGGATTAATTATACGATAGGCCAGAATACTTTCAACAACAACAGGTTCGCGGTTTATATAAAGGACACTACCGCGCCCGCCGGCGTAATAACAAAAAATAATTTTTTTAAAAATACCGTGAATCTTACCAATTATTCGGTGGCTGATGTCGACTGCAGGGACAATTACTGGGGCTACGGCGAAGAGGCGGCCGTCCAGGAATTTATTTACGATAAAAAGAACAATGAAAAAGCCGGCAGGGCGGTTTACGCGCCTTATGCTAAGGGCCCTTATCAGCTCTGGGAGCCCCCCGACGCTTTTATATCACTTGTCAGAATATATCTTAATCTTAAAAGGCCGGACCAGGAGCCGCAGAGAATGTCAATAGGCGGGGGGCTCTCCGGGATCATGCCGATTACGCCGTCGTCGCTCAGCAAAGAATATAAATTCGGGCTGGGCGCGGACGCTGATTTTTACCTTAACCTTAACGGATCGCTTCTGGGCGGCCTTGAGTTCCAGTCCATAACCCTGGAAAGCAGCAACGGAGACATTTATGACCATACCATACAGACGCAGAGTTTTTTATTGAGCTGCGTTCAGTATATAGGATATAAAAAGAACGTATATTTAGTCCCTTATATCAAGGCCGGGATAGGCGGCTCAATAGTATCCGACCAGACCAGAAGTTTGTCGACGGACACAAGTAAATCAAACCAGCTTGCCGCGGCGGCGGACGCAGGCGCGGGATTTGAATGGTTTGTACTTAAATTTTTCTCTTTAAAACTTGAAGCATCCTATACCGTTATTACCGGCAATACCGGCCTGATATCTTTTCCTGTAGCCGGATTGACCGGCAATCTGTATTTTGACACCCCGCTTTACCTCGACGACAGGGGAATCGGCGGGCCCTACTAAAATGGAGAGTATAAAGGACCTGCTTGAAAAATTTATTTCAAAGAACAAGCTTGACAGGGCCGATGACGGAGATGTAATAAGGGAAAAATGGGAAGAGATAGCAGGCGAGTTTTCCAGGACGACAAAACCCTTCAAATACGCGGGAAAGAAACTCTTTATTTACGCTGAAAATAGTGTTATAATGAGTGAAATAATATATAAAAAACGGGAATTGAAAGATAAAATTAACGCCTTTTTTGGAAGGGAAACTGTCAGGGAAATAATAGCAAGGATGAGGCAGTGAATAATTACCTGCATATCGGCTCGGATATAACATTGCCGTCGGGAGACATCGTAGGCATTTTCAGCCGCATTGCGGATAATGAAGGAATAATTGATATTTTCAGGAAGAAATTCAGGCTTAAAAACATTTCGCAGGAAAATAAAAGTTTCGTGCTCTGCGCGGGCAGGGGCCGGGCGTATATAAATTTTTCCGGAATATCCGCAAAGAGGCTGATAAGACGCGCGCAGGCGTACAATACAGGAGGAGCATTATATGGCAAGGAAAGATAAAAAATTGAAAAAAGGCGCGAAGGAAACTCCGGACCTTTTTGAAACAAAAAAGAAAGCCGCGGCTGAGGCGGAAAAAGAAGATAACAGCAAGGGCGGCAATGTGGAACTGCCGAAAGATACATCATATAACGCCGATAAGATAACCGTGCTGGAGGGCCTCGAGGCTGTCCGTAAAAGGCCGGCCATGTATATAGGCTCCACATCTTCAGCGGGCCTTCATCACCTTGTATATGAAATAGTCGACAACTCTATAGACGAGGCAATGGCGGGATTTTGCAATGAAATATCCCTTACAATTCATACGGATAATTCCATATCGGTTTCGGATAACGGAAGGGGTATGCCTGTCGATATGCATAAGGGGCAGAAAAAATCGGCCCTTGAAGTCATTATGACGGTACTGCACGCGGGCGGTAAGTTTGACCACAATTCATACAAGGTGTCGGGCGGGCTCCACGGCGTCGGAGCCTCTGTTGTAAACGCGCTTTCAGAGTGGCTTGAAGCCGAGGTCAGGCGCGGAGGCAGGGTTTATTTCCAGAGATATGAAAGGGGAACACCAGAGGAGCCGGTAAAAGCCATAGGCGACGCGAAAAAGACCGGCACCAAAATTATGTTCAAGCCGGACAGCAAAATATTTGAAGTTACTGAATACAGTTATGAAATTCTTGCCAACAGGATGAGGGAACTTGCTTTTTTAAACAAGGGCATAAAGATAAAAATAAAGGACGAAAGGACCGACGGAAAAGAGGACACGTTCCAGTATGAGGGCGGCGTTATTGAATTCGTCAAATACCTTAACAAGAATAAGGAACCAATTAATAAAAAACCCATTTATATAGAGGGCGAGAAAGACAGGATACAGGTGGAGGTGGCCATCCAGTATAATGACGGCTTCTCCGACAACATGCTTTCCTTCGTTAATAACATAAGGACAATAGAGGGAGGCACCCATCTTTCCGGTTTTAAAACGGCCCTTACAAAAGCAGCGGCCAGCTTCGCCAAAAAGAACAATCTTATCAAGAACGACAATATATCGCTGCAGGGTGACGACGTGCGCGAGGGTTTGAACGCGGTTGTGAGCGTTAAGGTCCCGGATCCGCAGTTTGAGGGGCAGACAAAAGCAAAGCTGGGAAATTCCGAAGTTGAGGGAATAGTCAATTCGCTGGTTTATGAAAAACTTGCCTCATATTTCGAGGAAAATCCCACGGAAGCCAGAAGGATAATAAGCAAGGCCCTGGGCGCCGCCGAGGCGCGCGAGGCGGCAAGAAAAGCAAGGGATCTGGCCAGGAGAAAAAGCGCCCTTGATTCAGGCGGACTCCCGGGCAAACTTGCGGACTGCCAGGAAAAAGACGCCGCGTTATGCGAGCTTTACCTTGTCGAGGGAGATTCAGCCGGAGGTTCCGCCAAGCAGGCGCGCGACAGGCGTTACCAGGCGATACTTCCGTTAAAGGGAAAAATACTCAACGTGGAAAAAGCAAGGATAGACAAGGTTCTTTCCAACGATGAAATAAGGACCATGATAACCGCCATTGGAGGCGGCATAGGAAAGGAAACTTTCAACCTTGAGAATGTGCGTTACCATAAAATAGTGATAATGACCGACGCCGATGTTGACGGCGCCCATATCAGGACGCTGCTTCTGACTTTTTTCTTCAGGCAGATGAAGCCGCTCATTGATTCAGGATATGTTTACATTGCCCAACCGCCGCTTTATAAGGTGAAAAAGGGAAAATTCGAGCAGTACATGCTTGATGACAAGGCAATGAACATATACCTTACCGAAGAAGGCACAAGGGATTTGAAACTTTTCCAGCTGTCCAAAAAAGGCAAAGGCAACAAGGAGCTCAACGAGAAGACCCTGAGCGAAATATTAAATGACGTCATTGAGATAGAGCACCTTATACCAAGGATGAGAAAAGCCAATATTAATATAGAGAGTTATATAGCGTCCAGGGGAAAATGGAAAAAGATACCCATGTTCGAGGTAAATATTAATGGAAAAGTGGAATATTGCGAAACAGAAAAGGACCTTCCGGATATATTGAAAAAAGTTCTTCCAAAAATTTCAAAAAAATCGACGCTTGAGGAAATTATGGAAGAGGCCGGCAAAAAGAAGGACGACCTTCTGATTATTGACCTCAGGGCCAGGGCCGAGCTTAGGACCATAGAGGAAATAATGAAAAAGCTCGAAAGCAAAGGGCTTGACGCGGATGAACTGCTTGAAGAGGAGCTTGAGGTTTTAACCGACAACGGCAAGGACGACAAGGAAGAAAAGAAAAAGGATTTAAGCCCGATGTTCAAGGCGGTTGACGACGAGGGTGAGACCCTTATATTTTCCGCGAGGGAACTGGTTGATTTTATAAAAGCAAGGGGCAAACGGGGCCTGGGGATACAGCGCTACAAAGGCCTTGGAGAAATGAATCCCATACAGCTCTGGGAGACCACAATGGACCCGGAAAAAAGATCCATGCTCCAGGTGACCATGGAGGATCAGGCAAAGGCCGATGAAGTTTTTGACGTTTTGATGGGCGACGAAGTGGAACCTAGGCGTAAATTCATCGAGGACCACGCGCTCGAGGTCAAGAACCTTGATATCTAAGGGAGCCTAAAAGTGAAAAATGATATAACACCTTTTCTGAAAGGAAGCGGCCTTTTCGGCGAGATTTCGCAGAAGGGCATTTCCATGATAGCGCAGGAATCGCGCGAGAATAAATTCAGGAAGGGCGATATTATTTTTTCCGAAGGCGACTCCGGCGAAACACTCCACATAATAAAAAGCGGCAAGGTAAAAATAACCAAATATACAAAAGAGGGAAAAACAAAGACGCTTGCCATCCTGAAAGAAAAGGATTCCTTCGGGGAAATGGCCATACTGACAAGGGACGCCAGGTCAGCCACGGTCGAAGCTCTTATGGATGTTGTAACAATCAGCCTGTCCAAGGAGAATTTTATCCAGCTTATCAAGCAGGAGCCTTCCATACCCATGCAGATAATCAAGACCCTTTCCCAGAGGCTCGCCAGGGCGGACAGGGATATTAAAAACATGGCGCTGGGCGACGCGCGTTCAAGAGTGGCTTGCGTGTTAATGGACCTGAAAGACGACCTTCAGACAATGAAACTGACACATCAGGATATTGCCGACCTTGCCGGACTCACGCGCGAGACGACCACAAGGACGCTTACGCAGCTTGAAGCTGACGATATTATTGCTGTAAATAACAGGCAGTTTAAAATAATAGACAATGAAAAGATGAAAGAACTAACCATATAAATCCACACAAGAGGAATAAGCATGCCGGTTAAAAAACAAAAACAAAAAAAAGAAAAAAATATTTTTAAAGGCGCCATTTTTGATGTCGACGGCGTTATCGTCGATACAGCAGGCATACACCATAAATCATGGGAAATTGTATTTAAAAATTACGGCATAACATTTACTTTTAAGGATTTTAAGACGAAAATAGACGGCAAGCCCCGGGCACAGGGGGCAAGGACAATACTGCCGGATATATCAGAGGATGAAATTGAAAAGATATGCGCTGAAAAACAGCTTCATTTTGAAAAGATCTTGAACGCGGGCAGGATAAAGGTGTTTAAAACGACGCTTTCTTTTATAAAGCTGCTTAAAAAGAAAGGTATAAAACTTGCCATGGCCTCTTCCAGCAGAAACGCCGGGGCAATATTAAAAAAAGTTAAAATATACCCGCTTTTTGACGCCGAAGTCAAAGGCTCTGAATTAAAACGGGGAAAACCCTACCCGGAAATATTTTTAACAGCAGCAGGAAAGCTCGGGTTAAAACCAACGGAGTGTGTTGTTTTTGAGGACGCTCAGATAGGAATAGATGCGGCGTTAAACGGCGGGATAAGGTGTGTGGCAATAAACAGGGCCGGGACGCACAGGATAAAAGGGGCCGATCTCAGGGTAAAAGATTTCAGGGAGTTGAGTTTTAAAAAGATAGCCGGGCTTTTTTAACAGCCGCGGTTTTGGAGGTACGGTAATGGCAAAGGCAAGGCCGCCTCTTATACAAATATTCGGATTGAGCCTGCTTGCAGGAGTTATCATTTCGCTCATAAGCATGCCGCTTGGAAAATATACCGCGGAAATTATGGGAAAATACATCACAATATCACCGTGGCAGGAAATTGCGGCCGCGGCCATCCTGGGAATTTTTTATTTTGGACTTATAATTTATTTATTTGCGCTGCTGATAGCGGGGCTGTCAGGAAAAAATATACTTTTATATCTTGCCTCAGAGCTGCGCTCCAGGGAGCTTGTGCCGCTAAAATTTAAAATGTCAAAAGGATACTGGCTTGCAGATGCATACAGGGATATCTCATCGCTTTTTGAGGGTTTTATACAGTCATATATGGCATGCAAACTGGAAAAGGATAAATATTCAATGACAATAAATACTTTTCTGGACCCGAACCTCAGGAAGGAAATTGAAGAGAGGGGAATCCACGAAATATACATAGGCGGAAAGAAAAAAACAGCCACAATATTTTTTTCCGACCTCAGGGGGTTTACCGCCATGACGGAATATTACGACCCCGACAGGGTAATAACCATCCTAAACGACTACCTTTCCATGGCAACAAAAATGATAGACAAGCACGGCGGAAGGGTTAATAAATATATAGGCGACGCGGTAATGGCGGTATTTGAGGAGCCTTCCAAATACAGGACTATACTTGATTATGACAATGCGGTGACAGCTTCGCTGGACATCCAGAGGGAGTTTAAGGCGCTCATGAAAAAGTGGAGGGCTGAAATAGACCCGCTGCTTAACCTCGGGCTCGGTATAGGCCTTGCAAGGGGACAGGTGGTCTCCGGCAACATAGGATCCCAGACAAGGATGGAACATACGGTAATAGGCGACACTGTAAATTTTGCAAGCAGGCTGTGTTCAAAGGCAGGGGATGGCCAGGTAATAATACCGGAAGAGCTGCATGCTCTTATGACCGGAATGCTGGAAACCGATGCGCTTGAACCTGTTGAGATAAAAGGGAAGACGGGTATGTATAATATTTATTCTGTAATAAACAGAAAAATGATAACAGGTTGAAATGGATAAAAAAACAGCCGCGCTTGTAAGGAAAATTTCAACAGCTATGCTGTTTTTATGGCTTGCCGCTAGCGCGGCCGCTTTTTTTGGATCCGAAAATTTTACCCTGGGCAAAAGAAAGATCCCATTTATCACAAAGACGCGCAGGAGCCCCATGATACAGGGCGGGTGGAGCATCTGGCTCAAAGAAGGGCAGGACGGCTATTCCAACGCGGTAACCAGGGATGTTTCACTTTTCGGGAAAGTATTAAAGCAGGACGATATTTATGTGACCGATGTGCTCAAAAAGCCGGTTGACGCATTTGTGGTAAGGGGAAGCGCTAAAGGGGCAAACCCTATAATTGCTCCTAAAGAAACATATGCCTATAATACTTATGATATGGAAGCCACAGCTTACGACCCTTCACCTGAGTCAAACAGCGTTGAATGGGCCGGTATTACGGCCCTGGGCTGGCGTACACGCTATGGCATCGCTGCTGTTGACCCCAGGGTTATCGCCTTAAAATCACTACTTTATATAGACGGCTACGGCTTTGCCTGGGCGGGCGACACAGGCGGGGATATCAAGGGCAAGAGGATAGACCTCTGTTACAACACCACAAAAGAGGCGCTGCACTGGGGCAGAAGGAAGGTCAGGGTTTATGTGCTAGGCGGAAGGCCCTGGAGCACCCTGCGGGCGAAAAAAAAATAATAGACAAATATTTATATTGAAAGCGCAAGTATAGTTACTTTATATGCATCAAACGGAATCAACACGGCCTTTTCCCCATGCCCCATGAGCAGTACTATCTTCTTTCTATAAGAGTCATTTTCATCGCTCTCTGTAATTACAAACCTTGCTTTTTCATCCGGTGACCAAAACGCCATACTTCCATAATCAAAAATTTTGCTTTCCTTACCTTTTTCATCAACATCATATACGCCCTGAATGCCTGCGTTTTTGCATCCATTTGATTTCATCGTAATCGAATGACCCGCATATGTCTCTCCCCCTAAATTATGTTGAAAAAAATCATCCATCAATAGTTTGCTGTCTTCGAGACTATAAATAACGCAACTATTACTTGATGCATCACATTTTGTAAGCTTACGCGAATCTCCATCATATAATATAATATCATTTTGTCCCTGGTTTACTTTGGCAGAAGCGTCCGCAACCAAGTTTATTATATTCCAGCCCTTGTAATGTTTTTCATTCAAAAATTCGGAATTTGTAATTAATCTTTCGTTTCCTTTTATACAAAATTCATCATTGTTGTTTTTTCTAATCTTTATAATATTATTTAAATCATAAAACACTGCGTTTGGAGAAATATCACATTTTATTGTAATATGCTTTTCGTAAATACGCTTCCCATAAACCTGTATAAATATATGAGAATTCATAAAACACCCGAGCAAATTAACCGCAT
>Ga0181520_10009067_pt1 | contig 13885 bp, 7 predicted proteins | sample PEATcosm2014_Bin_29_FD_132451 | JGI IMG/M metagenome (GOLD analysis project Ga0181520, IMG submission 132451) | Peatland microbial communities from MTU Mesocosm Facility, Houghton, MI, USA - PEATcosm2014_Bin02_30_metaG | ecosystem: Environmental > Terrestrial > Soil > Wetlands > Peat | place... | reverse complement strand
TCCCAGCAGCTCGGCATCAGCAAGTCGCCGATACGCGAGGCGCTCAACGGCTTGCAGAACGAAGGCCTGATCCGAATTGAGCCACGTCGGGGCGCTTATCTAAGGCGTTTCACTGCCAAGGAAGTGGAAGATCTCTATGACCTGCGTGAAGCGCTTGAGGTCTATGCTGTTTCCGCCGTAAAGATCACGCCCGAACTCATCGGTGAATTGAAAGCCAGTGTCAAACGCACGGGAGAGCACATAAAATCTCACGATAAGACGAGTCACATCGAAGAAGACGCGCGGTTCCACGGCGCTATTGCCAAGGCGACGGGCAACGGTGAGCTTTGTCGCGTTCTGGAAAACATCCAGAATCAGATTTGGCTGCTTCGCTGTCAAACTTATGACCTATCTTCCAGTTCAGCGCCTAGGGCACATGCCGCAATTCTCCGCGCACTTGTCGCAGGCGACCAAGAGAAGGCCCAGACTGCAATGCGAGAGCACATCAGCAACGTACGAGTCAGGCTGCTAGATTTCCTGAGGGCATCTGCCGAGTGATCTGCTAAGCCGCCGCATAGGGACTCAGAGCAGAGAGTAGCTTGACAACAATAATTAATCTGGAAACCTGTTGACACGCATCTGATATCTGATATATTTCCACCTATGCACCCAAGCGGTTCCATCTTGAGTCTAGAACAGATCGCGAATTGCGCGTGCATTTGTCGTTGTCGATGTTGCTAACGCACACTCCGTGCGAATCCCCCCTCTAATTCAATAGTCGCTTTTCAGAAGTTCTGCTGCAGTCGTGCATCTACTGCGCTGTGGATTTCTGATTGACCTCGACGTGCGCCTGCTCGTTGACTTTTGTCTTCGTGAACCGGTGTCGCCGATGCGGCGCAGTCGTGTAACTGCGTGCTCCCGCACGCCTACAGCGTTAAGTCTCGCGCCATAGGATCGTCATGCGTTCAACCCATTTTCGTAAGTTCTTGCTTGCGTCGCTGATCGTCTTCTCGCCAGTGAACCATCTGATCGCTCAAACACTAACCAGTGCTACGGTAGTCGGTACCATTACGGATTCGACTGGTGCAGTCGTGGCTCATGCCATCGTCAGGATTCGTCAGCCTGAGACTGATGCCATCAGCACCACAGTTACCGGTGCGTCTGGCCGCTATAGGTTCCCCTTTCTCAAGCCTGCGGACTACGAGATCACCGCCGAAGCAGGCTCTCTGGGTGCGTCGCCGGTGCAGATCCACCTGCTGGTCGGGCAGGAACAATCGGTCAACCTGAAGCTCGCAGTGAAGGCCGTCCAGCAGACCGTGGAAGTGGACACCTCAGCCGGCCTACTGCAAACGGAAAACGGGAATAATCTCACCGACTATAGCCAGCAGTACATCGAAAACACGCCGGTGAATGGCGGCGATATTACCAATATTGCCTTCTCCACACCAGGAGTTCGCATCAACGTCGGCGGAGGAAACGCAAACTTCAACGTGAATGGTTTGCCGTTCAACTCAGTGTTATTCACGGTCAATGGCGCAGACATCGTGGAGCCGTACAACAACAACAACAAGTCCGGTTCCAGCAACAACACGCTGGGAGCCAATGACGTGGCCGAGGCCTCGGTCATCACCAACGCCTACAGCGCACAGTACGGCCGCGAAGCTGGCGCCCAGGTGAACTACATCAGTAAGTCAGGTACGAACCACATCCACGGCAATCTTGTTGAGAACTATAACGGCTCGTTTCTAAACGCAAATGACTACTTTAATAATGCCAACGGGACGCCTCGCGCCCGCGCTGTGGCCAACCAGTACGCTGCGTCCATCGGCGGCCCTATCGTCAAGGACAAGGTCGCTGTCTTCTTCAATACCGAAGGTCTTGACTACGCTCTGCCTACTGCGGGAGTTGTTTCGCTGCCATCTCAGGCACTCCAGACCTATGTATTGGCGCACGTCCCCACGACTGCGATTCCCTACTATCAGGCCATTTTCAGCCAATACAACTCAGCTCCGGGCTTGAGCCGAGCAGTGCCGGTCGTCAACGGGACCAGCGGTTCGTTTGTCGACACCACTGGTAACCAGGGCTGCGGAAAAAATGGCTTCTCTGGTACTTATCTCTCAGGGACCAGCGGTCCGCAGTTCGGGGGTGCTTCAGGCGTCTCTTGCGCGGTTGCATATGGTACAGCGGCATCGAGTGTCAACACGGAATACACCGTTGTCGGGCGCGTGGACTGGAATATCAACGGCAAGCAGAAGCTTTACTTTCAAATCAGCCGGGATGCGGGTGTACAGGCTAGCAGCACCAATCCAATCAACCCACTCTTCAGTGGAAGAAGCCCGCAACCCTGGGTCATCCCGCAGTTGAATCACACTTATGCGATCACTCAACGGCTTTCGAATAACTTCATTCTGAACGGTAACTACTACTCGGTTGTAGGTGGTGCAAACACTCAGGCTCAGTTGAATGTGATTCCTCTCGCGATTGGGATTTCGGAGGGTGGCGCCAGCGGTGGAGGCTTTCCAACTCTCGCGCCGTCGCTAAATACCGGTCGGATCGGTCAGCAGCTTGGGATCATTGACGATCTTTCATGGGAGCATGGCAAGCATACGCTTCAGTTTGGCGTGAACAACCGAAACAATCGCATCAGCAGCAGCGCCAACATAAGCGGTACGCTGCCCAGCTACTCTTTCGGCAGCCTGGCTGACTATGCCAAGGGAACTGTCACTGACAGCAAGAACTTCAACAGCTTTTCTCAGGCGTTTCCGCTGCAGCCATACGTACACATTCGTGTCGACTCGCTCGGCTTCTATGGGCAGGACGAGTGGAAGATCCTGAACAACCTCAACCTCACCTTTGGCGTGCGCTTCGAGTACCAGGGCAATCCGTGGTGCAAGGAGAACTGCTTCTCAAGGGCGAATACTGTCTTCCTCGGCAATGGCTATCAAGCTGGAGCTACTGTCCCATACAACGTCACACTGCAAAACGGATTCAACAAGGACTTCAAGTCGCTGGAGGGCGTCATAACCGAGCCTCGGTTCGGGTTTGCCTACTCGCCGTTTGGAGAAGGAAAGACCGTGATACGCGGTGGGGTTGGGCTCTTTGCCAACACTTTCACAGCCGGCATCACATCCAGTGTTTACGGGAACTCGCCTAACAAGTTCACTCCAAAGGTGACGACCGGAATTGTGGGTCTCTCGCCAACGGCCGGAACTTCGCAGGTCACCGCGATTGCCTCGAACACTGCCTTCCAGAATGGCTTCGCCGCAGGCGATACTCTGACCCAGCTTCAAGCGGCAGTTGGAGCAGGTGTAACGTTCTCCACGCCGGGGCTCTACGTAAATCCCGACAAGTTCCACACGAACAAGGTACTGGAGTGGAGTCTCGAGGTGGAGCACCCACTCACCAAGCGAGATGTGGTCACGGTGTCCTATGCCGGGAACCACAGCTACAATTATGCGCTGTCGACAGCGGCCGCAAACGGTGCGTCTACCAAGGGCTTTGGAGGATTGCCAACGTCGGCTCCTGATCCGCGTTTTGCTGCGGTGACTCAGGTTTACGACACCGGTTACGGAAATTACGACGGTCTCACAGTGGCAGAGCGTCACGCATTCCTACACGGGTTTCAAGCCAGCGGTAGCTACACCTGGAGCAAGTCTCTGGCGCAGACCAGCATCTACAATCCGACGCTGTACTCGTTGGCGTCCTTGGCTACCACAGGTAAGAAAAGTGATAGCTACGGTCCTACGGCGTTTGATACTCGGCACAATTTCTCGGCGGATTTCGTTTATTCAACGCCGAAGTTCTCAAATCACCTCTACCAAAACATTCTGGGTGGATGGAAGTTTGGCGGCAAGGTCTATCTCTACAGCGGCCGGCCCTTTACGGTGACGAATGGTGGAATCAACGGGGCCACCGCTGGCCTTTCCAGCACTTTCAGCGGTTCGATCCTCGCGGATCTGGTCGTCCCTAGTGCGCTCGGAACGCATTGCTCCAAGGTCTCCGTCAATCTCGCGGGGCACACGCCCTGCTTGACGACCGCTGACTTCGCCACCGCTGCGACGCAGACTGACTGGGGCAACACAAAGCCAAACAGCTTCCGTGGTCCCGGGTTCTTCTCCATCTCGTCGCAACTTGGCAAGTCAATTCCGGTTGCCGAAGGCAAACGCTTCGAGATTGGGGCGGACGCATACAACTTACTGAACCATCCTAACTTTGGCCTGCCTACCTCGGACGTCAATAGCGGAAGCTTCGGCCTGATTACTGCGACGCAGGCCTCGCCCACCAGCATCTACGGCACCGGCCAGGGGTCGGCCGTCTCGGGGCGCGTTCTGGTCGTCTTCGGCAAGTTCATCTTCTAACCCGTGCGGTCGCTGCCACATATCAAGCAGGCAGCGGCCGCACCAATAGTCCAAGGAGATTCAAGATGCGAAAAGTTCTTAGCCTATCATTCCTGCTGCTGACTCCCGCGTTACTTTCGGCCCAGACACAGAAGCTCACGCTCGATGACATTCTTGGGGGCGGTCGCAGTGGCCCCGGCGGTGGTGGCGGCTTTGGCCGTGGGCACGGAGGCGAGGCCCAGATCACTCCGGATGGAAAATACTCGGTCACCCAGGATAACGGACAGATTGTGCTGAAGCCCACCGACGGCAGCGCTGAGAGGGTGCTGACTTCCACGCCGGCCCTGAAGACTGATGTTCAGTTGTCCCCTGACGGCAAGAATATTGCGTTCCTGAGCGATGGCCAGGTGTGGGACGTAGCGGTTGCTGGCGGCGAGGCCGTGCAACTGACGCACGACCCCAAGGGGCCAGGCGATCCGCGCGGAGCCACTGATCATAATCCGCAGTGGAACCCGAACGGCAAGTGGATCCTCTACGACACTGGCACGAAGGGTTACAACGAGTTGTATGTCGTCAGCGCAGACGGCAAGGTAAAGAACTGGCTGGCGGCAACGGAGATCTATCACGGCAAGGATGTGATCGCGGTCAATGTTGCTGCGGACCATGGCGATGCGGTTGCTTCGGATCGCTTCGACGCGCGACCGGCTTGGTCTCCCGATGGAACGCGCATCTCCTACACGGAGCGCTCGCGGGAGTTCTTCTCCGGCAAGCTGAAGGTGCTTCCTTTCAACCAGAAAACAGGCACGGCGGCCGGTCCGACGCTTGACCTTTATATCGCTAAGAACGATCCCGGCGGTGCATGGGCCGTCAACACGGATGTGTGGTCGCCGGACAGTGGCACGCTTGCGGTGGTCTTGCAAGAGACTCACTGGGACAAGATTTGGCTTATTCCATCCAAGGGCGGAGCGCCCAAGGAGCTGACCTTTGGCGAGGGCGAAGACGAGGACCCGGTCTACTCGCCCGATGGCAAGTGGATCGCCTTCGTCTCAAACCGCGGTGTTGCGGAGGAGCGGCACATCTGGCTGGTACCGGCGGCCGGCGGTGAGCCGCATCGCCTCACCAATTTCGCCGGCCATGAGATTGGAATTCGCTGGTCGGCTGATAGCCAGAGCATCCAGTTCACACATAACGATGTACTCGGCGCTTCCGGGACCTACAGCGCAGATGTCAGTGGGAAGTCCGCGCCTCGCCTGATCGGGGAGCTGCGGCCGTCGCGCTACGCGAATCTCGGTATCGTGCCCGAGGTGATCCATTACAAGAGCAAGGATGGCTTGACCATTGCCGCCATTCTCTATAAGCCAGTCGACTACAAGGTGGGGACGCGCTACCCCACCGTTGTGCTCGCGCATGGTGGACCCGAGGGGCAAACGACGCTGACTGCGTCTCCCAATGCGCTGTATTTGGCTGATCAGGGCTATGTGGTGCTCGATCCCAACTTCCGCGGCAGCACTGGCTACGGTGAACGCTTTCGCAACGCCAACGTCGAGGACTCCGGAGGTGGTGAGATCGATGATGTCGTCGCCGGTGTGAAGTATCTGGTTGACACCGGGCTGACCGATCCTAAGCATGTCGGCATCTCCGGCGGAAGCCATGGAGGAACTGTGGTTGCCAACGCAGTCGCCAAGTATCCCGATACCTTTGCTGTGGGCATTGAGAAGTTCGGGGTCGTAGATCGCGCGCTCTTCCTGAAGTACACCAATCGCAACTCGGAGATCCGCTGGGAGACGAAGATGGGTGGGCCTCCGGAGTTAAAGCCGGCGAGCTACCGCAAGGCGAACGTGCTTCCTGATGTCGACAAGATCAAGACACCGCTGCTGATTCTGCACGGCGAGGAGGACCCGCAGGTCCCCCCACAGGAGTCGCAGGAGTTTGCTGCGGCGCTGAAGAAGGCGGGCAAGACTTTCAGCTACTTCACGTACCCGAATGAAGGGCACGGCATCTCGCAGCCCGATCATCGGCGGGATGCTACGGAGAAGGAGATCGCCTTCCTCAACAAGTATCTCAAGCCCGACTCACCTCAATAACTGCAAAGCATAGAGCGCGGCCCACCGATTGTGGGCCGCACCTCTTCCCAGGAGAACCTTAATGAAGCACCTGAAAGTCGCCGCATATTTCACTTCTACGACACTAGCAGTCGCCGCAACGTTCTTATATGCACAACAGCACTCTCCAACTAGTTCTTTCGATCCCGGAATCCGTCCTGCGACCGCGGCATCGATTCAGTCCGAGAAGGCTGCGGAAGATGCATGGTTCGCGCATGTTATGTTCCTGGCAAGCGACGATCTGAAGGGTCGCCGCACCGGCACGCCGGACTTCATCCACGCAGTGGAGTATGTGGAGTCTCAGTTCAAGGCAATCGGCCTCAAGCCGGCTGGAACTGACGGCTTTCGCCAATCTGTTGCCTTTCGCAGCGCGACCGTGGATGTCGATCACTCGAGTCTCGAGTTGGTCAAGTCCGACGGCCAGACACAGAAGCTGAAGATTGGCAGCGAAGCCGCGCTCAGCCCGAACACGCAGGTTGCCGTCTCTGTTACTGCGCCTGCGGTATTCGCAGGCTATGGGCTAGTGGTACCTGGCCTGGGACTAAATGACCTCAAAGGCATTGATCTGCATGGAAAGATTGCGGTCATCTTCCTTGCCGCGCCGTCACCCGTGCATGGGCCGCTCAAGGCTTACTTTCGCACAGCCGCGGCACGATGGAAGACTCTCAAGGCGGCTGGTGCTATCGGTCTCATCACCATCCCCGAGACACGTCAATTCCCAGTCGGCGGAGCACGTGGACCCAGTGGAGGACGCCCTGCGGCCGACGGGCCCCGTCCCGATCAGCCCGGCGAAACCGCATCGGTGGCCGCCTCTCTAACTGCCACCGCCACCGGTGCTGACTCGCAGCAAGGTGGCGCAGGCCGCGGACCTGGTAGTGGACGCCAGCCAGGTCTTCAACTCGCGGATCCCGCGCTCAACCCACTGGAGGGGGCGCAGTTGAGTGCGACCGTGCCAGCGGCTTCGGCCGGCACATTGTTTGCGGGTTCGCCACACACATTTGAGGAACTGCAGGCGCTCGCCAAGAACGGCGATCCGCTGCCCGCGTTTCCGCTCGCTGTGAACGTGCGCGCAACGACGACGACGAAGGTGATCTCCACCGCGGACGCTCCAAACGTCATCGCAGAGCTTGAGGGCAGCGACTCGAAGCTGAAGCATGAGTATCTGGTGCTAAGCGCACACCTTGATCACCTTGGTGTTGGACGCCCCGTCGATGGTGATCCCATCTATCACGGTGCTATGGATAATGCTTCAGGAATAGCTTCTCTCATCGAGACTGCCAAGGCCTTGGTAAACGGTCCGCGGCCCAAGCGGTCTATTGTCTTCCTTGCGCTCACTGGAGAAGAAGAAGGCGAGCTTGGATCGCAGTACTTCGCGCACTATCCAACCGTGCCGCGAGCGCAGATCATTGCCGATCTGAATATGGACATGTACCTTCCCATCTTTCCTCTGCGTTTCCTTGAAGTTCAGGGTCTAGGTGAATCAACGCTCGGAAATGACGCTCGTGCCGCTGCCCAACTCAACGACATCGAGGTCCAGTTCGACAAGCAGCCCGATGAGAATCGCTTCATACGTTCCGATCAGGCGAGTTTCGTGAAGTATGGAATCCCCAGCCTTGCTTTCAAGTTTGGCTGGCTACCAGATACGCCTGAGCAGAAAGCCTTCAACGACTGGATTCGCAATCGCTACCATCACCCCGGCGACAATCTGACTCAGCCCATCGATTGCGAAGGCGCCGTGCACTTTGACCGTGTGCTGCTGACGTTGGTTACTCGCGTTGCTAACGCTCCCTCGCGACCAACCTGGTACCCGGAGAGCTTCTTCAGCACAATACCTCGCACCTGATTCCCAAGCAGACCATTGATGCATGGACGACCACTAACTCGCATGACCAGACCGCGCTGAAACTTTTCTGGAGGCACCGTGAAAACCCGTTCAACTCCCCGAACAATCGCTAGGCCGATTCTCTCCCTCGCAGTTACAGCTTTCGTACTTACCAGTGCGCTTGCGCAGAAGTTGACAGTCAATTCGGCCGACTACCCCACCCTCGGCAATCCGACCTCTGCCATAGAAACGCCTGACGGCCGCTATGTCTTCGTTTCCGTCACGAACGTCGGAGGCCCCAACAACTCAGGACCTGACTCTGCGGCAGGCACTAGAAAAGGTGTCGTCTCCGGCGTTCAGGTTTTCCAGGATACAAATGGCTCTCTAGCCTCCGTGGGCTTTGTCCCTCTAGGGAGCACCGGAGCCAACGGTCTCGCCTTTCTGCGTGGGGCTAAGACTCTGGTCGTCGGTGCGGGCGACGCCGGGGTCGCATTTCTCGAAGTACAGGATGCGATCCACGGAACGGCAACGCCTGTCTTCGCGTCGCAGGGAGAGGGTGCTGGAACCTTCGACGTCGCCACCACGCCGGATGGGCTCTACGTGTTCTCCGCCAACGAATACGGCGTGATTGCCGATCAGCGCGGCAATGTCGGCGTCATCGCGGTCGAGCCGGATGACAGCGGTCGCGTCACCCATCCCGAGACGGTCGCCCAGATTCCCCTTGGCGATGTCGTTCCCAGCCTCACTCTGTCCCGCGACGGCTTACGCCTCTACGTCGCCACCGAGTTAGTGCCGGAGAAGAGTGCCCTGCAGATTGCGGGCACCGGCAACCCGACCCTCACCAAGCACGACTGCGTTCAGGCCAAAGGCACACCCGCGCGATCGAATGGGCTGATCACCGTAATCGATGTCCATCGTGCGGAGGTCTCTGAATATGCTGGCCAGGACGCGATCCTCTCACGAACCGCTGCAGGCTGCTCGCCCGTGCGCCTCGTCGAGTCTGCGGACGCATCCTCGCTGTTCGTCTCAGCCCGGGGTGACAACTCCGTGCTCCAGTTCAGTCCAGCCCTGCTTGAGTCCGATCCAGAGCACGCTTTTCGGCGCTCCATACCGTCGGGCGGCGACGCAGCCGTCGGCCTACTCCTCTTCGATCAAGACCACCTGCTCGCAGTGGCGAACTCGAACCGTTTCGCGAGTTCCGCGGGGTCACTAGCGTTCCTCAACGTGTCACAACCTGGAGGACCTGACCTGCTTCAGACACTGCCTGCTGGAACATTCCCGAGAAACCTCAGCCTAGCACCGGATGGCCGCTCAATTTATCTGACTAATTACACCTCGCGCAGCCTGGAGAGGGTCACGGTCGCGTCACCTCCAGTCAACGTGGCTGCCCGCAATTAGCCCAACCTACGATCCAACCCCGGTGACACATCGGTACACGCCTGAAAGGAAAGAAATGAACGTCGCCAACAGCATCACCGGCCTGATTGGCCGCACGCCACTTGTCCGTCTGAATCGCGTAACGGCAGGAATAGACGCTACAGTATTTGCCAAACTGGAGAGCCAGAATCCTGTCGGCAGCGTTAAGGACCGGATTGGGGTCGCCATGATCGAAGCCGCCGAGCGCGACGGCAAGATTACGCCCGGCAAGACTGTCCTGATTGAGCCGACCAGCGGGAACACCGGCATCGCACTGGCCTTCGCCGCTGCGGTCAAGGGATACAACATCATCCTGACCATGCCGGAGACGATGAGCGTCGAGCGCCGCATCCTACTGCTGGCATTCGGAGCAAAGATTGTGCTCACTCCCGCAGCGAACGGGATGAAGGGCGCCATCGTCAAGGCCGAGGAGTTGCTGAGCTTTACGCCCAACGGCTATATATTGCAGCAGTTCGATAACCCTGCTAATCCGAAGATTCACTTCGACACGACGGGCCCCGAGATATGGAACGATACCGATGGCAAGGTAGACATTCTTGTCTCAGGTGTCGGCACTGGCGGCACGCTAACCGGCGTAAGCGAGTACATCAAGGCGCGAAAACCAAAGTTCTGGACAGTTGCGGTTGAGCCAGCGGCCAGCGACGTGCTCTCGGGCGGCACACCGGGGCCACACAAGATTCAGGGCATCGGCGCCGGATTCGTCCCCAAGATTCTCAAGACGGAGCTTATCGACGAGATCGTCAAGGTGAGCAACGAAGACGCCCTCGCCATGGCGCGCCGACTGCCCAAGGAAGAAGGCCTGCTCGTCGGCATTTCTTCCGGGGCAGCGGTCTACGCTGCGCTTGAGATTGCGCGTCAGCCGAAAAACGTAGGAAAGATCGTTGTCGTGATCCTGCCAAGCGGCGGCGAGCGCTATCTTTCGACCGCCCTTTTCGACGAGCTCCGACAGGAGGCACTAGATACGAAGACATCTGCGGTAACATTGTGACCTAGCCATTTGCGTTTGCGGACGAACTGCAGCCGTGTGGGCGGCAGTTGCCAGGATTTAGTCCACGCAAATCACGGCAATTCCCCGACCAATCAACCTCGATTTGCGCGACACTGTAAGACTCAAAGGAGCAATAACGATGCCAGTCCACGAAAACCGCCGGGCCCTTGGTGATGCAGCAGCACGAAAGTTAGCCAACACTACCAAAACTCCACCACAACTTACCGCCATCACCCCGCGCTGGTTAGTCCAACTTCTCTCCTGGGTCCCGGTTGAGTCAGGCACGTATCGCGTGAACAAGGCGAAGAACGATCAGGAGATCGACGTCGCTTGTGGTGCACGCGATGAGCGCAAACTTCCGGAGAGCTTTGTTGACTACGAAGAGAAGCCGCGCGAATACACCCTTAGCGCGATCTCCACGATTGTGGATGTTCATACGCGCGTCTCCGATCTCTTCAGTCACCCTTACGACCAGATACGTGAGCAGCTTCGGCTGACCGTCGAGAAGGTGAAGGAGCGTCAGGAGCATGAGTTGATCAACAACTCCGACTACGGGCTGTTGCACAACGTCGCGGCTGAGTCGCGCGTGAAGCCGCGCAAGGGAGCACCCACGCCAGACGATCTCGACGAGCTTCTCTCGAAGATTTGGAAGGAGCCGGCGTTCTTCCTCGCCCACCCACGCGCCATCGCAGCGTTTGGACGGGAGTGCACGCGGCGTGGCGTTCCTCCGCCCACGGCTACCATCTTCGGTTCTCCCTTTCTTACATGGCGCGGAGTGCCGATGATCCCATCGGACAAACTGACCATCGACGCGGCAGGGAAGAGCAACATCCTTCTGCTGCGCACCGGTGAAAAGCGTCAGGGCGTAGTTGGCCTTTTCCAGCCCGGATTGCCCGGAGAGCAGACCCCCGGCCTCTCTGTCCGGTTTATGGGCATCGATCGCAACTCCATCGCATCTTACCTCGTCTCGCTTTACTGCTCGGCTGCCGTGCTGACGGAAGATGCGCTCGGCGTGCTCGAAAACGTAGAGGTCGGTAACTACTATGAGTACAAGTGATTCCGGCTTTCAGTTCGACGAAGATGCAGTTGCGCAGGCGAAGTCGGCGGTAGGTGCGGTCTTCCCGGACGTCGCTACGCTGACCCAGATGGCAAACGAGTTCTTCCGCGCGCTGCCTAACCAGGTGGGGACCGGCGTCACAGGGGCATCTCTTCCCGGAGCCCTAAGCGTGCCTGCATCACCGAGTGTGCCGAGCTCGCCCAGCTTTCCTGCGTTCTACTCGGCGGCGATCCCAGGTACGGAGATGCGGCAACCTCAGTTCGGGGTAATCGCGCCATCCATGCCGTCGCTTCCCTCGGTCGATAAGGTTCCCAGCGAAGCCGATATCGCGCGTCTAGCAGGCTCCGGACAGACTGTCGGCTTTCCTGCGGAGGCGACGGCCTTCACCGGCACGCCGTCTCTCTCGCCGCTCAGCACGGGTATGCCATCCACTCCATTAATTCCTTCACAGACCGCGATCACGCAGACTGCGGCACCTCTGAGTTCCGTCTCACCGTTTAGTCTGCCGCTGCCCGACTTCAACCTTTCCTTCCCGAGTTTTGAGTCGTCGCTGCCCAGTATTCCGCCTCTAGCTGCGCTGGGCACAGACGACTTTGCCAGGTCGGCTTTGGGAGCGATCTCGCCCCTGTACTTCCTAGAAGGAGCGGGCGCGCTTTCGCAGCCCATCGCGTCCACGTCGCAGCCAGCGCAGACTTATTCTCCTGCCGTCGTGCCGGATCTCGGCACGATTCGACACCAGTTTGATGTGACCTCGATTCGCAGCGACTTTCCCATCCTGCGCGAGAAGGTAAATGGCCGTCCGCTGATCTGGCTGGATAACGCTGCCACCACGCAAAAGCCACAGGCCGTCATCGATCGCCTCAAGTACTTCTATGAGCACGAGAACTCCAACATCCATCGTGCGGCACACGACCTCGCTGCTCGTGCTACAGATGCCTATGAGGACGCACGCAGCAAGGTTGCGCACTTCCTCAACGCGCCGTCGTCCAAGGAAATCGTCTTTGTCCGTGGAGCTACTGAGGCCATCAATCTGGTTGCGCAGAGTTGGGGTCGCCAGCACATCAACAAGGGCGACGAGATTGTCATCAGTTGGATTGAGCACCATGCCAACATCGTTCCCTGGCAGATGCTCGCAGCTGAGAAGGGTGCAGTGCTGCGCGTCATCCCCGTCGACGACAGCGGCCAGATTCTGCTCGACGAGTACGAAAAGCTACTGAGTTCGCGTACCAGGCTCGTCTCGTTCACACATGTCTCGAATGCGCTTGGCACCATCACCCCTGCGCGACAAATGGTCCAGATGGCGCATCGCTATGGCGCTCGCGTGCTGGTCGATGGCGCACAGGCGGTCTCGCACATGCGCGTCGACGTCCAAAGCCTCGATGCCGATTTCTACGTCTTCTCGGGTCACAAGGTCTTTGGACCAACCGGCATCGGCGTCCTCTACGGCAAGCCAGATGCGCTCGCCGACTCGCCTCCGTGGCAGGGCGGCGGCAACATGATTGCTGATGTCACGTTCGAAAAGACCATCTATCAGCCGCCACCGTTCCGCTTTGAGGCCGGCACCGGCAACATCGCAGACGCAGTCGGTCTCGGCGCGGCGATTGCTTACCTCGACACGATCGGCATGGAAAACATCTCACGCCACGAGCATGAGTTGCTGGTATACGCGACGCAGGAGCTGCTGAAGATTCCAGGGCTATGCATCATCGGGACCGCGAAGGAGAAGGCAGGCGTGCTCTCCTTCGTCCTCGATGGTTACAAAACTGAGGATGTCGGTGCTGCCCTGAACCGTGAGGGCATTGCTGTCCGCTCCGGTCATCACTGTGCTCAGCCTACGCTGCGCCGCTTTGGCCAGGAGACGACGGTGCGACCGTCGCTTGCGCTCTACAACAATTACGACGACATCGACGCAATGATCGGAGTTCTCCGCCGCCTCAAGCAGTCTCCTGCCTAGGCCGAACACTTCAAGACGATTCTGGAGAATGAAGGATGACAGACGTTCATACAGTATGGCTCGTGGTCGTCTTCTTTCTGACCAGCGCAATCAGTGTTGTCACGGGTAGCACCTCGCTCATTACGGTTCCCGCGATGCTTCAGTTTCACATTGAGCCCCGCACCGCGCTTGCAACCAATATGTTTGCCCTGACCTTTATGAGTATTGGC
>Ga0181520_10009066_pt1 | contig 13887 bp, 12 predicted proteins | sample PEATcosm2014_Bin_29_FD_132451 | JGI IMG/M metagenome (GOLD analysis project Ga0181520, IMG submission 132451) | Peatland microbial communities from MTU Mesocosm Facility, Houghton, MI, USA - PEATcosm2014_Bin02_30_metaG | ecosystem: Environmental > Terrestrial > Soil > Wetlands > Peat | place... | reverse complement strand
GTCTTCAGTTTTGTAAACGCGGTGGCCGAAGCCGGAGATCTTCTGCTTGGCGGCGAGCATATTCCTCACGTAATCGACGGGATCGGCGCCCAGCTTGTCGATGGTGAGCAGCAGGCGCATGACGCCTTCATTCGCGCCGCCGTGGAGCGGCCCCTTGAGCGCGCCGATGGCTCCGGTGACGGCCGAGTGGACATCGGCGAGCGTGGCGGCGATGACGCGTGCGGCGAAGGTGGAGGCGTTCAGCTCGTGCTCGGCGTGCAGCACCAGCGCCAGGTCCATGGTGCGGACAGCGGTCTCTGAGGGCTTGACGCCGTTAAGCATCCAGAGGAAGTTGGCGGCGTGGTTGAGCGAGCGGTCGGGGGGCACAACTTCAAGGCCCTTGCGCAGGCGGTCGTAGATGGCGACGATCATGGCCATCTGCGCGGTCAGGTGGTAGCACTTGCGGACGTTGGAGTCGTGGGAGTTGTCCTTCTCGTCGGCGTCATAGAAGCTGAGCATGGAGACGGCGGTGCGCAGCACCTCCATGGGTGTGGCTGTGGCGGGGACGGTGCGCAGCATATCGACGATGCGGAAGTCGAGGCCGCGGGCCAACTGGAGCTGTGTCTGGAACTCGCGGAGAGCCAGTTCGTTGGGCAGGATGCCGTTCCAGAGCAGGTAGGTGGTCTCCTCGAAGGTTGAATGCACGGCCAACTCGTGAATGTCGATTCCGCGGTAGGACAAGACACCCGCGTCTCCATCGATCCAGCAGATGCCGGAGTTGGCTGCGACAATTCCTTCCAGACCCTTCCCAGCGACAGCGGTTGCCATAGCCCTCGATCTCCCTCTTGCGATGATTTCCAGACGATAGGAGCGGCTCTCCCGGCCACAGGAAAACGGCCGGACGCCAGAAAACACAGTAAAGATGTTTATATCTTAGCAATTCCATCGTTGTCACGAAGTATGGTACGGCAGAGGAGCGAAAATGGCTCCGAAGCTGCCTTGTTAGATGCATCTTGTATAAAGATAGCCAGCTTTTTCTGCAAAGTGTGGATAATTTCTATATTCTGTAGATTCCGCTCTGGAATGCGCAGGGAGCGAGAGCTTCAGCGAACAGAGATTCCGGGCGGAGTTCCGGCAGGAATGATACGAGAACGTCAGACCTTAGAGGCGACGCTCTCCCATGCATAGCGGTCCGCAACCCGGCCCGCGAAGGAGATACAAAGAGATGAGCGAAGTTGACAATACCCCACGCAGCTACTCCGGCGCATTTTTGGCGGCGATTGCCGTAGCACTTTTGACCGGGATAGGCGCCATGATCTGGGTCTGGACATTGAGCAGCACCGTGTCCAGCCAACAGAAGCAACTCGACGCGGCCACGGAGCAGAACAAGAAGCAGGCTGCCAGTATGCGCGAGACCGATGCTCGTCTGAAGGTGGCAACCGAGGAGCTTGGCAACTCGCTGGGGCTGACGCAGAAGCAGATGGAAGCCCGCGCGCAGGAGATTCTCCAGCGCGAGCAGAGCGACAGCAAGCGGCTGGAGAGCGCCGAGAGGCAGACCGCGCAACAGGTAACGGCCGTTACCAATGATGTATCCAATGTGAAGACCGACGTGGGCGGCGTGAAGACTGATCTGAGCAATACGAAGACCCAGTTGGCCACGACCATCGATCAGTTGACGTCGATGAAAGGAGATCTGAACGGCCACAGCTCACTGATCGCGCGCAATCACGATGAGCTGGAACTGCTGAAGCACAAGGGCGACCGCAACTATTACGAATTCACGCTGACGAAGGGCCAGAAGAAGCCGGTGGGCACGGTGAGCCTGGAGCTGACCAAGGCCGACCCGAAGAAGAACACCTTCAACCTGACGGTGGTCTCCGATGACAAACCGGTGGCGAAGAACAACAAAGGCATGAATGAGCCGTTGCAGTTTTATAGCGGAAAAGACCCGGCGCTGTTTGAAATCGTTATCAACTCAGTCCGCTCAAAGAATCAGGTGGGCGGCTACCTGTCAACGCCGAAGACTGCACCGCCTCCGCCTACTGTTCCATAACCGGGGCAGAGGGCGCGAGTACCAGGCTAGGCTGATATTGAATCGCGAAGGTGAAGTTGAGGCCGTATTTTGACCCAGGGTCGTCACTTTTCGACTCTGGGGGCCAATCCTTGCGCGCCTCCCACTGACGGCGTGTCATGCGAAAGACCCAGAACGCGGTGCAGTCCATGCTCTGCCCGGGGGGGACAAATGTGTTCAGATGGAGCGGGCTGTCGTGCGGCACGGTCAGTTCGGGATAAGCGACAAAGGCTTCCTGAAGTTGAGCCACGCTGCCCGCCGAGACGGAGATGGGAGCGCCGTTGGTCAGCCGTGCATTGGCCAGCAGATTCTCAATAAAAATCGGATACTTGCTCTGATTGTGCAGCCTGACGTGGGCAAAGAGCAGAACCTGGTCGAAGTTCTCCTTGGCCATGGGTTCGCCGTTGGCGTCGACCCCGGATGTCTCTCCGTGGGTTGGATGCGCCCAGACCTCAAGAATTTCCGCCGTTGCCACGGGGGGCTTGCGGCTGGCGAAGACGAGGACGGCAATTACGGCGGTGACCAGAACGGCGGCGATGATGGTGGCGATGACGACGTGACTGCTGCCTTTGGTGAATTCTTCACCGCGGGAGGCGTCGTCAATCTCTTCTGTAGAATCCTGATGAAGTAAGCTCATAGCGCAATTATCTTATCCCGGTTAGGACGATGCTGCTCAAAAAACATTCTGAATTCAGCAATTCTTTTTAGATGCGTTCCGGGTTTTGCACAGAAAGCGATATGAAAAGCCGTTGTGGGCTGAAATGGTGGTGGCGCAGCACGGAGACAGCAAGCCCGATCAGGCATTCATCTGGAAGGCCAGTGGTAGTTCAACGAGTTTTCGTCGTGTTTTACACAGGAATGCACAGAGAAGAAATAGCTTACGTGGACAGAGGAGTGGTGTGACAAGAGCGGTGCAATCAGGCGCAACTCTATTGTCCGCACAGCAGCGGTCTTTCTCTCACGAGGGTCTTCAACGCCCCTTAGGCTGGGCTAGAAGACGAGGCGGCAGTCGCATCCCGCAACCGGACAACAGCATCCGCCTGGGCGCCTTTCTGGCCCTGGACGATGTCGAACTCAACGCCATCGCCCTCTTTCAGCGTTTTGTATCCATCCAACTGGATCGATGAGTAGTGGACAAATACATCAGGCCCGTCTTCACGTCCGATGAATCCGTAGCCTTTGGCGTTGTTGAACCACTTGACCTTACCTTTGTATTGAGCCACAGGCTCCTACCTTTCTTGCAGACTTTCGATTTGTGACGGAGTCGAAATTGGGGGAAGCTCCGCCATTATATTTAAAGACGCGAAACGGCGAGTAAAAGTTACAAATTTTCACAAACAGATTTTCGGAAGCTGCAAGGCCGGAGGATTTCGCCGGCCTTGATGGTGTTAATAACGTGAGTGATGTCTAAGGATTGCGCTATTTGCCGCGCTTGCCTGATATTTTGCGCGCGTAAAGGAGGACGCTGGCCAGGGTTTTGCCGTCGAGGATCGCGCCCTTTTCGATGAGTTTGACGACCTCGGAGAGCTTGACCAAGCGGAAATCGATCTGCTCGTCCTCTTCGGGATGGGCGTCGCCGGCGATCAAACCCTCAGCAACAAAGACTTTCATCGATTCGCCAAGAAAGCCGGGGCTGGGATAGAACTCGACCAGCGGCTTCCACTTTTTTGCGCGGTAGCCGGTCTCTTCCTGCAACTCGCGCTGCGCGCCGAGCAGTGCGTCCTCGTCCGGTTCCAGCTTGCCGGCGGGCAGCTCCCAGAGGTAGCGGCCGGCGGCGTGGCGATATTGGCGCTCGATGACGATCCAGGGATCCTTTTTGCTTTTGGCGGTGTCGATGGCCAGGATGACGACGCTGCCGTGGTGGCGGACGACGTCACGCAGGCCCTCGCGGCCGCTGGGTTCGATCAGCCGGTCGCGCTGCACACGGAAGAGCGGCCCCGCGAAGACCACCTCGGAACTGATGAGTTGAGCAGTCTGCTCGACTACAGGCTTGGCCGCCTTGTGAGCCTTCTTTGCTTTGGCGGCTTTTTTTACCTTGGGCTTTGCGGCTTTCTTCGCTTTGCTCTTGACTGCCTTCTTTTCTTTTTCGGGTTCAGCGGCCTTAGCGGCCTTCTTCTTCTTGGGCATCTCTTCTCTCCTCGGCGCGCAGTCGGAGTTCATGCGCAATTCAGATAGAGTATACGCACAGCGGCGGCTTGCGCGGCGGAAATCGGCAACCGTGCATCGGCTGGCCCCGGCGTGTCATCCTAGACAGGAGTCGAATTCCGCGATCGCGCGCGCTTCGATGTGAGAATCCAGAGAGTAAGAGAGCAAGTTGCCGACCTCAGAGTGCCATCCTATCTCCCTCGTGCCGGGACTGCACCGGCTCTTCCTGGATTACTGCTCCGGGGCGGCGGAGGCGCGGGCGTTTTATGGAGCGCTGCCGACGGAGCGGGCCTTGCAGACTCGACCGCCTGTTCCCGCGCACTGGCAGCAGCTGGCGAGCCTGATTGCCGCGCAGAATCCCGCGCCTACGGCGGCAGCGGCTGTGGAGGCGTTGCGGGGCGGAGCGGGCGTGGTGGTGACGGGGCAGCAGGTGGGGCTTTTTGGCGGGCCGCTGTTTACGCCCTTCAAAGCGGCAACGGCGGTAGCGCGAGCTCGCGAGGCAACTGCGGAAGGGCAGGCGCACGTCGCTTTCTTTTGGCTGGCCACGGAAGACCACGACTTCGAGGAGATCAACCACGTTGTCTTTCCGGCGCGGCGCGAGCTGCGCAAGCTGGTTTATTCCTCTTCTCCCGACGTGCCTCGCCCGGTCGGCGGCGTGGTGCTGGACGAGGGGATTACGCAACTTGTGGATGAGGCGCGGGAGCTGCTGGGGGCATCAGAGGCAATGGAGGCTCTGGCGGCGGCTTACAAGCCGGGTCGCAGCTTTGCCCAGGCCTTTGCGGAGTATTATTCTCACGTCTTCGCGCGGCAGGGCTTGCTGATGCTGGACGCAAGCAGCCGGGCATTTCATCGTATGGGCGCGACGGTGTTGCGCGCTGGGCTGGAGCGGGCTGATGAGTTGCACAGGGCGCTGGTCGAGCGGAATCGCGCGCTGGAGGCGGCGGGCTATCACGCGCAGGTGGCCGTCGCGGAAGATTCGAGCCTGCTCTTTTTGATCGACGAAAAGAACGGGGCGCGCGTGGCGCTGAAGCGGCAGGCTGCGAGCGCGGCGGAGCCGAATGGGCTTTGGCAGGCGGGACGACAGAGCTATTCGACGGCGGATTTATTGGGGGTTCTTGAGGTCGAACCGGAGCGCGTCTCGCCTTCGGCGCTGTTGAGGCCGCTCTTTCAGGATTACCTGCTTTCGAGCACGGCAGTCGTCGGCGGACCGGCGGAGGCGGCTTACTTTGCTCAATCCGCCGTACTCTATGAACGGATTCTGGGTCGCCAGACGCCAATGCTGCCGCGCTTTTCCGCGACACTGATTGAGCCGGCGGTTGGCGAGCTGCTGCGAAGGCACGAGTTGAAGCTGGAGCAAGTCTTTGGAGAAGGCTCGACGCCGCTGGCGCAGTTGCTGGCCGAGCGCGCGATCCCGGCGCTGGGAAAGAAAAAGCTGGCGGAGGTGGGAGCCGCGCTGGAGGAGGATTTGACGCCGCTGGTGGAGTGGATGCGCTCGATGGATGAGGGGCTGGGGCGCACGGCGGAGACGGCGGCAAGCAAGATGCGCTACCAGATGAGCCGGCTGCGGCAATTGGCGGCGAACTTTCAGTTGCAGCGCGAGACGCAACTTGCGCGTCAGGCCGAGGCGATCAGCCAAGCGCTTTATCCCGGCGGAGTTTTGCAGGAGCGGCTGCATGGAGCGGCATATTATTTTGCGCGCTACGGATTTGATTTGGCCGAAGAATTGACCGCGCAGGCTGGGGAGTGCTGTCCGGGGCATACAGCGATCTGGCTGTGAGAGAGACTGGGACTAGCGATCAGGGATTAGGTCGGTGGTCTCCCATCCATTTCACAATGAACGTGAAATGGATGGGGAACACGGCAGAGATGTTTTTCAGGAAAGGTAGAATGATGAGTTTGCGCAAGCTGTTTCTTTTTCTTATAGTGACTATGCTCGGCCTGGGAGTGCCTGCATTGGCGCAGGAAGACCATAGCCAGGAACACAGGATCAAAGTTGGCGGGGGCGCCACCGCTGAAGTTTTTGACGGCAAATCAGCGTCGGTGCAGGTGACGAACGCCGAAGGCAAGATTCTGCGCATGATTCCGCTGGAATATCAGCCCGGTACATTCATCTATTCGCAGCCGGTGAATACGCTTTATGTGGCGCATAGCGACAAGAAAAGCGAGAACTATCTGAGCGCCGTCAACCTGACGACAAGCCAGGTGGACAAAGAGATCAAGATTGGCGACGGGCCGGTTGTGGACCTCTTTGTCTCGAATGGCGGCCATCGCATCTTCAGCTACACGGCGGGAAGCGCTTCGCTTTATGGGTACTCATATAAGCCGCCCTTCGAGCCTGCCGTCACCGCCATCGATACGGCTACGAATAAAGTCGTCGCGACGTATAACCTTTACGACAGCTTCCGCGATCTGCTGAAGGGCAAGACGCAGGTGGAGATTCGCCTGAATCGCTTTGAGGTGAATGATCGCGGCGTGCTGGCGATCAGGCTTCAGGCCTTCTGGATCAAGCAGAACAAGGTGCTGGCCGAGCGGCTGTGGGTGTTTTCAGACAGATCGGCGCAGGCGGCATCGATGATCGATCCGGGCGGGCAGGTGATGGCCGCGACGCTCTCGAAGGATAAGAGATATTTGATCACTGCGATTGACGGAGATACAAAAGGCAGCTCGCTGCTGGTGATCGATCTTGCAGATGGAAGCTCGGTCCCGCATCCGCTGAAGAGCCATCCGGTGAGTCTGAATCGCTTTGGACGGCAGCAGGAGTTGTGGGTGCTGAGCGGCGAGGAGATGCGCGCGATTTCTGAAACGGGAGAGCCGGGAGAGCGGCGGATCGCACTGACGGAGGGCATTCCCGATGAGACGATTTCGCTGGGCGATGACCATGCGGCGATCGAACTCGATAACGGAAATGGCGGCTCACTGCACAAAGTGGCTTTGGTTGACCTGAAGAAGATGCAGTTGCAGGCGGTTCTGCCAACGGCGAGCAGCAATGCGACGGTTGGGGGAAAAGCTGGCCGATACATTGTGGCTTTTGGATTATCTTTGGCGACAGGCGGGACGGTTGCAGCGATGCCGGAGAGCGGCGCGGGCAATACGATGGCGGCGCGGCCTGACGGGCGAATCCTCTATGCGCTGGACCCGGAGAATCACGAAGTCACGATCATCGATGTGCAGACATCGGCGGTCGTCAAGCGGGTGCAGGTGAATGCGACGATCACCAAAGTGCAACTCGCGCCGGATGGCAAGCATCTTCTTTGCGCCGGGGATAAGAGCCAGCAGATCAATCTGGAGACGAACACGCTGGAGAATTGATGGAAGGTGTGAGCGGAGTTCGATCGGAGGAGGGAATGGGATGAAAGCAGCGAATTGGTTTGGAGTGCTGATGCTGGCGGCCTCAATCTGCGGATTGCCCGCAAACGCGCAGACGCCAGCCGTCCCCTGCGCGACGGCGGGCGAGAACAACGCATTTCTTGGCATTTAGACGATTCGCTTGTGGCCGGGTGACGCGCCGCAGGCCAAGGGCAAGGCCTGCGAAGACACGCCGACGCTGACCGTCTTTGAGCCGACGAAGGGACAGGAGAACGGCTCTGCGGTGGTGATTCTTCCCGGCGGCGGATATTCGCACCTGTCGGGCAACTTAGAGGGACGGCAGTTTGCGGACTGGTTCGCGGTGCGGGGCTTTCGCGCGTTTGTTTTGAGTTACAGGCTGGCCTCGAATGGCTACCTGCTGCCTGCGCCGCTGCTGGATGCGCGGCGGGCGGTGCAACTGGTGCGGGCGCGAGCGCGGGATTATCAGATTGATCCCAATCGCATTGTTATCATAGGTTTTTCGGCGGGCGGTCATCTGGCGGCGCTGGCGGCGACGCAGCCGGTCGCGGGCAATCCTGAGGCCGAAGACCCCATCGAACGAGTATCCAGCCGGCCTGACTATCTGGTGCTGGGTTATCCATGGATCGGCGCCTTTTCGCCGGACGCAGCGCATCTGAGCTATTACAAGATGTTCAACGTGATGGAGAAATGCGAGGCGATGAAGGCGCTGTACTCGCCGGATCTGCTGGTGACGAAAGACGCGCCGCCGACCTTCTGGTATCACACTTTCAACGATAAGTCGGTTCAGGTGGAGCAGGGGCTGCGCTTTTATGAGGCGCTGGTGAAGGCAGGCGTGCCGGCGGAGGCGCACATCTTCGTCAACGGCTCGCACGGCTCGGGATTGGGAAGGGGCGATGCGGCTCTGGACCAATGGCCCGGATTGCTTGAAATATGGCTGCGGGCGCAGGGGTTGCTGACCGCGGAGAAGACGGCGGCCAAACCGTAGTTCGATTTTCGTCTTTAACAAAAACGGACACACAGCTTATGGAGCCGGTATCAGCAACAAGATTGGCCTGAAATTAGAGGCGGGCTGCAGACTTCGGGAGTGGAAGGATTTCCTGAAGCCGCCAGCCCGCTGGACCCTGGACCGGGTCTAGGTGATACCCTCAGTGTAGGCCTGTTTTTTGCGAAATCAAGTCCTTTTTTTGAAGATTTATTCCCGAAAGTGACCACCATCACTGGAGTTCCGGTTCGCCGTCACGGGAACGGTGAATTTTGGACCGTCTGCGTTGACTTGGGGGTCTGCTCCTGTTACAAAAAAGTGTTCCACCTCTGAAGAAGTCCACACGGGCCGCCTGAATTTTTAGACGAATCGGACCAGAATGCAAGAGATTATTCAACAACTCGAGACGCTCTTTCTCGGCGCCGTGCCGACGATTCTGCTCTTTATTGTGCTGGTTATGGCCTATCAGTTCCTGGTGCAGGGTCCGCTGACAGCGACGCTGAAAGAGCGGCGGGCGCGGACCGAGGGAGCCATCGAGGACGCGCAGAAGGCGATTGCCCAGGCCGAGGCCAAGGCCGCTGAGTACGCCGACAAGCTGCGGCAGGCCCGCGGCGAGGTCTTCAAGCTGCGCGAGGCGCGCGTGAAGCAGTGGAATGCCGAGCGCGATGCGGCGCTCGATGCGGCTCGCAAGGCCGCGGCGCTCAAAGTGAACCAGGCCAAGGCCGAGTTGGAAGCAGAGGCGGCTCAGGCGCGGAGCGCGATTCAGGCCTCGGTTGGCGATTTGGCTCGTCAGGTGATGAGCGCCGTACTGCCGGCAGTTGCGGGAGGAGCACGTTGAGAGAGTCCATGCCGCAAGCGCGTTTTTCACAGACAAAATTTCATCTTCTTTTAATGGCTGCACTGATCGTCGCGATTGCCTGCGCGCCTTTGCGGCTGACGGCGCAAGAAAACGGCGCAACGGCTCAAACTGCCGCGCAGACCTCGGCTACTCCATCCAGCGAAGCGGCCAAGGCTGATGCGCCCAAGACGCAAGAAGAGCAGAACGAGGCCTTCCTGGTCGATGGTCCGATGGTGAAGTGGATCGCGAAGACTCTGAATATCGAGAAGAAGACGGCATCGACAATTTGCCTCTTCATCAACTTCGGCATTGTGGTGCTGCTGATCGGCGTTCCCATGTACAAGGCGCTACCCAAGCTGCTGCGCGCGCGCGGCGAGAAGGTGCGCGGCGACTTGGAGCAGGCCCGCAAGGCGACCGCCGAGGCCGGCGCAAGGCTGAGCGCCATTGAAGCCAAGCTCGCCGGACTCGATGGGGAGATTGCGCAGATTCGCGCTCAAGTGGAGCAGGAAAGCAAGCAGGATGAGGCGCGCATCAAGTCCACGATTGGCGAGGAAAGCGCACGCATTGTTGCCAGCGCCGAGCAGGAGATTGGCTCTGCCGCCGCGCAGGCTCGCCGTTCGCTGCGCAACTTTGCCGCCGATCTGGCGATTGAGCAGGCCGCGAAGGAATTGAAGTTTACGCCCGCAACGGATCGCGCATTGATCGCGGAGTTCCTCGGCGATGCTGCGCTGACGGGCACGGTAAAGGGAGGGCAGAACTGATGGCAGCCTTTGTTGCGCGTTACGCCCGTGCCTTTGCCGATGTGGTGACAGCCGAAAAGCTGGATGCGGCCAAGCTGGACAAACAGTTGAATGACTTTCTGGCGACGTGGGATGGGAGCGCCGAACTGCGCGAGATGTTTGTCAATCCGGCTGTTGCCGCCGCGCAGAAGATCGCGGTGCTGGACAAGATGAACGCGAAGCTCAAGCTGCAAAAAGAGCTGCGCAATCTGATGGCGGTGCTCATCAAGAACGACCGCATTGGCGAAGTGAGCGAGGTTGCGGCGGCGTATCGCGCGGAGTTGCAGGAGCGGCAGGGCGTGCGCTCGGTGGAGATTGTGACGGCGCGCGAGTTGATCGAAAAGGATCGCAAGGAGCTGGTTGCCGGAGTGGGCAAGCTGGCGGGCGCGAAGATTCAGGCCAGCTACAAACTGGACACATCCATCCTCGGCGGAACGGTGGTGCGCATCGGCTCCACGGTCTATGACGGCTCGGTTCGCGGACGGCTGGAGAGGCTAAAAGCAGTTCTCTGTTCTTAGTTTTCAGTTGTCAGTTTTCAGTGATCGAGTGACATCGGACAGGAAATAGTAGTAAAGGAAAGCAGTCAGCGAGCAGGTTGTCAGGAACAGAGCGCAGGAGTCACAATCAGGCAAAGTCCGGACTGACAACTGACAACTGAGAACTGACAACTCAAAGGAAGAAAATGGCACAGATCAAGGCAGACGAGATTACGCAAATTCTTCGCGAGCAGATCGCGAACTACGACTCCAAGGTTCAGGTGGACGAGGTCGGGACGATCACATCGCTGGGCGACGGCATAGCCCGCCTGCACGGCCTCGACAAGGTCATGGCCGGCGAGTTGCTCAGCTTTCCGCACGGCATTGCCGGATTGGCTCTGAGTCTCGAAGAGGATTCGGTGGGCGCTGTGATTCTGGGCGACTACACCGAGTTGAACGAAGGCGACGAGGTCAAGCGCACCGGCACGATTCTCAGCGTTCCTGTGGGCGAGGGAATGATCGGCCGCGTGGTGAATGCTCTCGGCCAGCCCATCGACGACAAGGGGCCGATTGCCTCGACTCAATCGCTGCCCATCGAGCGCCTTGCTCCCGGCATCATCGACCGCCAGCCGGTGCGCGAGCCGATGGCGACGGGCCTCAAGGCCATCGACGCGATGATTCCCATTGGCCGCGGCCAGCGCGAGCTGATTATCGGCGACCGTCAGACGGGCAAGACCGCCGTTCTGTTGGACACGATCATCAACAATGCGAAGAACGATCTGATCTGCATCTACTGCGCCATCGGTCAGAAGCGTTCATCGATTGCGCAGGTCGTGCAGACGCTCACCGAAGCCGGAGCGATGGGACACACCGTCATCGTCGCCGCATCGGCCTCGGAGCCTGCGCCGATGCTTTACATCGCGCCCTACGCGGCAACGGCGATTGGCGAGTACTTCCGCGATTCGGGCCGCCATGCGCTGGTGATGTACGACGATCTGTCAAAACACGCCATGGCCTACCGCGAGATTTCTCTTTTGCTGCGCCGTCCGCCGGGCCGCGAAGCCTATCCGGGCGATGTCTTCTATCTGCACTCGCGCTTGCTGGAGCGTTCCTCCAAAATGTCCAAGGAAAAGGGCGGTGGTTCGCTCACCGCGCTGCCTGTTATTGAGACGCAGGCGGGCGACGTCTCGGCGTACATTCCGACCAATGTTATTTCGATTACCGACGGACAGATATTCCTTGAGACCGATCTCTTTAACTCCGGCGTTCGTCCAGCGGTGAACGTGGGTCTGTCGGTTTCGCGCGTGGGATTTTCGGCGGCGATCAAGGCGGTCAAGCAAGTCGGCGCGACATTGAAGTTGGATCTTGCGCAGTATCGCGAACTCGCGGCCTTTGCGCAGTTCGGCTCCGATCTTGATCCGTTGACACAGAAGCAGTTGAATCGCGGTGCGCGGCTTACGGAGTTATTGAAGCAGCCGCAGTTTCAGCCGCTGACCTGGCAGCAGCAGGTGGTGGTGCTCTTTGCGGGAACGCAGGGCTATCTGGATGAGTTGCAAATTCCGGATATTCGTGCCTTCGAGGTTGGCTTGTACAAGTACCTGGACAATGCTCAGACGGCGCTGATTGAAGAGTTGACGACGAAGAAGGCGCTCGACGATGAGCTGCGCGCCAAGCTGCACGCTGCGCTGAAGGAATACTCGGCCAACTTCAAGAACAGTTCTCAGTAATCAGTTCTCAGTTTTCAGTAAAATCCAGTTTGGATGTAACTCGGAGTTTACTGGAAACTGTTAACTGAGAACTAAAACACTGAGAACTGACAACTGACAACTGACAACTGAGAACTGAAAATGGCAAATGTCTTAGATTTACGGCGACGCATCCGCAGCGTGAAGAACACGCGGCAGATCACCAAGGCCATGAAGATGGTTTCGGCGGCGAAGCTGCGGCGCGCGCAGGAGCGGGCGCTCAGTGCGCGGCCCTACGCCAAGATGATCACCAGTGTGCTTGAGTCGCTGACGCGCCGCGTCGATCTCTATGACGAGACCACCGGAAATTTGAGTCATCCGCTCTTCATCACGCGCCCGGAGAAGCGTGTGCTGCTGGTTGTCATCAGCGGCGACAAGGGATTTGCCGGAGCCTTCAACTCGAACATATTGAAGACAGCATTTCAATTCATCAACGGCAATACCGACAAGGAAATTGACGTTGAGGCTGTGGGACGCAAGGCGCGCGATTTGATGCGGCGGCGTTATCCGGTTGCCATTTATAGCGAGCAGACGGATGAGAGCGGCCACGTGATCAAAACACGTGAGCGCAAGGCTCCGGTTGAGGTCACCGGCGACCATCCGGGAATGCTGTTGAAGCTGGAACAGAGCCGCGTTTTTGAACTTGCGCAGAGCATTATCTCGCGCTATGTGAACGAGGAGATCGACGCCGCCTACATTGTCTACAACGAATTCAAATCGGTGATCTCGCAGCGGCTGGTGGTGGAGAAGCTGCTGCCGCTGCTGAAGATCGGCATTCCGCAGATCACGGGCGCCGAGGAGCCGACGGCGGGCGAAAAGGAACGCATGGCCGAGGCGGCTCTCTCGGCGGGCATTGAAATCGAAGCTGTCGATACCGCCGAGGCCGACGAGGAAGCAAAGAAGTTCGGCACATCGCAGGTGGATTATATCTACGAGCAGCCCAGCGAGGAGCTTTTCAAGGGGCTGATCCCGCAGTACATTTCTTCGATGCTGTATCACGCGATGACGGAGTCGGTGGCCGCCGAACACGCGGCGCGCATGACGGCGATGGATTCGGCAACCAACAACGCCTCGGATATGATCGACGCGCTCACGCTGCATATGAATCGCGTGCGCCAGGCGGCCATTACCAAGGAGATCATTGAGATTGTGAGTGGAGCGGCGGCGGCGCAGTAAAAGCAGCCGTCAGCTATCAGCCGTCAGCTTTTACGTGGCGGAATGCTTTTCGGAGAAAAGTACAGTCAGTATCTGATGAAGAAAAAACTGAAAGCTGAAAGCTGAGAGCTGAAAGCTTTGTAACAAGAAGGCAGAAAAATGGCAGAGAATATCGGCAAGGTAATCAAGGTCTCCGGTCCGGCCGTGGACGTGCAGTTTGAAGAAGCGACGATGCCGCCCATCTATCAGGCGCTGCGTGTTGTGAGCGATGGCTTCACGGTGCCCACGCCCATCAGCGTGATCGTTGAGGTGCAGCAGCACCTGGGCGAGGGGCGCGTGCGCACGGTGGCGATGACGGCTACCGACGGCATGGTGCGCGGCATGAAGGCC
>Ga0181520_10009065_pt1 | contig 13887 bp, 14 predicted proteins | sample PEATcosm2014_Bin_29_FD_132451 | JGI IMG/M metagenome (GOLD analysis project Ga0181520, IMG submission 132451) | Peatland microbial communities from MTU Mesocosm Facility, Houghton, MI, USA - PEATcosm2014_Bin02_30_metaG | ecosystem: Environmental > Terrestrial > Soil > Wetlands > Peat | place... | reverse complement strand
GGTCGAATACGGCGCGGCCCACGGAGCGCTGGCGATGACCACCCCGGGCGACACTTCGATGGTCAACCTCAACGAGGTCGAGGCGCTGATGAAGGGCAAGGGCGCGCGGGTGATCCGCTGACGCGGAGGGCTTTCCGGGCGACGCGCCGTCCGGCGATCGCTTGGCGATTCTCCCTTTTTCACGTTTGCGAGAGCGACTGGCCGCGCCTGGTGGGCCGGGCAGGACTCGAACCTGCAACCAGACCGTTATGAGCGGCCGGCTCTGACCATTGAGCTACCGGCCCTTCAAAGGGCGCGCCGGAGACGGCATTACACGCAAACGCACGCGCGGCGCAATCGCCGCGCATCGTCCCGCCGTCCGCTCTCCGCGACTTTTCCGCGTTCGGGTCTCCCGGGCGCCGTCAGCCGATCCTCTTGCGGCGGCGCGGCGACGCCCTAACTTCGCCATGCATTTCGTTTCATTGTCGCTCTGGCTATGGTAGGCGGCGATAGGCGGCGCGGCCGCGGGCGAAGCGGGACAGCATGTCGGCGCCAGCATGGATAGCGGACTGGACGGCGCGCGGTCGCAGGCTGGCGCTGGCCGGCGCGGCGTCGCCCGGCGGCGGGGAGCTGCGGCGGCGCGCCTTCGCCGCGGCGCGGCGCCATTCGCGGCTGGTGCGCCAACTGCGCGTCGCCATTCCCCTCGGGCTGACGCTGATCGCGGCGACCCTGACCGTCGTCGCGCTGTTCGACCCGTTCCGCGTCAAGGGGGTCGAGCTGTCGATCGGCGAATTCGCCGTCGACGGCGCCCAGATCGCCATGGATCGGCCGAAGCTGACCGGCTTCCGGCGCGACGGCCGCGCTTACGTGGTCAACGCCGCCAAGGCGATCCAGGACCTGCGGAAGCCGACCTTGGTCGAGCTGCGCGACATCGACGGCGAGCTCGAAATGGGCGAAGACGGCTCGCTGCGCCTCACCGCCGACATCGGCTTCTACGACAGCGCGCGCGAGGCGCTGAACCTGACGCAGAACGTGCGCCTGCGCAGCCCAAGCTACGTCGTGAGTTTGAAGAACGCCAAGATCGACTTCAAGACCGGGCTCTACGACACCGAGGACCCGGTGACCGTGAGGACGAGCAACGGCGCGACCATCGCCGCCGATTCCGCGATCGCGCGCGACGGCGGCCAGGAGCTGACGTTCTCGGGCCACGTGCGGTCGGAGTTCCCGCCCGAGTCGGAGTCGCCGCCGGGCGCCGAAGCGAAGGGTTCCACGCCATGATGATTGCGGTTGGACGCGGCGCGCGGGCCGCGGCGACGGCGTTGGCGATTCTTGGCGCCAGCGTCGGCGCGGCCGCCGCCGCGACGGCGACGAAGGCGGAGACCCCGACGCTGCTGCCGGGCGCGAACTCCAAGGAGCCGGTCTCGATCGAGGCCGACAAGCTCGTCTATTACGACAAGGAGCAGAAGGCGATCTACAGCGGCAATGTCGTCGCCATCCAGGGCGACACCAAGATGACTTGCTCGACGCTGACCATCTACATGGAGCGCAACGCAGCGCCGGGAAAGTCGGACGCGGCCAAGGCGCCCGAGCCGACCGGCGCCGCGCCGGGCGCGGGGGCCAACAGCGTCAAGCACATGGATTGCGCGGGGCCGGTGACGGTGGTGTCGAAGACCCAGGCCGCCACCAGCGACAGCGGCGCCTACGACAAGGCGCAGAACAAGGTCTGGTTGATCGGCAACGTGACGCTGAGCGACGGCGGCAACGTCACCAAAGGCGAGAAGCTGACCTACGACCTGACCACCGGGCAGGCGACCATCGACACCGGCCCCGGCGCCAAGCGCGTAAAAGGTCTGTTCATTCCCTCGTCGAACGGCGCGGCCGGCGATGACAAAGCCGCGGCGCCGAAGTAGATGTGACACTTGTTTCGCCCCCGCTCGCCCCGCGCCGATGACCAACGTCCGACGCCACCGGATCCTTCCGCCTTGACCCAGGCTCGGTCGGTTGAAGCGCGCGGCGAGCCGGCGCGAACCAGGACGGCCGCCGAACCGGCGGCGCGCGCGGCCAACGCCGAAGGGTTCCTCGCCGTTCACAATCTCGGCAAGTCGTACGGCGCGCGCGCGGTGGTGCAGGACGTCAGCCTGTCGGTGCGTCGCGGCGAGGCGGTCGGCCTGCTCGGGCCCAACGGCGCCGGCAAGACCACCGTATTCTACATGATCACCGGCCTGGTGCGTCCCGACAAGGGCGTCATCGAGCTTGACGGCTATCCGGTGACCGAGCTGCCGATGTATCAGCGGGCGCGCCTCGGCATCGGCTATCTGCCGCAGGAGGCGTCGATCTTCCGCGGCCTCAACGTCGAGGACAACATTCGCGCGGTGCTCGAGGTCACGCAGCCCAACCGCGAGGCGCGCGAGGCGACGCTCAACTCGCTGCTCGATGAGTTCGACATCGCGCGCGTGCGCAAGGCGCCGTCGATCGCGCTTTCGGGCGGCGAGCGGCGCCGTTGCGAGATCGCGCGCGCGCTCGCCGGCGATCCCGCCTTCATGCTGCTCGACGAGCCGTTCGCCGGCATCGATCCGATCGCGGTCGGCGACATCCAGGATCTGGTGCGCCATCTGAAGAGCCGCGGCATCGGCGTCCTCATCACCGACCACAACGTGCGCGAGACGCTCGGCCTGATCGACCGCGCCTACATCATTCACAGCGGCCATGTGCTGACCGAGGGGCCGCCGGAGGCGATCATCGCCCACCCCGAGGTGCGCCGTCATTATCTCGGCGAAGGCTTCCGCATGTAGGGCGCCGGCGCGCGCTCGGGTCTTACTCGTCCTCGTCGAAGCGGTTGGCGACCAGCGCGTCGAGCGCGTCGAGCGCCTCGCGCGCCTCGCTGCCGACGGCTGTGACGGTGATGGTCGAGCCGAGGCCGGCGCCGAGCATCAGGATGCCCATGATCGAATCGCCGCCGACCGTCTCGCCGCAGCGCGTCACCGTCACCTCGGCGTCGTATCGGTCGACGCATTGCACGAACTTGGCGGTGGCGCGCGCGTGCAGGCCCTTGCGGTTGACGATCTGCAGGTCGCGCGCCAAGACGCCGTCCGGCCGAGGGGGCGGGGGGCAGTCTTTCTCGCCGGCGGTCTCCGTCGGCTCGGTCATTTGCCGCTGAGCACCTTGCTCGCCACGGTGATGTACTTGCGGCCCGCGTCGCGCGCTTCGCTCACCGCGTGATCGAGATCGCTGGTCTCGCGCAGCGTCGCCAGTTTGATCAGCATCGGCAGGTTGATTCCACAGATCACCTCGATGCGGCCGCCATCCATCACCGAGATGGCGAGGTTCGAAGGCGTGCCGCCGAACATGTCGGTGAGCAACACCACGCCGCTGCCGTCCTGAACCCGCGCCGCCGCATTGAGGATATCGGACCGGCGCTGCTCCATGTCGTCCTCGGGGCCGATGGCGATCGTCTCGAACCGCTGCTGCGGTCCGACGACGTGCTCAAGCGCGGCCCGGAAACCAGCCGCGAGCTGGCCGTGGGTCACCAGGACCATTCCGATCATTCATAACCCATTGTTTCGACCGTCGCTGCGACGCCGGCGGCGGCCCACGCTCAAGCGCGACATTTTTGTGCACCGCGGAGCAATGATCAAGCAAAATCCGCAGATCGCCCGGGCGCCGGCCAGCCCAGCCGGGCGAGGCTTTCCAGCGTCGCGCACGCGCGATCGAGGGGCCCGTGCGCGGGATCGAGCGCGACGCGCGGCAGGCGGACGCCCAGCAATTCAACGAATCGCTCGTCGTCGGCGGGCAGGCGCGACGGCGCCGCGCCGCGCGGCGAAAGATCGACGACGAGCCGCGCCACCGCGCAGGGCTCATGCGCGACGGCGACGATTCCTTCGCCGCGCCGCTCGATCAGCCCGGCGAATTTGGCGGCGCCGCGCATCAACAGCCGTCCGCCGCAAGCGCGCAGGAGGACGCGGTCGTCGGCGATCAACGCCGCGAAGGTCGCGGAGTCGCCGGCGCGCGCGATGAGCGCGAGCGCGAGCGAGCTCTTGCCGGCGCCCGAAGGTCCGCGAACGATCACGCCGCGCTCGCCGACGAGAAGCGCCGTCGCGTGAACGCTCGACCAGCGCTCGTCGACGTCGGCGCTCACGGCTCGATCGCCGGCAGGCTGATGACGAAGCGGGCGCCGGCGCCATGGCGGCTCGGCGCTTCGCCCGCCGCCGCGGACGGTGCCCTCGCGTCGGGCGCGCAAGGCCGGTTCTCGGCCCAGATCTGTCCGCCGTGGGCGAGCACGATCTGCCGCGAGATCGACAGGCCGAGACCCGAGTTCTGGCCAAAGCCCTGCGCCGGCCGATCGGTGTAAAAGCGCTCGAAGATCCGCTCCAGCGCGTGCGGCGGGATCCCCGGGCCGTCGTCGTCGACGGTGACGACGATCGCGTCGCCCGCCGGCTCGCCTTCGGCCGAGGGCTCGCCGCGCATTCGGCGCAGCCCGACGCGCACCTCGTCGCCGGGACGCGAGAACGAGCAGGCGTTGTCGATCAGGTTGACGACCACTTGAGCGAGCCGCGAATCGTGGCCGAGCACGACATAAGCGCGGCCTTTCGCCTTCGCGTCCGTCTCTTCGATGGTCAGGCGGAGCTTCACGCCGTTGCCGCGAGGCGAGTCGGAGGCCATGGCGACGACCGCGGTCAACAACGCCGCCATGTCGATCGGCGTCGCTTCGCCGCGCGCGAGCTCGGCGTCGAGGCGCGAGGCGTCGGAGATGTCGCTGATCAGTCGGTCCAGCCGGCGCACGTCTTGCTGCATGACGTCGAGCAAGCGGTCGCGCGACGGCCCCGATATGACGCGCGGCAGGGTCTCCATCGCGCTACGCAGCGAGGTGAGCGGGTTCTTCAGTTCATGGGCGACGTCGGCGGCGAAACTCTCGATCGCGTCGATGCGATCATACATTGCGCGGGTCATGTCGCGCAGCGCGCCGGAGAGATGGCCGATCTCGTCGGCGCGGTTGGTGAAGTCGGGAATCTGCTGGCGCGACTTGATGCCGCGACGCACCCGCTCGGCCGCCTCGGCGAGCTTGCGCACCGGCTGGGCGATGGTGTTGGCGAGCGACAGCGACAGTACCAGCATCACCGCCGCCAGAACCAGGAAGAACCGCACCAGCGCCCAGCGCTCCGCGGCGATCACCGAATCGATGTCGCCGCCCTGCGTCGACAGTTGCAGCGCGCCGCGCACCGTCGCGGCCCGCTCGATCGGCACGCTGACCGAAACGATGGTCTCGTCGTCGGCGTTGACGCGGACAGCCGATTCGGTCTCGCCCGCCAGGGCGTCGGCGACTTCGGGCAGCGACTTGCCATTGGTCACCCACTCGTCGCTGACGCGGCGCTTGGCGGTCGGCGCCAGCGACCGTCTGAGCTCGGCGCGCAGCCATCCCCACCAAGACTCCTCCGTCTTCGGAGGTCCGCTGCGCGCCGAAAGCGTTTGCGAATCGAGCAACAACGCGCCGTCGCGGTCGTAGATGCGCGCGCGCGTGCGCGTTGGGGTCGCCAGGCGATGCAGCAGCGGCCCGACCCGCTCGGGATTGATGGAGAACTCGATCGTGTCCTCGTCGTTCGGCGCCGGCGCGGCGGCCTCCCGCTGCGGCAGCTCGAGCAGCTTCTCCGGATCGACGGTGATCGCGCCGGTGTCGACCGTCGCCGATGCGGCGATGGCGGCGGCGATGATGTCGGCCTGGGTCTTCAGGCTCTGGGTGCGGGCGGCGATGATGTCGGCGCGGAACTGGTTGAGCAGCAGGAAGCCGATCACCAGCACCGCGAGGCCGCCGAGGTTGAGCGCGACGATGCGGCGGGTGAGCGACGAGGAGAAGACGGCGGCGACGGCGCGCCACAGCGCGCGCGCGCGCCTTCGGGTCCGCGACTTGCGCCAGCGCGCGCCCGCGGCGTCGGGAATGGAATCGCTCTGCGCTTCGCTGCTCATGCTCGCGCGCGGCGCGCGCCGCGCCTCGGTTTGGCGCGGGCCGCCCGCCTCAGGATTCCCTGAAACGGTAGCCGACGCCGTAAAGCGTCTCGATCATCTCGAAGTCGGGCTCGACCACCTTGAACTTCTTGCGCAGCCGCTTGATGTGGCTGTCGATGGTGCGGTCGTCGACATAGACCTGGTCGTCGTAGGCGGCGTCCATCAGCGCGTTGCGGCTCTTGACCACGCCAGGACGGGTCGCCAGCGCTTGCAGGATGAGAAACTCGGTCACCGTCAGGGTGACCGGCACGTTGTCCCAGGTGCAGGTGTGGCGCTCGGGGTCCATTTTCAGCCGGCCCCGCTCGAGCACCTTGGCCTCGCTCTCCTTCTGGCTGGCGGCGTCCTTGGGGTTGGCGCGGCGAAGGATCGCTTTCACGCGCTCGACCAGCAGCCGTTGCGAGAACGGTTTGCGGATGAAGTCGTCGGCGCCCATCTTGAGCCCGAACAGCTCGTCGATCTCCTCGTCCTTGGAGGTGAGGAAGATCACCGGCAGGTCGGACTTCTGGCGCAGCCGGCGCAACAGCTCCATGCCGTCCATGCGCGGCATTTTGATGTCGAAAATGGCGAGGTCGGGCGGATTGGCCTTCAGCCCGTCGAGCGCGCTCGCGCCGTCGGTGTAGGTCTGGACGCGGTAGCCTTCCGCCTCGAGGCAAAGCGAAACGGAAGTGAGAATGTTGCGGTCGTCGTCGACCAGGGCGATCGTCGGCATGAATCTCCTGTTTCAATTCCCGTTCGGCCGCGCGGACGGTTGGCGGCCCCGCATCATACGTCCCGCGTCGGCACAATAGACGCTTTCGCGGCCGAAGTGTGACCCGCCGGCGTCGTGCGGCGGCGAATTCTCCCAATACTACCGCAAGCGGCGGCCGTTTGGCGAATGTTCGGCGCCGCCGCTTGACCGCGTTCCTCTGCCGCGCTTTGTCTCAGCCGCGCCGCCCAGCCCCCGGCCGCGGCCTTTTCGCGAGGATCGCCGCCATGGCCGCTCCCGAGCCGCAAGAGACTCGCCCGAGCGCGATCGCCGACTGCAAGCGGCTCCTGCGCATTTCGCGCACCGCCGCGCTGGCGACGCTCGGCGACGACGGCGCGCCGCTCGCCACCTGGGTCGGCTGCGCCAGCGATCTCGACGGCTCGCCGCTGCTCCTGTTGTCGGACCTCGCCCAGCACAGCAAGAACCTCGCGCGCGATCCGCGAGCCTCCCTGCTGCTGACCGATCCGCCCGACCGCGGCGACCCGCTGAACCAACCGCGCCTGACGCTTTCCGGCGTCGTCGCCCGCCGCCCCGATCCTTACGCGCGCCGGCGCTATCTGCAGCGCAATCCCAAGGCGAAGCTCTACGCTCCGTTCGCCGATTTCGCCATCTATCGCCTGCGCGTCGAGCGCGTGCATTTCAACGGCGGCTTCGGCCGCGCCGATCGCTTGTCGCCGGAGGACGTCCTCGTCGCGCCGCGCGACGCGGCGACCCTCGTCGCCGCCGAGCAGGAGCTGCTCGACGCGCTCAACGCCTCCGGTGGCGCGCTCGCGGCGCGGCTGGCTCGCGGCGCCGATCCGGGCCGGCGCGCCTGGCGCGCGATCGGTCTCGACCCCGAGGGCGTCGACCTTTCCGCCGGCGCGGCCACGGCGCGAATCGTCTTCACCGCGCCCGCCTTCAACCCGGAGAGCTGGCGGCGCCGGGTCGACGAGATCTTGGCGGCTTAGGCGGGTCGGGGCGCGCTGCGGCGCCTTAGCCGGCCGACAGGCGGCGGCTCTCCACCGCGACGCGCCAGGCTTCGAGGTCGGCCAACATCGCGCGGGCCGCATGATCGGCGAGCGCGCGCAGCGCCGAGAGGTCGGAGGCGTCGCTCATGCGCGCCTTCAGCGCTTCGAGCTGCTCGGCGGCGCGGCGCGAACGCCGCGCGAGGTCCTCGAAATCGCCAAACAGGCGGACGCCGTAGGCCGCGGTCGCCGCCGCCGGCAAGAAGATCGACGCCGCCAGCACCCACGGCTCGATGGTCGCCAGCGGCGCCTTGAAGACGAATCGCAGAGCGAGATAGAGCGCGTTGTCGGCGAGCGTGGCGACGAGCAGCGCCATGCCGAGGCCCTCGATGAAGCGGTCGCGCCGCTGAAGCCGCTCGGCGTTGCGCCGATGGTAGGACGACTGCTCGTCGATCAGCGCGCCGAGGATGGCGCGCGCCTCGCCGATCAGCTCGCCGAGGTCGCCGGAGAACAACGGCTGCGCGCGCGCCACGGCGCGCGCGTACCAGCCCGGCCAAGCGGTCTGGCCTGGCTTCAGGCTGGCGGGCCAGGCGCCGAGCAGCCACGGCGTGGCGACGATGCGCAGGCGCTCGACCACCTCGCGCGCCTCGAACCAGCGTTCGCGCCAGCGGCGGCGCGTAGCGAGAACCACCAGGCCGGCGACCAGCGCCACGGCGCCGAACTCGAACACGGTCGCCGCGGCGTGCAGCTCGCGGAAGCGCGCCGAGCCGGCGACCAGGAAGCTCGCGACCGCGGTCGCCGCAAACGACAATATGAACAGCCGTCGATAGCCCCTGGCGCCGCGGCCGGCGACCTGCTCGGCGGCGCGCAACGCCTCGGAATAGCGGTTGACGGCGTCGCGGTTGCCCGGCGAAGCGGCGATCGCCGCGCTGACGCGCGGCCAGGCCGCGACGGCGCCGGGAACGTCGCCGCCGTCGAACACCGCGCTCGCCCGCACCGCGGCGCGGCGGCCAACCCGGCAGGAGAGGAAATGGGCGAGGCCCGCGCGCTCGCGCGGCGAATCCGGGGGCGAGGTCAGGCGGGCGACAATCGCCGGCAAGCAGGCTTCGACCGCGCGGGGCGCGACGTCGACGGCGCGGCGCGGCGCCGTCTCATCGAACAGATCGTCGCACACCAGCGCGCGCGTCGCGCCGCTCGCCGGGTCGACGACGACGATCGGCGCGCCGCGCCGCGCCGCCTCGTCGACGATCTCGCCGGCGCCGCCGCGCCCCCGCGCAGGCAGGCCGTCCCATACCGCGACGAGAATGTCGGACTGCGCGAGCATGACGAGGCCCGCCGCTTCGAACGAGCGCGGCAGGCGCTCGGCCTGCGTCTGGTCGGCGCCGCCGGCGAGCGGCAGGACAAGCTGCGAGCGCGCCGAGGCGAGCAGCGCGGCGAATTCCTGGCGTGAAGCGTCGTCGGCGAAGGTCTCGCCGTAGATCGCCGGCGGGCAGGGCAGCAAGACGTCGAGGGCGAAGCCGGCCGCGAGCGCCGCCTTGGCCGCGAGCCGGTCGGCGCCTTCGGCGAGCGAGGAGATCAGCGTCAGCGCCGGCGGGCCGGGGTCGTAGCAGCGGCGCGCCTCGCCGTCGATCGAGGCGAGGTCCGCCGCGACGGCGCGGAAGAAGCGCAACAGCGCCGTCTCCACCGCCGCGACGTCGAAGACGCTCGCTCCGCCTGCGGGCGGCGGGGCGCGATGCAGACGATGCCCGGTGACGCCGACGGTCAACGCCAGGCGCGGCTTCGGCGGATGGTCGATCAACGGCGGTCGGCTCCGGAGACGGAAGGGAATGCGCCCATTGGCCCGCCGATCCGGGTCGATTTCAAGTCATTTTTTGCTCGACATTGGCGCGGCGTTCAATTTCAAGTCACTATCGGGTCTCGGTCTGGCCCTTGTCGCTCCTCGGGCTCGCCATGACGCACGCCTTGACGCACGCCTTCGCTCCGCCGTCGGTCGCCGACGATCGCCGGTCGCCCCTCGTTCTCACCCTCTTGTGGGCGGCCGGGGCGGGAGCGGACGCGGCGGCGGCGAAGGGCGCGTTTCGCGCCGCGGCGGGCGCGGCGGGCCGGGCGCTCGACCGCTGGGGGGAGTTCTATCGACCGCCGGCGCTCGCGCGGCTCGTCTTCTGGCGCGCCGAGCCGCCGGCGCCGGCGATCCTCGCGGCGGCCGAAGCGGAAGGTCTTGTTGTCGAGCCGCGCGACGTCGCCGACGCCGCGTGCGACGTCGCCATCGTCGCCGGGCGCGATTTCGCCCGCCTCGCGCCGGGAACGCCGGCGCTGATCGCCGCGCTGGGCGAGCCGCCGCGCTTGGTCGCGCGCGCCGCCGCGGGCCTCGATCATCGGTCGGGACGTCGCGGCGAGGTCGAGGCGACGCCGGAGGCGCTCGCTGAGGCGCTGCTCGCGCCGCCGCGCGCGACGATCGAGCGGCGCCGGCTGCGCGACTATCAGGCCGAGGACGCCGACAAGCGGCCGCTGCGCTTCGAATACGAGCTGTTGCTGCGCGTCATCGGCGCGCGCGAGAAGGGCGCGGGGGGCGACGACGACGCCTGGGAGCGGGCGGCCGCGGTCAACGCCGCGGCGAGCGTCGACCGCGGCGCGACGCTTTCGGCGCTGCGCGCCGAGTACGAGCGCGCCGACGCGCTGGCGCTCGCCTACGGCCGGCGATGGCGCTCGACGCTGGCGGCGCGCTCCTTCCTGTTGTTCGTCGTCAACCTGATCTCGGGTTTGGTCGGCAATCTCATGCCGGCGTTCTTCCCGGAGACCGCGGCGATCCAGTTCATCGTCACGGCGGGAATCTTCGTCGATCAGCGCATGGCGAGCAAAGGGCGCTGGCGGGCGAAATGGATCGATTACCGGCGCGCCGCCGAGACGACGCGCATCGCGCGCTTCTGCGCGCTGGTCGGCGCGCCGGCGCCGGCGGGAACGCCGCCGAGCTGGATCGACTGGCGGCTTGAGCGCATCATGCGGCGCGACGCGCTCGCCGAGGCGCCCGCGGAGGCCGACGCGGCGGCGATTCTCGCGCACTTGCGCGGCGTCGAGATCGATCGCCAGATCTCCTACCACCGTCGCGCGCACCGGCGCTTCCGGCGGCTCGACGTCGAGCTGCGGCGCGCGGCGACGGTCGCCCTGATGGCGACCTTCGCCCTCGGCGTGGCGCTGACGATCCTCGCCTCGGCGGGGGTCGTCGACAAGCGCATCCCGCTGCTCGGCGCAGTCGGTCTGGCGCTGAGCGCCGCGCCCGGCCTCTACGCGGTGCTGAACGGCCTGCGCGGCCAGCTCGACGTCGATCGCCAGGCGGACCGCTCGGCGCGGGTCGGGGTGGCGCTGCGCGGGCTCAGGCGGTCGCTCGACGGCGAGCCGCCGAGCGCCGCGCTGGCGCGCGCCGCGGCGACCCGCGCCGCCGAGATCATGCGCGACGACGTCTCCTCGTGGGACCGGGTGATGGAGATCGTCTGACAGCCTTGACGAAGAGGAGGCTTCGATGAACGGTTCGAGCGTTTCCGCGGCGTCGCCGCGCGATCGGCGCCTCTTCGACCCCGGCCCCAAGCGCATCTTGGCGCTCGACGGCGGCGGCGTGCGCGGCGTCGTCGCCCTCGCGTTCCTCAAGCGCATCGAAGAGACGTTGGCGGAGGAGGCCGGCCGCCCCGTGCGCCTGTGCGACTATTTCGATCTCATCGGCGGCACCTCGACCGGCGCGATCATCGGCGTGGCGCTAGCGCTCGGCCTCAGCGTCGACCAAATCCGCGCGTTCTACCGCGAGCTCGCGCCGATGGTGTTCCGCCCGCCGTGGGTGAAGGTTCCCGGCTGGAAGGCGCTGTTCGACGCGCGCGCGTTGTCGCGCGAGCTGCACGCGGTGATCGGCGACCGCCGGCTCGACTCCGCCGACCTGCAGACCGGGATCGGCGTGATGCTGAAGCGGCTCGACACCGCCAGCGCATGGATTCTCACCAATAACCCGCGATCGAAATACTGGGAAACCCCGGCCGACCACGCCTACATCGGCAACCGTCACTATCGGCTGGCGCAGATCGTCCGCGCCAGCGCCGCCGCGCCGCACTATTTCGATCCCCAGGAGATCGAGATCGCGGAAGGCGAGCACGGCCTGTTCGTCGACGGCGGGCTGACGCCGCACAACAATCCCTCGCTGGCGCTGTTTCTCGCGGCGACGTTGCCGGGCTACGGCCTCGGCTGGGAGGCGAGCCCGGAAACGCTTTCGATCGTCTCGGTGGGCGCGGGAAGCTTCCGCGACCGCATCGACCCGAACGCGCTGAAGAAGCGCTTCTCGGCGACCTTGGCGCTACGCGCGATGGTCCAGCAGATCGGGGAGAACCAGCAGCTCATCCTGACGCTGATGAGCTTCTTCGGCGAGGGCCGGACGCGTTGGGAGATCAATTCGGAGATCGGCGACCTCAGCGCCACGCCGCCGCCGCGCGGGGCGCTGTTCCGCTTCCTGCGCTACGACATCAAGCTCGAGGCCGGGTGGTTCCAGCAGGAGATCGGCGTCGCCGTCGGGCCGGAGGAGATTCGCCGCATGCGCCGCCTCGACGACGCGAGCTCGATCCCGCTGCTCGAGGAACTCTCGGCCAAGGCGGCGCAACGCCAGGTGCTGCGCGAACACTGGGGGCCGCCGGTCGCCAAGGCCTGAGCGGCGGCGCTTCCGCCCTCTCCCCGCCGAGGCGGGAAGAGGGAGCGATGCGCCTCACGCCGCGGCGAGCGCTCGCCGGTTGGCGGCGAGGACCTCGCGCAAGCGGCGCGGCGGCGCGCCGGTCAGCTTCTCGACAGCGTCGGAACGGACGTCGGCGCCGCCGGCGCGGGTGTTGGCGTCGAAGGCGACGATCAGCGCCGCGATCGCCGCCGGGACGCCCGCGGCGGCGAGGCCGGCGACGAGCTCGGCGTCGCTGACCGGCACGACCTCCACCGGCTTGGCGAAAACGTCCGCCGCGGTCGCCGCGATCTCTCTGATCGTCAGCAGCTCGGGGCCGGTGACGTCGAGGCGGCCGCCAGGCGTCGAAACCAAAGCTTCGGCCGCCGCCGCCGCCGCGTCGGCGCGCGCGACATGGGCGACGCGGCCCTCGCCGGCCGCGCTGAACCACTTGCCGGAGGCGAGAACCTGCGGCAGCGACATCAGCAGGTTCTCCGCATACCAGGAATTGCGCAGGATGGTGTGGGCGAGGCCGCTCTTCAGCAGCGCCTGCTCGGTCTCGTAATGGTCGGGCGCGAAGGGGATGAGGGAGCCGGGCTCGGGCCGCGGCATCGAGGTGTAGACGACGTGGCCGACGCCGGCGCGCGCCGCCGCGTCGACCGCCGCCCGGTGCTGGCGGATGCGCAGGCCGGGGACGCCGAGCGCGTCGGTGGAGACGATCAGCAGCCGGTCGACGCCGCGGAACGCCGCGTCGAGCGAGGCGGGGTCGTCGAAGTCGACGCGCCGCGTCTCGGCGCCCTTGGCGGCGAGGTCGGCGAGCCTGGCGGGATCGCGCGAGCCGGCGATCGCCTTGCCTGCCTGTTCGGCGAGCAGCCGCTCGACGACGATGCGGCCGAACTTGCCGCCGGCGCCGCTGACGAGGAAGGTTGGGTCGCTCATGGGAATCCTTTTGTCATGAGAGGTGGTCTCGGAATGAGACTCGCTATAAAGGCGAGAGCGGGCGATCTGTAAAGCAGGCAGTTTGGCGGGAGATAGGCGCATGAAGGTAACCGACAAGGCGCGTCCGAGCGCGACCGCGAAAGAGCTCGGCGCGGGCTTGCGCGCCTGGCGCGCGCGCTACCCGGAGCTCGCCGACTGCCCGGTGCGCGGCGTGCTCGACCGCATCAGCGGCAAGTGGCGCACGCTGCTGATCGTCGCCCTCGCCGAGGGGCCGCGCCGCTTCGGCGCGCTGAAGCGCGCGCTGCCCGACATCTCGCAGCGGATGCTGACCCAGTCGCTGCGCGAGCTGCAGCGCGACGGCCTGATCGCGCGCCGCGTCTATCCGACTCGGCCGCCGAGTGTCGACTATCGCCTGACCGACCTCGGCCATTCGCTGATCGAGCCGCTCGGGGCGCTGATCCGCTGGGCGGAGGCGCAAGCGCCGGCGATCGCCGCCGCCCGCGCGGCGTTCGACCAGGCGGCGTGAGGCGGGCGGTGCGGACGGCGCGCGCTAAGCGGCTGCAGGGCTCCGAATCCGGGTTAACGCGTTAGGGCGCCGAGGCGGT
>Ga0181520_10009064_pt1 | contig 13892 bp, 13 predicted proteins | sample PEATcosm2014_Bin_29_FD_132451 | JGI IMG/M metagenome (GOLD analysis project Ga0181520, IMG submission 132451) | Peatland microbial communities from MTU Mesocosm Facility, Houghton, MI, USA - PEATcosm2014_Bin02_30_metaG | ecosystem: Environmental > Terrestrial > Soil > Wetlands > Peat | place... | reverse complement strand
TGCGAGCGTCGATGAGGGCCGCGCCCGCCGCGTCGCAGTCGGGCAGGACTATCAGGAACTCGTCGCCTCCCAGCCTGCCCACCGTGTCGCAATCCCGCAGCGAGTCCAGGAGAGCGGAGCTGGCGAGCTTGATGAACTCGTCGCCGGCCGCGTGGCCCAGGTTGTCGTTCACGGCCTTTAGTCCGTCGATGTCGCAGAAGATCACCGCGATATCGTCGTCCTTTCTTGCGGCCAGGCTAAACTGCTTTTCGAGGACGACGAGGACCGTGCGCCGGTTCACGACGCCCGTAAGCGCGTCGGTGGAAGCGAGTAGCATGAGCTCCGCTTGGACGCGCTTGAGGCTCGAAAGGGAGCCGACTATCCTGGCATAGCGCACCAGGAGCTCCAGCGAACCGCCGTCGATCGACCGCTTGGTGACGAGGTTGTCCACCCATATCTCGCCTATTACCTTGCGTCCGTCCCAAAGCAGAGCTAAAGCCTTCTCTGCGATCCCGACGACCTCATGACGCTCGTTGAAACAAGGTCCCGATCCCATATAATAGACGGGTTCCTTACCTTCGTAGAATCCCTCGGGCAGGGATTCCGCCGAACGCCGGTATTGCACTCCGCGCTCGTCCCTGATGAGCCCTTCCTCGTCGGTCCCGAAGCTTCCGTAGAGAAGGGCGGGGTCGGCGGAATCGACGAACCAAATGCCAATCCTGTCGAAGCCCAGGACGCGTTGCCCGAGGTCCACGGCCCGGCGGCACAACTCATCTACGTCGTCCGCGAGGGAGAGATCGAGGGAAAGGTCGTGGAGGGCCGCCATCTTGAGCGCGAAGGCATTCCTCGCCGCTTCGAATAGGCGCTGGTTCAGGTCGCCCCGCGCCTGATCGGGGCCTTTTGGGGTTTCGCCTCGTTGCGGACTTCCCGGACCCCGGGCCGAACCGTCGCTTTTTTCCATCCGTCCAAGTCCTCTTTCTGGTTTGCCCGCAGTTCGTTTAATCCTGGATCAAGAGTTAATTATAACAAAATCTGGCTTTTGGTCCAACAGGCCTCGCGCCGGGAAATGGTCTGCCGGGCGCGCGAATCTCGGCCGGTATCGTTACCATCCCCCTGAAGCGCCGAGCCGGGCACTCGGCCAAAACATTTAATTCGACGGTTAATACCCCTTTCGCGTTTTCGTTTTGAGAGATATGTTAGGGCCATGAAAAAACAGCCTGAGGCAAAAGTCCTCCGGCGCTCGGTATCGGGACGCGGTAAAACGCTGGCCGTCCTCGGCGAGTCGGGTGATGCCTTGGATGCCCAATCGGGCATACGCGTCGTACGCTGCGTCTGGGAGGGCAAGCCCGCGGTCGCCATAGTCGCCGACCCCGAATCGTCCTCCCAGCGTGAAGCCTACGAAAGCGATTTCAAGTCGCTCCACGAAATATCTTTCGATCTATCGCTGTGCGTGAGCGTGGACGACATCTGCCGAAACGCCATTCGATTGGGCCACGAAAGGCTGGCCTTCGACCGTCTCAGCATTTGGCTCGTCGATCCGAACGATCCTCATTACAAAGTGGGCACTTGGGGAATCGACGAGAGAGGCAAGCTTCGGGACGAGCACTGCGCGAGGCTCCCCATCGCCCGAGAGGGCGGAGTCCCGGCGTCCTTTTACAAAGGCAGGGTACCTCTTTGCTTCGGCTCCGACGAGGCGTGCCGCGACCATCACGGCAAGGACGTCGGCAGAGCCAGCAAACTCATCGCGCCCCTCTTGGACGGCCATGCCTTCATCGGCGAATTCTGCGTCGACAACCTCCTCAGCCACAGGGAGTTCGGTCCCGACAAAAAGGAGGCCTTCGTCATATTCTCTCGCGTCGTGGCCAATCTCATAAGCCTCAAACGGGCGGATGCAGAGCTCAAGTACCTCGCTTCCACCGATTCGCTCACCGGAACCGTCAATCGCCGCACGGCCCTCATAATCCTCGAAAAGCACATTGCGCAGTGCCGGCGCGCGGCATCTCCCCTCACTATCTGCCTCGCCGACCTCGATGGACTGAAGCTCGTGAACGACGCATACGGGCATGCGGCCGGGGACGAGTATATCCGCCGCTCCAGCTCGGTCCTGGTCGGGGCGGTCCGGGGCTCGGATACGGTGGGCAGGATAGGCGGCGACGAATTCCTGATAGTCTTCCCCGACTGCCGGGGTAACGTCGTCGCCTCCATCATGGAGAGGGTGAACGCCGAGCTTGCATCGGGCGCAAAGCCCGGGTCCTATCTGCCTAGGCTATCATGGGGTATAGCCTCGCTAGGCGAGGCCCTCGACGGGACCCATGCCGAGGCCGGGCTCCAGCGATGCATAGACATGCTTCTCGAGCAGGCGGACCAACGCATGTACGACGACAAGCGCACGAGGGGCACCGCGAGGCCCAAGGCCACGGGCGAAGCGGAATTGGCCTTTTAGCCTATCTTTCTCAGCGCCTGGGTCGCCAGCCCGCCGTCCTCCCGAACGCGTCGGAGGATGTAGGGTCCCCTGCCGTCAGCCCTTTCCCACCAGGTCTCCCGCGCGAACCATTCGAGCCCGGTCATCAGGCTGTCTTCGTCCAGTGGTCGCCATTGGACGAAGGCGTAGGCGCCTGTCGAGAGCCTCGCGCTGGAGCCCGCCCAGATGGCGCCCGTGACCACTCGCTCGGAGGCTCCGCCCCGGCCGTAGAAGCGCGGTCGAGGAAGGGGGCGGCACAGTGCCGGGCCTTCGTCGGGGTCGAAGACGACGAGGTCCTCCTCGTCGAAAAGGAATATTTCCTCTTCCCCCTCCGCCAAGTCCTCGCCGACTCCGACCTCGAGAAGCGAGCCCGAGCCCGAGGGCAGATGGGTGGTGCCTCTGAGAGGGGCCCCGATTAGCGGAGGATTCTCGAGACCCGAGTAATCGAGGGGCGATCGAAGATCGAGACTGAGCAGCTCCATATCCGCCATCGGTGGAATCTTGCCGTACCCTCCGCATATGTCGCAAGCCCTCGCGTGGTTGGGCGTCTCGAGGATATGCGTCGCGGTAGCAATGCATGGCCGGCTGTGGTATCGTACTTCGCGATGGCACTCTTGGATTCGATCGATTCCCCGGAGGACCTCAAGAAGCTCGGGCCGCTTGAGCTCAAGAAAATCGCGGCGGAGATCCGGGAGAGGATAATCGCCGTCGTAGGGCGAAACGGCGGCCATCTGTCTTCCAATCTCGGCGTCGTAGAGCTGACCCTCGCCATACACCGCGTCTTCGATTCGCCTCGCGACGCGATAGTGTGGGACGTCGGGCATCAGAGCTACGCCCATAAACTCCTCACTGGCCGTCGCGACGAGTTCGAGAGTATTCGGAAAATGGGCGGGATTTCGGGCTTTCCGAAGCGATCCGAGAGTCGGCACGACGCCTTCGACACCGGCCACGCCTCCACGTCCATTTCGGTAGCCTTGGGCATTCTCGAGGCCCGGCGCGTCCTCGGGCAGAGCGGAGTGGCGGTCGCCGTTATCGGAGACGGCGCCCTCACCGGCGGGATGGCGTTCGAGGCCCTCGGTCACGCGGGGCAGCTCGGGCTTCCCCTAGTCGTCGTGCTCAATGACAACAAGATGTCCATCTCGCCCAATGTAGGCGCGCTTTCCAGCTACCTGTCCCGGCTGTCGGCAACCGTCCGCTACCAGGGAATCCGCTCTCGCATCGATCGATTGGTCAAAGGTTTTCCCTTAATCGGACCCTTCCTCTTCTCACTCATGCTCAGGGGCAAGAGGGCGGTGAAGGCCTTGTTATTCAAGGAGAACCTCTTTTCCGACCTGGGATTCGAATATGCGGGCCCCATCGACGGGCACAGCATTCCCGCAATGACGCAAGTTTTCCGCGAGGCTCGGGTCCTCGGCAAGCCCGTAGTCGTCCACGTAGTCACCAAGAAGGGCAAGGGATACGACCTGGCCGAGGAAGACCCCAGCGCCTACCATGGCGTCGCGCCTACGCGCTGCCTGGACGGGATCGTGGAGAATCTCTCCCCCGCCACTTTTACCGAGGCTTTCTCCCGGGCCATGGTGCGCCGCGGCTGTTCGGACGGGCGCCTCCTCGCCGTCACCGCCGCGATGACCACCGGCGTGGGGCTGGACGCGTTCAAGGATGCCTGCCCGGGCCGCCTTCACGACGTGGGAATCGCCGAGGAGCATGCCGTCGCCTTCGCGGCCGGTCTCGCCTCGGCCGGCCTGCGTCCGGTCGTCGCGCTCTACTCCACCTTCGCGCAGCGCGCGGTCGACCAGATCCTCCACGATGTCGCCCTGCCCTGCCTCCCCGTCGTCCTGGCCCTGGACAGGTCAGGGGCCGTCGGCGAGGACGGAGAGACTCACCAGGGCATATTCGATATCGCGCTCTTCCGATCTTTCCCCAACCTTGCGATCCTCGCCCCGGCCAGCGCGTCGGAGCTCGCGCTTTGCCTGGAGTGGGCGCTCGACTCGGGCCGGCCGGCGGTCGTCCGCTATCCGAAAGCCGAGAGCCCCCGCGAGGAGAATGCCTACGCGGAAACCCTGGTCCCCGGGCGGGGCGTCTTCGTCCGCCGTTCGGGGGCCGACACGCTCCTTGTCGCCCTGGGCGGCCTCGTCGCTCCCGCGGTCGACGCGTCGGACGCCCTGCTCCGGGAAGCCTCCTCCTCCGGCGCATCGACCCTCCTCCATTTCTCGGGCGGGGCGGACGTATATTCTCCCCGTTTCGTCGCTCCCTTCGACGAGGACGCCTTTCTGGAGGCGGCCTCCTCTTACTCCAGGATCCTCGTCCTCGAGGATGGGGTCGCTCGCGGGGGCTTCGGCGAGTACCTCGTCTCCCTAGTGGCCGCGAGGCTTCCCGGCATCCAAGCCGCCGCCGCCGGTTTCCCTTCAAGGCCCTATCCTCAAGCCTCCCGCGACGAGCTGCTGGCGAGGGCCGGCCTCGACTCGGGCGGCATCGCGGCTCGTGTGCGCGAAGCTTGGGCCTTGGACCCCGCCAGGCGGGTCTTCGCCTTTCGGGGCGCGGGCGAGGGCGCATGACGGGCCGCCAGAAGGCGATCTCCCTTCTCCGCGGCAGGTCGCTCGACATCGATTCCGGCCCCCTCGTAATGGGCATCGTCAATGTCACGCCGGATTCCTACTACCCGCCGTCCCGCAGCCGCGGGGCGGTCGAGGCCGCCGAAGTCGCCGTCGCGATGGAAGCCGAGGGCGCGGCCATCGTCGACCTGGGCGGCGAGTCCACGCGGCCCGGGTCGAATTACGTCGAGGAGGCGGAGGAACTCGAAAGGGTAGTCCCCGCCATAACCGCGATCCGGGAGAGAAGCGACCTGCCCATTTCAGTGGACACTCGCAAGGCATCGGTCGCGCGCGCCGCCATCGAGGCGGGGGCCGATATGATCAACGACGTCTCGGCGTTCCGCCACGATCCCGGCATGGCCGCTCTGGCCGCCGAGAAGGGTGCGGCCGTCCTGCTGATGCATATGAAGGGCGAGCCGAGGACGATGCAGTCCGAGCCATCATACGTCGATTGCGTCGCCGAGGTGAGGGATTTCCTCGCCGAGGCGGCGGCGGAGGCGATCGCAGCCGGCGTGGATCCCGGCCGTATCCTAGTCGACCCCGGAATAGGTTTCGGCAAGAGACTGGAGGACAACCTGGCTCTCCTTTCGGGTTTGGGTTCCATCGCCGATCTCGGCTATCCCGTCGCGATAGGGATCTCGCGCAAGGCCTTCCTGGGCGCCCTCGTCGGCAAGGCAGTAGATGGAAGACTTTCCGCCAGCCTCGGCGCCGCGTGCGCGGCTCTCCTGGGGGGCGCCGTCGTATTCCGCGTCCACGACGTGGCCGCGACCGCCGACGCCTTGGCCGTATTCGAGGCGATACTCGGCCGGACCGGGAAGGCTCGCCCATGAATATTCTCACTCTGGGCCAGCTCTTCTCCGCATACGTGAGACCCGCCCTCGACGTGCTCCTCCTCGCCTATCTCGTCTACAAGGCCTACGAAGTCATGGTGAGGACGCAGGCCATCCAGCTCGTCAAGGGCGCGCTGATCTTGGCGGTTTTCTATGCCGCGGCCTTCTTCCTCCAGCTTACCACCGTGACGTGGATCCTCAATGTTCTCGCTCCCGGACTCGTCATCGCGCTCGCCATCGTGTTCCAGCCGGAGCTGCGCAAGATCTTCATGCGCCTCGGGCAAGGCTCGATCTTCAGGGGCGCGGCGAGGCCTCGCATCACCCAGATCGAGGCGGTGCTGAACGCCGCCGAGAGGCTCAGCTCGATCCGCCGGGGAGCCCTCATCGTGTTCGCGCGCAACGTAGGGCTCAAGAATATAATCGATACGGGGACGAGGCTCGACGGCCTCATGTCCTCGAGTCTCATCGTGACCATCTTCGGGCACGACACGCCCCTCCACGACGGGGCCCTCATCGTTCAGGACGGACGAGTCGCCGCGGCCGGATGCTTTCTTCCGCTGTCGGAGCAGCAGGACATCCGCAAGAGCTTCGGCACTCGCCACCGCGCCGCCCTGGGCCTCTCGGAAGAGGCGGACGCCGTAGTCCTCGTCGTCTCGGAGGAGACGGGCGCCCTCTCCCTCGCCTACGAGTCCAAGCTCTACTACGGGCTCGCCCCCGAGCAGGTCAGGCGCCGACTCGGCGAGCTCCTCGAATTTCCGGAGGGCGCGCCAGACGAGGCGGAGGAGGCTCCCGATGCCGAATAAGGGCCTTGCCAGGCGTCTCCTCTCGAATTGGCCCGCCAAAGCGCTCTCCCTCGCGGCCGCCCTCCTGCTCTTCTTCTTCTACAGGCTCAACCGCCTCGAGGACCGCTATATATCAGTGCCACTCTCGGTCTCTCTGGGCGACGAGTATCTGCCCTCGAGCCAATATCCGCGGTCCGTGCGCGTGACCCTGCGCGGAGAGTCGAATTCCCTTTTTTCGATCCAGGAGGACGACGTACGCGCCAGCCTCGATCTCTCCGGCTCCCGTGCCGAAGGGCAGTATCGCGCACCCGTGCTGATCGAGCGCAGAGGCACCGCGCTAGGCGTCGATCCCCTCGAAATAAGGACCGATCCCGCCGAGGTCGCCGTCTCGATGGAGAAGCGCTCGACTCGCAACGTTCCCGTCACGCCCTCTTTCAAGGGCTTCCTGGAGCCGGGCTACGAGCTGCTGTCCTTCGACCTCAATCCTTCCGAGATCGAGGTGTCGGGGCCCGCGAGCGCCGTCGCACGCGTCTCCGACGTGCAGACCGACTTCATAGAGCTGGCGGGACGCAACGCGGATTTCACCACCAGGGCCCGAGTCGTGAACAAGGAGAGCCTCGTTTCCATCTCGGGGCCCGACAGCGTGGAATTCAGCGCCGTCGTGAGGCGCTCGCTCGCGATCAAGAGCTTCGAGGGCGTCGCCATCGAAAGCGAGGGTCTGCCCGGAGGGCTCGCGCTGGCTGCGCCCCTGCCCGCGGGGAGTCTTCGCGTCCGATCGTCGACGGCGGACATCACGGGCTTCTTCCCCGCCCAGGGCATCCTCTTCGTCGATCTCGCCGGCATCCTCAAGGCGGGGACCTATCAGGCGAAGGTCCAATCCCGGGCGCCCGACGGATTCACCATCGAGCGCTACGAGCCGCAGTCCGTCCGGGTGACGGTCGTCCCGGCGGGCGACCTCCCCGCCCTTGGCGGAGGGGCGCCCTCCGCGGGGACTCCGCGATGATTCTCGGGATAGGAGTGGACGTCGTCCACGTCGGACGCATCCGGCATTGGGTATCGGTGCCCGGTCTGATCGAGCGCTTCTTCCATCCCGAGGAAGTCGCGGACGCCCGGAGCCGGGGTTCCGGGGCCCCTCTCTCCCTTGCGGCCCGGTTCGCGGCAAAGGAGGCCTTCGGCAAGGCCCTGGGCACCGGCCTCGCGGGTGTGCGGCTCGGCGACATCCAGATCGTGAACGACGAGAGCGGCAGGCCCGATATCGTGCTGCACGGTAGCGCCCTGGCGCGCCTCGACGCCGTCGGCGGCGCGCGGGTGCATGTCTCGCTGACTCACGAGAGCGACAACGCGATAGCGATCGCGGTCATAGAGAGGTAGGTCATGGTTCGATACGCCCAAAAACCCGAAAGCGAGAAAGAGAGGAAGGTCACTTTCATATCCAAGGAGCCCATCGTCTGCCCCGTCTGCGAAGCCTCCTTCAACAGGGAAGAGCTCTTCTCGGGCCGCGTAAACGCGGGCGACCTCACCGACGAGCTCCATAGGACCTACATACCGATGCACAGCTACGGCGAGGTACATCCTCTGGTCTACGAGATGACTGTATGCCCGGCCTGCTGGTTCTCGGCCTACAAATACGATTTTGCGACCATCCCTTCCAGGCTGGCAGCGGCCTTCAAGGACCAGACCGCGTCGCGTGTCGAGGCCGCGCAACGCGTCTTCGGCGGGGCCGACTTCAATTCGCCGCGCGGCCTCCTGGAGGGCGCGGCATCCTATTACCTCGCAATGCTCTGCTACGAGGGCCTACCCAAGGAATTCAGCCCCGCGATCAAGCAGGGGCTCTCGGCGCTGCGGTCGGCCTGGCTCTGCGGCTATCTCGACGGGAAGGAGCCCGGCGAAAACTACGGTTATGCCGCCAGGATCTTCTACGGCAAGGCGCGTTTCCTCTACCGCCTCGCGCTGGAGCTCGAGCAGAAAGGCAAGGAGCAGCTCACGACGGTGAAATGGCTCGGGCCGGACACGGACAAGAACTACGGCTTCGAGGGCGTCCTCTACCTTTCGGCCGTCCTGGAGCTCAAGTACGGCCAGCGCGCCGACGAGGCCAAACGGGCCGAGAACCTGGACGCCTCCAAGCGGACCATCGCGAAGATGTTCGGCATCGGCCGCAAGAGTAAAGCCAAGCCCGGACCTCTCGTCGACAAAGTCCGCGACCTCTACGAGGCCTTGAAGACGGAGCTTCACCAGGACGAAGACGAGGATGAGGAGTAAGCGCAACATACGCCTCTGCCTTTCCTACGACGGGACGGAGTTCGGAGGCTGGCAGCGCCAGGGCAACGCGCGCACGGTGCAGGGCGAGCTCGAGCTCGCCCTCGAGCGCATGCACGGACACCCCGTACCGTCGCTCGGCGCCGGGCGCACGGACGCCGGCGTCCACGCGATGGGCCAGGTCTCCAACTTCTACACCGATATTGGCGGCATCGAGGCCGGCCGCTTCCTCCCAGCCTTGAACGGGCTTCTGCCGCGCGACCTGCGCGTCCTCTCCGCCTCCGAGGCCGATTTCGATTTCCACTCTCGCTACGACGCCAGGCTTCGGCGCTACCGCTACTTCTGCCTCGCTTCGCCCTCCATCGATCCCATGCGGCTACGATACTGCCATCACCTGCGCAGGAGACCGGGCCTCGAGGCTCTCAACGCGGCGGCCGCGCTCGTCCTGGGCGAGAAGGATTTTACGGCCTTCTCCTCGGCGAAGGACGAATCCGCCAACCGATCGCGCTTCGTATCGGAATCGTCCTTCCGATGGGAGGGAGAGGCGCTCGTCTACGAGATCGCGGCCAACGCCTACCTGTGGCGGATGGTCCGCTCCCTCGTGGGATCGATGCTCCATTACGAGGCCGAGGCCGCCCTGGACTCGGAAGGCGCTGCCGCCGGAGGCGCGGCGGAACGCATGGAGCGCGCCCTGCGATCGAAGGATCGGAGCCTCGCCGGCCCGACGGCGCCCCCGCGCGGTCTCTTTCTCTGGAACGTCGAGTACTACGCCGGCCCGACGAGACCCGGCCGCGGAGACTATTGGACTCGCGCCAGGGGAGCCGAACGCTGACTCGGAGCCGGGCGGCGGCCGCCCGCAACGCCGTCGCGTCTAGCCGATAGCCTCCGAGCCTCTCTCTCCCGTACGTATGCGCACTACTTCGGCGAGATCGTAGACGAAGATCTTCCCGTCGCCGACCTCTCCCGATCTGGCTCCGGCCATGATGGCCTGGATCGTTCTCTCGACGTAATTTTCGTTGACCGCTATCTCCAGCCGTATCTTGCGAAGAAGGTTTCCCGTCTCCTTATTGCCCCTGTAGATTTCGGCGACTCCGCCCTGTCGCCCGTGGCCGAGGACTTCGGATACCGTGATGAGGTTCACTTCCGCCGCGTAGAGCGCTTCCTTGACTTCCTCCAGTTTGTAGGGCTGGATGATGGCTACGACCATTTTCATGCTGTTTCTCCTCGCTCAATCAATGACCGTATAGGCCCTTTCCTCGTGCTGGGCTATGTCGAGCCCCATCGCCTCCACCTTTGCGTCGACTCGGACCCCGATCGCCAGATCGACTACTCTGAGGATCAGAAGTGTGCCGAGGAAGGAAAGGACCACGCTGACCAGGCAGGCGAGAAGCTGGACGGGGAGCTGCCGCGGATTGCCGTAGAGGAGGCCCGCGTGATCGGCTCCGTAGGCCTTCCAGATCGCGGGATCGGCGAAAATGCCCGTGCAGACGGCTCCGATGAGGCCGCCGATCCCGTGACAGCCGAACGCGTCCAGCGCGTCGTCGTAGCCCATCTTCTCTTTCACCACGGTGACCATGATGAAGCATGCGACGCTCGCGACGGCGCCTATGGCGAGGGCCCCCCCGACGTTCACGAAGCCGGCCCCGGGAGTTATCGCGACGAGGCCGACGACCGCCCCCGTTGCGACGCCGAGGATCGTCACCTTGCCGTTGACGAAGCTGTCCATGAGGGCCCAGACGAGGGCGGCCGCTGCGGCCGCGGTATTCGTCGTCATGAAGGCGCTCGCTGCCAGACCGTCCGCAGCGAGAGCGGATCCCGCGTTGAAGCCGAACCAGCCGAACCAAAGCATGGCCGAGCCTATCAGGGTGAAGGGAAGGTTATGCGGCGGGAAGGGCTTCAGCGACCTCCGCCTCCCGATATAGAGAGCCGTAGCCAGGGCCGCGATACCGGCGTTGACGTGGACTACCGTGCCTCCCGCGAAATCGAGAGCGCCCAGCCTGGACAGCCATCCGTTCTCCGACCAAACCATATGGGCCAGAGGAACGTAGATTAAGAAGAGCCAGGCGACGGTGAAGGCGAGAAAGGCGGAGAACTTCATCCTCTCGGCGAAGGCGCCGATGATGAGGGCCGGCGTGATTACGGCGAACATGCATTGGAACATCGCGAAGAGAATATGCGGTATGCGCCCCGTCGCGTCCGAAATGAAGTAGGGACTCAAAGCGCTCGGGCCGATGCCATTGAAAAAGGCCCATTTGAGATCGCCGAGAACGCCAGGGATGAACTCCGAATCGCTGAAGGCGAGACTGTAGCCCGCCACTACCCAAAGCACCGATACGAGGGCGAGCGTTATAAAGCATTGCATGAGGACGCTGAGCACGTTCTTCTTCCGCACCAGACCGCCGTAGAACAGGCAAAGGGCGGGCACTGTCATGAACATGACGAGCGCTGAAGCCATTAGTACCCATGCTGTGTTCCCGACGCTTAAAACCGGCATAGAATGCATTGGTGCTCCTTATCCTGAGTCATCAACGCAAGGTCCGTGCCGATTTTCCGATTTGCAAAGACTATTCCAAATAATTCCCCAACAGTATCACTATCGAGAAGTATTTATTTATTCAGTTGGATATTAGCCTATCGCCGGAGCAGTATTCCCTTTTGAATCGCCATAGTAGATGGCGTCCACTAGTAACCTGTGGGAACACAATAATGTATCTTTATACAACGTATTTGTATCCCGATGAATATTCGGGTACCCAAAGGTAGGAAGTTGCGCCGTCTCGACGGGAGGCGGCGCAATTAACCTGAATCCGATTTTATCCCATCGCCTTCGCGAATCTGGCCGCGACTTCCTTCCATACGATGACGTTGTAGAAAGCCTCGAGGTAATCGGCCCTGCGATTCTGGTACTTCAGGTAGTAGGCATGCTCCCATACATCGACACCGAGGATTGGTACGCGATCTTCCGCCAGCGGATTGTCCTGATTCGCCGTGGAAACGATGCTGAGCTTCTTATCAGGGCCTAGGACCAGCCAAGCCCATCCCGAGCCGAAACGGCCGATCGCGGCCTTCGTGAACTCCGTCTTGAACGTGTCGAAGCCGCCCAAGTCCCTCTCGATAGCCGCCGAGAGGGATCCTTCGGGCTTTCCGCCCGCCTTCGGGCCTATCAGTTCCCAAAATAGGCTGTGGTTGTAATGGCCTCCGCCATTATTCCTTACCGCCGTCTTGATGGCCTCTGGCAGTTTCGCCCAATCCTTGACGAGCTTCTCCGGCGCCCATGAAGCGTATTCCGTCCCGTCCACGGCTTTGTTGAGGTTCGCAACATAGGCAGCATGGTGCTTGTCGTGGTGGATGCGCATGGTCTCGGCGTCGATGTACGGCTCCAATGCCTCGAATGGATATTTCAGGTCGGGAACGTTGAATGACATGTTCTGGCTCCTTAATATAAAAAATCCTATATAATAACAATACTAATATTGGTAGATCGGGTAAAGCAAGGCGATGGAAGTCGCCGATCCGTGCTATAAAACGTCGATGAAGCAGGAGGAAAAAGGCTCGCCGGATAGCACTGTCCCCGGCGCCGAAAACGATCGGGCTCGGAGTTGGAGGGGGACGGTCGGACGAGGGGGCGCGGCGCGCGCGGATATCTTCGTCGCCGAGAACGCGGGCATTCTTAGCCGCTCGCAAATCAAAGCGCGAAAAGCGGTAATTCGAGTGAACGGCGCCGTCGTCAAACCTTCCCGGCCCCTGAAGGAGGGCGACAGCCTCGAAGTGCTCTGGACCGAGGAAGCTTCCGATTCTATCGAGGCCGAGGACCTGCCCCTCTCGATCCTCTACCAGGACGAAAGGGTCATCGTCGTCGATAAGGCGCAGGGCATGGTGACCCATCCGGGCGCGGGCAACAGGCGCGGGACTCTCGCGAACGCCGTCCTCGGCATCGCGCTCCGCGAGCGCGCTTCCCGCAACGCCGAATCCGGCGGGGTCTCCGAAGGGAGGATTCCCGCCGCCAGGGCGGGCATAGTGCATCGGCTCGACAAGGACACTTCCGGCGTGATCGTCGCGGCGATGGACCTCGAAGCCCAGGTCTTCCTCGCCGACCAGTTCAAGGAGCGATCGGCGCGCAAAGAGTATCTCGCGGTGACGCAGGGCATCCCGTCGCCCGCTACGGGGCGTATAGCGAACCGCCTGGGCCGCGACAATCGCGATCGCAAGCGCTTCGCCGCCCTCGCGGAAGGCGGCAAGGTCGCCGTCACCGACTATCGCGTCCTGGCAGCCTGGAAGTCACCGAGCCCCGGGTACTCTCTCGTTTCGCTCAGGCCGAAGACGGGGCGGACGCACCAGCTCCGGGTACATATGGCGGGTCTAGGCGCGCCGATACTCGGCGACCCCATCTACGGCAGGCGGGACGGCCGCTTCCCCGGGGCGAGTCTCATGCTTCACGCGCACAGGCTGAAGATCGTCCTGCCGGGGGGGGGCGAGCCCGCCACCTTCAAGGCTCCCTTGCCCTCGCGCTTCAAGGAGACGCTCGATGCGCTGGTCGCGGCATTAGGCCCGGGCTCATCCTTTCCCGCTCGGGGCGGTCAGTCTGATCACGTTCCATGAAAGAGGCGCGAGCCTCGCCCGCAGGACTCCGCCATCGTTACGGGCTCCGTCGTCGAGGCGCCGGGGAAGGACGGAATCGGGGCGGGTGGCGGTGTTGGCGGCTTTGGGATGGGCGCCGGCGAGCTCGATCCCCTCGACGACCGCCCAGCCCTCATAGCCGCCGAGCCGCAGCTCCAGGTCGGCGCCTTCCGCCGAGGATCGGTTGACCGCGAAGACGGCCATTTCGCCCGCCTCCTCGTCGACCGTCGCGGCCGCGTCCACGTAGGGCACAGCGCCGAAGCGGCGGCTCTCGTAGGCCGGCGCGCGCTCGGCGCGCAGGTCGAGCGAGAGGCCGCGGGCGTAGCGCGAGGCGTGGAGGAAGGGGTAGAAGATGGTCTGCCGCCAGGCGGAGCCT
>Ga0181520_10009063_pt1 | contig 13895 bp, 19 predicted proteins | sample PEATcosm2014_Bin_29_FD_132451 | JGI IMG/M metagenome (GOLD analysis project Ga0181520, IMG submission 132451) | Peatland microbial communities from MTU Mesocosm Facility, Houghton, MI, USA - PEATcosm2014_Bin02_30_metaG | ecosystem: Environmental > Terrestrial > Soil > Wetlands > Peat | place... | reverse complement strand
GGATTAGCCAGAGACAATCGTCAGCAACGCACAGCGCGGTCTTGCCGTTGCTCGCTTAATGCAATTTCAGTCGAGGGCACCATCGTTATCGATACCAGCTACCGAAATCTACCCTTGTCGTGCGCCACTGCGCGCGATCCTCTCCAATGTCCCCGCCATCTCCTGCCAAAAACTCGCTCGTGATCGCGCCTCGGCACTCACTTCGTAGAGTCGACTCATCGGAATGAGCGAGAGGGCAAGCGTGACCTCTTGCCCCGTGATCCGATGGTCGTCGAACCAGGTGGCAAACTGCTCCAGGTCAACACTCGCGTGAAATGCAGCATCGATCAGCAATGGCTTGGACACGACTGAGTGATTTGGAGCGTCCGCGGAGTCTCGTTGGGCGATCGGGAGCCGTGCACGACCTGCCGACTCAAACCGACCTCCGATATCTCGCCGAGCGGCGCCCTCCAATCGGGACGAACCCGTCTCGCTCTGTCCAGTCGGCTGGTTCTCAAACTTACGGGGTCCCCTAACGCGACCGTCCCTGCCCTGTCGGAAGCTCACCTGTCCATTCGGGGCCATGGAAGATCGGAGAAAGCCGACCGTCGTGGGCGAGAGACCGCAGATCGCCGCGACTGCCCGGTCCGACATGTCAGAAGCTAGCGAGAGCAAACGTCCCGCAGCGTCCTTCCGGTCCGTGAGACTTAACGGCCTGCCGTGAGAGGCATTCGCTTGGATAGCCACAATAAGCAGCTCCCGCTCCGATCCGTTCACGTACCTGGCGCGAATATATGTCTCTTGTCGCAGGACGGCTGCACGTACCCGATGGACACCGTCGAGGACACTCATTGTCCCGCTGTCAACGACGATGGGTGGCAGCGGCGTCACGACGGACGCAAGCAGCTTCGCATAGCGCTCGTCGACGCCGTCCGAGCGCACCGTCGGTCCCTGCCGCAATGAGGCGACCGGCACTTCACAGATCCCTTGCTCATCGCGAGCAGCGGTTACGGGCGGAGAGGCAGACAGCGGCAGCGCGTCCAACGCCTCTTCCGCGATCGCTCGGCTCCTCACCGCGCTCGGCGCCCCTACTTCGTAACTCACTTGCGACCCGGACGCGTCGATCATCACGCAAGCAGCTCCATTGCGGTTCGCTGTCTCAGGCGTATACACAGAGATTGCGAGGTCATCCGACCCAGATTCTGCCCTGGCCGTCCCACCTGGAGGGCAGACCTTTCGGCCAAGCCCGTATACGTTCGAGGGTAACAAGCGTGCCTGAGCCGAACCGCGCAACTGAGCGCATGGGACCCGTATATTCCCTTCATGACTGACAACTGGGTCAGCGACCAGCTCTGAAATAGGTCGACCAACACCCGGGAGTTGCCGATGTGTCCGAAACTCCGCGCGCAATCGCCAAAGTACCGTTCAAGATCACGGACAACATCAATTAACCTCCGCTTCGGATGCTGTCGATGAATCGTTCGCGTTTCGCCACACCAGCTTCAACTGGAGCGACCTGGCGCCACAAAGCACTCGTGGAGCACGGACGAACGCGGACGAGTTGTCTAACGACGGAAATGGTCGATCAGTGACCGACCGCAGCGACGTTCGGGAATCAGCGGGGTTGCGCGATAGCGCCCTCCTCCCTCGGCGGTGACCAGTATGACTCTGAGCGGCCAACCGGCAGCACTAGTTTGCAGTATAAAGTAGTTCGGAGTGACGATCAATGGGGCGCGTGCCACGACTTGGTTTCGGTTCCGGGACAGGCTAGGGCCGCTCTTTCGCCTGCGACGCAAGCTCCCACAAGTGACCACGCGGCACTTAACGGTGACGGCCAGCACGCCTCGAAACCCAGGTACCGCCCACCGCCATGACGACGAACCATCATGGCGGTGGTACTGGACAACTTGGGATTACGTCGTGCGAAGCGGGGGATCGCGGAGCGTCGCGCGGCTCACAGGGCGATCGGAGCTTCGCGCGACGTCAGCCGCGTCAGCTCGGGCGATGATCGCCTTGAGCCTGGCTATCTCTGCTCGGAAGGCTTTGCGACCTGCCGAGGTGATCGAAATCGACGTCAGCGGTCGGCGCCCCCGGAAGCTCTTAGAAACTCGAATGAGGCCAACTGATTCGAGGGCGGTCAGGTGGCCATTGAGGTTGCCCGGCGTAAGTTGCAGGTTGCGCTGAAGGTAGCTGAAATCAACCGACTCGACCTCATAGGCGACGGCAAGGATCCCCAACCTGGAGCGCTGGTGGACTATCTCATCGAGTTCGGCTGCGGCGTCAGTCATGGCTTACTCCCGATTGTCGCATTGGTCGAAGGAATCGCCGGTGAGAGCTCAGGAGCAGCAGTCCAGTGAGGATGAGGTAGGTTCCCGGGACAACGAGGTTCGGAAGAAGAGACCACGAGCCGGTGAACGGCCCTCCAAGATGGACTCGCCGGAGCTCGTTGGCGTCGTTGTAGAACAGTGAGAACGCGGCGAGTATCCAGTACCCGCCGACGAGCCCAACCGTTCCCGCGCTCCGCTCGTACACGGCAAGCACCGCGAGGCTCACAGCGATGATCAGGAGCGGTGCGGTTCCGAAGGCGCCCAGTCGGATGCCCAACGGAACGATGAGCCCACCGGCAACGAGAACGAGTGCGAGCAGGAGGAGGCCGATCCGGATCATGGGCCTCGTCTTCCCTCTCACTCCCGTCATTGCGTTCAACCGGCGGTAGTGCGCGAACGTGATCGAGAAGACGATGATGAAGGCCACCGACCAGTAGCACAGTCGCAACACTCCCGAGGTTGTGAACACATAGATCCCGGCGACGGCGGCGGGAGGACCGGCTTGAGAGGTACACCGGAGGCTGGGTAGGCAGCTGACTCGAATCCGGTACAGAGGAAGCGCCACGAGTGTGGCGATTCCGAAGAGGACAAGCACGAGCCACGCGCCACGCCGATCCGCGCGAGTTCCGAACCGGAGACGCCGACTCTCGACGAGCGCCTCTCTCGCTGCACGAGGGGACTCGCCCATCAAAACCACTCTGTGAGGCCCAACTGGTCGAGGTCAAAGATGCTTGAGCATTGTAGTCAACGGCCCGTTGGGGACGATGAGCGGTCGCAATCCGTTCCCCTCCGATCGCCGGGTGGCAGAACACTAGGTGACGTCCTCGCACGCTGGTCCGTTCTCGCTGTAACCACCGCCCACGTTCTGCCAGAAGATCGCGCAGTAGTTGCCGGACTCGACAGGGCCATCGGGGTCCCAGCTGACCAGTGGACCCGTGGTGCCGGTCGTTATCGTCACTTTGGAGGAATTGAGGTAGCCGTTCGGGATGCTCGGCCCGGTGATCTCCTCGTGGCCGGTCACGGACCCGAAGTGCGTGTAGGCACTGCCAGCGACGCTTTCGAGATAGCTCGCGTCGCCGAGAATGGACACGCAGTTCTCGATCTGGTCGGTCGGAAGCACCCCGGTACAGCCCACCGCGTCGAGTGGGGCTGGTGGGCTGGTGGTGACGGTCGAAGGCGACGGCGTGACGGTCGCTCCTGCGATCGAAGGGCAGATTGCAAAATTGAGAAGAACGGCACCAGTGAGGACTACAAGCAGCCGGACGCGGCGCATCCCGTCTCCCTTCCCGAGAAGTACTCCTTCACAACGATTAGTTGCCACGGCAGAGTACTCAGCTAGAGTGCCCGCGCGCAATGAATGTCGGGAGAGTTTTGAGCAGCTCGCACTCGGTCGGGAAGCGCTTCACGTCCCGGCACAGCTTGTCGAGCTTGTCGCGTTCCTCGCGGGTCAGGCCCTCACGCTCGTCCCGGTCGAGCTTTTCCTGGCGAACCCAGTCGCCGACGAGCTGCTCGACCAGGTCGAGCTCCTTCGACACGTCGGCGATCGTGCGGTGCTGGTCGGGCCTGAGGTCGGCGACGTCTCGCCGGGACTCCTCCGGATACTTGCCACATCGGCGTCCTGACGATGGTTGCGGCGGCAAGGTGTCCATCTCCCTGCTCGCGTGCGATAGCAAAGTGGGTCTCCAGAGGCGGACGACACCTATAGGTTCTCGTTCTGGTCTGCGACCGTTGGAGGGCTGTTCGGTCGCGTCCTCATATCGACCCATCTGTCTCAGACAGACAGCGGGCGAGCACTTCACATGAGCGAAGTCAGAGGCGGCCACATTTTCCGGTGGGTGTCGCCTCAGGACGTGATCCATCTCGTTTCGGGACGTTGGACGCTGCCAGTTCTCGCTGAGCTCAGGGTAGGCGGTCGGCGCTACCGCGACATCCATGACGCCTTGGACGGGATCTCCCACAAGGTCCTCACCGACACGCTGCGGCGCGCGGAACGGGACGGGCTGATCAGTCGCCACCTCGATCCCGGGCGGGTCGAGACCGCGACGCTGTACCAACTAACGGATCTCGGCCGTTCCCTCGATGAGCCGCTCGGTGCGCTCGACCGATGGGCCGATTCGAGCTGGCGCTCCATCGAGGATGCCCGGCTTTTGTGGGACCGACGAAGCCACAAGGTCCGATCAGACCAGTCCAACTCCTCTCACACCGCCGTGCGAACGGGTACTCCGAGGTGAGTCGGCTCTCTTTGAAGTGCCGTTTTCCCTGGTGTATTGGTGGAGATTGTCGGATCAGGAGGTTCTCGACCAGCTGATCCTGGGTTACCGAGGACCATCGGTCGAAGGGAGGTCTTCACCTATGCAATCTGGTTGGCGAGGTATTCGATCGGCATCGATCGCCGCTACCTTGAGCCTGTCGCTCGCCTTGTCCGCTTGCGGCAGCACACGCGGCGGTGCCCCCTCGACGACGGACGCTAAGTCCACAACGACGACGAGCATCCCCGCAACGACTACCTCCACGACCCTCGCCCCAACGTCTGTCGCCGTGCTGAGCGCCTACCGCGCCGGTTGAGTCGCTTACGACCAAGCATTGGCGACGGCCAACGCCTACGACCCGTCTCTCGCGGCGACCATGGTCGACCCGTTGTTGCAGAAAGTGCGCGCAAATCTGCTTGGTGATCGGAACGACGGGATCATCGGGCGCGGGAACGTCGAGCTTCATCCGAAGATCACTTCACTCACGTCGACAACCGCCACGGTCGTCGACTGCACCTACAGCAGCTCCGAGCTCGTCTACGCGACGACCGGCAAGCCGATACCACCGGTGACGCCCTCGGAGAATGACGGGGTGCGGTCGATCTTGGTGCTGTCCGGTTCGACGTGGAAGGTCTCGCAGCAGTCGGTCACGGAGGGGCAATGCCCAGCCGGTTCGTGATCCGGAGGCTCGGCATCGTCGCGTTCGCGGCGATCGTGGTGCTCGGTGTGACGTCGCCGGCCTGGGCGGGTGACGGGTCGGGTGGGTACTCCAGCACGAGCGACAGTGCGACGGCGAACGGGGGACAGCTCACGGTGCAGGCCGGAGGGACCTACTGGACCCCGCCTGCGGGCTCGAGTTGGGCCAAGCAGACCGAAAGCGACCCGTCGCCGGGCACGCCGGACCCCAACCAGCCCTACGACTGCACCTACCAGGACCTCGGGCCGAGTGGGACGCAGCTGCTTGGCGCCGGCGGCCCGACGCCGGGCCAGTGGGTGATCCCAACCTGCGCCGGCCCGGGGACGATCAACCCGATGCCGCCGATCTGGGTCACCAATGCGCAGCCCGTTGCGGGCGCGGGCCAAGTCGATCCGGTGGTGGTGGCCGACCAAACCATCCAACAGCTGCCGCTCGGCACAGCGACGATCAAGATGGCACCCCCGGCCGGCTCAGAGCAGCTTGTCGGGGTGGCCACGTGGCTCTGGATCGAGCCGAGCGCCTGGCAGACACTCACCGCGACGGCGAGCGCCGGGACGGTCACCACGACGGCGACCGCGACCCCGACCAAGGTCGTGTGGGACATGGGCGACGGCAGCACTGTCACCTGTGACGGCCCGGGCACCCCCTACGACCCGAACGACCCGACCGCGACGACGGACTGCTCCTACACCTGGACCCAGGCGGGGAGCTACCAGGTAAGCGCCACCATCTACTGGTCCGTCTCCTGGACGTCGGTGGGCGCCCCCGGCGGCGGGAACCTTGGTCTTAAGCCCGGCCCGCCATCCCAGATGGCGGTGCGGGTGACCGAGTCCCAGGCGATCAACACGCCGAGCTCCGGCGGGAACTGACAAAGGCCGACCGATGACGAGCACGACCGCGCCAACCCGGACCAACGGCACCAAGGCACCGAGCGGTGCCCGGCCCGCTGGCGCGCGCGTTCGGCCGGCCGCTCGCCGTCGCCAGCTCCCGTTCGTGGTGGTCGGGGTGCTGCTCGTGATCGGCGGTGCCCTGGCGTTCGCCGACGCCTCGCTGCACCTCGGCAGCCGAGAGGAGGTGCTCGTTGTTTCCGAGCCGCTCGCTGCGGGCCAGGTCATCACATCGAGCGACCTCGAGACGGTGCGCGTCTCGACCGGCACCGGCCTGCAGGCGGTCCCGGCCGGCCAAGAGGCGAGCGTGGTCGGGAGCCCGGTGGCGGTGCCGCTCGTTGCCGGCTCGCTTTTGACCCGCGCCGAGGTGGGCTCGACCGCTCCGGTGGCGTCCGGATCGGACGTGGTGGCTGTGGGGTTGAAGGCCGGCCAGTACCCCCCGGACCTCGCCCCCGGAGACCGGGTCCGGGTCGTGCCGGTCACCTCGCCATCGTCCTCCTCGCTCACCGTTACCGGGAGTCCGGTGTCGGCCACGGTGCTGGCCGTTGACGTGGCGTCGGTTGAATCGGACAGCCCGACTGTGTTCTCCCTTGAGGTGTCGAGGGGTGACGCGGACGAGGTGGCGGCGCTCGCAGCTGCCAACGAGGCGAGCCTTATCCAGCTCGGCTCTGGTGCCGGGTGAGGTGAGGCTCCAGTGAGCGTCGTGGCGCTTGCAGCGGTCCGTTCGTGTGGGGTGACGACCCTGGCGTTGGCGTTGGCCGCTACGTGGCGGTCTCGGGGAATACGGCGGTTGTCACAGGCGGCACCTCAGCCGTCGTCTTCGCCATCACAGCGACTGGATGGCGGCAGGCAGCCGAGCTGGAAGGCCCGGTGAAAGACGGGGCTTTCAACGCCGACACAGTTTCCATCTCGGGCGGTAGAGCCCTCGTCGGTGACCCGTACGACGGCTCCGGGCGAGCCGACATCTTCGCTGCCTGAAGGTCAGCAGCGGAGCCGCCAGTCGGAGATCCGCGACGCTCCCCCTCCGACGCGAACCGCCACCTCGCTCTCCCTGCGGTGGGCGACGCTTGGCCAGTCACGGGAGCGACCTGACGGCTCATCTGGGTGGTCGTCAACCGGCGTTGACGCGACCCGCCGCCACTCGGATCAGATCAGACGGACCGGGAACCCGGAGGACTTCGCACCGGCTATGTGGTTCACTGGCGTTTGAGGCGCGTACAAGGCGCGCCCGGAGCACGGTCGCCTCGCGGCTCGTGAGAAAGGCCAGATGAAGGCATGGACGCTCGTCACAACAAGGGGCGTCCGGGCAGCACACGGTATGCACAGGGTGCCAGGAGTCGGCCGGCGACGACGCCAGGTGCGGACATTCGAGCGTTACGACACTCACGATCGCACCGTGTTCGCGGAGCGCAGTCACTATGGCACCTGGACCCCGAACCGCTTGACCTCGTTCACGAGCGGCGTGTTGACGACGTCCGGTCCCGACCATGTCGCGGCGGCGATCTTCTGATGATCAAAAACGTGGCCGCGTGGCTGTGCCGTCTGCCACACCTGCCCCATCGCCTGTCCGGCCAGGTTCTCCGGCACGGTGTCCGGCAAGATCAGCAGAAAGGTCGAAATCAGGGTCGTCCCGATTGGTTCCAGTCGCTCGCGACCCGAACAGCCAGAGCTCCGCGGCGGGTACGAATATCCTCGCCGAAGACAGTGCTGCGGCAGGAAACTCGCGCGAGTCGGCCGGTAGCCCAAGAGAGGACCGCTCGGGCGGGCACCAGCCGGTAGGCAGGTTGTTCTGCGCGAGGCGGATGATTACTTCCAGGTTTGCGCCCGCAGCAGAGAGCAGCGTCGCCGCTAGCACGGCGCGGACGGCCCGGACCTGCTGCACCTGCGTCGTGACCTCGGGACCGAGCAAACCAGCGATCGGGTCGCCGAACTCATTCCAGAGCTTGTCCGCCTTCGCCACGGGCGCGTCCCATGAAGTAAGGACGGCCCGTATCTCCAACGGCCTGCGAGACCAGGCGCGCTTGGCGGGCAGTGTCTTCAATGCGACGAGCCAGCTCGAGGCGCTCGCGCGCTTCGTGGGCGGACGCGTCGACTTGGTTCAGGTACGAGGACTCTCCGTTGCTCGACACCGGCTCAGAGCTGGATTCAGGCAGTCGCCTTGTCGACCATCCGCCACTCCGCGCCGAGGGCGTCGGCGAGGCGAAGGAGTGTCTTCTCGTTCGGGAAGATCGAGCCGCGCTCGATCCTGCTGATGTCGCCCTGGTCGATGCCGGTCTTCTCGGCGAGCTCGGTCTGGGTGAGACCGAGGAGCTCCCGTCGCTCCATAACCTGAACCGCGAGCCGGTAGGTCTGCTCGAAGACCGCCCCGTCGCTTCGCGCCGCGATGGACAGGCGCGCACGGCGGGTCGCCGAAGCCTCTTCATAGCTACGAGCCATATCGCCTCCTCGGATCAGTATGGGCTTTCACCCATAGTACGTCAAATGCGATCGCCAGCGTGCGTCGGGTCTAGCGATGACCCTTTCGTTCCTCGGCCGCGCGTTGAGCCTCTTGCTGGCGCCACGCGGTGAGGTGCCGACGTGCGTCGGCGATCTCTCGTTGCTGGCGCCGCTCGCTCGGGTCGTCGCCCTTGTCGTAGCCGGAAAGTAGAAGGATCACTCGGTCACCGTGGAAATGCACGAAGACGCGCAACAAGATCACGTGCCTTGGCCCTCGCGCCGCGCGCGGACCACCTCCGAACATGTTGGCGATCTCGTCGGCGTCGTGGCGGATTCGGAACTCGTGAAGACCTTGACCGAGTGACTTCAGCCACTCGGTTCGGACAAGGTCGAGTCCACGCACGGCGAGCACCGCACGCAACGCCGCGTCGAGGGCCGCCCACACGAAGTCTTCGAGTTCGTCAACAAAGACCGAGAACGGCTCTATGCTGGTGTCGGTTGCGAACACTTCGAGGTTCCACTCTCGTTGCGCCATTTCCCCATTCTCGTTTGTCACGACGCTTGCGTCAGGGCTGTACGTCCGCTTGAGGCACGCGAGCTCACCTTTCCCGCCCGAGTTGCGCAGCACCCCGCAATCGAGGAACAGACGGTGACTCGCCACTTCTACCTCGCGCGAGCACCGCGGTCGTCGCCGGGTCGAGCAAAGGACCGCCGTTCACGGCCCGAGCACGATCGGTCTCGTCGAGACCAAGGTCGCGTCGCACCGCCACGAGGTTCGCGACGACGTGCCGGCGCCGTCGGCCCTCCCAACCCTCGCTCGGCGGGCCGAGCGCACGCGTCCAGGCGTTAGGCGAATCTGCGCCATCGGTTACGCCAAGCGAGCGCCGCCAGTCCTCGATCTCGACGGTGCCCTGCTGCCACCGTTGCGCGCGGCCTTGATCGCTCGGGCGGGGTCCAAGCAAGGCGACGACATACTCGGGTGGCTCCGAACTCCACGTAGCGATCTCGCGGCGGCGCAGCGTGGCGAGCGCGGAATCGACGATCTCAAGACGGTCGAGGGCACTGCGCACGTCAGAACCCAGAACGGCGCGCACCGACTGCTGAGCGGAGAGCGCGGCATCAGCCGCTTCGCTCACCTCGGCCGCTTCGGTCACGTCGCGCTCCGCGCGTGCAAGGCGACGTCGCGCCGCTGTGTAGGGACCTTGCAGGTTGCGGCGCTCGACGCCTTCGCTGGTGGCACTCATCGTCGCGAACACTCCCGTTTCCTCACGTGCCTCGGCGCGCTGCACGAGGGAAACGCCAAGCTCACGGGAAGCGTCGACCTGGCGCGTCGTCAGGTCCAGCGCGGGACCGGCGCCGATAAGTGAAACGAGCGTGTCGCGCTCGTTGCCGAGCGCCCCCCGAGACTCTCCGGCGAGACGGGCGATCTCAGCTTCGGTCTCGAGCTCGTCGAGGGCGAGTCGCTGCTGCTCGCTTCGGCTCCACGCCCGGCCCAGCTTTTCGTCCCCATCGCCTGGGCTCGCCGTCTCGTCCGGCTCGGTGACCACGAACAGCTCCGTCGAGTCCGTTGCACGACTCGCCGCAACGAGCGCCGCCTCGGCGCTTAGGCCCTCCGCGCCGAAGACGAACGCGCGACCCCTGCGTCGTGCCACTTCACCCGCGTCGCTCCGCTGCGCCTGGCCGACCGTCTGCCCCTGTCCTTTGTGCAGCGTCCACGCGTACCCGTAGTCGGTGGCACGCCTCACGTAATCGGCGGGCAAGCGCAGCATGCGGCCGTCGCTCGTCGCAAGTGTGACCTCTCGCGACTGGCAGTCGATCGACTCCACGGTGCCGCGTGTGCCGTTGCGCACGCCCTTGCCGGACGGGTCGCGCGCGGCGCCGAGGCGCGTCCTGTTCCGCAGGCAGCACAATTCGTCACCCACCCGGTAGGTACGGGGCGCAAGGTCGCCCGGCGCGAACTCCTCGACGACGAGCTCGGGGCCCGACAGCCGACCCGCCACCTCGACATGGTGGCGGGCAAGGCCGTTCAGCACTCGCACGGCGTCGCGGGCGTAGGCGTAGAGGACGGCATCATCGCCGGACTCGCGCGCCGCCCACCACCGCTCGACCATGTCACCGATCAGTTCGGACGGGTTGGTCGAGCTATGGACCCGTCCGTGATGGGAATAGGCCGCGGCCGCCTCACCGGCTCGGCCCTCGCGAAGAGCATGGAGCGCTGAGCGCTCCCACTCGGCCACCTGGCGCGCATTTGAGCCGAGTCTGGTCGCACCGAGCTCGCGGCCGAGCGCTCCGAAGCCGCCACCCGCCTCGACCGAACCCGTTCTAGCCACACGTTCGTTTCGCGGAATAGGGCCTGCTTGCAGGGAGAAGTGGGGCCTAGGGAGAGGACTTGACTTGTCGGGTCTTATCGCCGAATGTTAGGTGCCACCTGAATCTTTCAGGTAGTGGGAAGGTGTGGCAGTGGTGGCAGTCGAGTTGCGGCTCATCGACGGAGAAGCTGAGGCCCTCGGTGCAGCGGTTGGCCCTGTCGAGTTCGAAGCTGGTTGTATTGAGCGTTGGCAGGATTCGTTGACAGCTCGAGCCTTCAGCCAGCGAACGATCGACGGCTCAGTGCCTGTGCTGGAACGGTTCTTGTCAAGGTGCGGTCGACCGGTGTGGCAGGTGAGCCGTGACGACATCGACCGGGTGATGGCCGACCTGTCCGATGGGGGCCTGGCTGCCTCGACCAGATCCGGATACCTGCAGATTTTCAAGGGTTTCTATGCCTTCGTCGAAGCGCGTCACGGGGTGGAGGTGGAGCAGCGCTTCGGGGTGGTGATGGTCAACCCAGTCGACGCCTTCAACAGCCCGGTCCATGTGGGCTCGGGCTTGGAGGCGAGCCGACCCCCGCCGACACCGCAACGCCTGGAGGACTTCTTCGCGTACTCGCGCGAGCAGATCGCCACGGCTCGCAAATACGGCACCGCGGCGCGCGACTACACGTTGTTCCGCACCTTGTATCACGCGGGACTGCGCTCTGATGAAGCCGCCCGCCTCGATGTGACCGATGTGCACCTCGATCGGGGGCCGTTCGGAAAGCTGCATGTGCGCTTCGGCAAAGGCACGCGCACCTCTGGTCCGAGAGCCCGTTGGGTGCCTCTCTTGGACGGCCTCGACCTGATCCTCGGTTGGTATCTGGCCGAGATCCGGCCCCGGTTCGGGACAGGCCCGGCCCTGTTCTGCGACGAGGGCGGCGGGGCCATTCACCGGGGCACGGTCGGAAACCGCCTGCGGGCGGCCCTGGTCGGGGAACAGGCTGGAGCGGAGGGACACTTCAGCCCGCACGGTCTGCGCCATGCTTGCGCCACGCACAACTATGAGCGAGGCGTCGATCTCGTTGCCATCCAGCAGCTGCTGGGCCACTGGCAGATCGGCACCACGATGCGGTATGTGACCCCGTCGTCGACGTTCATCGAGGACGCCTATCGGCGGGCATTGTCGGCAAACCTTGCCCAACTCGAGGGAGGCGATTGAGATGGACGTGACCTGGCGGCTGCGTATGGCCGCGGCACAACGTGAAGTGTGGACCGGGGCGGCTCTGCGCCGATTGCTGGCCGAGCGAGCCGGCGTGGACCTCTCACCGGCCTCGGTGTCGGCGTTGCTCACCGGACAGCCACGCCAGCTCAAGTTGTCGACCCTGGCTGCACTGTGCACCGCCTTGGAATGCGGGCCCGCCGATCTCATCGAGGTCGACACCACCCCGGTAGTCCAAGCGGCACGCCGTGGGCGGGCCAAGCGCCCCGAGTCGTCACCGCGTCAGGGACGCACGATGCCCCCGCTGTGAGGATTTGTGTCGATTGCGGGGCAGATAACCGTTTCCCAGGTTCGGTTCGCTGCCGAGCCTGCTATGACGCTCGCCGCAAGGCCGGACCGGTCGGTGCCTGCACCCGCTGCGCCAAGCGCCGCCCCATTTATGACTCCGGCGGTCGATGCGACTTCTGCGTCTATGTGGGCCGGCCGCGGCCAGTCGTGGTGGCTCCCCCGTGTGTCGTTTGCGGCGAGAAACGCCGGATCATCGCCCACGGGAACTGTAGGCGATGCCTGGTCAATAACCCCGAGACGACCCGGACATTTGCTGAGGGTCTCGCCCGCCGCCTGGGTCCGGGTCGACCACCGTGGTATTACGCCTTCGTCACCCACGTTGTCGAGCGCTACTCGCCCTCCGAGGCACGCGGACGCCTACGCGAGCTCGGTCGGCTGCTGGCCGTGACGGCCGACCCGCCCGCACTCGTAGCAGCCGCCACACATAAAGACGGCCGGCTCGCACCACTCGGCCGCGCCCTCGACGAGTTCTTCGGCAGTCTCGGTCCGCGCCCAGCAACAGGTGACACCGAGGCACGGGCGGCCGGACGCCGGGCCCGGGTCATCGACACCGTGCCGGAAACACTCCGCCCGATGGTGACGGCGTTCTCCGCCGCGGAGCTCTCCAACCGTGAACGTGCACGCCGCTCCGGCGGACGGCTCCTCACAGACCAGACGCTGCTAATCCACCTCGAAGTCGTCGCCGACTTCTCCCGCCACACCCCCGACCTCGCTGACTGGGCCACCGTCGCCCAGGGCGACATCGAAGCCTTCCTGGCTTGCCGCTCACCGGCTGACAGCTACAGCCTTCCCAGCCTGCGTGCCTTTTTCAGCTGGGCCCGCACACAACGACGAATCCTCGTCGATCCGACCACGAACCTGCGCAACCGGCTACAGCGCCGGTTCTCCGGACCTGTCGTCGACCTTGCCACCCAACGCCGGTTGTTCCAGCGCTGGACGACCGAAGTTGACCTCAGCCCCAACGAAGCCCTTGTCGGCTTGCTCACGCTCCTTCACGCCGCGTCGGTCGACGATCTGCGCCATCTCACCGTTTCCGACATCGATCACTCCGCCCATACCATCGCTTTTGTGGCTCGGTCCCGACCCGTGCCCCTCGATCCCCCCACATGGGCCGCACTGCAGGTCTCGCTTGCCCACCGCAGCTCCCTCAACACCACCAACCCTCATGTGCTCGTCAACCGGCGGACCAAGGTCACCGGCCAGCCGGTATCGCCCTCGCACGCCAATGACGTCCTAAAACCAGCTGGCATAAGCCCGCAGAGACTGCGCTGCACCCGCCTCGCGCAACTCATCACCACCACCGACCCCATCCTTGTCACCGAGATGTTCGGCATCTGCCACAAAACAGCGCTGTACTACCTCGCCGACAGCGTCGACCAGGAGCAACTCTTCTCGAACTAGTGAACTTCAGGCACCACCTGCCACAGGTTCGCCCGAACGTGTGGTGGTTTGGGAGTTG
>Ga0181520_10009061_pt1 | contig 13903 bp, 12 predicted proteins | sample PEATcosm2014_Bin_29_FD_132451 | JGI IMG/M metagenome (GOLD analysis project Ga0181520, IMG submission 132451) | Peatland microbial communities from MTU Mesocosm Facility, Houghton, MI, USA - PEATcosm2014_Bin02_30_metaG | ecosystem: Environmental > Terrestrial > Soil > Wetlands > Peat | place... | reverse complement strand
TGTAACTGTGCGATCTGCTCGCTTGAAAATATTGTTCTCATGTTCTTTTGTTAGTTATTAATTGTAACAAAAGAAAGCGGTGGCACTGGATTCAGTGTCCACTTTATGGGGTACAGATCATTGTGCTCCCGGAGGGATTCGAACCCCCAATACGACGTCCGAAGCGTAGCGTGATATCCATTTCACTACGGGAGCAAGTATGGTGTCAATCCTTATCTTAGACCCGGCCATTCCTAATCGTTGGGCATGTCCTTATAATACTTGATAAGCAGATTTTGCCAAGCTAAAACCTTCCTTAAAATGGCCACTCCGGATACGGTCATCATACAAGATCCCTTATAATATGGGTTCTTTGTGGTTTTTGCTTGAGAAACGTGCATACCGTTTTTATAAATACCCTTTTGTATGCTTATTTTAAGGCTCTCTTTCGGGATTAAGAGCGTCCGAGCCCAAAAATTATCAATATTTTGAGATATATAGGCTTCTTTGATGCATATTCTGAAGCTAATATCCTTTTTGGAAACTTTAAGGTACTTCCCTATCCACCTGATCATAAATAAAATAATATCAGGATCCGAATTAACAAACTGAAAATGATTTCCCTTCTTTCCTCCCGATGACCAATACAAGGCAATACCGGTCATGAAAAAAGAAAAACTATTTTCTTTGCATACAATATTGAATTCTTTTTCTGCACTATCAAAAGCAACCTTTTCCTTAAAGACTTTCCTCGCCCGCAAAGCGATAGAAGTGGAAAATCTACCCCTCTTCTGCTTCTCAATCAGTCGCGACTTCAGCAACGCTTTTCCACGATCATCAAGTGGAATATTCTTCAACCAATAGGATAACGTGCTTTTTGGTACCCTAATTTCTTTAATAATTTCAGCGTATGAAAACCCTAAATTTCTAAGCTTTATAGCCGTATTTTTTAATTGGACTCCATCCATAGTATTATATAATAGTATAATATCATTTTTTTAAAAAGAATGCTACCATACTGTTGTCAACATTAAAGATTTATTGACGTCCAACAAATGTCCGACAAAAACCATGAGAAACAGCCCGATTCCAAAAGAAATAGTCACTATTATCGAAACGCTTGAAAAAGCCGGTTTTCAAGCGTACATGGTTGGTGGTTGTACTCGCGATCTTTTTCTTGGCAGGAAACCGATTGACTGGGACATAACAACGAATGCTCGTCCAGAGCAGATCTTGCATCTTTTTTCAAAAACTTTTTACGAAAATGAATTTGGTACGGTTGGTGTGGTCAATGAAGATAGTCAGGATGAGACCTTGAAGATAGTTGAAGTTACACCATATCGTACCGAAAGCGTCTACACTGATCGCAGGCATCCCGATCAGGTTCGTTTTAGTGACAAAATAGAGGATGATCTTAAGAGACGTGACTTTACCATAAACGCCGTAGCGGTTAGCCTTTCTAAAGGCTCTATAAAGGACATTATTGACCTCTACGGCGGTTTCGCTGATATAAAGGACAAAGTTATAAGGACAGTTGGTAATCCCGCTGAAAGATTCGCTGAGGATGCTTTGCGGCTTCTTCGAGCTGTGCGTTTAAGCTCTGAACTAGGTTTTATGATTAACTTAGAGACAAAAAGAGCCATAATTTCCAACGCTGATTTGCTTAAAGAAATATCCCAAGAGAGAGTCCGTGATGAATTTATAAAAATGATAATGTCTCCGGAACCAAAAAAAACTCTTGATCTATGTCATGAATTGGGAATTCTGAAATATATCATTCCTGAGCTTGAGAAGGGAATTGGTATAGAACAGAATAAAGCTCATACTTTTGATGTCTGGGAACATCTTTTGAGAACAGTGCAACATTCAGCTGATAAGAAATTACCTCTTGAATTAAGAATAACGGCTCTATTGCATGATATAGCTAAACCTGAAACACGTCGCTTTTCACGTGAAACAGGTCAATTTACGTTTTATGGCCATGAAGTAGTTGGTTCACGTGAAACACAAAAAATACTCGAAAGGCTTAAATTTCCTAGGAAAACGGTAGAAAAAGTGACAAAACTAGTCCGCTGGCACATGTTTTTCTCTGATACAGAGACAATTACTTTATCAGCTGTCCGCCGAATGATCGTCAATGTTGGGGAAGAAAATATATGGGATCTTGTAAATATTCGTATGTGCGACAGAATTGGTACTGGCAGACCAAAAGAAAGTCCTTATCGTTTGAGAAAATATGAATCAATGATTGAAGAAGCACTTCATGATCCTATTTCTGTTGGCATGCTAAAGATAGATGGAAATAGAATCATGGAAATATCAAAGACTAATGCTGGACCAAAGATTGGCTGGCTATTAAATACATTACTCGAAGAAGTATTAGAAAAACCTGAACTTAATACAAAAGAATATCTTGAAAAAAGAGCTTTAGAATTAATTAATCTACCCGAAAATGAGCTGAGAAAACTAGCAGATATTGGGAAAAAAGTACGTGAAGAAAAAGAAGCAGAAAATATAAAGGAAATACAGAAGAAATATCATGTTTCCTGAATTATAGCTATATTCTTAGGCGTTTTTACGTCTTATATCTATTTATGATTTCTATTTATGTTTCATTTTTTCTACTTACGTTTCATTCACATGTTTCACGTGAAATAGACAAAACAAAGCCGCGTAGTTTGCGGTTCTTAAGAGGTAAAAACAGAATCGCTAAACGCGGCTTGTGAAGAAGATAAACTAACCTACGAAAACACCATGGGAGGAATTAACATTCAGTCACGATGTGACAAGATCCAGGATGTGGATCAAAAAATATAATTGAGAAAGAATGTAACTTCTGCCAAGCTGTCTAAGGGTTTTAATTTCTTCTTCAAAAAGAGAGCTGTGCTTGCCCTTGACCTACCTATTGTGTAAAGAACTTTTGGTTCAAAGTCATTCCTCGGTTTCGACTGAACCTAATCTGTCCTTTATTCTATCACATAAAAGACATTGTAAAGGACATAAATAATACTAACTGTGGATAACTTTATTGAAATGTCCTTAATAGATATCTCAAATATTTTACTTTAAGTCAATCTCTATAGGGCAATGATCAGAACCCATTACCATTTCGTGAATATGGGCCTTGTAAATATGCCCTAATATACCAGCACTTACAAAAAAATAATCTATTCTCCAGCCTACATTCCTATCTCTGGCAAATGTCTTCATATCCCAATAAGTATATTTACCTATTTCTTTCGGATAAAAAAAACGAAATACATCAACATATCCATCAGCAATTACTTTATCAATCCACTTCCTTTCGATAGGCAAGAAACCTGTGTTGTCCACATTTTCTTTTGGTCGAGCCAAATCAATTTCTGTGTGTGCTGTATTAATATCTCCACAGAAAATAATTTCATAACCTTTTCCCTTTAACGCATTCACATATTTTAGGAATGCATCATAGAATCGTAACTTGAAATCAAGTCTAATTGGTCCACCTCCACCATTTGGAAAATATGTATTGATGACTACAAATTTTTCAGGCATAGTTTTTGACGTATTTTCAGGCAGGGAACTTCCTAAATTATTGAAGAATATGGCTAAGAACCTACCTTCTTGGTCAAGTTCCGGCACTCCGAGAGCATATTCTACCTTCTCGATTTTTAGAGACTTTTTAACATATATCGCCACACCGCTATATCCCTTCCGATCCTTCGAATGATCGAAAAAAGAATTATAGCCGTTGGGATTTCTGACATCTTCATCAAGCTGTTCCGGATCTGCTTTCGTTTCCTGAATACAATAGATATCAGGAGATTCATTGATGAACCAGTCGAAACCGCCTTTTTTCACATTCGCTCGTAAACCATTGACGTTCCATGATATAATTTTCATATTCATTTCCCCTTATTTCCCTTTATTATGAAACTTTTTATGGATTTTGCCCAGCTCGGCATCGGTAATATGAGTATATACCTGGGTTGTGGCAATATTCGCATGGCCTAAAAACATCTGAACCGACCGTAAATCAGCCCCATTTCTCAACAAATCAGTAGCAAAAAGATGTCGTAAGACATGTGGGGTCATTTTTTTTGATATACCAACCTTAATGGCATAATGTTCGACGATACGCTCAACTGAACGAGATGTCAGTCGAAGAGATGACGGATAGGTCTTCCGATTGGGTAAAATCTGAACAAAAAGAGCATCGTCCATATCCTTTCGCTTATCGAGATATGTCTTGACAGCTTTCCGAGCTGTTTCAGAAACAAAAACCACCCGGACTTTTTCGCCCTTACCTCGAACAGAAAATTCATCTCGACCAATATCGAGATCGCGAGGCAAACTGCAAAGTTCGGAAACACGTAATCCGGTAGAAAAAAGCAACTCCATGATAGCTTTGTCGCGCAAACCCCGAAGACTGGAAGTATCGGGACCAGCTAAAAGATGGCTCAAATCATCGGTGGAAACGAGATCGAGCGATCGTTCCGGTACCTTTGCCAACTCTATTCTATCCGCCGGTAGGGAAGTGATACCACGACGAGCGGCATATTTGAGAAATGAACGGAGAGCGATGAGATAATAATTCTGGGTTTTTTTCTTCAGGGAATCTCCGGAACCAGGAGAACCTCTACCAGAACTCTGCCGATTGAGCCATAGACGGAAATTGCGAATAATATCCTCACTGATTTCATCAGGCTTTCTGATCTTGGCGAAGTCGAGAAAAATGGACAAATAATGATCATAATTTGAAACCGTGCTCAAACTGCGGCCTTTTTCAATCTCGACATATTGGAGAAATTCCTTTTTAAGTTTTTCGATGTCCGAGGATTTTAAGATTTTATCGGTGGCAGAATCATTGTTGGAGATATTGTGCGACATAGAATTATTCTAACACATTAATCATTAATCAATGCGTAAATTACTGTCACCAGTTCAGCAAATAAGTGTAACATTTGCAGATTACGACCATTTATGCTACTGTAATGCAATCATGTTAACACCAAGACAAAAAAGTAAAGTTATCAAAGAAGTGGCCATTCATCCGACGGATACTGGTTCTCCTGAAGTGCAAATTTCCATTTTAAGCAAAAGAATAGATGAATTGGCTAATCATTTGAAAAAGCACAAGAAAGACAACCATTCGAGACGCGGCCTCCTTGCCATGGTTGCCGATCGCCAATCACATTTGAATTATCTGAAGAAAAAATATCCCCGCCGCTATTCTTCAATCACCAAGAAGCTTGATCTCAAGAAATAAATAGTTTACTTTATAAATAGTTCATTTTTTTAATATCATGTCTGTCATTAAACACAATAAGCAACGCGTCGGAATTTTCATTGATACACAGAATCTGTATCACACGGCCAAGAATCTCTATCATGCCAGGGTCAATTTCGCCCAAATCGTCAAAGACGCTCTGCTCGACCGAGCGCTTATCCGTGCAGTCGCGTATGTCATTACTACCGAAGCAGGCGATGAGAAAGCCTTTTTTGAAGCTTTGACAAAAATGGGCATCGAAGCAAAGACGAAAGACTTGCAAATATTCGCTGGAGGAAGCAAGAAAGCAGACTGGGATGTCGGCATGGCTATAGATGCAGTAAAGCTCTCACCAAAACTTGATGCAGTTGTTCTCGTCACCGGCGACGGTGACTTCGTACCGCTCGTCGAATATCTCCAAATGCATGAAGGTTGCCAAGTAGAAGTAGTTTCTTTTGGAAAATCGACATCAAGCAAGCTCATTGACGCGGCTGACGATTTTATTGACCTCGATCAAAATCCCAAAAAATACCTTCTCTCCACGGGAGGCTCTTCTGCATACGCCAGCAGAACGGGTAATCGAGGACGAGGTCAGAGAAGCGAACGGAGTGAACGTCGCCCACGAAATCCTTCTGATGCTATCTCAGAAAAAATAGAATAGAAAAAAATTCGATATAAATACTCCATAAATCTGCTATACTTGAGATATGGAAGAAGAGAAAACTCCTATCAATAAGATTCCCGTTATCCGGACATACGAGCATGATATTGAGGAAATGATGGCACAGAAGAAAATCTCCAGTGCCTCAATATCTATTGCCGAAGCCGATGCTCGTAGAAAAGAGACTGCTACAATAAAAAATGACACCCCTTCTGCTGATACGCCAGCACATATACCTTCTGTACCTTTGCCGCCTCAACCTACTTTTGCTCAAGGAAATCAGAAAATAATTCCCCCATTTGAAACGAGTACTACCGCTATTGTCGTACCATCACGACTAGAGGAATCTCATTCCCGTTCTCGTTCCGGAAATGGTGTCATCAAAAGTATTTTAAAAATTATCGTTAGTCTCATTTTAATCGCTCTCGGAATATGGGGAGGTTATTATTTATACACAATAAGTCCTCTCGGCAAACAATCCGCGACCACGACGGAAACTCCTATTACAACAGGGAATACAACGTCGGGAAACATAACTCCTGTTATTCCAAGCATTGTCACTCCCGATACACAAAAGATTATTGATATAAGCGGCGATAATGCTCAAGTAATATTGTCTTCGTTATCCACATTGCAGAAAAAAAATGCAAATAGTGGCATTGCGGGGATTGTACTTGAAGAAACGTATGTTAGTTCAACTACTCCAACTACTATGCAAGTTACCGCACCGGAATTTATAGCAAAAATTGGCATGAATCCACCTGACGCTCTTACGACATCACTTAATACTACATGGATGCTTGGTTTCGATGACACAACACCATTTATGATATTGATGACGAACTTTTTCCAAAATACGTTTGCCGGCATGTTGGCATGGGAACCTACTATGTCTGAAGATGTGAGCTCTTTGTTTGGCTTTGCTATCAATACAAATGGAAAATATGAGGATCGAATCCTCGATAATAAGAATATCCGTGAATTTGTTAATGCAAGCGGAACACCCCTATTCCTCTACGGATTCATTGATAATCAGACACTTATAATAACTGGTAATGAGCCGACTTTCAGCGATATTGTCAATCGGATTGAAAAACAAACTTATGTGCGTTAGTATGAGCCAGTGAGCGGGGTTAATAATACCCATCAAATATAGTCAATACATAATATATGAATACAAAAGACCTCGAATTTTTTAAGAAAAAACTGGAAAAAGAAAAAAACGTTCTTGAAACGGAACTCAAAGGCATTGGCCATAAAGATCCAAAAATTGCCGGCGGTTGGGAAACAGGACCTTCAAAAATGGAAACCGACAATGCAGATGAAAATGAAGTGGCCGATAAACTAGAAGACTATGAAGAAAATACAGCTATTCTCGGACAATTGGATACTCAACTGACGCACGTCACTCTAGCTTTGGACAAAATCAAAAATGGTTTGTATGGAATATGTGAAACATGCGGAGAACCTATCGAACGAGAAAGACTTTCAGCTAGTCCTTCTGCTCAAACATGTATGAAACACCTGACAAACAAATAGAAGTATTGTGCACTGTATAAAAACATAACTATTCCACTGAAATTGAAGGAAATTTTAACTTTTCTTTATAAGGATTTTATGCCTCTCTGCTAGACTGACGAGATGAGTGTTTCAAAAATATATTCGGCACAAGTGGCTGACATGCAAGTAGATATTGTGACCATCGAAGTAGATCTATCAAATGGTCTCCATGCTTTTTCTATTGTTGGTCTTGGAGACAAGGCTGTCGAAGAATCGAAAGACAGAATGTCTGCGGCTATAAAGAATTCCGGCTTTGTTTCGCCGAAACAGAAGAATCAAAAAGTGGTCATCAGTTTGGCACCAGCGGATTTGAAAAAAGAGGGACCAATATTTGATCTTGGCATGGCTATGGGCTATCTTGCCGCCAGCGGGGAAGTACATTTCAATCCAGAAGGAAAGATCTTTATCGGCGAGCTTTCCCTTATTGGTACTATCAGAAAAGTGCATGGAATACTCGCTATGGTTCGTAAAGCAAAAACTGCGGGCTTCCGAGAATTTTTCTTGCCGAAAGAAAATGCCCAAGAGGCGGCACTCATTACAGACATTAGAATATATCCAGCGGCAACGCTCAAAGATATCATTGATCATATCAATGGAAAGATAATCATACATCCGCAGAAACCAACGACTATTTCATATGTGCAAGAAAAAAATATAAATAAAAATATATTTACACATAAAGATACATCAGTTGATTTCGCTTGTATTTACGGCCAAGAAAGCGCCAAACGTGCTCTCGAGATCGCCGCCACGGGCAGACATAATATAGCCATGTATGGGCCTCCAGGAACAGGCAAGACTATGTTGGCGAAAGCTTTTCCCAGTATCCTACCACCACTTTCGTATGAAGAAATTCTGGAAGTGACCGAAATACATTCCGTAGCCAAAACGCTTGAAAATGAAATCATCACGATGCCCCCATTTCGTGCGCCGCATCATACTTCTTCATATGCTTCAATCGTGGGCGGTGGTAATGCTCTGCGACCTGGAGAAATAACTCTCGCTCATCGCGGAGTGTTGTTCCTCGATGAATTTCCCGAATTTGATTCGCGGGTCATAGAAGCTCTACGACAACCGCTTGAAGAACATACTATTACCGTGACACGGGCTCGAGGATTCATAACCTATCCAGCTCAATGTATATTCATCGCCGCCATGAACCCATGTCCATGCGGATATTCATTAAGCGGCTTGAAGAAAAAATGCGTCTGCACCGACCATGAACTTACCCGGTATCGCAAAAAGTTTTCCGGACCAATTATTGATCGAATCGATCTTTGGGTACAACTGTCGAAGATAGAATACGAAAAGTTTGCTAATACTTCTGGAAATAGTTCATCATCGTCATCATCAGAAACATCTCAGGTGATCCGTGATCGAGTTATAGCGGCTCGTACATTCCATGAAATGTCGAGTACGCCATCACATCAATCTTTATCAGATGATTTCTTATCACGCGAAGTGAGAGATGAACTTGTCTCCTGTGCCAAAAAACTGCAAATTTCCGGCCGAGCATATCGTCGAACGATACATGTCGCTCGTACCATCGCTGACCTTGCGACGTCGGCAGAAATACAAAAGGAACACATTCTTGAAGCGCTACAATATCGGCAGAGGAATTTCTGAGACAACTTTATCTCTGAAATTATTGACACAACTGCGTCCCGACTTTTCTAACGAATGGATTCCATGCACCGCGGATTTCAAAATGGACATGCGGGCCGGTGGCTTCTCCAGTGGCACCGACAAGACCGATTTCCTGGCCTTGAGTGACTTCTTCGCCAGTCGAAACGAGATCTTTACTTGTATGAGCATACAATGTCTGAGTGCCATTCGGATGACTGATGACAATATAGTTTCCATAACCGCCATTCCAACCTCCCATTCTGCTTATGATAACGGTACCAGCGGCGGACGCGAGAATCGGCGTACCTTTTGGCGCGTAAAGGTCAACAGCATTGTATCCGTGGAGACCCTGCGTTTCGACAGCACATGAAAGTGGAAGATCATAATAGTCTTTATATACGGGACCATTAGTGTTGTGAGCTGGTTCTTCACCAGGGGCACCCCAAAAACGTTCAGGTGGTATGCCTTTGCCATTCCATAGCTTGGTTGTCTTTGATCCTAAAGATGAGTTTACAGAAATTTCTGGGGTACCAATTTCAACATCAGGAATAATGATAGTATCACCGACATTGATGACGGAACTCAAAGTAATATCGTTATATTGCAAAACTTCATCAAGATTAGCATCGTATTTTTTGACTACACCTTGGAGTGTGTCTCCCTTTTTGAAGGTATAATTAATTCCCGTAATAGGTAAAATGACCAATGTCTCTCCTTGCGTCAAGGTAGGACTGGCAGATAAATCGTTTGCCCAAATGATGGTATTGATGGAAACGTTGAAAAGCTTGGCAATTTCGGAGAGGGTATCTCCCGGACGGACTGTATATACGCTGATTTCGGTATTAATATATGGATTGGTACTTGTTCCGTTGGTAATAGGAGCATCCTCCGGCATAATGGCATTATCTGATACAGGTATATCGGTGGAAGCGGTAGTCGTATCAGGATCCGGATTAGAATTTGTGGCTGGATTCAATATATTTGCTGATAATTGACCAGTAATGCTTGAGCTTGATGTTATAGAAGCAGATGTTATGGCGTCAGACGTCGCAACAGTATCAGCGGAAACGTTATTGGCAGAAATGCCAAGAATACCGGAAATAGAAGAAAAAAATCCCGCATAAGCCATAACGGGATAGATAGAAAGGCTCATACTGCAGAGAAAAATAAAAGCGAGCTTCCGAGAAAGAGCTCCAAGACGGAAAAAACTATGTATGGGCTTATTGTGAGAGAAAAATTTCATAATAGAAATGGGGAAAGCGGAAGGTCTGCAATCTTTCGTGACTGTCATGCTGTAGTACAACCGTATCAGTAAATGGCTCCATTAAGCCTTTTTATGTAACTCGGTATTTAAGGTTACTTGGCAAGAATATGCGAAATACTAACGAAAGTCAATGGGGTTATGTGGATAAAATTGTGGTATAGTTTAAGCTCAAAAATAGCCAAAAACAACAGAAAATGGAAATAAAAGATAAAAGCAATCTCAATAATCAACAAAAAGAAGCGGTTCTGACAATCGAAGGCCCTTTACTTATCTTGGCTGGCGCCGGTGCAGGCAAAACCAAAACTATTACGCATCGAATTCTTAATTTGATCCAGAAAGGTGTCAATCCTGCCAGTATATTGGCTATTACGTTCACCAATAAAGCGGCAAAAGAAATGCGTGAACGCGTAGATCGACTCCTATCCTCCGATATGACGATAAACCGCCCTATCTCTATGCAAGAACGGCCATTTATCAGTACATTTCATGCTTTAGGAGTACATATTATCAAAGAACAATGCACTAAGCTGGATATTCCGCGACATTTTACTATTTACGACAGGAATGATTCAAAAAAGGCCATAAAAGATGCCATTGAAAGTCTGAACCTCGACCCCAAACAATATGAGCCGGGAATTATCCTGAATATCATTTCTCGAGAAAAAGGCGACGCTATGACACATAGTGCTTTTCGAGAAAAATCGGCTGATTTTTTCTCCGGCGTTATAGCCGATATTTGGGATCGCTATGAAGCTACTTTAAAAAAAGAGAAATCACTTGATTTCGACGATCTCTTGCTGAAAACAGCTCTGCTTCTCAAACATGATTCCAATGTCCGTGATCATTATGCTTCAGTGTGGAAATATATCCATGTTGATGAATATCAGGATACCAATAAAGTGCAATATGAAATCGTCAAACTTCTTTCGGAAAAGCATACAAATATCGCTGTTGTGGGTGATGTGGACCAGAATATTTATAGTTTTCGAGGTGCAAGCATCGCCAATATTTTGAACTTTGAAAAAGACTATCCAATGGCAAAAGTGATTCTGCTTGAAGAAAATTATCGCTCAACGCAAACAATACTCGCGGCGGCAAACGGCGTCATTGAGAAAAATAAACTGCGACGCGACAAAACACTCTTTACGAAAAATGCCGCCGGTGAGAAAATCGAGCTGACTATTTCGTATACCGAAATAGACGAGGCCAGAGCGGTGGCAAGCCGTGCGGCGGAGCTCATCGGTAGAGATAGCGATGAAAATAATGAAAAAGAAAATAAAAAAAGCGTAGAACCTCGCGATATTGCCGTTCTCTATCGGGCAAACTTTCAATCGCGGGTGCTTGAAGAAGCATTTCTGCGCGAGCATGTGCCGTATCAGATCCTTGGCACCCGCTTTTTCGACCGAAAAGAAATCAAAGATGTCATTTCTTTCATCCGCGCCGCCGTCAATCGCGACAGTTCGAACGATCTCGTGCGGGTGATCAATGTGCCACCACGTGGTATCGGCAAAGCGACCATGATAAAGGTCATTGCCGGACAGACAGAGACTCTCGGTCCGGCTCTGCGACAAAAAGTGGCGACTTTTATGAACCTGCTCGACCGTATTAAAAAAGTTTCAGAAACAGAAACACCGACTATGCTCGTAAAATATATTCTGCGAGAAAGTGGCATGGAAAATGCTTTCAAAAACGGCCATGACGGCACAGCTGATGGTGAAGAAAAGTTAGAAAACTTGCGAGAACTTGTATCGGTGGCGGCACAATATGGCTCAGTTGAGGCTCTTTTGGAGAATGCGGCATTGGCAACCGATCAGGATGAATTGGAGAAAGATACTAACACGGTCAAGCTTATGACGGTACATGCTTCGAAGGGTCTTGAGTTTGATTATATCTTCATCACCGGTCTCGAAGAAGATTTGTTTCCTCATAAACGCATGAATGAGCATGGTATAAGTCAGGCGGAAGAGGAAGAAGATCGACGACTCTTTTATGTAGCTCTGACACGGGCAAAAAAGAAAGTTTTCTTGAGCTATGCTCAAATTCGCACCATATATGGATCACAGAAAATTAACACAGCATCAGAGTTTATCGGTGATATTGATAAAAATCTCATCAACGAGCAGAGGGAATTGCTTTCGATTGATTTTTAAAGATATTTTTTTAAAAAACAATAATCACATGACTATTCAGGAAGAAAACTCAAAAAACTTCATCGCCAAGAAATCCCTCGGACAAAATTTCCTTCATGCGCCGCACGTGGCAAATACGATGATTCGCGCGGCAAACATCGGCGCTGGTTCGCACGTGCTTGAAGTCGGCCCCGGGAAAGGTGCCCTGACCGAGAAAATTCTCTCCGCCGGCGCGAGTGTCATCGCGGTGGAAAAAGATGAACGCGCAATTTCTTTTCTTCAGGAAAAATTCGCGAGCGAAATGGAAACTGGAAAACTGAAAGTTGTTCATGGCGATATCCTTGATTTCGATCCAATAGAACTTATCTGTGGAGAATATATTATTGCGGCGAACATCCCGTACTATATCACCGGCGAATTCTTGAGAAAATTTTTGCAATCGCCATGCCAGCCGAAACGGATGGTGCTTATGGTGCAGAAAGAAGTTGCCAAGCGAATCACCGTCAATAACCGTGGTACGGGTGTTCCCGACGATAAGAAAAAAGAAAAAGAGAGCATTCTTTCCATAAGTGTAAAAGTATTCGGGAAACCTTCGTATATCACCACCGTGCCTGCAAAATATTTCCGGCCGGTGCCAAATATTGATTCGGCTGTACTGCTCATTGACGACATTTCGAATAAATTTTTCAATACTGACCTTGAAAAAAATTTTTTCTCTGTCGTAAAGTCAGGTTTTGCCCATAAACGCAAAGTTCTGATAAAAAATCTGGAAGATGTGAGCGGATTTGACGGGCCAAAAGAAATAAACGGGGAAATACTTGAAAAAATATGGCAAAAAATAGGTTTACCAATGAAAATAAGGGCTGAAGAGCTTACTCTCGATGACTGGAAAGCTGTCACTACCGCATTATCTGATGGGATATCCGATACAGCCGCATCTGCAACCAATAGTTTTCCACATTTTCTGCCGAAATAGCAACGTTTTTAGCTATTATTAGTGTTGCTTATTTGTTATAATTACTTCGCATAGTCTGCTTCGGCCCTTATCTCGCTTTTTGCCTTATTGCTTTGAAATTATTGACTTCTTTATTACCTTGAAATATCCCAATTCTAAAAATTTCATCCTGCTTGTCATTGCAATCTTGATCATCATCGGCGCTTTCTTGATTTCAGAATATGAAAATCGCACAGCCATAGCCCAAGGAAACTCCTCCGATCAAACCTCCGATCAAAATAGTCAAAATGAGCTTACCCTCGCCACAACGACCATGTACAACACATCTATCGCATATCAAGGGGATTGGCAAAAGGCTCTTTCGAGTGCTTTTGGTACATCATCGGCATGGACGGATAACGCCGATCAGTCATCCTCTGACACAGCAGACGCCACTCTTACCCCGACAGATATATTCGGCGAAGATCTTTTCTCAAAATAT
>Ga0181520_10009056_pt1 | contig 13908 bp, 11 predicted proteins | sample PEATcosm2014_Bin_29_FD_132451 | JGI IMG/M metagenome (GOLD analysis project Ga0181520, IMG submission 132451) | Peatland microbial communities from MTU Mesocosm Facility, Houghton, MI, USA - PEATcosm2014_Bin02_30_metaG | ecosystem: Environmental > Terrestrial > Soil > Wetlands > Peat | place... | reverse complement strand
TGGACCAGGCGCTCACCGCCAACACCCTTCTCTCGGTCGGTTACGTGGGAGAGCGCGGCTACCACCTGCTGGCGACCGCCGATGCGAACACCGCCTATCCCACGATCGTGAATGGCGCGGATTACTTTGCGCCCAAGTCGCCCAGGATGAACCCCAGCCTGTCGAACGCCCGCTACGAGGAATCGAACGGCAACAGCAACTACAATGCCTTGCAGACCGATCTGACTCACCGATTCAGTCACGGCGTTCAATTCCGGGCCAACTACACATTTTCGAAGAGTCTCGACAACCACTCTTCGTCATTCCTCAACAATGCGGGTTTGGGTGGAACGACTACTTATCTGGATCCCTTCGATCCGCGCCTGGACTGGGGGCCGTCGAATTTCAACATCACCAGTCGTTTCGCAGGGAATTTCGGCTACGCGCTGCCGGTTGGAAACGGCAGGGCTCTTCTCGGCGGCGCCAAAGGCGTGGCGAACGCGATTCTGGGCGGGTGGCAAGTCAACGCCATCATCACCGCTCAGACCGGTTTCCCGTTCACGCCGCTGGTCGGGTTTAATCAGTCGGCCGACGGCGACACGCGAAACCCGGACCGCGTCTCCCTGAACCAGAATTTCTCCGGCTCCATCATTGAGGGCAGCCCGAACCAGTGGTTCAATCCGAAGGCCTTCCTGCTCCCGGCGGCCGGCACGTTTGGCAACGCGGGCAGAGACATTCTCACGGCTCCGGGCCTGATGAACGTCGATGGTTCCATGTTCAAGACCTTCCGTTTCCGCGAGCGTACGACGCTTCAATTCCGGGCGGAAATCTTCAACGCGGTGAATCACACGAATTTCGGATGGCCGGTAATTACTACGTTCACTTCGTCGGGAGCCTATTCGTCCAGCGCCGGGGTTATTACTTCCACCTTGACCACTTCCCGGCAATTGCAGTTCGCGCTGAAACTCGGCTGGTAGGGTTTTCCGAAGCAGCCGGCTAGACCGGTTTGCGCCTGCCGTCCCGACGCCGCCAAGCAATCCCCACTTGGCCGGTGGACGCGGTGGGGCGGCAGGCGCTCCGCGGTTCCGCAGCAATCCACATTCGGAGGTCGTGACTCCCATGAAGAGGACTTGGGCTAGAGAGTTCCTGGCAGGGAGAATCTCTCGCAGGAATTTTGTCGATTATGCCGCCGTGGCCGGCCTGAGCGTCGCGGCCACCGGCCGGATTCTGAGGGCAGAACGGATACAGCAGGCCAGCGCCCCGACGAAATCCCGCGACTACAATCAGACGAACCTGAATCCATACGAGGAATGGCGCAAGAACGAAGGCATCCAGGTGTATTCGGGCTACAGCCTGGCGGACATTCGGAACGCGCCGGTCCAACCCTGGAGACGCATGGGGGTGCAGGGCGCTTTCATCGATCTGATCGGCGGCGAAGGTGTCAACGATGGCTATCTGTGCGAGATTCCTCCGGGTGGCCAGACGAATCCGCAGCGCTATTTGTTTGAGGAGGTCGTCTACGTCGTCAGCGGTGACGGCGAAACCGACATCTGGGTGCCGGGCGGCGCCAGGCAGACCGTGAAGTGGCAGGCGGGCGCGGTGATCGGCCCGCCGCTCAACACCTGGCGCCAGCACCGGAACCGCGGAGCCGCGCCTGCCCGGTTGCTGGCCATCAGCAACGCGCCAGTAGTGATCGATCTCTTCCACAACCTGGACTTCGTCTTCAACAACGACTATGCATTCCGTGACCGCTATAACGGCGATCCCGACGCCTTTGGGGCCGGTCCCGAACACATCCATCACAAAGACACCAACCCGGCCGAAAGTGAGCAGAAGGGCGGGGTCAATACCTGGGAGAGCGCTTACATTCCGGACGCACGGTCGCTCGGCCTGTTCAAAAGCGCGGAGCGTGGCAAGGCGAATTCGCGGATCGAACTCCAGCTAGCCGACAACACCATGCAGGCTCACATCTCCGAGTTTGAGGTGGGCACTTACAAGAAGGCTCATCGTCATGGCCCCGGCTCGCACGTACTGATGTTGAACGGGCGTGGCTACACGCTGCTATGGAAGGGAGCCATCAAGTACTCCGACGCGACCGAGCGCGTGCGCATCGAGTTCGCCGAAGGCACTCTTTTCGTGCCGCCCGACGGCTGGTTCCATCAGCACTTCAACACCGGCGGCGATCCGGCCCGGTATCTGGCCGCGAATTGGGGCGGCGACGGCCGATGGTTCATGCGGGCCTTGGGAGGCGGCGGGCGCACCCACCGGCTGGGCAAGACGAGCACCAGGAAAGGTGGAAACCTGATCGAGTACGAAGACGAAGATCCGGCAGTCAGTGAGATATTCGAGGCGGAGTTGAAAAAGGCCGGCGTCAAGAACAGAATGAACCTCTGAGAGGCAAGAGGGGGTGGCGCGGGTCGTCAAGCCTGCAGAGCCGCCAGTCGTAGCGACTTTTCTTGGCAACCGCGGAGCACCGAGCCAAGGAAAAGCCGAGACGGCTCTCGACACAGCAGGCAGGACTGCCCGCGCCACATTGCCTGCCCGGCCCCTACGGTTTGCGGGCGCGGCCGAACATGCGGATGCGCACCACGAAGCGCCGCCCTTCGGCGCCGTAAAACTGCTGGAAGTTAGGCGCGCCTTCCACGTTGTTCACGGCCGTATAATTGCGGTGCCCGGTAATGTCGTTGCAGCCTGCCCGCAATCCCAGCCGGTAACCGCGGAAGACGAAGCGCCGCTCGATGTGGATGTTGAGGTCGAACGTACCGGGGTAGCGTTCGGCATCCAACGGTCCCACGAGCACGCCGGAATCGGTGGTGATGGAGTAGGGTAATCCGGTGCGATAGTCCACCAGCATGGCTAGCGACCAGTTCGGGCCGTGCAGCGGAAAGTAACCCCACCCGAGGAAACGATTCGGCGCGTCCCAGGGCATGGGGGCGAAGCCGTTGATTACCTGCAACGGCTCGTCGATGGTGGTGGAGAGCACGGCGTTGGAGGCCGCTCGCGACCGGGTGTAACTGGCCAGCCAGCCATACTGTTCGCCGAAGGACTGCCGCACCGTGAGCGCCACCTCATCGTAGGCGTCGCGCCGCACGTTGGAAAGGAGGTAGTCGCCGCCGTATCCCCAAGCCAGACCGATGAGATCGAGATTCACCGGACCGGGCGCGCCGGTGGACGCGTAAACAAAGCCATCCGCGCCGCGCTTGCGCATCCAATCGGCGCTCGCCGAAACGCGGTGCCCCAGGTCGCGCATCGCGCCGGCGCTCCACTGGCCATACCGCGGGAACTTGAGGTCGCGCCCCGCCAAGAATGTGGTGATCACCGGCGCCAGCGGCGCTCCGGACGAATCGTAGGGCGTAATGACGGCCTGCTGATCGAGCGGCCTGGAGAACAGGGCGAGGTTGCTGGGATCGCGCAAAATGGCGTAACCCGCGGTGAACTTGGTGCGGCTGTCCTCCATCGGCGCCCAGGCGGCTGCGATGCGCGGCGACACCGCGGCTTCGCCTACCAGCCGGTCCCAATCCAGGCGCGCGCCCACATCCACCGTGAGGCGGCCAGCGGGTTGCCAGTGATCGTTGACATAGGCCAACGCGACCGTGTTCCCGCGATCGAACATGCCGCTGCCCCGAAAAGTGGCGACAAACTCGGGCAAGCCGCTCAAGCCAATCACCTCGGCTTCCGATCGCGTGAACCGCGCGTCGTAACCCAGCCGTTGCGCGGCGGTGCCAATTTGCAGTTGGTGGCGTCCCGCAAGCGCGCGCGCGGGGGGAAAGTAGTTGACGAAAACCTGCCCGCGGCTGCCGTTCTGGCGCGAGTCGACGAAGTAGTTTCCGCTGCGGCCCTCGGGGGTGATCAGATAGGACGCTGTGCCTTCGGGCAACTGGCGGTGATAAACCGCCTGCCAGGCTACGCCAAATTCCAGGAGCGATCCGCCGTACCACGAGTGCGAGTCCTTCGCCATCAGCAGCCACTCATGATCGCTCAGGCCGGAACTCGTGGGAACCGGATCAAGCGGTCCCAAGCCGAAGTGGGACTGGTGATCGAAGTTGCTCAGGAAGTCGGCGTAGAAAATGTTGGCGGCAGAAAGATTGACTTGAGCGTGGGCCAGATTGCCCAGCGCCCAGGCCGCATTTGTGTCCGCGCCAGGGGGCAAGCCGGCAACATAGCCGTTGTTGTAGCTTCCGTTGACACTGTCGGCGAACCAGGCTCGGCCCTTGACGATGGGCCCGGAAAGAACCGCGCGCGGCGCCCAATCGCCGATGCGCACGCCGCCCCGCTGGTCGATCCCGGGAATGAAATTGGTAACCGTGTAGTGGAACAGGTCGGTTCCGTTCTCGGTGCGGATCGCCAACGTGCCGCCCGATCCGGGCCCGGACTGCGCGGGCTCACGCGCGCCTTCCAAATCCACCGATTGCACTCCATCCAACGCCAGAAGCGTGGTATAGCGGCCGCTGATCGGGTCCGTGATATCCACGCCGTTCAGAGTGTACTGAGTCTGATATTCGGCCCCACCGTGAAAATGGAGGCCGGCGGATGGATCTTCGATCGTCCCCGGCATCAGTCTCATGCCGTTGCGCAAGCTTTCGGTGGCCGGGTAAGGAATGTCGTTGATTTCGGTGCCGCTCAGCCGCTCCTCGCCGGCGGTGGTGGTGGCATCCACCGGATTGGGCAGGGCGCCGACATGGATGCTCTGGAAGACTTCCTCTTGCACATTGAGCACCAGCGTGGTTTCAGCGGCGCCGGCCGCGATCTCCACCGCCTGGTCGCGCAGCTGAAAATATCCGGCGCGGTCCACGCTGACTAAATAGCGGCCGGGCGCGGGCACGGAGATGACGAACGATCCGGTAGGCGAAGATTCCGCTTCGAGCGCAGCCCGCGCTTCCTGCTGGACGCGGACGCGCGCACCGGCCACAGGGGCATCGTTCTGGTCGACTACGCGGCCGTTCCAGCCGACCTGAGCCGAAGCTTGGCCAGCCAGCGCCAGACCGGCCAGCAACAGCGCCGCGATGCGATCCAGTGGCATGCGGGGTCCTGCCGTTATTATGATGGAAACGCCGGCCCCGGGTTAGCCGTCGAGACGCCGCCTAGTCCTTTTCGCCTTTGTGCAGTTGCTGAGCGAGGTAATTCTCGAGGCCCACTTCACCGATGGCGTGGAGCTGGCCCTCCAGATAGTCCACGTGATCCTCTTCCTGACGGAGGATGTCCTCGAACAACGCGCGCGATGCATTATCCCCGGCCGCGGTAGATGCCTTAATGGCGTGGTTGAGTTGCTTGACCGCATCCATCTCCAGCGCCAGGTCGCTCTCGAACTGCATTTTGACATTGGTCCCGACGCGAATGGGGCCGATCGCGGTCATGTTCGGCGCACCATCGAGGAACAGAATCCGATTGATGAGCTTCTCGGCGTGAACCATTTCCTCGATCGACTCTTTGCGGTAATAGCCCGCCAGCCGGAAGTAGCCCCAGTTTTCGCACATCTTGGCGTGCAGAAAATATTGATTGATGGCCGTCAGCTCGGCCTTCAGGGATTCGCCTAAATACTTCAAAACCTCTTGGTTGCCATGCATAGCCATCAGTCTAACCGCAAACCGGGCAAATGCCAACGTGGCCCGGCGCCCCATAGGAGCGAGACGAAGAGAAAGCACCGGCGGCAAAAGACCGGCGGCGCTACCGCTGCGGGCGAGAGCGGGAACGCCAGCGATGTCGGATTATAATCAAAAGGTGCGAATTCTGTGTGCCCTGATTCTAGCGGCGGCGCTGGCGCTGGCCGGCTGCCATAAAGGCAATGCCAGCAAGGACGCCGTGCGCCAGGCGGTGATCGATTACGTTGGCGGCCACGGCCTGAATGTGGCCGCGATGAACGTCGAAGTAACGGCGGTGAACTTCTCTGGCGACCACGGCGAAGCCAACGTCTCCTTCACGCCCAAGAGCGCTCCGGGCGCACAGGGCATGTCGATGATCTATTTGCTCGAGCAGCAGGGCGCCAAGTGGGTGGTGACGGGGCGCAAGCAAGCCGGCGGCATGCCGCACGGCGGCGGAGCCATGCCGGGCGGAGGGATGAATCCTCACGGCGCGATGGCGCCCGGCGGCATGGCGAATCCTCACGGAGCGGGAGCAGGTGGCGCCATGCCGGCGCCGCAGGATCTGCCTCCCATCGACAAGACGAAAAAATGAAGCGCGTGGCAATCCTGGGCGGCGGGCCGGCGGGAGCATTCGCCGCGGAGCGGTTGGCATCCGCCGGGCTCAGGGTGATGGTATTCGACGAGAAACTGGCGTGGGAGAAGCCATGCGGCGGCGGGCTTACTTACAAGGCTTACAGTCAGTACCCGTTTCTGATTGAGAACTCGACGCCAAAGCGCCTGGTGCACGAGACGGTGCTGGGCGCGCCGTGCGGCGTCGAGGCCAGCCTGAGGCTGACCGATCCGCTGGTGATCTACTCCCGTTTGGATCTGAACCGGATGCTGCTGGAGCGGGCCGAGCGCGCCGGGGCGCAGATCGAAAAGGCGCGCGTGCAGAAGATGACACGGCAGGGCGCGGGCTGGCAGTTAGACACCTCAGGCGGCACAGCCAGCGCCGATTTCTGCATCGTGGCGATGGGCGCCCGCAACCCGCTGCGCGAGGTGGGAACCGAGTTGAAGGCGCGGGACACCATGACCGCGCTGGGTTATTACGTCCCCGGCGATCAGGAGCGGATCGATATTCAATTCCTGCCGAGCCTGGAAGGCTACATCTGGATTTTTCCCCGCTGCGGTCACCTTTCGGTGGGGATTTGCGGCAAAGGCGAACCGGCGGCGGCGCTGCGCCAGCGGCTCGAACGATTCATGGCGGAGCGTGGGATTTCGCGCAAGGACGGCAAGTTCTATTCGCACCTGCTGCCTTCGCTCGACAGCGGCTCCTGGCAGGCCAACCGCGTGGCCGGCGACGGCTGGATGGCGGTGGGAGATTCAGCCGGGTTGGTGGACCCGCTGACCGGTGAAGGGCTGTACTATGCGATACGCTCGGCCGACCTGGCGGCGCGCGCGTTGCTGGCCGAAGTGGGGGACCTGGCGGCGAAACTGGCGCACTACCGCGCGCTGCTGCGGCACGATTTCGCCGCCGACCTGGAATTCGGCTCGCGCCTGGCGAAGCGCTTCTTCGTCGGCCGGTTCCTGTGCGGTGCGGTGACCGAGCGCATGGTCCAATTCGCACGCCGCAGCCCGCGCTTCTCCCTCATCATGCAGGATCTGTTCGCAGGGCGGCAGCCGTATGCGGGTCTCAAGCGGCGGCTGCTGCGGAATTTGAACGGCGGCCTTTACGACCTCGGGATGAGCGTCGGGTTTGCCCGCGTGGTGCCGCGCAGGGGCCCGACCTGGCTGTTGTGAGAGGCGCCGTGGCACCGGCAGTCACGCCTGCAGCGTCGCCAGCCGTGGCGGCGTTCCGAGCCTCAAAGAAATGCCGAGATGACTCTCGACACAGCAGGCAGGACTGCCCGCGGCACGTTGGTAGACTGACATGAAGCATTCCAAGTCCGAATCATTGTTTCGTCGCGCCCAGGAACTCATTCCGGGCGGCGTCAACTCGCCGGTGCGGGCATTTCGCAGCGTGGGCGGGGACCCGTTGTTCCTGGCGCGCGGCGAAGGATCGCACGTCGTCGACGTGGACGGCAACCGCTACATCGACTACGTTGGCTCCTGGGGTCCACTGCTGTTGGGCCACCGGCATCCGGAAATTCTCGAGGCGCTGGAGCGGGCGCTCTCCATCGGCACCAGCTTCGGCGCGCCGACCGAAGCCGAGGTCGAGCTGGCCGAGGCCATTTGCGACGCGATGCCATCGATCGAAATGGTGCGGCTGGTGAATTCCGGCACCGAAGCCACCATGTCCGCGATCAGCCTCGCTCGCGCCTTCACCGGGCGCGACCTGACGGTGAAATTCGAAGGCTGCTACCACGGCCACGTGGATTCGCTGCTGGTGAAGGCCGGCTCCGGCGTGGCCACACTCGGATTGCCGGACACGGCTGGTGTGCCCAAGAGTTTCTCGGACACCACTATCGCGCTGCCCTATAACTCGCCAAGCGCGGTGGAAGAGGCGTTTCGCGCGCACGGCGAACGTATCGCGGCGGTGATTGTGGAACCCGTCGTGGGCAATATGGGCTGCGTGCCGCCGGCGGCGGGATATCTCGAAGCGCTGCGCGACCTGACCAGCCGCCACGGCGCGCTGCTGATTTTCGACGAGGTAATGACCGGCTTCCGCGTGGCTTTCGGCGGCGCGCAGCAGCGTTATGGCATCCGTCCCGATTTGACCACGCTGGGAAAGGTGATCGGCGGCGGCTTGCCGGTGGGCGCTTATGGCGGCCGCAGGGACATCATGAAGCAGGTAGCGCCGGTCGGGCCGGTCTACCAGGCGGGCACGCTTTCCGGCAATCCGCTGGCGGTGGCGGCCGGCCTGGCCATGCTGCGGCACTTGAAGCGGCATCCGGAAGTCTACGAGCAACTGGAGAGGCGCGCCGCCGAATTGTGCGCCGCCGCGCCGGCCGGCATCACGGTGAACCGGGTGGGCTCGATGTTCACCTTCTTCTTCACCGCGGGACCAGTGACCGATTACGAATCCGCCAAGCGCAGCGACACCGCCCGCTTCGGCCGCTTTTTCCGCGCCATGCTGGAGCGCGGCGTGTACCTGGCGCCGTCGCAGTTCGAGGCCGCATTCGTATCGGCGGCACACACGGAAGACGATATCCGGCAGACGGTGGCCGCCGCGCGCGAAGCCTTCAACGCCTGACCGGAGGCAGCAGCTTGCGGCCCGACCAGGTGACGATGGCGAAGAACGCGGCGAAGCTCACCAGGATCACGGTCAGTCGGCGCTGCGGAGAAAGCCGCTCCGGGATGGCGCCGGTGGCGGGCGGAAACTTCAGCCGAATCCGTAACCGGACCACAGACGCGCGGTCGTCGCCCATGCGATTGTCGATCACCACCACGTACTCGCCTGGCGGCCGCACCTCGCACTCGAGCTTGCCGGAACGGCCGGGTTCGGTCGCTTCCACCACGCCATGCGCCAGGCCTTCGCTCAGATGTTCCAAATCATCGCGGCGCATCACGGCCAGGCGAACCTGGTTCGAGCCATCGCGCACTTCATACTCGGCTTCTACCAGCGCCGGACGTTGCCCGATACCCAGATCCACGTAGCGCCAGTCATCGGCGGGAATGGTATACACCTGGTTGACGAGTTCCTCGGCCGAAGCTAAGGCGAGCGCGAGCATACAGACCAGGGCGAACATCGGCGGAACCTAGGCCCGGGCATCTCCTCCCTCGCACATCTTGGAGGGGCTACAATGAGGCCATGCACGTCAGTATGGCACAGCCGTGGGAGGGCATGTTTCCGCTTGCGTCCCGTTGAATTGCCGGGTTGGAAGAGCAAACTGAGCTGGGTAGCCGCCGTCCTGCTTGCCGTTCTGTTCCTTGCCTCCGGTTTGTGGAAGATCACCGACACCCAAGCCTGGGCGCAGCGCATCACGCAACTGATGTTGCCAGGCTGGCTGGGCGTGCCGTTGGCGCTGATGGTCGGGGTTGCCGAGACGTTGGGCGCGGTGCTGATTCTGGTGCCGCGGTTCCGGCGTTGGGGAGCCATCCTCACCGGACTGTTGCTGATTGCGTTCATGGGTTATTTTGCCGTCCATTACAGCGCGCTGCGCGGCGCCGATTGCAGTTGCTTCCCGTGGATCAAGCGCGCGGTGGGGCCGCAGTTTTTCCTGGGCGACCTGGCGATGCTGGGGCTGGCGCTGGTGGCGGGATGGTGGTCGAGGCCGTCGGGCAGTTTGCGCAGCATGGTGGTGATCGCCGGCGCGGTGGCGGTTTTCGCGCTGGTCTCCTACGGTGTCAACGAGGTGCGGCAGAGTGGCGTCAGGGCGCCCGCCAGCATCCTGGTAGGCGGCCAGCCGTACAACATCGCGCACGGAAAGCATTTTTTGTTTTTTTTCAATCCGGCCTGCTCGCATTGTTTCGAATCCGCCCAGCGAATGGCTAAGCTCGAATGGGGACAGACCCGTGTGGTGGCGGTTCCCGTCGAGATGCCGCAGTACGCGGGGCAGTTTCTGACGGACACCGGACTGAATGCGGTGGTGACTTCGGATTTCGATTTGTTGAAGCGCACTTTTGGATACACCGCGTACCCGTTCGGCGTGGCGATCGACAATGGCCGCGAGAAAGCCCCGGTGCGGCGGTTTGACGAGACCGAACCGGCGGCCACGCTGCGCCGGTTGGGATTTGTGAACTGAGGCGCGACCGCTAGGGAGCGGTTGACGGCCAGTGACTGGTTATTTCGTGACAGGTCAGACTTTCCGTAAGGAGGGACATCGTGAGCAAGAAACAAGCTGGTAGAAGGGCGTTCCTGAAACTGGGCGGCGCCGCGGCGGCGGGCCTGATGGGCCACACCGCTTCGGGCCAAACGGCGAGCGCGACCACGGCGCCGCAGAATCCGACGGCTGGGCTGGCTATGCCGGTGCGCAACCTGGGGCGCACGGGGTACAAGGTCGGCATCTTCAGCCTCGGCGGACAAGCGGCGCTGGAACTTCCGCATAACGAAGCTATCGCGGTACCGATTGTGGAACGGGCGCTCGATCTGGGCGTGAACTACATCGACACTTCGTCGATTTATGGCGGGCCGGAGCGCTGGAGCGAACAATACATCGGCAAGGTCATGAAGCAGCGCCGCGCGCAGGCCTTCCTGGCCAGCAAGACCAAGGAGCGCACGCGCGACGGCAGCCTGCGCATGATCGAGGAATCCTTGAAGCTGCTGCAGACGGATCACCTGGATCTTTGGCAGTTGCACGACATCGGCTTGATGGAAGACGTGGATGCGGTGTTCGCGAAGGGCGGCGCCATGGAAGCCTTGCGGCAGGCGCAGGAACAGAAGATGGTGCGCTATCTCGGCGTCACCGGCCACTTCCGCCCCGAGCCATTGATGGAGGCCATCCGCCGCCATCCGTTCGACACCATTCTGATGGCACTGAACGCGGCCGACGGGCATCACTACAGTTTCCGGGAACAGCTTCTGCCGCTGGCGGTGGAGAAGCAAATGGGAATCATCGGCATGAAAATTCCGGGGCGCAGCCGGCTGCTGGCCAGCTGGACTCCGCCGCCGCTGGAGCAGCAACGGCACTCGTGGGAGGGCGCGGTGATTGCCACCACGCCGGGTCCGCTCACCATGCGCGAGGCGCTGTATTATTCGCTCTCGCATCCGGTCAGCACGGTGATTATCGGCTGCGATTCGATCGCGCAACTGGAAGAGAACGTGCAACTGGCGCGCGAGTTCACGCCGCTTAGCGAACACCAGATGGCGTCGCTCGGCGAGCGGGCGGAGCCGGTTTCCAAGCAGGCGCTGTTCTTCCGGTTTGTCAGCCGCGGATAGGAGTTCGTGGAAAGACGGTCCCGAACAACCGCTCCCTTTGGTCACGGCTCCGATTGCATTCATGGGAAAATGAAACTGTCGTGATCGTAATTGACGGCATTTATTACGCGCTCGCGCTGGCCGGCGCCGGGGGCATCGTCTGCTGGCTGGTGAACCCATGGTTCGGCGCCCCGCTGTGGGTGCTGGCGCTGTTTTGCCTGTATTTCTTCCGCGATCCGCAGCGCACGATTCCACAAGGGCCGCTGGCGGTTGCGCCGGCCGATGGCAAGGTGGTCGCGGTGAAGGCCGAAAGCTCCGAAGTGAATCGCATCAGCATTTTCCTGAATATTTTCGACGTCCACGTGAACCGCGCGCCGGTGGCCGGCACGATCAGCGACGTGGAATATCATCGCGGGAGCTTCCATGTGGCCAGCCGCGAGAAATGTTCCACCGAGAACGAGCAGAACATCGTCACCGTGCAGGGCGAAGGCTCGCCGGTGGTGTTCAAGCAGATTGCCGGCCTGATTGCGCGGCGCATCGTGTTCAACAAGAAACCGGGCGACCATGTGGCGATGGGCGAACGGGTGGGCCTGATCAAGTTCGGCTCGCGCATGGATGTGCTGCTGGGACCGGAATGGGAGATCACGGTTCGGCCGGGTGAGCGCGTCAGCGCTGGATCGAGCGTGATTGCGCGGCGGCGGGAGCCGGACCATGGGGCTTAGAGACAAGCTGGTGGATCCCAAGTCGCCGGACCGGCGGCCGCGGCGCGTGGCTTACGCGCTGCCCACGCTTTTTACCGCGGGCAACATCTTCCTGGGCTTTCTCTCGATTTTGGCTTCGTTTCGCGGCGCCATGCTGGCGGCCGTGGGCGGCGCCGGCGCGGCGGAGCAATTTGGGGTGGCGGCCAAGGCCATCGGCGCGGCGGTGGTGCTCGACGGCCTGGACGGCCGCATCGCGCGCATGACCAACACCACCAGCGATTTCGGGCGCGAGATGGATTCGCTGGCGGACGTGGTGAGCTTCGGCATGGCTCCCGCCGTGCTGGCGTTTTCCTGGGGCGTGCAGTTTCTGGGCCCGGGCTTGAGCGATAAGGTCCGCGGCCAGGTTTTCAATGCCGGATACTTCATCTCGTTCCTGTTCCTGCTATGCGGAGCCGCGCGGCTGGCGCGTTTCAACGTTCAGAAGAATCCCATCCCGAAGAATCCCGGCCGCCCGGACCGCAAATATTTCGTCGGCCTGCCCATTCCGGCGGGCGCCGCCATGGTGGCCGCGGTGGTGTGGGCGTTCGATGCCGAGCCGCTCAACTGGTGGCCGATTTCCGTTGCCTGGCTGGGCTTGCTGCTGTTGATGAGTTTCCTGATGGTCAGTACATGGCGCTATTACAGTTTCAAAGGGATCGGCCTTTCCAAGCCGTATACGCCGCTGATCATCATTCTCGCCGGGGCCGTCATCTACGGCCTCTGGAATTACTCGCAGCCGATGTGGCTGGCGCTGGCGGGCGGCTATGTGGCCAGCGGGATTCTGATTCGCATTGGCGGCGTCATCCGTCGACGCTTGCGCCCCGCGCCAGCGCCGCGCGCCCCGGAGCACCAGGTTGGCTAAAACGCGGGTCAGCGAGAACCGTACCGACCGCTGGCTATGGCGGCTCGGTACCGACCGCTCCCTTCGGTCGCGGCTCCGATACGCGCTTGAAAGCTGGGACCTTAGGAGCCAGCGGCCGGCGATTCAGAAGGTTATTCCATGACAGGTCCCAAGATACCCGTGATCGCGCTAGTGGGGAGTGAGTCGCTGATGGGCCGCGAGATCCGCGACATTGCCGCCACCAGCACGCCCGAGATTCCGCTCAAGCTGATCGCCGCCGAAGACGAGGAACCGGGTGCGCTGACGCGGGTGGGCGACATGCCGGCGGTGGTAGGTGGCCTGGATGCCGATTCGCTGGCCGGCGCGCGCGCGGTAGTCCTGGCTGGCGGCACCGATTCCGCGCGAAAGGCGCTCGAGTTGCTGGATGGCGACGATGACACGGCGGTCATCGATCTCACCGGTTTTGCCGAGGAACGGCCGGACGCGCGGCTGAGAGCGCCGCTGGTAGAATCTGAGGCCGAGGCTGACGCCGAAGACGAAGACGATGCCGGCGCCAGAGTTCACGTGATCGCGCATCCGGCGGCGATTGCGCTAGCGCTGTTTCTGCGCCGTTTGCACACGCACGACGCAATCCGGCGGAGCGTGGTCGAAATCTTCGCTCCGGCCAGCGAGCGCGACGCGCGCGGCGTGCAGGAATTGCAACAGCAGACCATCAGCCTGTTTTCGTTCCAGAACCTTCCGCGAGCCGTTTTCGATGCGCAGCTCAGCTTCAACATGCTGGCCCGTTATGGCGAAGAAGCGCCGGCCTCGCTCGAAGACACGGAACTGCGCATTGAGCGGCACCTGGCCACCCTGTTGGCGTTGGCCGGGGAAGGCAGCGGCGCGCCGCTGCCTTCGCTGCGGCTGATTCAGGCGCCGGTGTTTCACGGTTACAGTATTTCCGCGTGGGTGGAATTCGATGGCAATCCGGGCATCGAGGCTCTGGAAGCGAGC
>Ga0181520_10009054_pt1 | contig 13909 bp, 11 predicted proteins | sample PEATcosm2014_Bin_29_FD_132451 | JGI IMG/M metagenome (GOLD analysis project Ga0181520, IMG submission 132451) | Peatland microbial communities from MTU Mesocosm Facility, Houghton, MI, USA - PEATcosm2014_Bin02_30_metaG | ecosystem: Environmental > Terrestrial > Soil > Wetlands > Peat | place... | reverse complement strand
TACCCAGAGGTTGTTGTTCAAAAGGAAAGCGGCCATCCCGTCGAAGACGCCGTACTTGGGCTGTGCGAAAATGATGATGACAGCCGGGATGACGACGAGCACAAGAGCCAGGACAAGACAGGAAATGACGGTTTTAACGATGGATTGTTTCTTTGCCATAAGGGACCCCTCCGCATTTGGAATTGCCAACGGATAATTTTATCACTTGGACGGGATTTTTCAAGGGATTAATGAAATCGCGTTCATGGCCTTACCAGTATTTCATCTCCTGCCTCTTTTCAAGGTAAGTTGCGTCGAGCATGTCGTGCATCCTGGACCAGGAAAAGATGCCGATAAGCGTAACTATTATCAGTATCATAAGGGATAAAATTATTACCGCTGCTTTTTTCCTTATTTTTGCCTTCAGTGCTCCGAACCCGTGCGAAACCGTCCACCCCACCACATAATACTGGAACCACCCGGCGGCAAGCAGGGTCGCGGCAAATGCCACGCCTATGGCCCCTATGTAAACATCCATCCTTGCCGCGTGGAAAACAAGGACCAGGGGTATCAGGCACATCAATACTACGGGGACGAGCGACACGCCGAAGAGTGTCATTGGGACGCCGAGCACTGCAGGCGCGGAAAAAAGGACGAACGACCATGTGTTCTCGTTAAGGTTCGGGTTGGAAAGGGTCATCACAATCCCGAGCGTGATGATATTGACAAGCAGCGAATATATGAAAGCGTAGCTGTTGGCCGTGACCTCGGTCTTCGACTTGAACCTGTTAAAAACAATATAAAAACAAACCATAAAACCCGCATAAAACGCGCTGTTTGTTAGAATGGATTTGACCCAGTTAAATTCCATAAATCACCCCATATATTCAATAACAAAACTGGTAGAACTAACATGGATGGATGAGACTTTTGGAGAGCCCTGCGGCCATCTTTTAAATTTAGCCGCAGCTGCCGGAAAAAGGCTCATACGTCCATGTGGACAACAACGACTTTAAACAACCGTTATTTCTTCCAGCCGCCCTTTTTATACATGATCCATCCCGCTATCCCCTGGAAGAAAAAGACAGAGGCGATGGCTATGAATATCCCCTTTTCCGCGATCGCCGGTATCATCGCTAGGAATATCGCAGCCGGTATCTGCAGGGCGAAGAACGCCAATAAATTGATGATCATGGGGGTTTTTGTCTCGCCCGCGCCGTTGAAGGTATTTGCCGTTATGATGCCGACGCCCATAAAAAGGTAAAAGAACGGCACTATTTTCAGGTATGAGATGCCATAGCTCACCACGGCAGGGTCGTTGTTGAATATCCTTATCACCCAGTCCGAAAAATTAAAGTATATGAGAAAACAGGCCAGGGTAAATCCCGTGTAGATCTTCAGGCTGGTAATAACCGAATCTTCCGCCCTTTTGACGTTGCCGGCCCCGAGGTTGTGCCCGACCATGACCGAGGTCGACCCGCCTATGGCCCAGCCTATCATCATAACGAAGACATCGAGCCTGCTGCATATGCCGAGCGTTGCCAAAAGCGCGTCGCCTGCGGGCGCGGCAATTTTCAGCATGACCAGCGAGGCGAAATTTGAGAGCAGCCCCTGCATCATCGCAGGCACCGATATCTTTATGTAGTCCACGAGGAACTTCCAGTCCAGCTCGATTTTCTTCCAGTCGATGCGCAGCACGCCGCTGGTGTTGGTAAGGATGAACACCATGACGAACGTGGTTGTGAAATATGAGATGAACCTTGCCATGGGCGCGCCCATGAGCCCGAGCTTCGGGAAACCCAGCCATCCGAATATAAGCACAGGCTCGAGCACGGTATTAAGGATAATCGAAACCACCAGCAGATAAAAATGGCGCCTGATCTGGCCTGCCGCCCTTAGCACCGCGAAGAATATCCAGAGCCCGCTGTCGTTAAGCACGGAAATAAGGCATGTGGAATAGATGTATTTCGACAGCTCCAGCGTCTCGCCCCTGGCCCCGAAATATGTCAGCAGGTTGTCGCGGAATATGAAGGCGGTTATGACGTATATGAGTGTTAGCGCGTATGCCGCAAAGAGAGTGTTGACCATTGTCTTTTTCAGCTGGCCGTAATCTTTTTTCCCGCAGCAGCGAGAGGCGATGGCCGAGGCGCCGGCGCCGAGCCCTCCCTGCATGGACCAGAAGGTCGAAAGGATGAAGCCGATTATGGAGATGGCAGACTGCGCATGAACCCCCAACTTTCCCAGCAGGAACATGTCGAACACTGAAAAAAAGTTCTGCATCAGGTTGACGATAAGCAGGGGGACGCTCAGGTAAAGGAGGTGTTGTATTATGTCCCCCTTTTCAAGCTCCCTTGGAAATTCCGCCATTTTTATATCTCCTTGTTGGCCCATCTTTCGTTCTTATATATTAACCAGTAAACGATGCCGTAAAAGACGAAAGAAACGCTCATGGCCCAGAAAACCCCCGAAGAACCGGCTGACGGCAGCCTGTCCAGCGCCACCGAGAGCAGAGGCCTTATAATAATGAAAGCCAGGATGTTAACGAGGGTCGGCGTCCCGATAAACCCGGCGCCTGAAAATCCGCTCTGGCACGCCTGGCCGAGCGCCATGAACAGCAGCGCAGGCGCGATTATCATGAGGAACTGCCTCCCGAATTCTATGACTGCGGCGTCCGATGAAAAGGCCCCCATTACCGGGGCCGCCCAGAAAAAAAAGAGCGCGGCCGTTGGGACCGTTATCCATAAAAAGACCTTTGTGCTGGCCAGTATAGTTTCCACCGCCCTTTTCCTGATGCCGGCCCCCAGGTTATGGCCGACTATCACACCGCCCGAATTGCAAATGGGCCAGCCCGCCATCATCAGGAAATTGATGAGCCTGGAAACTATGCCGTAAGCCGCTATAAATGTGTTGCCGAACGGTGAAATTATCCTGAGCATTATCATCGACCCCGCGTCGTTTGTGAAGTTCTGCAGGATGGACTTCACCGAAAGCCATGCGTAGGTGAAAAAGAGGCCGTTCTTTACCGGACCCGGCCGTAATTTTATCCCGCCTATGCCGCGGATAAAGACCACGGTATATAACGCGGCGCCGACCACATAGGTTGCGACCGCGGAATAGGCCGCACCCATTATGCCAAGGCCCATCGGCCCTATGAAAATTGCGTTGAGCAGGATGTTTAGCGGCACAAGTACGCAGATTATTTTGAGGGGGGTCATCGAATCCCCCATGCCGCGGGAGACGCCCAGCAGCTGGGAATAAAACGGCATAATGAAGCTGAGCAAAAGCGAGATTGACATGTAGCCGGTGACCTGTTTTAAGACCGCACCCTTTGCCCCGAAAAACACGAACGCAGGCACCATTATTGCGTAGCATACCAGGGCAAAAACGGAAAAGAAGACGACGCCGGTAAAAAGCATGCCGGGAAGCGCCGCGTTTATTTCCCCGTGCCGTTTTGCCCCGTATTTGCGCGAAACCACGGCCATTGCCGCGTTAATGAGGCCGCCATGGACGGAATTAAAAAGCGCCCACACCGACGACATGGCAATGGAATATGCGGCCAGGGTCTCGACGCCGATTTTGCCGAGCATGAAAAGCTCGAATGCCGCCGCGCCGTTGAGCAGTATGTTGCCCAGGAGCATTGGCCATGAAAGGTCTATTATGTGTTTCGTCAGATCGCCCTTGTGAAATTCCTTCAAGATTTTTCCCCGGCCTTATCCGTTATTTTTTATATAATTTTCCACGGACCTGTCGTAGCTTCTCTCCGCCGAGCCGCTGAAATAGCACGCGGGCAGCTCTCCCGAGACCCTGTGGTACTGCACGCACTCGCAGCATTTGCCTTTTCTTGGGCATCCGGCGTACGTGCAGTTGCAGCGCGAAAGGTTGTCCTTGATATTTTTGCACTCCATTTTATTGCGCCTCCTTAAAAATATCAGCCGGCCAGTTTTTTGAGCAGCTTGATGTTTACCGGGTCCATGCCGCCCTCTTTCGGAGTTTCAAGTATCATGGGGGTGTTCTTGAACCTTTTGTCGTTCACGAGTTTTTCAAAAAAATCCACGCCTATAAAGCCCTTGCCGATATGCCAGTGCCTGTCGGCCTTGCTTTCGAATTCCGTCTTTGAGTCATTGACGTGGAAGCAGCCGATTTTTTCAACCCCTATGACCCTGTCGAATTCCCCGAATACCCCTTTATAATCGCCTTTGGTGTCGTAACCGGCCTCGAATACGTGCGCGGTGTCGAAGCAGACGCCGATCTTTTCCACCTGTTTTATGTTTTTTATGATAAGAGCGAGGTCCTGGAACTTCCCGCCGATGGAACTGCCGGAGCCTGCCGTGGTCTCGAGCAGGACTTTCGATGAAAAACCCTTTACCTTCGAGAAGGCCATATTAATGGATTCAGTTATGTGCGCGACCCCGCCATCGAAGTCGCCGCCGGTAAAGCTCCCCGGGTGGAGTATGAGCGCGTCAAGGCCCAGCGCCGCCACCCTCTCGAGCTCCGCAATAAAAGCTGCGCGGGATTTTTCGAGGAGCTCCGGGTTGAAGCTGGCAAGGTTCACAAGGTAGGAATTATGCGAGACTATTTTTTTTATCCCGGACTTTTTCCACACGGCCCTGAACTGGGCCGCGTCCTCTTCCGACGGGGTTTTTACCGTCCACATACGCTGGTTTGCGGTGAATATCTGAAGCGCGGAGCATCCGAGGGCGTCCGCCTCGTTTATGGCGTTATACAACCCGCCGCTTATGGAACCGTGAATTCCGAGCAGGCCCATTTCCGGCCTACCTGCTGATCTTTGCGGCGGTGATATTTTTTTGCGCCTGGTATTTTCCCTTTTTATCCGCGTATGATGTTTTGCATCCCTGCTCGGCCTTTAAAAATATCACCTGGGCTATCCCCTCGAAAGCGTATAGTTTCGCCGGCACGCCGGTAAGGTTGGCGATGGATATCGTGACGAACCCCTCCCATTCAGGCTCGAAAGGAGTCACGTTGACGATGACCCCGCTCCTTGCGTAGGTGGATTTTCCAAAGGTGATGGTCAGTATGTCGCGCGGTATGCGGAAATATTCCACGCTCCTGGCCAGCACGTATGAATTCGGGGGTATGACGCATACTTCGCCCTTAAATTCCGTAAAATGGCTGTCGTTGAAATCCTTGGGATCCGCGAATTTGGACGCGGTTGGATTAAAAATCTTAAATTCATCCGCAATCCTCATATCATATCCATAGGATGATACGCCGAAAGAAATGACCCCCTTGCCCACCTGGCTGGATTCAAAAGGTTCGATCATTCCTTTTTTTGCCCTGTTTATTATCCACTTGTCGCTCATTACGCCCATGTTTTCTCCTTATGCCATTTTGGCTGCGGGCGGACATATAAGTCCGCCCCTGCAGGTTTCAATTTTTTTTATTATAACACAGGCATGTCAAAACAGAAGTCATAATTCACCTTTGCGTTTGCACGTGCAAGTTTTTTTTACGGATTTAATCATGAGGTTTTGACTTTTTGCCTTTGCGGAGTATAATGTTGAAAACAAAACAGGAGGTTTTATATGGACTTAAAAGGAAAAACAGCGATAGTAACCGGCGCCACGCGCGGCATGGGATTCGCGATAGCGGAAAAACTGGCGGGGCTCGGCGCATGCGTGATAATGGCATGCAGGGAGAAAAAGAGCGGTTCAAAATCCGTTGCGGCCTTAAAGGCCAAAGGGCTCAATGTGGAATTTGTAGAGTGCGACGTGGAAAAGATAAGCAGCATCGACAGGGCGTTCGCCGCGGTATCGAAAAAACACCCCGTTATCGACATCCTCATAAACAACGCCGGGATAAATTCTGAACCCATGGAGACAAAAATCGAGACGATCAACCTGAAGATATTCGAGAAGATCATGAACGTGAACCTGCGAGGCACGATGTGGATGATATCCAAATTCCTGCCGCTCATGAAAAAATCCGGCGACGCCAGGATAATCAATTTCTCCTCGGGCCTGGCCCAGCTCTCGGTCCCCAGGATGGGGCCGCACATCTCCTATTCGATATCAAAGACCGCCGTAAACCAGCTGACCTGGACATTTGCGGATCATTTGAAGGACACGAAGGTGAAAATATACGCGGTAGATCCGGGCTGGGTAAAAACGGACCTGGGCGGGCCGAATGCCATGCTTGAGATACCCGAGGGAATAGACACGCCGATATGGCTGGCGACGGAAGACGCATCAAAACTGCAGTCCGGGCTTTTTTACAAGGAGCGGAAGATACTGCCGTGGTAAAAAGTCAAAAGTTAAAACGAAAAACCAATAAGTGCAGGTTTTAAAATTTATAACCAAGAACGGTCATTTTGTATTAAGTTGAATATTGGCATCAACTTGGGAAAAAATTTTTTCATTGGGTACGCATAAAAATTTTCATAATCTTTTCCATAAAAAATTTAATATTTTCAGCTAAGTTCCTTTTCAGTCTGTATTTTCCGTTTGAGTAAACCCATGTTTCGTCGCTGTTGACTGATTTTGAGCTCATTATTTTTGTAAAATCCGGTGATTTGTATAAAGTGATCCATTCGCTTTTTCTCAAATATATACTGGAATATCCAAACATCCCGCACTTCCCAAAACGCATGCTGTTTACAATGTTGTCAGATTTTGGAGTTTGGCTTGCACGGTGATCTTCATGCAGGCTCAATTTTTGTGTAAATATATTTTCGATTTTATCATCTTTTATCTCATACAATTCATATTCCGACATGTAATACAAATCCGAACAACTGGTATCAGCTAAAAACGAAAATTGAACGCCTCCATTGCATCCCAAATCATGAAATTCAATCTTTTCATCACGCTCGCAATTGTTATTAAGAGGTCTTATTACAACACTGCCGGGAATTGGCGTGAAGTCGTCTTTCATCAACATAAAACCAAGCACATTATATCCGCACCCGGGGCATTCACCGCTTGTTTCTGCAATAACTAATTTGTTTCTATGACCTCTGGAATTAATTGAATAGGCGTCAAAGTCTTTTAAATTATATTTTACGTTCTTTCCATCCAGTATATGCGCTTCGTTAAATTTAAATTCTTTTATTATTATTTCCCTTATTTTTACTTTTTCGTCTTCGGAGTCCAATTTTACGTTTTCTTTCGGCATTTTCGTTGTTTTATTTTCAATGTTGTTTATTTTTCCCGGGGATGCCGCGTTTGTTGCCCGCACAGAATCAACGGAAGCTAAACAAATACATAAGAAAATAAACGTTATGATAATTGCAAATAAATAATTTTTCATTGAACACCCTTCCCCTGTATTTACTTTATCATTGTATTATACATCCCTTATAAGGCATATGTCAAATTTAAAGAAAATATGGTAGGATTTGAATAGTTTTGGGAATGATAATTTTTAATTTGGGGGGACTTAAATGAAGAGAACGCCGTTTATTTGTTTTGTACTGCATTGGCAACGATTGCTTTTGCTGATGATCAAACTGCTGTTGCTTTAACTTCTTCGCTTTCACCGATTTCTGTTACTTCCTCCGCTTCCCTATCCCCTACGGCTTCTGATTTGCCGGTTTATGCCGGAAAGTGAGCGTCAGTTCCAAGCGAACAGAAAACCCCGATAAATATCGGGCTTATTGGTTTTGACTTTTAACTTTTTACTTATTAAGTATTATCTTAATATTATGACCTTATTTATAATTCCCTCTGTTTCGTTGCCGTTTTTATCACTGCTAAAAACCGAATAAAAATATATCCCGTTTGCGAATCCGTTCATAAAGCCCGCTCTTATCGCCCCCTTGTTTATTCCGGCAGCTGTCGGATAAAGATTTTCTTCCAGCACCAGCCTGAACGCCCTTGTAAAAATCCTTATCTTGACCGTATCAGACTGGTCGGATACATTGTAAATAATATTCAGATCCCCTTTTGAAGGGTCGTAAGGGTTGGGATAAACAATTTCCCTGGTTTCCATTGCCGTCGGTGTAAAAGTCGGTGTAACCGCAACGGTTATAGTCATTGTTAATGTCTGAGTGAAAGAAGGCGTAATAGTTTTTGTCGGTATTATAGTATCAGTTGCTGTAATTGCCGGTGTTAAGGTTATAGTCAGCGTGAAAGTCCACGTATTTGCGGGAACAGTTGTTTCAGTACAGGTCTGCGTAATTGTTGCCGTTGCCGTATATGTAAATATAATCGTTTCTGTTTCCGTCGGCGTTGCTGTAAATGACGGCGTGTTTACAGTTGTCGGCGTTGATGTTACGGTATTAGTTACTGTCGGAGTCGGTGAATTTATTTGAGTTGGCGTGTCGGTATATGAAAGAGTGGCGGTTGGCGGTGTACCTGTGCAGGATTCAGTTACGGTCGGCGAGACAGTATCAGTCTGCGATATTGTCGCGGTCGGAGTATTTGTTGCCGTATATGTAGCCGTTCCTGTATATGTTGCCGTTAATAACGGGGTGCCGGTTGCGGTAAGAGTATTTGTGGCTGTAGCTCCTGTTGTTATTGTCCATGTGTTTGTCGGTGAATCAGTTGCCGTATTTACGATTGTCGGTGTCCGGGAAAATGTCAAAGTCGGTGAAGGCGTAAATGAATTTGTCGAGGTGGCGGTAAAAGTCCGGGTTGCTGTTTGCGTTGAAGTACCGGTCGCCGTTACGGTCATTGTCGGCGAATTAACCACTGTTGGCGTCACGGTTTTAGTCTGAGTAACGGTATTTGTCGGCGTTCCGCATGGAAGCAGGAACGAAAAATCATCAAGATAAATTGTCTGGTTTCCGGACTGGCTTCCTCCCGTGGTAATATTTAATTCCCAGAGCGCCGTCAGATTCACACCCGTAAATGACGAAAGAGGTATTTTAAGTTCCTGCCATGAAGTCGTCACGCCGCCTGTAAGGTAATTTGTTACTGGTATGCTGTTTGAATTCGCGCCGGACGAGTCAACAAGCGAGATTGATAGAGTTGTTATAGTACCCGAGCCTGACAACAGCCACAGATCTATTGCTGTCGCAGATGATGCGTTATAAATGCTCGATGAGGACGTGTTCCAGTTTGCCCAGTTATATCCCATGCCCTGGTAATATCCGTCCGACCATACAAAATTTATATCCATGCTATGGCTTGCTGAATGATACTGCGTCGTCACTTCGCTTACAGTGCCGCTTGTGCCTATATAACTGCCTCCCGATGCCAGATTATAAGGCGTTTCCCCGGTATATATCCAGCCATTGCACTGCATTGGCGTGCCGGTAAATGTCGGCGTTATGGTCGGGGTTCTGGTGATTGTCTGGGTTAATGTGGCGGTTGGCGGCGTGCCTGTTGTTGTCGGTGTTGCTGTGCCTGCCGGCGCGCTGTCGCAATAAAGGGTTCCCCGGCCGTTCGTTCCCACATACATGCGTCCATATATATCCTGATCCCCTCCGCACCATGCCCCGTAACCATACTGGTGGTTGTTGTCATTGATCCTCACCCATGATGTCCCCGTTCCGTCGTCGCAGCGGTAAAAACCGTAGGTACCGCCTACGTTTCCTGTCAGATAAACAGCCGGATGGGTCTGCCCGGACGCGGCTTTACCGAAACCAACGGAGTTGGCGGATGAAACGTTTGAAATGACTGCCTTTATCAGGCCATTGTTGGCAAAACGGTACAGGCCGTTTCCCGTGGCAACCCATACCTCTCCGGTCACTCCGAATACCGCACGGGGAACTCCGCTCCCCGAGAAACTATTGATGACGCTGAAGTTTGCCCCTCCATCCAGGCTGCGGTACAGGTTGCTTCCGTTGGTGGCAAAAATAATTGACGCGTTGACCCTGTCCGCGGCCAGATCCGAACCGGAAGGCAGTCCGTTGCAGGTTGTCCAGCTGCCGCCGCCGTCGGTGGTGTAAGCCGGGTTGCCGTATCCACTTATTGGGCAGACGATTACACGAAAATTGGAAGCATCAGCGGCCACGGCAACAGATTGCATTTCATTGCTTGTCGAGTAACCCGGCGGCGCGATTGAGGCGGGAGCCCAGGACTGCCCATTATCCGAAGAAAAGGCGGTATCGGAAGCAACGGATCCGCTTTTGCCGACGCGGGCCACGTAATTGGTATTATTTTCATCAAAGTCCAGACAGCTGGTGTTGCCGAAAGCCGGGTTACAGTATTTGTCGGGCGCAGGGCTGTCGAGGTTTGTATAACGCATTCCGCTTATATCGCCAAGGCAGCTGAAGAAAACCCCCGACTTGTATGACGGGCAAAGGAACAACACCGCAGTCTGCTCTATTCCATAGTCCGTGAATGTCCATGTTATGCCCTGCGGCTGGGTCGTGGCCTGGACATTCTTTGTTGACCATATCCCGCCGCCTGTGGTGTAGATGGCATTGTTGGAATTGAAAGGGTCTATTTTGACGGAAGCTATCAACCATGCACCGCCGTTATAGGGGCTGCAAAACCTGGTCCATGGCGCGCCGTTGATGTCATAGTTGGGGTATGGCCCGGAATTCCAGTTGTTTTGCGTGTTTGCAATTACAGTCCAGGAATTCCCCCCGTTGGTTGTCTGGAAGCACTTGTCGGTGCCGCCCCACCAATCCATTGTTGATATGACCGCATGCTGGGCATTTTGGGCATCCACGCATATGCCGCTGTAGCCGCCGGCTGTGGCCGGTGGGCCGCCTGACGGGGTCACAGAGTTCCAGGCCAGTGTACCGATGTTCAACTTCCATACCTGCCCGGTTGTGGGGCCGGAATTGTCATTGTTGTATACTATCCACAGGTTCGAATCGGACCCAAGCGAAGCCTGTGAGGTTGACATGCCGGAGGGCCCGCCGGAAATCAGGGACCAGCTGGCGCCGCCGTTTGTGGAACGGTAAATATTGCTGTTGCCAGAATTTAAAGCCATAACCCCTACATATATATTATTGCAGCCCGAACCTGTGGCGCTGTTTGGATCAAAGATCACATAGCTTAAGCCGTGTCCCGAATCGCCGTTTACGGGAAAGGATGTCACCTGGCTCCAGTTTACGCCGGAGTTGGTACTTTTCCAGAGGCCGCCGGACCGCGACCCGTAATAAAGTATTGCAGTATTGTCCGGGTCCACAGCCAGACGCTCTCCGGCGTAATTTCCGGAATCATTGCCGGCAATAATGACAGGCATGGGATACTGGATCCAGTTATTGCCCTGGTCAGAGGAAACTATGAGGTAGCCGTTCGAATTATTATAGGACTGGCCGATCGCGGCGTAGACCAGGTTTGCGTTCTTGGGATCCGGCGCTATGCTCTCTACGCCGTAAAGGTTCCAGTCTCCAAGCCAGTCCGTCAGCGGCACCCACACGTTGTTTGCGTTATCCCAGCGGTATGCTCCGCCCATATCGGTGCGCATATATATAAGCCCCTGCGTCAATTTGCTGTAGACGATATCCTGTATCGCGCCCCCGGCCGACGTTACAACGGGTTTCCAGGTATATGCCGAAATATTTTGTATTATTAAAAAAAATATCATTAGTGCGGTTGTTTTCCTTAAAATATCACTTTTTCTGTTTTTGTCGCTCATCCATGTCCCCTTTTAAACTTAAACCGAAAATACTTTTGATTCGGCAAAGCAATCATTTTCATTTTTTTCACGTGCAACCGGCTTGCTTAAGGGGCTTCTCGGGTTTGCGCCCTTACGAAATCGATTTAGTATTAGCATATAAAAAAAACCGCCGCATGTCAAGTCAATCTATGCGGATTTTCTCACAATTAATTCCGGGTCAACCAGTACATGCTTGAACGATTTCAATTTTCCTTCTATTGCGGCAACCGCCATATTAAAAACTTCACCGCCAAGCTTTTCCATCGGCTGTCTCACCGTGGTCAGCGGAGGGTTAAGGTATGCCGAGCTCATGGCATCATCAAATCCAATCACAGCCAGGTCTTCGGGAATTTTCATGCCGTATTTTTTTGCGTTTTCCATTATACCCAGCGCGGTCATGTCGCCGGAGGCGCAAAAGATCGCGTCAAATTTTCTTCCCTTTTCAATAATTTTGTCGAACAACATCATTCCTTCGGCTATTGTATAATCAGAAACAAGCTCAAGGTATTGACCGTCCCGCTTGATCCCATGCAGTTCAAGCGCCTCATCAAATCCGGCCTTCCTTTCCGTCGCGGCATAACTGAAGCCATATTTCGACCCCATTTTCAGCCCGCCGCATATCAACCCTATATTTTTCCTGCCGTTTTTTATAAGGTATTCGGCGGCCATAAAGCCGCCTTTGCGGTTGTCCAAGTTAACCGAGTGCGCGTTCTTCATAAAGTTTTCCATCAATATTACAGGAATCTTCGCCTTTTTATATTTAAGCAGTATGCCGGGGTCGGGGTTCATTGCAAGGGCCACAATGGCAGAGACTTCCCTTCCATAAAGTATCTTTCTGAATATTTCATCCAGGATTTTCCTGTTATAATTTGTGGAGTAAGGAATAATATTATGAACATATTTACCCGAGCCAAAGGTGTTTCTTTCAATGGCGCTAAGTATTTCCACGGTAAAATGCGAGGCGATCCTTCCCGACATAAATGCTATGTTATCATTTCTGCCTTTACGCAGTATCTGTGCCGATCTGGAGGGGTAATAATTATTATCCTTGATAATCTTTTGTATTTTTGCCCTCGTCTTTTCGGGAATGTCGTTATAATTATTTACAGCCTTTGAAACCGTACTCTCGCTTACTCCCGCAAGTCTGGCAATATCCTTGATCATCAATTTTTTCATATAACTCCAGCGATATGATTTTATGGTTGCACGCTGGATTATAGAATAATCACCGGCAGATTTCAAGCCATTTGACGGCATTGGCAATGCATAAAAATTTATTGAAATTTTTTATGAAAATAAACTTGGTTTTTCTAAAACATTCCGGAAATCGATATATATTGCAAAGGCGATACATTGCTGTTTACATACGCATAATCTATCCGCAAAAAGTACCACTTTATACCGGCGCCAAGGCTCAATTCGGCGTCCTGATCCAATGTACCGGCCCCGGATATATACCCTTTGATGCCGCATCTAAGAGCAAGCATTTCATTCCAGGTAAATTCGCCGCCAAAATGATATTCGCCGTTATACTCCGTGTCATAGTCAGCCGCCACTATCATCCTGCTGGATAAATTTTTCAAAAATGCAAGCGGCAGGTCGTATCCAATGCCGGATTTAAGGTTGTATGACACTCTTTCAACCCCTCCCGGAACGTTTATTTCTGTATATGGATCCTGCATGTTAATACCCAATGTCAGCCCTTTTAACGGCCCGCAAATTTCACCGGGATCGATGTATAAAGCCGCATCCGCGCCAAATCCATTGTACCCCTGGCCGGAACCTGTTCCAGGGTACATGCCGAACAGGGCTTTCACATTAATTCCGGCCGACAGCCAGTTTGATATTTTTTTTGCGTATGCGGCATTAATAACATTATCAAGGGATTCTTCGGGTCCGCCGATTTGATTGCCGGATCCGTCCCTTATTATTATATCCGCAAAATGCTGTTCCAGATAACCGATTCCAAATGTTCCGGTGTTTTCACCGGAATTATAAACCATATTTAAATATGTGTAATCGGCATTTGTCCCAACGGCACCGAGGAGTTTAACGGACGAAACCTCAACACCCTTGACATTTACAATTCCGGCCGGATTCCAGTACATTGCGGAGGCATCATTGGCAACTGCCGCAAACGCGCCCCCCATACCCAGGGCCCTGGCACCCACTCCTATGGACAGCATATCCCCCGCATAATCAGAATCAGCGGATTTTATTGCGGCTGTAAATATCAGGACAGCCAGAGAGGAAACGGCAAAAATTTTTTTTATATGACCCAATTTTATATCCCCTGATAGTTTTTTTTACGATCCATTATTATTAAGTTAAGGCGGGGAGCTTTAACGGCTCCCCGCCCGCGTCCTATACGGTTACTTCATCATTATTATCGTTGAATACCCGCTGCTCGCCC
>Ga0181520_10009053_pt1 | contig 13910 bp, 8 predicted proteins | sample PEATcosm2014_Bin_29_FD_132451 | JGI IMG/M metagenome (GOLD analysis project Ga0181520, IMG submission 132451) | Peatland microbial communities from MTU Mesocosm Facility, Houghton, MI, USA - PEATcosm2014_Bin02_30_metaG | ecosystem: Environmental > Terrestrial > Soil > Wetlands > Peat | place... | reverse complement strand
GCTTCTATTACTGGTCGGGCTCGTTGGTGTCGGACTACAACGGCTACGCCTGGTACGTCAATTGCGCCTACGGCGAAGTCGACCTCGAGGCCATCTCCAACGTCGACATGATCGTGCGCTGCGTCCGCCAACCGTAGACGCGGTTCGTCGCGCAGATTTTCATCGGCTGGCCAGGGGCGGCTCCGACCGCCCCTTTGCTCTGCCCCGCGCGATTTCTTCTCGCTGTAAGAGCGCCTTTCCAGGCGCGATTTCACAGATCGCACCCGGAAGGGTGCTCTTACAGATGATTCGGCGCCTTTCCAGGCGCGATCTCCACCGTCTGTAAGAGCGCCTTTCCAGGCGCGATTTCACAGATCGCACCCGGAAGGGTGCTCTTACAGATGATTCGGCGCCTTTCCAGGCGCGATTTCACAGATCGCACCCGGAAGGGTGCTCTTACAGACGCCGATCGCACCCAGAAGGGTGCTCTTACAGATGATTCGGCGCCTTTCCAGGCGCGATCTCCACAAATCGCGCCCATAATCCGGCAGCGAACGCACGGCTTCATGATGGGCGGCCGGCCGCGCGCGGTCGTCCGCGTGTGACGTCCGGGCCTGTTTCGCCCTGTTCGCGTCGTTTGACACCCTCCGCCAAGCGGAATAGCGTCACCGTTCGGGAGTTTTCGACCAAATGGATTTTCCGCGGCGAGTCGGCATTGTCGCGCGTTTGTGACGGGAATGGCGCCGCAGCCGTCTTGACGCGTCGTGCTTACGCTTCATCGAGGCGGCCACGGCGTCACGGCAGGCGCGGGATTCTCCGCCAACGTCGGTTGCAAAGCCCTGGGCGCGAAAACGGACGCCGTTGCGGACGCCGCCACGACCGCGCCGACCGGGAACGATTTTCGACACGCCAGGCCGTGCCGGTCGCCCGCGGAGGTTTCGCGAAAGAACATGGCAAACCACAAACCCCCATCAAAAAAAACAACCGCCGAGCTTCGCCGCCAGGCCGAGCAAGCGCTCCGCGAACGCGCCGCCCAGCCATCCGGCAATCCGGCGGTTTCCGTCGACGAAACGAGCCGTTTGTTGCACGAACTGCAAGTGCATCAGCTCGAACTGGAGATGCAGAATGAGGAACTGCGTGAGACGCAGGCCGAGTTGGAAGCGTCGCGCGCGCGGTATTTCGAGATGTACGACCTCGCCCCGGTCGGCTACCTGGTGCTCGACCGCGAGGGGTTGATCCTCGAAAGCAACCTCACCGCCGCCCGTCTGCTCGGAGTCGACCGCAGCGCGTTGGCCGAACGACCGTTCGTCCGCTTTGTGTTTCGCGACGACAAGCCCATTTATTATGCGAGCCAGAAAAAGCTTTACGAAACCGGCGTGCCCGCGACGTGCGAACTGCGTCTGAGCAAGAAGGACGGCGTTCTCTTTTGGGCCGCGCTGCAGGCGGTCGTCGCCCAAAACGACGACGGCGCGCCGCTGTGCCGCGTCGCGATGACCGACCTCACCGCGCGCAAGGAAGCCGAGGCGCTGCGGCTGAAGACCGCGGAATTGGAAAAAGAGCGCCTGGCCGCCGAGACCGCGCAGCGCCATCTCGAGTCCGTCTTGAATTCGCTCCGCGCGAGCGAGGAGCGCTTGCGCCGCCTCGGCCGCGCCGGCCGGATCGGCCTGTACGAATGGAACGTCGACGCGAATCGCGCCTATAGCAGCCCGGAGGCCTTCGAATTGTTCGGCTACCAGCCGAGTGCCGAGGCGAATTACGAACGATGGCTCGCCGCAATCCATCCGGATGACCGCGCCCGCGCCATGGGTGATCTGACCAGGTTGTTGGCCGAAACCCGCGCCGGCCGCGCACTCGTCTCCAGCCGGCAGGAATATCGCTTCGTCCACGCCGACGGGGCCGTTCTTTGGCTCGAAACGACAACGACCACGGAACTTGCCGACGGCCAGGTCGTCATCCGCGGGGCTGTGCGCGACGTTACGGAGCGCAAACGCGCCGAGGACGCGTTGCGCGACCTCAACGCCACGCTCGAACAGCGCGTTCGCGCCCGCACCGCGGAACTGGAGCGCCGGGCGACGCAGCTCCGCGCCATGGCGGCGGAACTGGCGCTGGCCGAGGAACGAGAGCGCAAGCGAATGGCCGGCATCCTGCACGACGGCCTCCAGCAAATCCTCGTGGCCGCCAAGTTCGGCGCCTCGACCCTGCGCCAGCAAGTCGCCGGCGGCGAGCACGAAGCGCCGGCGCAACGCGTGATCGACCTGCTCGGGCAATGCATCGACGCCAGCCGCTCGCTCACGATGGAACTTTCGCCTCCGATCCTCAGCGACGCGGGCTTGGCCGCCGGGTTGTCCTGGCTTGCACGGTGGATGCGCGAAAAGCATGGCCTGGCGGTCGAGTTAACCGCGCCCGAGCAAATCGCACCCATGCCGGACGATTTACGTCTCGTGTTCTTTCAAGCCGTGCGGGAGTTATTGTTCAATGTCGTGAAGCACGCCGGGGTCAACGCCGCCCGCGTAAACATGACGTACGACAACGGCCAAAGCGTAACCGTCGTCGTGGCCGACGACGGCCACGGCTTCGACGCCGCGGTGCAAGCCGCCGCGAGCCCGGCCGGCGCGCTCGGCTTATTCAGCATTCGGGAACGGTTCGCCTTTCTGGGCGGCCGCGTGGAAATCGCGAGTTCGCCCGGCCACGGCACGCGCGTCACGCTGCACGCGCCCATCGCCTCGGCGGCGCAAACGGCGCCGAGTGAATCGACAGCCGCGGCGACGGCGGATCCCGCGGCGCCGCCGGCCGTTCCAGGCGCGATTCGCGTCCTCGTCGCCGACGACCATACCGTCGTCCGCCAAGGATTGGTCGAACTGCTGCGGAAGGAGCCGGGGCTCGTCGTCATGGGCGAAGCGGCCGACGGCAAAGAAGCCGTCGACCGCGCCCGCCAGTTGCGGCCGGATGTGGTCTTGATGGACGTCGGCATGCCGGTTATGGACGGCATCGCCGCCACCGGCATCCTGTCCGCCGAGTTGCCGCAGACCCGGGTCATCGCCCTTTCGCTGCACGCCGCCGACGTCATGGCCGCGCAAATGCGCGCCGCCGGCGCCGTCGCCTACTTCGTCAAGGACGGCCCGCTCGAGGAACTCGTGGCCGCGATCCGCGAGGCCGCGCGGCGTCCGTGATGCCGCCTCCGCCCGCCCCATAGGCTTTAGGATAAAGAGCGGCGACGCTGGGAAAAGCGGATTTGCCTAATCCTTTCTCGGCGGGCGCAGACCTCTCCCCCGGCCACGCCCGGCGTGGCCGCGCCCCTCCCCGACGCAGGGAGGGGCACGCAGGGCGCCGCACCGGTAGGCGGAAAAGCGCTGATAAGAGGGCGTCGTGCGTTTTTTCACCAAGGCGAAGGCGAGTTCACGGGCCGTGCAGGATCTTTCCGCGACGCGGGTCCGCCACAGCGTCTTCTTGCCCCTCCCTGTGTCGGGGAGGGGCAGGACGATCACGCCTACAGCGTGATCGTCCGGGGAAAGGTCTGCGCGGAAAAAAGGATTAGGCAAATACGCTTTGCGAAGCATCGCTGCGCCTAATCCTAAAGCCTATGTCCGCCCGCCCGGCGGGCTTTCCACTCATCGGCAAGCATCCCGGCGACCGGCATCGGGGTTTTCCCGAGGCGGATTCAGGTATTTCCCGATCCCCATCGCGAGCTGCACTAGCGGATAATAACTTTGAAAATCAGTCATGCGGAAATTTTCCAACTGCGCAGGAACAGCTATGCTCGCTCAACATGCCGTCGCAGACGGCCCGATATTCGCGCGCATTAGAGTCTTGGTCGTCGACGATCACGCCATGATCCGCGAATTGTTCTGTTCGCTCATTGCGGCCGAACCGGACATGGAACTTGTCGGCGTCGCCGCCGACGGTCAGGAGGCTCTCGCTCAGGCTCGCCGGCTCAACCCGCACGTCGTCCTCATGGACGTCACGATGCCGGGTGTGGACGGCATCTCCGCGACCCGTACGCTTTCCCATGAAATGCCCGATGTGCGCGTCATCGCCTTGTCCATCCACGCGCCGGAATTCATGGCCGAACCGATGCTCGCGGCGGGCGCCGTTGGCTACTTTCTCAAGGACGGCCCGAAGGAAGACCTGCTCCGCGCCATCCGCGATGCGGCGCAGCAACGCGCGCCCGTGCAGCCGACGGTTCACGCGTAAGACCGTGCGCCGCCCCGCATCGGAAATGGGCCAAAGCTGAACCACGCACAAGTTTGACGACGCGTCCGCCGCGACGCCGAGCCGACCCGCCAAGAAAGAACAATTTGACGCGGAGCGGTTGGCGACATACGTATTGTTCCGAGAACCGGCTTTTCCGTAGCTTCGGGATTTCGCGGCGGTTCGACGGCGGAGGGGGCCTCACTCATGGAAACGAACAAATACTTCCGCCGTGATCCCGCGGGGCTTCGGCGTCGCGCCGAGGAGAAATTCCGCGAGATGCAGGCGGCGAACCCATACTTCGGGCGCCGCGATGAAGGCGTCCCGCCTCGCTTTCTCGACGAAATCCAAGTGACGCAAATCGAAGTGGAGTTGCAGAACGAAGAACTGCGCCGAATTCAGACCGATCTCGACGCCGCGCGCACGCGGTATTTCGACTTATACGACCAGGCCCCGGTCGGTTACCTGATTGTCGGCAAGGACGGGGTCATTCTCGAAGGAAACCTCACCGCCGCCAGGTTGACCGGGGCTTCCCGAGGCGCGTTCGTGGGCAAGCCGCTGGCCGAGTTGATCGTGCCGGAGGACTGGGAAGGCTACCAGCAGCACCGGCGGCAGCTTTTCGAAACGGGCGCCCCGCAGTCGTGCGAGATTCGCCTGGTGAAGAAAGATGGCAGCTCCTTTTGGGCGGGCATGGACGCGGTGCTGGCGCAGGACGATGACGGCGCGCCGGTCTGCCGACTGGCGATCAGCGACCTCACCGCCCGCAAAGAGGCGGAGGCGCTCCGGCTGAGAACCGGCGAGTTGGAACTGGCCCACCGCGAAACGGAGCGCGCCCGGCGGCGGCTCGAGGCGGTGTTGCAGGCCCTGCCGGTCGGCGTGGCGATCGTCGACGCGGGCGGCGCGATCGTGCAAGCCAACGACGCCTTCGAAAAGGTGTGGGGCGGTCCGTTGCCGCCCACGGCTTCCATCGCGGATTACACGGTTTTTCGGGCGTGGTGGGCCGACACGGATCGGCCGGTGCAACCGGAGGAATGGGCGGCCGCGCGGTGCGTGACGACCCGGGAAATCGTGGACAACCAATTCCTCGTGATCGAGCGGTTCGACGGCTCGCGCGCGTTCATCGTCAGCAGCGCCGCCCCGGTGTATGCCGAGCCGGGCGACATCGTCGGTTGCGCGGTGGCCATGCGCGACATCACCGCGCGCCGGCGGGCCGAGGACCAACTTCGCGAACTCAACGCCACGCTCGAAGCGCGCGTCCGCGAGCGCACGGCCGTTTCGGAACGGCGGACCAATCAACTTCGCGCCTTGACGGCGGAATTGGTGCTGGCGGAGGAGCGGGAACGCCAGCGGCTGGCGCAGTTGCTGCACGATCATATCCAGCAGTTGCTCGTGGCCGCCAAAATGAGCGCGTCGGCCGCGCATCGGCAGGCGACGGAGCCGAGCCTCAAGACCGAAAACGCGCGGGTGCTCGAATTGCTCGAACAAGCCATCGCCGCCAGCCGGTCGCTCGCGATGGAACTGTCCCCGCCCGCGCTCCGCGACGAGGGCCTCCTGGCCGGGGTCAAGTGGCTCGCCAAGTGGATGCAGGAAACGCACGGATTGGCGGTCGAGGTCGTCGCGCCGGATCCCGATGCGCCGCTGCCCCAGGAATTGCGACGCATCGGCTTCAACGCGGTGCGCGAACTGCTGTTCAACGTCGTGAAACACGCCGGCGTCAAGAGCGCGCGCGTGACGATCGCGGCCGATCCGCTGGGCAACCTGCACATTGTCGTGGCCGACGACGGCAAAGGATTCGACGCGGCGCTGCCGGCGACCGGGGCGGTCTGCTGCAGTTTCGGCCTCTTCAACATTCGGGAGCGGCTCGCTTTCCTCGATGGCCATCTGGATATCGACAGCGCGCCCGGTCGCGGGACGCGAATCAGCTTGACGCTTCCCATCCGGCACGACGCCGAGCCATCGGAAAAGACGCCGGTCGCCAGAGGCTTGCTCCGGTTTTTGGCGCCGGGCAAGCCGGTCTTTCCCGCTGCCAAACGCCGCATCGCCCAATTGTCTCGAATTTTTATGATATGAATTTGCGACCCCCCGGAGGGAGATCATGATCGGCGCGCCGACGATTTTGCTTCAATGGCCATTCGCACGAAGAACCCGCCCGAACTGTGGCCGGCGCTTCGCGGCGACCGCATCTGGGCGGCCGTATCCGCAGCGAGCGGCGACCGCTGGGCCGACCAATTGATGGCATTGTTGTGGCGCCTTTCCGCCGCCCGCGGCCGGTTCGCGGCATCGGCGACAAGCCGGTAAAACACTTCGCAGGTTTCGGGGATCGGAATGACGTCTATGGCAAAGCACGCGGTAGCGGAATACAGTCGTTCGAAGAATCGTTATTCTCTAAAGAGATCCGACGTCACTACGTTTGGCGCTTTCTTGAACGTCGCGCTAGCCCGGCGGATCGGCGGCATCTCCACTGTTTTGCCTTCCAGCAGTTGCTTTACAGTCAGAAGTTGAAGTTTAGGATACTTCATGCCCCAAAACGCCGATTCATAAAAGCCAGCGGTTACGGCTCGGTTCTTCATCTGCGGGGTCGGCTCTTGCATGGTAATCAAAACGCCGATCGCCGCCTTTTCATGTTCCAATACGCCCTCCAAGTCGCGGACGTGCGCCGGATTCGCATGCCCTGCCTTTACCGAGAGAATCACATTTTCGAACGCACCCGGCTTGTCGCCTTGAAAAATGATCTTGCCGTCAATCCCTTTGTCCGCGCCCTTCTTCTGCTCCACCGGCCGCGCGCCCACGAGACCCAACGCCCACCATTGGAATTGGTAGGGGTCGGTGGCGGCCAACCGTTCGGCGTCGGGCACGCTGACCGGCTCCCCCGTAACATCAAAAGTCACCGACGGGCCGAACGAATCCCACAACCGCGCCTTGATGAGCGTGATGGCCAGGTGGGTGATGTCGATCCCGACCCATGCGCGGTCCAGTTTTTGCGCCGCGGCAATCGTTGTGCCGCAACCGCAAAACGGGTCAAGAACAACGTCGCCGGGGTTGCTGCTTGTCTTGATGATTCGCTCCAGCAACGCTTCTGGCTTTTGCGTCGGATAGCCGAGGCGTTCCTGTGCCTGCGAATTGATCGGCGGAATATCCGTCCACACCGTTGTAACCGGCGTTCCTTTCATTTCGTCCAGATACCGTTTGTATCGCGGCATTCCCGACTTGGTGTACACGAGACGCCCATCCTCATGGTATTTCTTCATTTTGTCTTTGGTCCAACGCCACACGCGCGTCAAACCATTCCATTCGTATGTCAAGTGTGGCCTATTAGGGTTAGGATTCAGGCAATTATCCAGTTGGTAATGACGGCCCGTTTCGGGATCAATCCGCGAATAATGGCTTTTCACATATTCTTCCCGATGCGGTGCAAATTGCGGATTCCACGTTTGTTTCTCGCCGCAACCGTAAAACAGCAAGACATCCTGCGATGAGGGGTAACGGGTAAATGCGTGCCCCTTCGATGTCGTGCGCTGCCAGACAATTTCGTTGCGGAAGCGTTCCGGCCCAAACACCGCGTCCATTAGCATTTTCAGATAGTGGCTTGCCGTAGGATCGCAATGCAAGTAAATGCTTCCGCTGGGTTTCAATACGCGCCGCAGTTCAAGCAGGCGCGGGGCCATCATTACAAGATACGCGAGCATATCGCATTCCCCGAGGAACGCGCGAAAGGCTTGCAGACAGTCGGCCACGCGCCCGCCGGCGAGGCCAAGTTCCGCAAAAACGGCCTCACTCTCCCGATTCCACGTCCACGTGTCGGCGAACGCCCGAATCTGGCTGGCGGCCCGACTGCCGTTTTTCTCGGCAAAAAGGACGTTGTAGTTCGCGTTGCTGTTGAATGGCGGGTCGAGGTAAATGAGATCGACGGTTTCATCCGGTATGTAGCGACGGAGAATGTCGAGATTGTCGCCGTAGTAGAGATGATTTTCCATGGGGCGCCCAGACCTTTGTTAACGGGGGAAAACTCTAGCAAGCGCCCTTCTTGCACGCAAGCCGCTTTTCTTCAAATCCCCGGCTCGCCGCAACCGTCCGCTGAGCATCCATGTTTTTGCAGCACGGCCATGCCCCCCGAATAAGCGCGAGCGACTTCGGATACGGCCAATTCGGAAACACGGAAGCGCCCGACAAGCTGCGATTTTTCGCTTCGGTAAGCGCCTTTTCGACCCGACGCCCGGCGCCACAGGATCTTGGCCAAGTCGGGAAGCCTTCGCGAACGCCGTCCGGACTGCCGTCGCCGAGTGTGCGCCAATCGATTTGCTTGACCGCGACGGGGCGCCGTGCGACGATACTTGCCACCATCGCCGTTCCGAAACGTGCAGGATTCGGGGCGGGCTGACACCCGGAGGCATCGCCGTGAAAACAAGCAACTGGATCTTGCTTCCTCTATTGACGATGGTTTTGGCCGTTTTCGCCGGCGCTTGCGGCAGTTCCGGCAGCAGTTCCGGCAGTCATCCGGCGATCGACGACGACACGGCCGACGACGATGACGACGACAACGACGACGACGACGACGCGTCGCCGAGCGCCGACGACGATGACGACGACGACACGGCGTTGTTCGATCAAGACGGCCGGCAAATCATTCTGCGCGGCGCGAATTACATGGTCCCGGATTTCGGTTGGATCGGTCAAACCCAGGATGATTTCAACCGGATGGCCGCGTGGGGCTTCAATATCATCCGCCTGCCGATTGCCTGGAGTTTGCTGGAGCCGGCGCCGGGCGTCTGGAACGACGCCTATTTGAGCGCCTATCTGGCGCCGATCGTCGATTGCGCGGCGCGGGCCGGGCTGCGGGTCCTCATCGATATGCACCAATGGCTTTGGAGTCCGGCGTTCGCCAGCGGCCTCGGCGAGCCCGCCTGGACCTGCGAGCAGTTCGCGGATTGGCCGGCCCCGTTCAACGAATTCGCGGAATTCGCGGCTACGGGCGATTTTTGGCGGCATCCGGATTACCTCGACGATTACGTCGAAGCGTGGAACCGCATCTCGCAGTTCTTCGCCGACCAACCGGCGGCGTACGGCTTCGACCTCTTCAACGAGCCGCTGGGCGGCCTGGAGTCGTTGCCCTGGACCTTCGAGAACCCGGTGCTGCGCCCGCTGTACGCGCGCCTGATCGCGACGATCCACGCCAATGCCCCGGAAAAGTACGTCTTCGCCGAGCCGGACGTGATCAATCAGGGCGGGTTCCCGTTCGTCATGGACCCGTTGCCGGCTCCGCGGATCGTTTACGCGCCGCACATCTATCCGTTAGGCGACGGGACGCCCGCCGGCTATTTCATCGGCAAGGACGGGCTGCAGTGGTACGTCAAGAAGGCGTTCGACGAAGGATCGCGCTTCGGCACGCCCACGTTCATCGGCGAAACGGGCATCTCCTCGAACGAACCGCACGCCGACCAGTACGCGCGCGACGTCGCCGATCTGGCCGATCGGTTCCTCGTGCATTACACCTGGTGGGGTTTCGAACGCGACGGCGGCGGATTCGGCCTGCTCAACGCCGACGGCACGGACAAGGAAACTTTCGTTCAGTACTTCAACCGCCCGTACCCGCAAGCGGTGATGGGGCGCATTGCTTCCTTCTCGTTCGATGCCGACACCGCGCTCTTCACCTTGACCTTCGCCAACAACGGCGCGGCGCCGCCCGACGCGTTCATTTTCGTGCCGTCCGCGCGGCACTACCCGGCCGGCTTTGCGGCTGCTTCGTCTGACCCGGACGGTTCGTGGACGCAGACGTACGATGCCGCTTCGCAAATCCTGCACATCGTCGCCGATCCGGCCGCGCCGACGCACACGATTACGATCCGCCCGTCGCCCTCGCGCGCCGCGGGCGCCCCGCCGGCGCCACCGCCGCGGCGAAGGGGCGGGGCGTCGAGCGTCCCCCGCCCGCGGACAGCCGGCGCCGGGGCCTGGACCGCGCTGATCGGCCAGCCGGTTGACGCGACGAATCAGACCGCGCTCGCGGACGCCGGGTGGACCAACGTTCCGGCGATTTCGCTCTATGTCGCCGACACCTTCACGGTTCCCGCCGGTCATAGCTGGACCATCCAGGAAATAGAGATTGATGGCGCCGGCACGGCCGGATACGGCTTCACTTCGCTGGCTCGGTTCAATTCGATCGACTGCTTCATCTACTCCGACGCCGGCGGCTATCCGTCCGGCGTTCCGTACGGCTCCGGGACGCCCGTGTGGCAAGAGTCGTGGTCTCCGCGGGCAAACAACGTCACCCTGTTTACGACGGACGATCCCCATTTCGGCAGCACGGAGAACTCATTCGCCGCGGCTCCGGTTTCGCCGCCCGTCCTCGCCGCCGGCACGTATTGGCTTGCTTGCGTTCCGGTCGGCGACTCGACGGCAACCGGCTTTTGGTATGTCTGGCTTTCGGCGGAAGGTTCAACCTGGCCGGTGGCGCAGGCCATCAATCCCGGCGGCGAAGTCGGCGATCCGTTTACGACGCACTGGGCGAACATCACCGGGATCAGCGAGATTTTCGATCTGCACATGGCCTACGCGTTGCTCGGGACCGACGCCGATGATAAATAAGAACCGTATTTTTTGTCGCGAAGGCGACGGGGGTGTTTCCATGAACCGCAGTCGTTGGCTTCTGTTCTTTCTGTTGACGATGGTTTTGGCCGCCTGCGCCGTCGCTTGCGGCAGTTCCAGCAGCAGTTCCGCCAGTCATCCGGCGATCGACGACGACGCGACGGACGACGACGACGACGCCTCGCCCGTCGACGACGACGATGACGACGACAACGACAACGATAACGATAACAACGATGACGACAACGACGATGACAACGACGACGACGACAATGACGACAACGACAATGATGACAACGACAACGACGACAACGATGACAACGACACGTCGCCGGCCGATGACGACACCTCCCCCGTCGACGACGACACCGCGCCCGATTGGTCGCCGATGACGCTCCCGGCCACCACCGACGCGATCTCGGTGAACGGCGTCTGGGGAAGCTCCGCCACGAACGTGTTCGCGGTCGGCGCCGACTCGACGACCGGGCTGCCGGTGATTTGGCAGTACAACGGAACGTCCTGGTCGGCGATGACCAACCCCACGGCCGACGGCGGAACGTTGCACGGGATTTGGGGAAACTCGGCCGCGAACGTTTTCGCCGTCGGCGGCGACGCCACGTCGGGGTACCCGGCGATATGGCATTATGACGGCGCCTCGTGGTCGGCGATGGCGAACGTCCCGGCGAACGGCGGCTATATCAACGGCGTCTGGGGAAGCTCGGCCACGGACGTGTTCGCCGTAGGCGAGACCGATTTGATTCCGCCGGCGTCGATGATTTTGCAGTACGACGGAAGTTCGTGGTCGACGATGACCAACGTCACGACGGACCTCGGGGCGATCATGGGCGTTTGGGGAAGCTCGCCCGCGAACGTGATCGCCGCCGGCTACGACTACACGTCGTCGCTCCCGGTGCTCTGGCAGTACAACGGCGCCTCGTGGTCGGCGATGACCAACGCCAACGGGGACGACGGGACGCTCAACGGCGTTTGGGGAAGCTCGCCCTCGAATGTGTTCGCCGTGGGAAACGTCTATGACGGCGCCAACTGGGTCCCCGCCATCTGGCAATACGACGGCGCGTCGTGGTCGGCGATGACCAACGCCACGGCCGACGCCGGTTGGCTGAACGGCGTTTGGGGAAGCTCCGCTTCGGATGTCTTCGTTGTCGGCGAGGACAACGACACGGGCTACCCGCTCGTTTGGCATTACGACGGCAGCTTGTGGTCGGCGATGACGATCGCCCCAACGGCGGCCACGGTGATGCTGACCGGCGGTTGGGGCGGTTCGGCCACGGGCGCCTTCGTCGTCGGGCAGGATCAGGCGACAAGTTACGGCGTGATTTTGTCTTTCGGCCGCTGACGCGCGATCGAAGGTTAGCGCCGGTCGATATCCAAACTGGAGATCGACCATTTCAAGCGGATCAACGATTCGTTCGGCCATCCGACCGGCGACCGCGTCCTGCGGGAAATCGGCGAACGCATCAAGAAATCGGCGCGCAACGCCGATATCCCCGTCCGCCTGGAAACCGGCCCCACCGCCGCCCGCTGCGGTGGCGAGGAGTTCGTCGTCATTCTTCCCGAAACCCCGATGAGCAACGGGCGGCTCATCGCCGACCGCATTCGGCAGGCCGTGGCAGGCATCGACCTGGAAACCCGCATCTCGCAGCCGGTGGGGATCGTCACCTTGAGCGGCGGCGTGGCGGAACTTTGCCCGGGCGAGAGCGCCGACGACCTGATCGGCCGCGCCGACGAGGCCCTTTGCCGCGCCAAACAAGGCGGGCGCAACCGGATCGAAAGCGCGCTGACGCCCCCCGCGCCGAGGCCCTAGCGGCGCTCCGCGCCTTGCGGCGGCCTCCGCCCCCCCCGTAAGAGCGCCCCCTGCCTTCGCGGGGGCAGGCCTTTCCAGGCGCGATCCATCAAATCGCACCCGGAAGGGTGCTCTTACAGTTCGGGCCGCCGCGCCGCGGGCGCGGCCAATGGGCAAAGGAGGGCCGCATGAGCGACGAACCGAAAAAAATGATCCTCAATGACGATGTTCTGCTCGCCGCATTCGATCGAAGCGCTCGCCGGCGCGACGCAGATCGAACCGATCAAGCTTTGATCGTTCGCCCGAGCGAAAAGTAGTTGACCCGAATGGCTCGTTGTGCTACTAAAATCAAATGTGTGTCGGCCAAACAAAAATAAAGGCTGACACGCAAGTGCGAAGCGGCCGGGCAAAATTTTTCATCTCGCGATCATAACGGTGAGCCTGACCTTTAAAATAACCTCTCAAGGGGGTTTTTGAATGGCCACGCGAACGATTCTGCCGAGAAAGAAAGCCGCGGATTCGCAAGAAACCGATTTATCGCGACGAAATTTCATTCGAAATGTCGGTGTGGCGCTTCCCTTTGTTTCCGTCCTCGGGTTCGGCACGCTTCTCGGCGGGTGCGCCTCGTCCGGGCATTCGGGCGGCGGCTCTGGTGGGGGCGGGTGCAGCGATTGCACGGCGACTTGCGCCAGCGATTGCACCGGGGGCGCGACGGGATGCAGCGGCTGCACCGGTTCTGCCTCCGGCAGTTCCGGCGGCAGTTGCAGCGATTGCACGGCGAATTGCGGCAGCAATTGCACGGGAAGCTCGTCGGCGGGCTGCGCCGATTGCACGGCGACTTGCGCCGGCGATTGCACCGGTACGTGCACCGGGGCTTCTTCGGGAAGTTGCATCGACTGCACGGCGAATTGCGGCAGCAATTGCACGGGAACTTCCTCGGCGGGTTGTGGCGACTGCACCGCGAATTGCGCCGGCGATTGCACGGGGACTTGCACAGGGAGTTCCTCGGGGGGGGGCTGCACGGATTGCACAGCGGCTTGCGCCAGCGCCTGCGCCGCGGGAACCGCGGGCGGCTGCAGCGATTGCACGGCGCAGTGCGCCAGCGATTGCTCGGGGGGCTGCACAGGGAGTTGTACGGGGAGTTCCTCTAGCGGCTGCAGCGATTGCACGGCGCAGTGCGCGAGCAATTGTACGGCGGGTTGCACGGGGAGCTCTACGGGCGGCTGCAGCGATTGCACGGCGCAATGCGCCAGCGATTGCACCGGGGGTTGCTCCGGGAGTTCTACCGGCGGCTGCAGCGATTGCACGGCGCAATGCGCCAGCGATTGCACCGGGGGTTGCTCCGGGAGTTCTACCGGCG
>Ga0181520_10009052_pt1 | contig 13910 bp, 11 predicted proteins | sample PEATcosm2014_Bin_29_FD_132451 | JGI IMG/M metagenome (GOLD analysis project Ga0181520, IMG submission 132451) | Peatland microbial communities from MTU Mesocosm Facility, Houghton, MI, USA - PEATcosm2014_Bin02_30_metaG | ecosystem: Environmental > Terrestrial > Soil > Wetlands > Peat | place... | reverse complement strand
TCGTTGTACAGGAAGACCTTGACCTTGTGCCCTGTGAACAGGCCGTCTTGTGCAGTTATGTCCTCAGGTGGCGGGTCGACCCCGTTCATGATGTCCGCTTGCAGCGCCCAGGGCGTCTCGTTCCGGGTTCCTGCCGCCTCCAGCATGTAGTCGGCGACCGGCTCGGTGGTCGCCACGGGAGTGCCCGGATGGTCCTTCTTGAAGCTGGCTATCGCCTGCAGCCACGGGTCGAGCGATCGATCGAACCTCGTCAGGTTCGCCCTGAAGTAGGAGGCATGTGCCGGCTCGAGTGCGGACAGGTCGCCGCTCACCGCCTTGGCCACCGCCGGCATCGTGACCGGGTTGTACCAAAGGTGCGGGTTCTCCGTGCTGTCGGGAAGCCCGAGCAGCTTCTGGACGTCGATGACCTTCCGCTTCGGGTTCGGCGACGCGGCCTCGATCGTGTTCATGAAGGTGTCGTAGTAGACACCGTTCTGGACGACCAGCTGCGCGTCACTGATCACGCGGGCGACAGACGGGCTCGCCTCGAAGGTGTGCGGGTCGGTGTTGGGATTGCTCAGGATCGCGCTCACCTCGACGTACCTGCCACCGATCTGGCTGATGACATTCGCGTACTCGTTCTCCGCCCCTACCGCCACGACGGTTCCGCCGGCGCGCGGGGCCGGACTCGAGCAGGCGCACCCGAGGAGCGCCACCGCGAGGCAGAGCGCCGCGCGCCTTACCCGGTTGCGTGTCTGCAAGATGTGAAGCAGCGCTTGCATTGGACACCTCGCGTAACAAGGTGACCCCGTCTTGGCCACCGCAAGCAGAATGATAATCACTCTTATTCCGAGGGTCAACCCCGGGCGTGCCGCCGTGCGGCAAGTTCGCGGAGCCGGCGCCGGAACCGGCGATGGCCGACGATGCCGACTGTCGAGGCGGAGTCCACGATGGTCGTCACCTTGACTACGAGAAGGTGAACACGAAACGACAGTCAGGTGACCGAACCTGAATCACAGCTCTGGCGAGGCAAGACCCGGCTGCCTCGGCTGTACGGCAGGTCTGCGCAAGCGACGCGCCCCAAAAGGCGCAGACGACGAGCCGCTATAGTCACGAAAGGCGCGATGAGGCCCGCTCCTCGAATCGTCGGAGACTCCTTCGACTGATGGCTTCTACCAGCTAGGACGGACGCTGGTAGGGCTTTACGTACCCCTGTCAGCCGAACAGGGAGTGCGGATGAACTCGTATTACGTCTTCGCCATCTGGATCGCAATGGCGCTGTTGGCCTCGGTGATCAGCGTCCGGTTCGGAATCTCGGTCGCTCTCGTTGAGATCCTCGTCGGGGCCGTGGTCGGCAACATCCCGGGTATCAAGGAACATGTCCAGCAGACACAGATCACGACGTTCCTCGCGGGTGCGGGGTCGTTGATGCTCACCTTTCTCGCTGGCGCCGAGATCGACCCGGTGTCACTGCGAAAACATTGGAAGGCGAGCTTGGCCATCGGCGCCGTGTCATTCATCCTGCCCTTCCTCGGGGCATTCGGGTTCTGCAAGCTCGTGCTCGCGTGGCCGCTGCACGGCGCGGAGATCGGCGGCGTGGCGTTGAGCACGACTTCGGTGGCTGTGGTGTACGCGGTCATGATCGAGACCGGGCTCAACCGCCAGGACCTGGGCAAGCTCATATTGGCCGCCTGCTTTGTCACCGATCTCGGCACGGTACTCGCCCTCGGCGGACTGTTCGCCACCTATGGCTTGCTCCTCTTGGTGTTCGTGGCCGTCACGGCGGTCACGCTCCTCGTCCTGCCCAGGGCGACGCGCTATGTGATCGACTGCTTCGGTCACAGAGTGAGTGAACCCGAGGTGAAGTTTCTCCTTGTGGTTCTCTTCGGTCTCGGAGGACTCGCGACCGCGGCCGGGAGCGAAGCGGTCCTGCCCGCTTATGTGGCCGGACTCGTCGTGGCCGGGGCGTTCATGAACGACCGGGTGCTGATGGACAGGATCCGCTCCATCGCCTTTGCCCTTTTGACGCCCTTCTTCTTCTTGCACGCGGGACTGTTGATCTCGGCGCCGGCACTCGTGTCGGGAGCGGGGGTGATCGCGATGCTCTTCGGAGTGAAGATGCTGACCAAGCTCCTAGGCGTCTGGCCGACGGCCTCGGCAATGAAGATCCCCGGGCGCGAGCGCAGCTACATGACGCTACTCATGGCGACCGGGCTCACTTTCGGGTCCATCTCCGCCCTGTTCGGGTACACGCACCACCTCATCGACAAGACCCAGTACACCGAGCTCGTGACGGTGGTGCTCCTCTCTGCGCTCCTGCCGACGCTCGTCGCCCAGCAGCTGTTCCGGCCCGAGCTGGCGACCGAGCGGGACGAGCTGGAGGCACTCGGAGAAGAGGACCTCTCGCTGCCCCCGCACCGGTGAGGCGAGGAAACGACCACCAACTGACGAGTGTGAGCGTGTCTTTGGGCGGGCTCGTCCGCAACATGTTTGACATCTGGATATGGGACCTTTGGCTCTATGGAGCCGCCGCCGCCCTGACATAGCGTGAGTTGATGGTCCTGGGCGTGCCGGGTGCTCGCGGACGCTCCCTCACCGGCGTCTCGAAGACGCCCGGTACGCCGGGATCGCTCCATTCGATTCTGTCTTGAACCCTTGCAATCCGGCTCGTGGTCAAGAACCCATCGCGGGCCGCCTGAGGTGGAACCTGCCCCGGCGGGAGAACAAGCGGGTCGCGGGCGGGCGGACTCCGGCGAGCCGGTGCTCGTGGGTGAACCCCTGGGCCGTGCCCAAGAGCCCGACGGTGGTGTTGACCAAGGAGACATGTGAGAAAGCCTGGGGAAAATTGCCGACAAGACGCCCGGCGACGGGGTCGTACTCCTCGGCGAGCAGGCCGAGATCATTGCGGAGCGACAACAGTCTCTCGAACAGTGCGGTGGCGTCATCGTGGCGGCCGATGAGGTTGAGGTCATCCGCCAACCAGAACGAGCACGCGAGGAACGCCCCCTCGCGACCTGTGAGCCCGTCGACATGCTCGGATCTCTGCGAGTCGTACCTCTGCACAAACCCGCCCGCCATGAGCTCACGTTCGATCGCCTCGACCGTCCCGACCACGCGGGGGTCGCGGGGCGGGAGAAAGCCCACGATCGGGATCATGAGCACGCTGGCGTCGAGCTCCTTCGAGCCGTAGTACTGCGTGAAGGTGTTGCGCTCGGCGTCGAAGCCCTTCTCGCAGACCTCCTTGTGGATCTCGCGACGCATGGACTTCCACTTGTCGAGGGGGCCTTCGAGCCCGAAGTCCTCTACGTCGTGGATCGCCCTGTCGACCGCCACCCATGCCTCCACCTTCGAGTGGGTGAAGTGGCGGCGTGGCCCGCGCACCTCCCAGATGCCGTCGTCGGGCTCGGCCCAACCCGACTCGATGAAGTCCATGAGGGCAAGCTCGAGGTCCCAGGCCGGGCCGGCGGGCTCGAGGCCGGTCCGGCGTGCCTCGTGCAGCGCGCCGAGGACTTCCCCGTAGACGTCGAGCTGGTACTGGCCCGAGGCCGCGTTGCCGATGCGCACCGGCCTCGAGCCCTCGTAGCCGGGCAACCAGTCGAGGATGTCCTCCTTCAAGTTCCTCTCACCGGCGACCCCGTACATGATCTGGAGCTTCGAGGGGTCGCCTGCTGCGGCGCGTAACAGCCAGTCGCGCCACGCCGCGGCCTCGTCGCGGTAGCCCGCCACCATGAGGGCGGACAAGGTGAGCGTGGCGTCGCGCAGCCAGCAGTACCGGTAGTCCCAGTTCCGCTCCCCGCCGAGCGTCTCGGGCAGCGAGGTGGTGGGCGCGGCGAGGATGCCACCGGTCGGCTCATAGGTGAGCGCCTTCAAGGTGATGAGCGACCGGACCACCGCCTCGCGCCAACGGTGAGGCTCGAAGCCGGCAAGGTCGGCCCACTCCTGCCACCAGCGCTTGGTCTCCTCGATCGCGTACGGGGCGGCGATGGGGCGCGCCACCTCGCCGTGGGACGGGAAGTAGGTGAGCACGAACGGAACCTGCTGGCCCTCGTTGACGCGGAACTCTGAGACCGAGCGCATGTTCTCGCCCCGCGTGTCCACCGTCGTCCACAGCGCCAAGCCGTCCGGCCCGGCCACCGCCACGAGCTGGCCGTCGTAACGGCGCACCCACGGCACGACCGAGCCGTAGTCGAAGCGGATCGCGAGGTCCATGCGCATGTCGACCGCGCCGGCGGAGCACTCGACCAACCGGACGATGCTCGGGTCGCGCTCGCGCAAAGGCATGCAATCGGTGACGCGGACGCTTCCCTCCTTAAGGTCCCACTCGCTTTCGAGCACCAGGGTGTCCGCGACATACCGGCGACGCGTCGCCAACAGTGGTGCGCCCCGGCCCGGCAACGGGCTCGCCGCCGGTGCGATGCGCCAGAATCCGTGGGCGGTGCCTCCGAGAAGATTGGCGAAGCACGCCGCCGAGTCGAAGCGCGGCAGGCAGAGCCAGTCGATCGACCCGTCACGGCCGACGAGAGCGGCCGTGTGGGTGTCGCCGATAAGTCCGTAGTCCTCTATACGTAGCGCCACAGCGCCATTTTTGCCGACCGGGGCCGGGGCCGTGCGAGCCTTCACCGCCGGCGGTCACCGGGCGTCATCGCGGGATGCAACCGCCGGTGCCCACTACCGTCGATACCGGCAGCCGCTCTGCCTTCTCGACGCGCGCGAGGACACCTGGGGATGCCAGGGCGTAGCCCAGGTCGTCATCGGTCGGCGACCTCGAGAAGACGACTCCGATGACCACACCGTCCGGCTCGACCAGGGGCCCACCGGAATTGCCTGGCCGGACCAGGGCCTGGATCTGGTAGACCTCGCGCACCGTCGAGTTCTCGCCATAGATGTCGAGCCCGGTGGCAAGGATCTCCGAGCGCACTCCCGCAGGGTCGGCAGCGAGCGGACCCCCTTCCGGGTAGCCGAGCACGACGGCTTTGGTGGCCCGGCCGACCGTGCCCGGGTAGATCGTGAGCGGCCGTTCCCTGAGCCCGTGCACGCGAAGCACCGCGAGGTCGAACTCCGGATCGAACAACTCGACCGCGGCAAGGTGGAAGCCGACCGGGTCCTCGACCCTGATCGACTGCGTGCCGGCTACGACATGGGCGTTGGTGACGACAAGACCAGGCGCCACTACGAACCCCGAGCCCTCCTGAACCTCGCCGCAGCCGACGGCTATGACCTTCACGGTGGAAGGTGCAGCCCTGGCGGTGCCTTCTCGAACCTCTACCGCAGATGGGTAGGGAACGGGCCCGGCCAGCTGGATGAAACCATCGGCCACGAGTTGCAGTCCTTCGTCGCTGAGGAAGCGCTCCACCGGCGCGAGCGCCGTCGGGATCGGCGGCATGACGTCGGTGACGGCCCGGACGATTCCGGAACCGTCTATCTGGTTGGCCACGAGCGAGAACTGACTGTTCACCAGTATCGAGGCCAATAGCCAGACCACGACGAGAGCACCGGCTGCGGCAGTCATCGCGCCACCTGCCGCGTCTAGGCCACCGAATCTGGCCCGTCGCAACCGGCTCCAAAGCCCGGCACCTAACTGGCGTCCCGCCGCGGCGAGCACGGCCGCGGGTACAAGTAGAAGAACGAGGGCAGTGACAGTCTTCGCGTGCTCCCCGGTCACGTGTGGGCAGAGGACCAGGACCAGCACGACGCCGAGGGCGAGACCCCCGAGGACCCCGCCGTAGGAAAGGATCTGCACGGCTGCGCCCCGCCGGAATCCACGGAAGGCCGCCGCCAGGACGACGACTACGAGGATCAGGTCGAGAACGTCCATGTCTCGGTCCGTTCAGCTCCCGGCGGGTCTCACGGAGTCTTCGCTGAGGCGCCGAGGACGTCACGCTTAGACCAGGGACCGGCCTCGTCACATGCTCGAGACGCCGGTCGGTTCATAGGCTTGGGGCGAGTGTAGGCGAGTGGCCGTCACCGCCGGGCGCGCCCGCCCGGGCGGGTTCAGCCCCTTTCGAGCCGCGGACTGGTTCGGTGGGCCGCCTTTCTTCGCGCCTTGAGACAGCCTGAGATCGGAGACGGTTGCGCGTCGGGCGCCCGGGTGTTCCAAACTGGAGTCGTGGCCCGCTCAGCCGACCGACCCGGCGACTCCGCGCGGCGTCCTGCCAGGAGCCGCTCGCGCACCTCGGGTCTACCCCGATGGGCCAAAGCGATCCTCCGCGCCCGGCGCAATCCCCAGGGTCTGTCCGAAGGGCCGACACAAGAGCACCACCACCGCGACATCCGGGGGGGAAGCGCCCGGGCCGCCGTCTTCGGGATCAGCGACGGGCTCGTGACGAACATCTCTTTGATCCTGGGGCTCTCGGGTGCGAGCCCGCCTGCGGGCGTCGTGCGCCTCGCCGGTCTGGCCGGGCTCTTGGGTGGCGCGTTCTCGATGGCTGCCGGCGAGTACGTCTCGATGCGGGCTCAGACGGAGCTGTTCGAGCGCGAGCTCGAGCGCGAGCGCCAGGAGATCCATCGTCGGCCCGAAGGAGAGCTCCAGGAGCTGGTGCGGATCTACGAGAGCCGGGGCATCTCAACCGAGCTTGCGACAGAGGTCGCCCGTCAGATGATGGCCGATCCGAAGACGGCTCTCGAGACACATGCCCGCGAGGAGCTCGGAATCCATCCCGACTCGCTCGGCCGGCCTTTGCAGGCGGCGTTCGCGTCCTTCGTGACTTTCAGCGTGGGTGCCGTCCTGCCGCTGATCCCGTTCCTCACCGGCCATGGAACCGGCGCCGTTCTGGTGTCGATCGTGATCGCCGCCATCGCTGCGGTGCTGGTCGGCTCGGCGCTGTCGCTGTTCACGGGGCGGTCATGGTGGTGGTCAGCGTTCCGTCAGCTCGCCATATGTGCCGCGGCGGGCGCGGTGACCTACGGGGTCGGTGCCACAGTCGGCCTGAGCGTGGTCCACTGATGGGCGACAAGGTGCCGAGCGCCAAGACCCCGAAGCACTCTTCGAGCGGGGCAGGCGACGAGCCCGCGGAGGCGGTCGCCGTCTATGTCGTGCGCCACGCCCACGCCCAGCCCCGCGAGGGCTGGACGGGTCGGGACGAGGATCGTCCCCTCACCGAGCGCGGCGTGAAGGAGGCTCAGGTCATCGCCGGCTGCTTCGACACGACCGCACCGGGCAGGCGCTCACGACCTGCCCGGACACGCGAGCCCAGGCCCACCGTGTTGTTGTCGAGCAGCGCCGAGCGGTGTCTCGCGACACTCGCCCCCCTGGCGGACGCGAGTGGCCTGACGGTCGGTACTGCCGAGTTCCTCCTGGAAGGATCCGATCCTCGAGCCGCGCTCGTGAAGGTGAAGGAGCTTGCCGCCGCCGGCGGCGTGCCGGTGCTGTGCACCCATGGGGACGTCATCTGGGGGATGGTCGAGCTGCTCGAGAAGTCCGGGGCATACCTGCCAGGGCCTGTCGACGTGAAGAAAGGGTCGATCTGGGTCCTCGAGGTCGGATCGGGCGCCATAGGGTCGGCTAGGTACATCCCCCCGGGCAAGGTGTAGGTTCCCGCCCCGTGAGCGATCAGCAGGAATCAGGACGAGTGGTCCCGATGGCCTCTGCCGGAGTGCTCGCCCTCGTGGGCGGGGGCGAATGGCAGGCCGGTACCGAATACGATGCCGAGCTGCTCGAGAGCTCGGGTGCAGACGAGGTCCTCGTCCTTCCCACCGCGGCGGCCTACCAGCATCCCGAGCGCGCAGTCGCGACGGCCGAGAGGTGGTTCTCGTCGCTCGGCTCCAAGGCCCGCGGGTTGATGGTGCTGAGCCATGCGGATGCCAACAAGGAGCTGAACGCGGTCGCCGTCCGGGAGGCACGCTTCATCTACCTCTCGGGGGGTTCTCCTCTCCACCTTCTCTCTGTGCTCAAGGGCTCGCTCGTCTTCGAGGCGCTCGCCAACGCCTGGAGACATGGCGCGGTCGTCGCCGGATCGTCGGCAGGAGCGATGGTGCTCGCCGATCCCATGGTCGACCCGCGTGGAGGGGCCTTCACCGTGGGGCTCGGCCTCGTCGAACAGCTGGCAGTCGTGCCGCATCACGACTCGGGCACCTCGCACCACTTCTGGCGGACGCTCGAGCTTGCCCCGGCCGGGCTCCCGATCGCCGGTATCCCCGAGCGCACGGTGCTCATGAGGAACCCGGACGGCTCGTGGCGGTCATCCGGTGAAGGACGCGTCACCGTCTACCTCGACGGCGTGGAGGCCGGGCTCGAGGCTCTGCGCCGATAGGGCCGCCGGCGCGGTGGCCCCAGTGCTCAGTCCAGCTCGGCGATCGTGACCGACTCGATAAGGACCTTTTCCTTGGGAGCGCCCGACCTGGTCCCCACGGCGTCAATGGCGGCGACGATGTCGCGCCCCGAGACGAGCTGACCGAACAGTGAGTAGAGCGGCGGCAGGCGCATGCCGTCGTTTCCAGAGATGACGAAGAACTGGCTCCCGTTGGTGTCCCGCCCGGCGTTGGCCATGGCCAGTGACCCGAGCTCGTAGCGACCGGGCTGGGGAAGCTCGTCCTCGAAGTGGTAGCCGGGGCCACCGGCGCCGGTTCCCTCCGGATCGCCTCCCTGCAGGACGAAACCGGGGATGATCCGGTGGAACGAGATCCCCTCGAAGTAGTGGTAACGCGCCAGGAACACGAAGTTGTTCACCGTCCTCGGGGCACTTGTGGCATCGAGGGCGAAGACCATCGTCCCCTTGGAGGTGACCATCTCGGCCGTGTAGCGCTTGGAAAGGTCGATGCACATCGGTGGCGGCCCGTCGAAGTGCTGGGTCTTGGGCGCAGAGCCGTCGGCAGGCGGGCACTTGCTCGGCATCGGGGACTCCGTTTCTTGTCGTAAGACCGACGGCCGCGCTCAGCCGGAGATCTGCTTTACGGTGACAGTTTGAATGTAGACCTTGACCTTCGGAGTTCCGGAGCTGGACCCGTCCGCTCCGATCTTGTCCAGGACGTTCATCCCCTGAGTGATGTAACCGAACGTCGTGTAAATGGGTTCGGTGTTGAGCACCTTCTGGCCGCCCGGCAGCACGAAGAAGAACTGACTACGGTCGGTGGCCGGCCCTGTCACATTGGCGAGTACCAAGTCGCCCGGCTTGTAGCAGCCCGCCTCCGTCGGCTTGGTCTTGCAGGTCGCCGGCGGCGTGTTGCCGGTGAACTGGTAACCGGGATAGCCGTACTCCATCGGTCCCGGTTCGCCGGTGGCGCCGCCGGTGCCGGACTCTGTCGGGTCGCCGCCCTGCACGACGAACCCTGGGATCACCCTGTGGAAATAGAGGTCGTTGTAGAACTTGTAGCGGGCGAGGAACACGAAGTTGTTGACCGCCTTGAACGACGCAGCAGCCGGCATCTCGACGACGATGTCACCAAGACTCGTCTTGAAAGTGGCTTGCCAGACCGATGTTGCCGGGATGCACGGCGGGGGTGCCTTGGTGAACAACAGGACGCGCGTGGCAGATCCGCTCGCGGGCGGGCAAGTCGGGGCAACTGCCGCAGTGGCCTTCACCGTCGTCGTCGTGCTCGAGGTCGTGGTCGTGGTCGGCGGCGTCTTGGCCGTCTTGGTCCCACTGTTCACGAGCAGCACGATGCCGACGATGACAGCAGCGATCACGAGACCCCCGATTCCACGGCGCGTGTTGCGGCGACGCTTGCGGGTTTTCTGGATGACAGCTTGCTTTTGTTCACGAGCGGCTCGCTGCCGCGCTCTCTTGTCGGTAGGCACGGATCGAAAGGCTACCTACCTGCACCCCAAAGCGCATACGCGGACCAACTGCCCCGCCACGTCCGGCTCGGTGCCAGCGGTCGCAGGGCGTCCCGGCCCGGCGGTAGGTTGGCAGGCGTGACCCTTGTCGTCCAGAAGTTCGGCGGAACCTCGGTCGGCGATGCCGACCGTATCCGCGCGGTCGCCGATCACATCGCACGCACCCGGCGTTCCGGCACGAAGGTCGTTGTCGTGGTCAGTGCCATGGGTAAGACCACCGACGAGCTCATCCGGCTCGCCGAGGACGTGAGTCGGGTACGTCCGGGCCGGGAGCTCGACATGCTGCTCACTGCGGGCGAGCGGATCTCGATGTCCCTGTTGTGCATGGCGCTGGCCGAGCTCGGCGTACCTGCCGCCTCGTTCACCGGCAGCCAGGCGGGCATCATCACCGATACCACCCACACCAAGGCGCGGATCCTCGAGGTGAAAGGTGACCGCCTGCGTGAGTCGCTTTCGGAGGGCATCGTCCCTGTGGTGGCCGGCTTCCAGGGAGTCTCGAGCAAGCGGGACGTGACCACCTTGGGGCGGGGCGGCTCCGACACGACGGCGGTAGCGCTCGCCGCAGCCCTCGAGGCCGATCTCTGCGAGATCTACACCGACGTCTCGGGAGTCTTCACCGCGGACCCACGCGTGGTCCCGACCGCTCACCGGATACCGAGGATCTCCTTCGAGGAGATGCTCGAGATCGCGGCAACGGGTGGGAAGGTCCTCGCGCTCCGCTCGGTCGAGTTCGCCCGGAACCATCACGTTCGACTCCACGTGCGCTCGAGCTTCACCTGGGAGCCCGGGACCATCGTCAGCGAGGAGGATTCTTCCATGGAACAGCCCATCGTCTCGGCGGTGACCAGCGATTCCACCGAGGCCAAGGTCACGATCACCGGTGTCCCGGACCAACCGGGCATCGCCGCCTCGGTGTTCAGGGGGTTGGCCGATCGGGCGATCAACGTCGACGTCATCGTCCAGAACACCTCGCACCACGGGATGACCGACATCTCCTTCACGGTCCCGCGCACCGACTTGGAAGGCAGTCTCGACGTGGCCGAGAAGCTCGTCCCCCAACTCGGTGCGGTGTCGGTGGTCGCCGACGACGACGTTGCCACGGTCTCTCTTGTCGGTGCGGGAATGCGCACGCATCCGGGAGTCACCGCGACCATGTTCGAGACCCTCGCGGCCGCCGGGATCAACATCGAGATGATCTCCACATCTCCCATCCGCATCTCCTGTTTGGTGCGCGCGGAGCATGCCGAGCGGGCGGTCCAGGTCCTCCACACCGCTTTCGAGCTCAACAGTTAGCCGGTCGCCGAGGAGGCTTCCACTAGCATCGGCCCATGCGAATAGGGGTTTTCGGCGCCACGGGCCAAGTCGGCGCCGTGATGAGGTCCATCCTGGCAGAACGTGGTTTCCCTGCCGACGCCGTGCGCTATTTCGCCAGCGCGAGATCGGCAGGACGGACGCTTCGGTGGGACGGCCGCGATGTCGTGGTCGAAGACGTCGTCGGCGCGGATTTCTCCGGGATAGACATCGCTCTATTCTCCTGCGGCGCCAAGACCTCGCTGGACCTCGCTCCGGCGGTAGCCGGCGCCGGCGCCATCGTCATAGACAACTCGTCCGCCTGGCGCATGGACCCGGAGGTTCCCCTGGTCGTGCCCGAGGTCAACCGCGCCGCGTTGGGCTCGATACCGAAAGGTATCGTCGCCAACCCGAACTGCACGACGATGGTCGCCATGCCCGTGCTGAAGCCCCTCGACGAGCTCGCAGGACTGCGCCGGGTCGTCGCCTCGACCTATCAGGCGGTGTCCGGCGCCGGTCTCGCCGGTACCGCCGAGCTGGAAGAGCAGATCCGCAAGGTGGCGGACGGCGCCGCCGCCCTCGCCCACGACGGCAACGCCGTCGAGCTGCCCGCACCTGTGAAATTCCCGAGGCCCATCGCCTTCAACGTCATCCCGCTGGCAGGCCAGCTCGTCGACGACGGCAGCGGCGAGACCAGCGAGGAACAGAAGTTCCGTGACGAAAGCCGGAAGATCCTTGGTCTACCCGAGCTCCTCGTCTCTTGCTCGTGCGTCCGGGTACCGGTGTTCACGGGCCACAGCCTTGCCCTCAACCTCGAGTTCGAGCGGCCGCTCAGCCCCGGGCAGGCAGCCGCCGCCCTCGCTGAGGCGCCGGGCGTAGAGCTCTGCGACATCCCCACCCCGCTCGGCGCCACAGGTGGTGACTCGTCGCTCGTGGGGCGGATACGCGAGGACGCGACCATCGCTCACGGACTGTCGCTCTTCGTCGTCGGCGACAACCTCCGCAAGGGTGCCGCGCTGAACGCCGTGCAGATCGCCGAGTTGCTGGCCGGCGTCGCCTGAAGCTGCCGTCCGCGCGACCGGTACCTCGGCGGCATCCCGAGAGGCGCCGGACCGAGCCGGCTACGCGAACGGGTCAAATGCCGAAGCAGGGCAGGATCTTGGTGGGCAGCACGCGCTCAGCTGGGATGACCACAACGTACGGTCCGCTGTAGAGCATCGAGCAGATGATGTCGCGAGCCTCGCACCACTCGAGGATCTCGGGTATCGAGAGGCACTGCTGGCCCGGAGCGACGCAACCGGGGTCGAGGGCCGTGGTCCCGGCCTCGACGGCGGCTTCCCGTTCGAGCGCGGGTCTCACGAAGATCCACGCCGGTGCCGCGGACGCCGCTATGGCCCGGTAATAAGGCGGATAACGGACGAACACGGGCCCTGCCGGGCTCACGATGACACGACCGTCGGAGAGGAACCCGACGTCGTAACCGAGCCAGTAGCTGGAAAAGGCATAGCGGACATGCCATCGGACGAGCGAGTCGGCCAGATCAGTCGGCAGGTTGTTGGGGTTTGCATGCCACGAGAGCCAACTGGTGCGCTCGACGGCGGGCCAAGCGGGCAGTCGCTTGTAGGGCTGCTCGTCCTTGGCCGCAACGAGCGTCAGCCCCAGAGCAGCGACGAGCACCAGCCCTGCCATGACCGCCGGGGCGGACGCCACGTACCCGAGCGCCCACATGCCGGCCTCACAGACCAAGGAGACGACCACCAGAGCGAGCAACGGTGCGAGGAAGATGGCGTAACGGGCGTCGCGCCAGTACCAGGTGAACGGCTGGGCCGCGTAGAGGAACGGGAACGCCGCCACGAACAGCACCAGCAGCCAGGCACGCCCGTGGGCCGCCAGGTAAACGAGCCAGGCGGCGAGCACCACGATCACGACGTTCACCAGGTGCGGCGTCAGGTTCGACGGGACCACCCACGCGCCTGATCCTCGGGTCCTAAGGCCGAGCACGATCGGGAGCACGTAGCGGTCGAAGATGCCGAGATGCCACCAGTAAGCCCCACCCGGACCCGGAGGGGAAGGCTGGGGAACACTGGCGAGCGAGTCGAAGTGGTGGAGGATGTTGTGCCACCACCACGGGAGCGATCCGAGGCCGAGCGCGCCAATGCCGAGCACCAGCGAACCGAGGGACACCTTCGCCCGCCGCTTGGCGATGCGCGCCACTAGATAGACGCCGCCCGGGGCGAGGAAGTAGGCCATCTCCGGGCTGGACCACCATCCCACGCCTGCGCCCAGCCCGAGAGCGAGCCAGTCGAGCCTGTTGCCGTCGCCGTCGCCGATCCTGAGAACGGTCAAGAACACGAGGAGCCCGCAGATGAGCACCACCCACCGGAAGCCGTCCCCGTGGTCGTAGTAGGTCACATAGGGCTCAGGCCAGACCCAGAACGCCATCGCGGCCACCGCCCCGACCGGGCTGCCGAACAGGCGGTTCCCGATCCGCCACAGGATCGCAGCCGATGCGGCACACAAAAGGACAGTTGTCAGCCCGAGCGTGAACGCAGAGCTCCCGAACAGGGCAAAGACAACCGCGACGGCGTAGACCTCCGTGCCCCCGTAGTTCTGGGCCCAATAGAACGCGAAGAAATGGCCGTGCAGGATCTGCTGGGCCATGAGCCCTACGACCGCCTCGTCGGAGTTGATGGTGCCCCGACCGAGGGCGTAGAGCCTGAGCAGGAGTCCGAGCGCGAGCGCGAGTACGACGACGACGGTGAGCCCCGGGTTAGCCCGCCAGCACGCGGCGAGTCGCGCCCACGGAGTCGACCGGCGGCTCGGGGCTGTGACCAGCACGGCCGCCCGGGTGCTTCAGCCGAGAGGAAGT
>Ga0181520_10009051_pt1 | contig 13910 bp, 16 predicted proteins | sample PEATcosm2014_Bin_29_FD_132451 | JGI IMG/M metagenome (GOLD analysis project Ga0181520, IMG submission 132451) | Peatland microbial communities from MTU Mesocosm Facility, Houghton, MI, USA - PEATcosm2014_Bin02_30_metaG | ecosystem: Environmental > Terrestrial > Soil > Wetlands > Peat | place... | reverse complement strand
GGTGGAGAGCTACAAGACCGACCACAAGCACCAGGTCTCCAGCTCCACCACCACCCTCGGCGACCTGATCAACTGGAAGAGCAACTCGTAGCTCCTAGCTGCTAGCCTCTAGCTGTTAGCTCAACGGCCACCCGCAAGGGTGGCCGTTTTGTTTCTGCGGATCTCACCGGCGATGAAACTGTAGCGCCGACCTCCTGGACCGGGGTCCCCGACGAGCGATTTCTGCTCGTTGGGGTGGTGGTCGGCTGTAGCGGGGGCCTCCCGGCCCGCGCTTGTTTCTTGTCAGGAGGAGTTTCTAGTGGCTAAGTGACGATTGATCCGGCCCATAAATACTGACAACTGGGTGCCCCATCCATCCCGCGTTTTGTGCGGGATGGGTGGGATACAGTGATACTTTTTGAAGGCCGGATCAATAGGTGGCTGATGCGCAGTGCCTGCAAGAAACCCTGCGCTTCCCTGCGGCTCCTCTCCGTGCGTCCTTGTCCGGGTGGAGTGACGGCCAAGCCGCCGATCCGCACCGCAGAACACTGGGCGACATTACCGTGGTCGATGAATGACTCGGTGATTTTGCGTCATTCCAGAACCAATCCAGCTGACATGGGCTTTTTTCAGGGGTAATCCGTAGCCGGGAGGGGTCTGTACGATCCCAGGTCTTGGAATCCAGACATGGGAATCCGGTGTGACGACCATCACGGGAGTTGTCTGCATTTCATAATTTATCTTCCGAATCAGTAAGATTGATTCTGGAACGTCAAACTGGAGTGTGGTGCCAGTTCGTTTGCCTTTCTATTGCATATTGTGAGGTGCAGGGTGTAGAAACGCGATACGCTGTGTTTAGACGTATTTGCATCTAAACGCACAAATGGAACCTCTAATGATCGGTTGTATTCGCTTGAATTGGGATGTGGAGCGTCTCGGGCGGGTGGCAATGCTGCTGGAAATCAAGGCCCTGCCGATATTAGAGACAGCCCGGCATCACAAGGCGTCTACTTGCTTGAGGGTTGTGCTTGGAAGGCGCATGAGGCCGAACCACCGAAGTCAAGTCTCTGTGTTTGGTAATGGAACAGCTTGGCAAGAATGGAGGGGAAAATGGATATGGTTGAGATTGTCAGCCCAACACTGGAGGAGTATTTGGCTCGAGTACGCCAACTTTCGGCAAAATACCGGAACGATCCAGATAGTTGGTTTCAACTCACAATCGCCGACATCCCCGAATTGGATGATCGAGACGAGTTCAGTTTTATCAGAATGGCCCTTTGGGACAGGCTCTTGGAGAATGAATTTTTTCCAAAAGACGTTTCCCGAGCCCAGTTGAATCTGTTCAAAGAGTGTGATCCTGTTGAACCCGGATTGAATCCGGGTTCAACTTTTTGGAGTGGTCCATGGGAGCTCGCAAATACGCAGAATTCGTTGCTCGCCTGCTGAATTCCTGCGAATATCTCGATCCACGACCGGCAAGCCCATCTAAAATCGAAATTCCAATAGATAATCCGTTGGCATTCAAATGGATTGATAAGCTCGGTTTTAGGGACGGAAAGATTCTCACGATTAAAGATATGGCAATGTTCGATAGCGGCGGTAAAGTTGTTGATCGGAATTTTAACTACGACTTTCGCGAAGTCGACAGTCCTGTTCCGCTGTTTCGTATTGATAATCACGGAGAATGGCAATCCGTCTTTGAACCATGCCACGTTCATGTGGGACGTGAGGACGTGAAGGTGGAATTTTCTTCATCCGAAGGGAAGAACTTTCAATATGTCCTTCACTGCATAAAGAGGTTCTATCTCAATGAGCAGCAAGATTGGGACGAGGAGGGCGAAGATGACACGAATGCTTAAAGTGCAGCATTTTGATTCCGAGGGTCATGAAAACCTCCCCAACGTGATCAAGAATGTGAAGAACTATCTCCGCGCTTTGCTGACCAGCGAGAATAGTAGCTTGCCTAAGATCGTTTTCTTGACGGGGCAGGGCGAAGGGCCAATGATTGCTTACAACCAGCTGAGTGGCCTGGAAGTTACGATCATCGCGGTTACTTTTCCTCACGGCTTTAGCGTACGAGTTGGAGAAAAGGAATCGTTTTCCCCGCAGATCCCAGAACGGGTGAGGAAGTTCTTTGCTGGTGTTGGAATTTCTGTAATCACCGGTCGTTTGCCTTTCGACCCTATAGATGGTGCAGATTTTCACAACAAGGAAATGGATCTTCTTCGAAGTGCATTGGAGATTTTTGGCGGGAGTATGCCATTAGCAATTCAAGCTGTCCTTCAGGCAGCCGATAGCGGTTTGGTTGAGACTGGAGAGAAAGTAATTGCAGTCACGTCTGACACAGCAGTTCTTATAACAGCATCGACTACAAAGCAGTTCTTGAGCAAAACATGTGGAATGATGGTGAATGAAATTATCTGCAAGCCGAGCAGTTTCACAATTTCACGGCGCTCTCGATATCTTCCCCGGCGTCGCGAAATGCTGGATATCGGCGAAGCATCTCCAGAAATTCAAGAGCCGGATCATAATTAACCAATCTCCAACCATGGGCATCGGCGGGTGGCCCACTTCTGACCCGCCAAGGAACAGGGTGCGCCAGGTCTCGATTTTGAGACCTGGGATCGCAGGAACCCTTCTCTGCCACGGATCGCTCCAGAAAGAATGCCCTTCATCCCGCCAATCCGGCCGGTCGCGCGCAGAATCTCCTCGTCCTCTAGCACCTAGAAACTAGCACCTAGCACTTAGAAACTACGTTTCCTTCATGTTGTAGAGGAAGAACGCCCGCAGCTCCAGATACGGTCCATGGAAGTCGCGGGGCAGGGTCGGGTAGTTGGAGCCAGTAAGCGCGCCCCATGCGGCACGGTCCAGAGCCACGTCGCCGGAGCGGCCTTCCAGAATCACACTGCCTTCCATCAAGCGTCCGTTGGGCAGAACCTTGAAGCGGATGGCCACCATGCCGGACTTGTAGATGGGCGCGTTCACCTCGTCGGGAATCAGCGGGTCCCAGGTCCGTTCCGTCTCGTAGTGCCAGGCGTGCAGCCAGGAGCTGAAGTCCACGCCCTGGGTGTCGGAGAGCACTTCCACGCCGCCCGAGCCAGCGCCGGGGTGCATGCGCAGGCTGCCAGCACCCATCTCGCCGCCAGCGCCGGAGCTGTGGTTGTGGGCCGCGCCCTTCATGGCATCGCGCAAGGCATCCATGGGGTTGGAGGAGCCCATGGCAAAGGCGGGCTTGGGCACGGCCGAGGGGCGCGGAGCATCCTGTTGACCCTGCGGCGGCGCCGGTGCGGGAGCCACGGCCTGTTGCTGCGGAGCCGGAGCCGGAGCCTGCTGCTGGGGCTGCGGTTCAGGCTGCGGAGCCGACGGCGTCTGCTTGCGAATCTGGTCCAGTGTTTCCTTGTCGATGTTGGGCTGCTTCAGCGCGGGCACGGGCTTGGGGGGCGTCTTGGGACGCCACTTGGGCGTGTCCATGTAGGTGAACTCGTCCTTGTCGTGCAGGCCCTTTTCCACCACCGGATTGCTGATGTATCTGGGCAGCAGAAACAGTGCCACCAGCAGCGCCATGTGGGCCAGAAGCGCCCACAGCACGCCCTCACGGAGCCGCGCCCAGCGCCGCTCGTCCTCCATCTGGCTGATCATCTCCAGCAGCTCGTGGGAGTCGTAGTCCACCCAACGGGAGCCGGCTCCGCGCAGCTCGGCCGCGGGCACGCTCTGGGGCTGCTCCGCGGTGTTCTCCGCGGCCGTGGTGGCGCGCTGGACCTGCTCGGCTTCCGTCGGCTGATTATTCTCTGTAGATTCGCTGCTTGACATGCTTTCCTGCTGACCGGCGCGGGCTCTGGCGGCCACCGGCCGTTGCCTTGCTCCCTTTCCTTCTATTCTCTCATCCACCTGGTACCGGCAATCCCGAACATCTTAACCGAGCCGCCGCTGGGCCGTCCCCGAGCGCCTGACGCACTCCGCTCCGTACAATGGTTCTTCTGGCACACGACGGCGGAGAGCTTCCGCCGCGCGCAACGCCCTCTTGAATGGACGGCTGACGAGCCGGAAAGGGAACACCGTTTGAAGCAGTTTTTTGTTCATCTCATGACCCGCTGGAACAAGGTCCTTCTGCCCGCCATCATTGCCTGGGGGCTGCCGGGCGCTTTTGTCATTGCCCTGCTGGACTCCTCCTCCCTGCCGGTGCCCATGGATGCCATCCTGGCCGCCTTCATCTGGAAGGACAAGCCGCACTTTCTGCTCTACTGCCTGCTGGCCTCGGTAGGATCCGCCATCGGTGGTCTGGTGCCGTACGGACTGGGCCGCGCGGGCGGCGAGCTCTTCCTGCTCAAGCGCATCAATCGCCAGCGCATGGAGCAGCTGCGAACGCAATTCGAGCGCCAGGAGTTCCTGGCCATCATGATCCCCTCCATGCTGCCGCCGCCCACGCCCTGGAAGCTGTTCGTCATCGCCGCCGGCGTCTTTGAGATGCGGGTTCTGCCCTTTATGCTTGCCGTGGCCGTGGGGCGCATGATCCGCTGGATCCTTCTCTCCTTCCTGGTGCTCTTCTTTGGCGATCAAGTGGTGGACGTGGTGGCCCATCACGCGGGTCCGGTGGTGCTGGTGTTGATCCTGCTGGCCATGGGCGGCTTTGCCTGGTGGTGGATCAAGCGCAAGCGAACGGGACAGGATGCGGAGAAGTTGCCGGAGGCGGAGTAGAAATCTCCGCTCGCTTTCAGCCGCAACCGGAAGCTCGTACAATTCTCGACAGGTGAGATTTCCATGAAACGTGTTTATATGGACGCCAACGCCACCACGCCGCTGCTGCCAGAGGTGCTGGAGGCCATGGCCCCCTTCTGGATGGAGCAGTTCGGCAACGCCTCTTCGATTCACATCCACGGCCAGCAGGCGCACAAGGCTGTGGAGGCCGCGCGCGAACAGGTGGCGGCCTTCTTTGGCTGCCGTGAGGCGGAGGTGGTCTTCAACTCCGGCGGCACTGAGGGCGACAATACCGCCATCTTTGGCGTGCTCCGCCCCGGCGACCACTTCATCACCACCTCCATTGAGCACTCCGCCGTGCTGCGCGCGGCCGACCGCATGACTGGCCACGATGTGCAGGTGACCTTCATCCATCCGGAGCCCAGCAGCTGGATCGATCCCGAGGCCATTCGCGACGCCATCCGGCCCAACACCCGGCTGATCAGCGTCATGTTGGCCAACAACGAGACCGGGGTGCTGCAAGCGGTGGAGGAGATTGGCCGCATTGCCGCCGCGGCTGGTGCGCTCTTCCACATCGACGCTGTGCAGGGCGCGGGCAAGGTCGCCTTCAACGTGGAACGCTTTGGCTGCCACCTGCTCTCCATCAGCGCCCACAAGATGCATGGACCCAAGGGCGTGGGCGCGCTCTACGTGCGGAAAGATATACACATCGACCCACTGATCATTGGCGGCAACCACGAGCATCGCCGCCGCGCCGGCACGGAGAATGTACCCGGCATCGTAGGCCTGGGCAAAGCAGCGGAGCTGGCCATGCATTCGCTGGCCGATGGCACCATTGACCGGCTGAGCCAACTGCGCGACCGCCTGGAGGCTGGTGTGCTCCAGATTCCCGGCACCCACGTCCACGGCGGCGGCGTGCTGCGCACTGCCAACACCACCAACATCGGCTTCGACGGGGTGGAGGGCGAGGCGTTGGTGATTGCTCTGGACCTGAAGGGGATCGCCGTTAGCGGCGGCTCGGCTTGCTACTCCGGCTCCACTCGGCCCAGCCACGTGCTCATGGCCATGGGCCTGAGCGAAGCCGTGGCCCGCGGCAGCCTGCGCTTCAGCCTGATGAAGACCGCCACGGTGGAAGATGTCGATCAAGTTCTTGCGGTGCTTCCTGAGGCCGTGGCGCATCTAAGAGAGTTGACGGCTGCCGCGGCGCGTTATTGATCCGGCCCATGAATACTGACACGCGGGCGCCCCATCCATCACGCGTTTTGTGCGGGATGGGTGGGAAAGCAGCACCTGCCGTGCGGCAAACTGCTTCGCGTTGTCTGAGGAGAGTTTTTGGGGAAATCTGAAGTCTGCCCAGAGCGTTGAATGGTGCGGCAGCAGTCCGCAGTGGGAAAAGAACTACGCATCAAGAAAAAACTGTCATCCTGAGCGAACGGGGCCCCAGACGCACTCTTCAGTCTGGGGGTGGTGAGTGGAAGGATCTGCTTTTGTTCTTCGTCGGAAGTTTGGCAGACACGATGACCTTCCCTGCAGGGGCTAAAGCCCGGCTGTTTTTTGAAGCTTTTTCGGCACGACTGAAGTCGTGCCCTGTTACAAGCCTCCTGCAGCCAGCTGTTTCAGGAACTGTGAAGTTCCACACGAGGAAGAAATCGGTATGGAGGTTCGCCGGAATGAACGATGCCTCAAACAGTGTTTTGCAAGCAACAGAGGTACGGCGAGGATGAGCATCCTCCGGTAAGGACCGAACAATGCGTTGGAAGCGAATTCGTATTTGGCTGATGGTCGCGATTGTTGGCGCATTCCTTTCCTATCGCTTTGCAGCGTACTACTTTGCTCTGCCGCCTGTCATGCGCTTTCTCGCGCCCGGCGTTTGCCTCACCGTCGATGAAGCCACTTACAAGAACGTCGGGCGCGCTGAGTTCTATGAGGTTTACCTAAGTTGCGACACGATTGCCAAAGAGGAATACGTCGAGGTTTATGCGATTCGCAACGACGCCAATTCCATTCTGCCGAAGCAGTTGCGGAAAAGAACTCTTGTTTTTGAATATGATCCCGGCGCGCCTTCGAACGCATTGCCCCTAATTCAAGCGGTTGGGTCCAATCAATTCAAGATCTCGGTCCCAGAAGTCTCGTCCGTTGGCTTGGAACGAAGAAGTTGGGATAACAACGCGATCCTGTACGACATTGGCAAAGTGGACTACCCGTCCTCAGCCCCTCAGACCGCCCACTGAACCAGCCGCACCGATGTAAATGCAAGAAGCGTTGCTACGGCATGGAGCATCGAATCGAAACGTGATGAAGAATGAAGTAACCGTAGCCGTCGCCATGAGTGGCGGTGTTGACTCTTCCGCCGTAGCCGCCATGCTGGCTGGCTCGGGCGACCGCGTGGTGGGCCTGACGCTGCAGCTCTGGGACCAGTCCCGGCTGGCAAGCGGGTCCGACGCGCCCAAGGTCGGCCGCTGCTGCTCTCTGGACGACGTATACGACGCCCGCAAGGTGGCCGAGCATCTGGGCATCCCCTATTACGTGGTCAACCAGGAGGCGCGCTTTGAGCGCGACGTGGTGGAACCGTTTGTGGAGGAGTATCTGGCCGGACGCACGCCCATTCCCTGCTCGCTCTGCAATAACCACCTCAAGTTCGACGAGCTGCTGCGTACGGCGCGCTCCATTGGCGCCGAGCACATTGCCACCGGCCACTACGCGGTGAACGAGTTCGACCCCGCGCGCGAGCGTTGGATCTTGAAGCGCCCCGCCGATCTGGCCAAGGACCAGACCTACTTCCTCTTTGGCCTGACCCAGGAGCAGTTGGCGCATACCCTCTTCCCGCTGGGCAAACTGACCAAACCGGAGGTGCGCGAGATTGCGCGCCAAAAGGGATTGCGGCTGGCCGAAAAGCCCGACTCGCAGGAGATCTGCTTCATCCCCAACGGCGACTACAAGCAGTTCTTGTCCGCCTACATGAAGGAAAAGGGCCGCCCTATGCCGGACAGCGCTGGCGAGATGGTGGACACGGCGGGCCATGTGCTCGGCCGTCATGAGGGGATTGAGAACTTTACCGTGGGCCAGCGCAAGGGGCTGGGCGTTTCATCCCCGTCGCCGCTCTACGTCATCTCCATAGATCCGGCCAGCCATCGCGTGACCATTGGAGCTGACGAGGATCTGGCCACGCCCACGCTGCGCGCCCGGCGGCTGAACTGGATCAGCATCCCCAGCCTGGCCGCGCCCATGCGGGTAAAAATAAAAATTCGCCACCGCCACGAGCCAGCCAGAGCGCTGCTGGAGCCCGCGGGAGACGACCAGGTGCTGGCCACCTTCGACGAACCGCAACGTGCGGTTACCCCCGGCCAATCAGCGGTCTTTTATGACGGCGATGAGGTGGTGGGCGGCGGCTGGATTTTTTGAGCCAGAGAGCGCGATCTACCGCGCCTGCCACTCCTGCACCACAATGCCCAGATCGTTGAGCTGCTTGATGGCGTCTTCCACATTCTTGCGGATGCGGGGCCGGTCTTTGGGATTGGCGGCGCTGGCCTCTGCCACCGCGATGACGCGGCCGTAGTGCCACGCGCCAGCCGGGATGGCCACCACCGCGTTGGCCAGGTCGGCAGGGCGAATCTGCATCTCCTGACGGCGAGCCGCCTCGGGGCGCAGCATGGTTCCCTGCCCCATGGAGCTGGGGTTGGCGTCGGCCTGCAGAATGCGCAGGGTGATCGCGTCCGGCCCGATGGACAAGAACGGATTGGCCCAGGCGGACGGTTCGTGGATGTCCACGTACATGCTCTTGGTAGGCAGAGGAACTTTTTCAAGCTGCTGGCGCTCGAAATCTCGCTCGGTAGCATTGGCCTGGGCCTTTTGCTCCGCCTTGACGGCCGTCTGTGCCACCCCCACCACGGCTTGCTCTTCCTTGTGGCAGGCGGTGAGACCGAGGGCCAAGAGCAGCCCCAACCAGACGAATCCCTTTTGATGCGCTTGTTTCATGATTTCCCTAGCATAGCAGGGCTTGGAATGACCGCCTTCAAATGCTGAACGTCTGCATCTCGTCGGTCACCGCCGCTCCGGCTCAGTTTGGTGTAAGCTGCGAGCTGAGGAGCCGCACGATGAGCAAGAGGGTCGTGGCAATTGTGGGTAGCTATCGCAAGGGTGCAACGGTGGATACGGTGGTGGAGGCAATTCTGGCCGGCGCGCGGGACCTCGGAGCCGTGACACAGATCATCCGCCTGGCCGATCATCACCTGGAGTTCTGTACCAACTGCCGGAGTTGCACGCAGACTCCCGGTGAAGCGCGCGGATTCTGCGCTCAGGACGACGACCTGAACTCCATCCTGAGTGCGGTGGAGGCCGCTGACGCCCTGGTGCTGGCCTCGCCAGTGAACTATTACAACGTGACGGCGCTCTTCCGGCGCTTCCTGGAGCGGCTGGTGGGCTATGCCTACTGGCCTTGGGGCCAGCGCACCGGCCCCAAGCCGAGGACCCTCAAACAGCCGCGCAAGGCCGTGCTGGTGGCAACCACCGCCATGCCGGGATTCGCTATCCCGCTGGCTACGGGAGCGCCGCGCGCACTCAAACTGACCGCCAGGATGCTGGGCGCAAAGACCGTGGGCAAACTATGGCTAGGCCTGGCCGCGGGCATGCCCGGCGATCTGCCCTCGGCAAAGACACTGCAACGGGCGCGGCAGCTGGGGTCGAAACTGGCTTAGGCGACCGCGGGGCTGAAGCAGGTGGATGATTCAGCCCTTTTCCGTAACCGCGCGGATCGCCATGCCCAGCAGCGCCAGCACGGCCGCACCCCAAAAGGCGGGCAGAATCCCCTCCACATCGAATCCTGAAACCAAACGCGAGGCCACCAGGATCATCAGACCGTTCACCACCAGCAGAAACACACCCAGGGTGAGGATGCTCAATGGAAGCGTCAGGACCTTGACCAGCACTCCGAAGGTGGCGTTTAGCAGTCCAATGACGGCCGCGGCCACCATGGCCGAAGCAAAACTTCCCACGTGGAAGCCGGGAACAATGCGCGCCACCACCAGCAGGGCCACGGCGCTTAAGATCCATTGAATGAGCAAGGTATACATGAGCATTTCTCCTGAAAACATCCTCCAGCCGAGGAATCGATAAGAGGCTGAGAACACCTAAACATACCGCACCGGAGACAGCCCAGCCTGATCTCTATTGCTCCGGCTAGAAGTTAGTTTCAATTTGCTGGATCTATAAATGCCTCGATAAGCCGGGGCAGGCAGAGGCCGAAAGCAAATCTGGGGTGGCCGGTTGAACGCGGCCACCCCAGGTAGGTTTACCAAACAGCAGTGGATGAAGGGACTTAGAGCCCTGGAGGGCCGCCGCCACCGGGTCCACCCTCAGGGGGTGGGCCGCCCATGCCGCCATCCAGAGGAGGTCCGGGAGGCATTCCGTCGTCGCCGTGGCTCTGCCGCTGCTTGAGCAAGGCGGCAAACTTGGTGGCCTGTTCGGCGCTGAGCAGAGCGGCGATCTTGGTGTTGGCGTCGTCGCGGATGGCCTTCATCTGCGTCCGCATCTGCTCAAACTGCTCGGCACTGGGCGGGTCCTGCTGTTGGGAGTCGTTGTTGGCTTGGCTTTGCTGCTGGGAGCCGCCGCCGGGACGCATGGAGCGCATCAACTCAGCCATCTTCTGGCTGCGCTCCGTCAGCACGACCTTGACCTTGGGCTGCTGGTCGGTGGTCAGGCTCAGTTGCTTGGTGAGCTGCTTCATCTCGCGCTCCACAGAAGGGCCACGCGAGGAGACCGCCTGGTCCATGCCCTCGGGCGGAGGACCACCCTGGGGCGGACCAAAACCGCCATCCGGCTGCGCGGCAAGTGGGAGGGCAACGGCTACAGCCATCAGCGCAAGGAACAAAGTGCGCCAGGCGGCAGAACGTATCTGCATCCAAATCATAAAAAACCTTTCCCTCCGAGGTTGCGGAAGACGACCGGGCCCGCCACAGATGCCGACGGTGCGGGCGCTCTCATGGTTGGAGCGCCTCCACTTCATTGGTAGCAAAAAGGGAGGGAGATGGTTACAGCGTGGATGGTCTGGAGCGAAACCAGATTCGGTGTGTCCTGGCAATTCCCTGCGAGGTTGCCGCTCCCTGATGGTTGCTTCGCCTTGAAAGCATTGGTTTCGGGATAGAGCGACTCTGGTTTCGGCGTGACTCTGGTTTCGGCGTAGAGTGAAAGCATGTTTGTGCGCAGGATCGCCGTGTGGCAGGTGGACGTGGAGGGACACCGCAAACCATGCCCGCTCAACTGGATTGACAACTTTGCCATGCGGAACTTCACCAACGACGCGGTCTTTGACGACACCTTGCCGGTGGCGGACGGCGTCCTGGAGATTGGCGCGCGGGTGCCTTTGGCCCGCTTGCAGGCCAAGCTCGATGACTGGTTCCGGCGCAAGAGCTGGCTGAAGGCCTGGGAGAGGGTGGAATTGGAGGAGCTGACCGCCGGAGCGGCCAGCTCAGACTCCATGGATTCGGCCAAACATTAGAAGCGCTGTGTCCCGAGTCGCAGTGTCCCTGGAACCACTGTGTCCTTGGAATTTCCGTGTCCCTGGAGGCACCGTGCCCCATCCATTGCCGCGTTCTTTGCGGAAATGGGTGGGATACCTATGAGATTTCAGTTACACCCTTCCAGAAAATGTTCTAAACCGCCTGCTCCGCGCGCTGTTCAGGGCGAACTGAGGCTGGGATGACCCGTGGCAAGGCCATGGCCTGCGGCGTTGAAGCGTTCCACAGGGTCATCTCCGCCAAACGGCGCATGCGCAGCCCCTGGTTCTCTTCTCCATTGACCAGATCCCAGCGCAGCAGCTGCTCACCGGCAGCCTGGTAGCGGCCGCCGTTCAAGGCGCGCAGCAGCGTGGAGCGGGCAAAGCGCTCCTGGCCCAGGTTGAAGACAAAGTCCACAATCGCATCAAACTGACCCTGGGTCAGCGGCACGGTCACCAGCCGCTCCACCACGGTAGCGGCTTCGCGCACATCGGCGCGCAGAATGGACGCAGCGTCATCCTCCGTAACCCCGTTGGGGAAGGATGCTGAGTTCAGAAGCCGATGACCGTAGCCAATAGTGGGCAGCCCGGCTGCACCGTGATAGCTGCGAGGGCAGAAACCCTCAAAGCGCTTGATCATCTCCAGTCCCGTATCACTCAACTCCATATTGACCTCCTGAAGCCGAACCAGATACTTCGACACTAGCAGGAACTCAGAATTATTCTGCAAAAGCGGCTCTCCCACTTCCGTGGGAGAGCATCCAATCCAAAAGAAGCACCAGCAACCGAGCCGGACCCGGGGGTCGGCAACTGCTGCGAAACTGGTGCAATACGGAGACAAGAGCGGGAATGGGGTGAAATAGTCGCCTTTTTGCACCATTTTTAGTGCATAAGATAAGTCAAAGATGGGCAAAGACTTAGGGCATAAATGTGGATAAGTAGGCGTTTTTTCAACAGGAAAGCTCTTGTCTCATTCGCCAATGGCAGCTCAAAAAGGTATCGACTTGGTAAAATAGCCAAATGGTTCTACGACGGAAATCACGCAACACGAACATGCGATCGCCTATCCGCCTTTACGCGCTGATTGGGGCTTCATCGGTTGCGCTGGCCGCGTCGGTGGTTTTTTTATCGACGGGGACCGTGCAGGCCAATGTAAAACTTCCCCGACCTGCCCAAACTGAGCAAGAGGCTTCGCCGACCACTGCTCCAACCCCGGAGCAGTTGGCGCAGCAGAGTGCCATCCAGCGAGGAGACCGGCTTACCGGTAAAGCCTCCTGGTATGGTGGTGTTTTCCACGGACGCCATACAGCAAGCGGCGAGCGTTACAACATGTACGCAATGACCGCTTGCCACGCGACCCTTCCCTTTGGTTCGATTGTGCGCGTGGTCAACAAGAAAACCAAGCGGTCCGTAGTGGTCCGCATCAACGACCGTGGCGATCTGGTGGAACAGGGCCGCATCATCGACCTGTCCTTTGCCGCGGCCAAGTACTTGGCCATGACCCACGATGGGTTGGCCCAGGTAGAACTGGTGGTTCTGAAGCTGGGCCAGGTCCCGGCAAGGAAGTAACCTCCCCTTCAAAGCAATGCCAAACGGCCAGCCCTCGGGCTGGCCGTTTGGCATTGCATGCAGCAGAGCACCTGCGGTGCGGCGGACGCTCTGCGCGCCGGAGCTTGGGCTGGGATACAGTTTTCCTTTTGTTCCAGACTTCCGTGCCCCATCCATTTCCGCGTTTCTTGCGGAAATGGGTGGGATGCCCAAGATGTTCAGGTCTACACCATTCCACTAAATGCTCTCCTGGCTTTGCGCCTTTGCAGGGTGCCGGCTCATCTGAACAGCGTTTTCTCAACGAAAAGAAAAAACTACCGCTCGATGGTGGCGGAGTAGCCGTCGCTGAGCAGCTTTTGCCGCCAATGGCTGGCATCGTCGCGGGTGGAGAATGGACCCAGGCGGACGTGGATCAGCCCATCGCCTTCGCGGCGCGTGGTCACCTGGTAGCCGTGCTTCTTCAGGGCATTCACCAGCAGCTCGCCGTCGTCCGGGTTGGAAACAGCGGTGATCTGCACCATGTAGGGTCCGCTGGGCAGCGCAGGCAGTACACGGGGCTGCGGAGGCGCAGGAATGGTGCGCACGGCCAGGACGGACGGCGCAGCCTGCTGGGCCACCTGGCTGGGGTCCCCGGCAGGCGGATTGGCCAGATGAGAGCGGGCAAGCGCAGGCGTTGAGGCAGTGTTGTTGGTTTGCTCCGCCGTGGGCGCGTTCTCCGCTGTAGTGGAGCGTTTGGACAGGCTGGCGGTGGAACTGGCCGGAGTGCCCGCCGGCAGGGTGAGCACCGGCCCGGCACTGCCCCGGCCCACCTCGTACCCCACCCCGTAGCAGAGCGCGCACAGCACCACCAGCCCCAAGAAGATTCCCAGCAAAGTGAGATTTCCGAGCGTGAGTTCACGGTCGCGTTGGGGCAGCGGCGTCGGCTCGGAATAGTCGTCGTCCAGAAAACCCCTCATGCGCACTCCTCGCGTTTCGTTTCTATGGGCTGGCCAGATGGTGGGTGTAGCTGGCAACTCAATGCTGCCCGAGCGCTACCCCATCCTGGGATTTTTAACTTTTGATTCCGAACCAATGTTGGGTGGGTACATTCAAATTCCAAGTGCAACAAAGAGCGTGAACAGAATCAAACAGTTCGTCGCAGCCGTGCCGTGGGAAAGTGGGAAACGCTCTTTGTTTTCCATCTTTTCCATGGCTTCCT
>Ga0181520_10009050_pt1 | contig 13911 bp, 11 predicted proteins | sample PEATcosm2014_Bin_29_FD_132451 | JGI IMG/M metagenome (GOLD analysis project Ga0181520, IMG submission 132451) | Peatland microbial communities from MTU Mesocosm Facility, Houghton, MI, USA - PEATcosm2014_Bin02_30_metaG | ecosystem: Environmental > Terrestrial > Soil > Wetlands > Peat | place... | reverse complement strand
GGTCCTGGGGATTCCCCGCGCCGGAGCGACCGACAACTTCTTCCTATCGGGCGGCGACAGCCTGCGGGCCGCCGAGCTTCTCGCCCTGATGAGCAGAGAATTCAGCCGCGAACTCCCGATGGCTGCCCTGCTGCGCGCGCCGACGATTGCCGGGCTGGCGTCCGCGCTGGACGGGCACGAGCCCCAGGCCGCGCCGGCAGCGGGCGACGTCGTACTGTCTTTCAACCAGAACGGCGCGCTGGTTCCGCTGTTCTGCATCTCGTCGGAAGGGAACGATGCACAGTGTTTCCGCCATCTGGCGGCGGAGCTCGGAGCGGACCAGCCCCTTTTCGCCCTGGCCGGCCCCGACGGAAGCGAGCGGCTGCGACATATTGAGGAGACGGGCCGCCGGGCATGCCAGGCGATCCGCCGTCTGCGGCCGCGCGGCCCGTACCTCTTGGGCGGATACTGTTTCGGCGGAATCGTGGCGTTTGAAAGCGCGCGCCAACTGCTTGCCCTGGGAGCGGAAGTTCTCCTCGTCACACTGTTCGACGTGCCGGCGCCCGGGTACCCGCGTTTCCTGCGAAGGTCTGTCCGCGTTTTCAAGCCGGTTGGCGTTCCTCTGGTGCACTTCATGGCCCAACGGGACGATGCCATGGGCGCGCGCATCCTCCATCTGCTGGCGGATCCCCGGCTCGGTTGGCGCGACCTGTGCGAGAAGCCGGTCCGGAACATCCGCGTGGATGGGTCGCATGCGACCTTGTTGCACGCGCCGCATGCCGCCCATATCGCGGCCGACCTGGGAACGCTCCTCAAGGAGGCGAACCGCCGCTCGGTCGTCAAATGAGGTCGGGCGGCCGGTTAGCTGCGGCTCAAGATTCCGCGCGGCCGGACGAAGAGCCTGTTGAAAGGCAGTGCCGGTGGCCAAGAACGCGGGACCAGTTGGTGCGCGTCCGACCGTTCCAGTAATCGGTGTCGATGTGAGCGAACTGCGCTGGGTGCGGGCGCTGATCGCGCTGCTTCGCCATCCGGACCCGGTTGTGGCGGAGCTCACCCGCCACGCGCTCGAATACTTGAGCGATTCAGCCGCGTCGAGGAAAACACCCGGCACTCTGGAAGGGCCACGCTTGGACAACACGGGCTGAACCGTGGCGCGGGCGGTCCAGCGGGCTGAGCCGAGAGTCGTCTCGGCTTTTCTTGACGCGCGCCCATCCTCACGCCTTATGGAAAAACGGGATATCGCCGCGCGGCTCGGCCTCCGCCACGCGGTCGCCGATGGCGACGCGGTCTCCCAGCACGCGCGCGGTCACGCGGCCGCCGCCATCCAGCGTCACAATCGCGGCCTGGTAGGGAACGTCCGCGGCGAACGCCTCCGGCGCCGACCAGATCACAGTCTCGGTGTATACGGTTCCGCTTCTCATGCCGCTGCCCAGCTTTTCATACTGCCCCGAGGATGGTGACCACGCAGGTGGCGCCCGATCCGCCCAGGTTTTCCGCCAGGCCGAGCGAATGCCGCGCGATCTGCCGCTGGCCGGCTTCGCCGCGAATCTGCAAAACCAGATCGCAGATCTGCGCCACGCCCGTCGCGCCCACCGGATGGCCTTTCGCTTTCAGCCCGCCGCTCGTGTTCACCGGCCGCTCACCCGCAAGCGCCGTGCATCCGGCAAACGCGTACGGTCCGCCTTGCCCCTTTTCCACGAACCCCAGGTCTTCGGTGGCGACGATCTCGGCGATGGTGAAGCAGTCGTGCAGTTCCGCGAACTCGATCTGGCGCGGTGACACGCCCGCCATCCGGTACGCTTGTTCGCTCGCGCGCCGGACGGCCGGGAAAGTGGTGATATCCGCCTTCTGATCCAGCGCGACATAATCCGAGCATTGCGCGATGCCCAACACCCGCACCGGTCTGGCCGTGAATTCGCGGGCGCGCTCGAGCGGCGCCAACAGCACCGCCGCCGCGCCATCGGAGACCAGCGAGCAATCGTACAGGTTGAGCGGCTCGGCGATCGGCTTAGCCTTCATCGCCTGTTCCAGCGTGATTACCTTGCGCATGTGCGCGTCCGGATTCAGCGCACCCGCCGCGTGATTTTTTACCGCGACCATGGACAGGTGTTCTTTCTTGGTGCCGTACTCGTGCATATGGCGCCGGGCGATCATCGCGAAAAGTGAGGCGAAGGTCGAGCCCACCTTCATCTCGCCGGAGCAGTCTCCCGCCTCGGCCAGAATCTGGCTGACGCGCGCGGTGGGCTGCGAGGTCATCTTCTCCACGCCCACCACCATCACCAGGTCGTAGACGCCGGCCGCCACTTCCGTCCAGGCGTGGAAGAAGGCCGAGCCGCTGGAGGCGCAGGCCGCCTCGATCCGCGTCGAAGGCACGCCCGTGATTCCCAGCGCGGTGGACACGTACGGCGCCAGGTGGTTTTGCCCCACGAACGCCGGCCCGGCGAAATTCCCGAGGTAGAAGGATTCCACCTGCGCCGGCGATGCGTGGGCGTTGCGCAGGCACTTCTCGCCGGCCTCTACCGCCAGGCTGCGCAGGGCCCGGTCCGCGAACGCCCCAAACGCCGTCTTGCCGACCCCCACCACCGCGACCGGTCTCATCTCAAACACAAGCTTACAACCAACTCGCGGGAAGCTGGGCCGGGCGTGCGGGCGCCCAATGCGGTAGGGAGCATCGGGAGTCGCTCCGGGCAATCTTGTGGATGAGTTTGCGCTATTTTGAAGAAGCGCGGCAGGAGCAGAGGCCATCGGAATAGATCGTGCAGTGCTGTACCTGGTTGTTTCTGGCGGTTCAATGAGACCACGGTTCGGATCCGCGGTGCTATCACTGATGATTTGCGCCACGATGGGGTGCGACAGGACGTAGCCGCCAGTCACGCCGGAGATGCTGGTAGGTAGCTACAGCTACGTGTCGGGCGACCACAGGATTAGGGCGACAGATTATAACCTGAACCGCCTCGTTCTGCAGCCCGACGGAGAGTACGACCTTGTTGAGGGCGGAACAACCAAGCCGGTCTCGGACAAGAAGGGGGGGGCGGATTGTGTATCGAGACCCGCCGGAGGTACTGCTGGATCACGCGGGCTACCCGATCGAGATCAACGGAAACGAGGTCCGTCTTTTGGTCGATTTGGATGTCGGGATATGGTGGCGCAAGCCCAGATGAACCGGGCTAGAGGCCCGGCCTGGAAGGGACAGTGGCGGCCCAAACACCCGAATCCGCATCGCGTTTGAGTCGCGAACCCGGCTAACTTAGAGCCCAGGCGAGGCAACTTTTCCATCCGTTGGTAGAATGAGGGTAGCGTTTACTACGCTTTTCGTTTCCACGTTTGGCGGGTTCCGGCGTCATCCAAGTTAGGAGCCCGTGACGACTGTAGTTTACAGCCAGATGAGCGAAGTCATCGACCCGGGACTGGAGCTGCTCGAGCGGCAGAACCGCTTTGTTAGCGAGCACTTACGGCGGATCTTTGTGCAGATTTATCGCATCGTCCGCAACCGCGCCGACGCTCAGGATTTGACCCAGGAAACGTTCATCAAGGCCCTCCAGCGGCAGGAACAACTCAAGGACGATCAAAAGGCCGCTCACTGGCTATCGAGAATCGCCACTAATACGGCCATCGATTTCATGCGGCGCAGCGCGCGCGCCTCGTTCTGTGACATCGAGCTCGCCCCGCCAAGCCACGCGGAGAGCCCGGAGCAGGAACTGCTGCGGAGCGAGCATCGCGACTATCTGGAAGATGGATTGCGCCTTTTGAGTCCCCGCGAGCGGGCGGCGCTGATCCTGCGCGACGTGGAGGGTTTGCCGGCCGAGGAAGTGGCCCGGCACCTCAACTGTTCCAAGGCCACGGTGCGTTCGCACATCGCCAATGCGCGCACCAAGTTTCGCAAGTACGTGGAGAGAAGAAAGCGGTAAGCAGATGAAACACCCCAACCAGGAGACATTGGCGCTGCACGCGGGCGGCGACCTCGGACCGATCGCCCGCTGGCGCGCCCAGCGCCACTTGGCGCGTTGCGCGGAATGCCGGGAAGAAGTCGCCCGTTTCGAGCAGTTCCGCCAGCTCCTGCCGTCGCTCGACGACGCCCAGGACATCCACTGGGGCCGGCTGGCGGCGGAGATGAAAGCCAACATCCGGCTGGGCCTGGCCGCCGGCGAGTGCGTCCGCGCCGACGATCCCGCCGGCGTGGGACCGATCTGGTCGGGCGCGCGGGTCGGCGTCGCGCTGGCCAGCGTAGTGGTGTTGCTGGCCACCAGCGTGCTGCTCCAACACCCCGGCCCCACCGTGGCCCGCGACAACGGAGTGGTGGTGCAGGCCATCGCCGATGGCGTCCAGGTGCGCGAGGGCGGCCAGTCGCTGGGACTCATGCATTCCGGCACCAGCCGGGAGGCGGTCACCTACCAGGTCGGCGCCCAGGGTTCGGTGGAGGCCCGTTACGTGGATTCGGAGACCGGCTACGTCACGGTGAATAAAGTCGATGTCGAATAAGGGAAAAATCGCGCTGCTGGCGGTGCTCGGCGCCGGCGCCGCTCTGGCACAGGACGTTCCGCTGGAGGGCCGCGTCAATATCAACCTCGGCAAGGACTCGCCGGTCGCCCTGGTTGGCATGTCCACCGGCGATTCGCACTCGAGCTCGCGCGGCGCCGCCCTGGTGCTCGATCTCCACATGTCGCTCACCCTGCGCAACACCGGCCCCAGCCGCATCCACGGCGTGGCGCTGCGCGTGGTCTCGCAGGAGGTTACCGTCGGCGGCAAAGGCTCGGTTTCCATCCCCAGCCTGAATATCGGCCCGGGCGAATCTTTCCCGGTGCGCATCGACATGCAGTTGATGCGTCCCACCCAGGCGGCCGGCGGCCCGCTGGTGGATGTCAATTTGGATGGCGTGCTCTTTGAGGATCTCTCCTGCTACGGTCCCGACCGGCTGAGTTCCTGCCGCACCATGACCGCCTGGGATCTGGAAGCGCAGCGCGACCGCGAGCACTTCAAGCGCATTCTGGCGCAGGCCGGCGTCAAGGGTCTGCAACAGGCCATGCTCGAAAGCATCAGCCGCCAGTCGACGCGTCCGCAACTGGATGTGCGCGTGATACGCGTCACCTCTGCCGCGTTCAGCCCCGAGCATGCCGAGCAGTTTGCCTTCCTCGAATTTCCCGATTCGCCTTTGCAGGCGTCCAAGGGCTCGGCGCAGATTGCCGGGAATGAGGCGCGCCAACCTCACATTGAAGTGCTCAACCGCTCGGCGCGGGCCATCAAGTACGTGGAGCTCGGCTGGCTGGTGAGCGATCCCGGCGGCCAGCAATACCTCGCTGCCTCGCTGCCTGCCGCCGATCCCAGCCTGTACCTGCCCGCTGGCAAGACCGCGATCGTCGAGCAGGATACCACCCTGCGCTTCACTCGCCGCGGCCAGCCTGTCAACATCCAGAGTGCGGTGGGCTTCGTCAGCCGAGTGCAGTTCGCCGATGGCAAGCTGTGGGTGCCCAGCCGCGCCGATCTCGAACGGGGTTCGCTGGTCAAAATACTCCCGCCTTCGGCCGAAGAACAGCGCCTGGACGATCTTTACCTGAAGCGCGGCCTGGACGCGCTGGTTCAGGAACTCAAGAAGTATTGAAATGATCGCCTTCTTGCGCCGCCTCCTGCCGTTGCTCGGCGTTCTGGTGCTGATCGGGGCGGCGTACGACGGCTGGATCTTCTACAGCCGCTGGCAGTGGGGGCAGGACGCCCAACGCGCCCGCGCTGATGCGGAAGCGGAGCGAGCGCGCAAAGTCATCGACGCAATCGGCGGCGCCGGGTTTGGAATTCGCAGCTTCTACGCCTCCCCGCCGGTGATTCACCGCGGCGAACGGGCGAGTATCTGTTACATCGTCTTTGGCGCCGCCGCGCTTCGCCTCGATCCGCCGGTGGCCGAAGTCTACCCCACCTTCAACCATTGCATCCAAGCCTCCCCGCGGCAAGACACCGAGTTCAAACTGACTGCGACCGACTCCGCCGGTCACACCGCAACCGCGAAACTCATGCTCAAAGTGGTGCGGTAGGTCACTGGCAACTGGCGTTGCCTGCGTTCGGCAATGCCAGGAAGGTAATACTTGCCGGCGCGAGTGTCACCTGTCCGGCGGGCGCCGGCGTGCCTGTCATACCGGGCATTTCGTCGTGAGCGCCAATTGCCAGTTCGCGCCCGTTCAGTTCGACGCGAGTATCCAGCAGATCCTTGGCGGTCAGAGTGTAGCGGTCGGAGCGGGTGGGGACTGCCAGATCGTACGACGCTTCACGATCGGCATTGATCGCCAGCAGCGCCACGCCGCCCGGGTGCCCGCGCAGGCAGTGGGCGTAGAGATGCACACCGGGCGCCGGCGAGGTTCCCGCGTCGAGCACGGTCTTGCCCATCAGGGTGCGCCACAACACGGCGGACCAATAGTTGGGCCGCGGCTTCAGCGTCGCCTCGTCGATCAACCCATAGTCGCTCGCGGCCAGCGTGTTATGCGCAATCACCTGGACGCCGCGTTTAGCCAGCCGCCCCAACTGATCCAGATAACGGAAGCTGTCGATGAAACTGGCGGCCCACGGGTTGCCGCCACACGCCGCTTCGCCGGTTTCCGTGAGCCAGAGCGATTTGCCTGGCTCGAAGCGATCGCGCAGGGCCGCGTAAAACGCTTCGTCACGGTCGGTGCGTGACAGCCAGTCCTCCGACAGCGCCGCGGCAGGTGTGGTTTGTGGCGCCTCGCTCATGAAAGCGCAGCGCTGCGAAACCGCGCCATAAAAATGATAGGAGAACGCATCCACGCCACCGCCCGTCGCCGTCAGCATGCCCTCGGTCTTCACCAAGCCGACTCCCACGCCGAGCGGGGATGCCTCACCCACGGATCCCGGGCCAAGGATCGTCACATCCGGGGCGGCCTTTTTGGCGAATGCACGAAACACCGCAAAATCGCGCCCATACGCCGCCGCATCATAGCCCTTCGGCGCCCCGCCCATTGCCGCAAAGGTCGGTTCGTTGAAGAACTCGGCCGCTGCGATTGTGCCGCCGATCGACTTGGTGAACGACAGAAACTTCGCCGCCTGGTCCGGAGTCCAGACACCATTGGCGTCGCGCACACCGGCACTGATGGCGAATGAGGTGACGATCTTCGCGTTCACCGCGCGGGAGAAGTCGACCACCCCTCGCCATTGCCGGCGAGTCAGCACACCGCCAAAGCCTGCCGGCGGTGTCGCCGGCGCTGGATCGTCCGCATCGTGAAAGTAGGTCGAGTTTGCCCATGTGCCGCTGACACGCACATATGCCGGGCCCAGCGCCGCTGCCAGTTTGCGTAACCGCGGGTTCTCGAGATCGATCGGCGGGCGTGTTCGAAATGCCGCGGGCGCGACACCCGGCGTCGAGAGCTTGGCGGCGGGCGCCGGTTCGGGCGCGGCGCTGCCCGGCTTGCTGTAAGGCGCCCAGAACCGCCCGCCGGTCACCTCGACCATCTCGATATTGAACGATTGAAAGCGTTCGTCGACCGTGCCAATGCGCGGCATCCTCGCCGGCGCGATTGCGATGGGCTCCCCGCCAAATGAAGCCGGCAAACACGCGGCGGCAGCGAGCACAGTCAAAGCTGTGCTAGCCCAAAACTCGAAACGGGCCTTCCGGTTCATCGACTCTCCTGACTCCAGCCTTCAGTTTATGCCTGAACTCCATTCCCAACTTCATCCTCAGAAGGCGCTGAGCGCTTGCCCGGGCCGACTCAGTCGAACCCGGCCGCTAGACCTCGACGCCGTACCAGTCGTAAACCAGCGTCCGATCGGGCGCGCGCCATCTCTGCGGGGCTGTCGTATCCATCCAGTCGAGCGGTTCCAGACCAACCGCCTGCGTGCGCGCCGAACGGGCAAAGGCCGTGCGAATCGCCGCACGCTCCTTGGCGCCCGTCACAGCCGGATCCGCGGAGACAAACAACGGCGTGCCGCTGCGCGAGACAACGTCCAGCCATTGCTCTGTGAAGCGGAGAGGAATCGCTGCCGTCACCGGCACGCAGTCGGCATCGGCGGCAAAGAAAGTCCCATGCTGCGGCAGCCGAAAGGCCAGCGTGTTGATGCCCATCTTGCGGGTGCGCGGCCATTCGCGGCCACTCGTGTCGTCGCCGATGCGCTGCAACTCGAACACTCCCGCGGCCAGATGGCCTATCGTATTGCAGCCAATCACCAGCACGTCGCCCGCGGCGTGGCGTATCGTTCTGTAGAACGCAGTCACGATCTCAGCCGTGGTGCGCGAACGGTTCGCAAAGCGGCATTCGCTTCCGCTCAGATCGTCGGTCATCTCAAAGCCCCAGCGCCCGAACAGATCGTAGGTCGAGTAGTCGTGCTTGATCATCTCGAACCCCCAACCGCTGAGGGTGTAGATCTCGCGCTCCACGTAGGCCAGCGTACCGGGCTCGCTCGGATCGAGCACGAAGTATGGCGCGCCGAGTCCGCCCGCGGCCTGTTTCCCCTTCAATCGCAACGACTCGGGCACCTTATCGGTCGTCAGCAGCAGACGCCGCCAGATGCCCGGCCGCACGCCGCGCTTCTTCATTCCGGCAGCCAGCGCGGCCATGTCCGGGAAGCCCGCATTGGTCCGCGCCGCCGGCCCGGCGCCCTCGCGGTCCGCCTCATAGCCCATGTCGAGCACCATCCATGGGCGATTCTTCTCCGCGCCGGCCAGCTCGGCCATCATGTCGGTGTCGCGCAGCAGCGCGTCCGCCGTCAGGTTCTGGCCGTAGGTGTAATACCAGTTATTGCCACCATAGACGGGCTGGGCAGGCAGCCGCGGCTTGGCGCACATGCGCCTGCAGAAGGCGCGCGCTGCGCTCCATGGCGATTCGTTGGCGCGATTGCGCCAGGTCACCACGGTCGCCGCCTCGAGCTGGCGCGAGCCCAGCTCCACACCCACGCTGCCGCTCCGCACGTCGAGCCAGAGCGTGACGCCGGCCGAATCGATCTGCCAGCAGGCCAGCGCCGATGCGCCGGTCTTCACCCCGTAGCCCGCCAGCGCGCGGCCGTCGCTCGCCAGGAAGTACCACGGCAGCCGCCGGTGCGGCACAATCTCCCGCCATTCGAGGTCGCCGTAGCTGCGCTCCCACTGATCGCCCAGGAATCGGTAGCCCGCCGGGAATGCGCCCTTCCAGCGCAACCCGATCCAATCGATCACGCCACCCGGCGCTTCGACCTGTATCGCCAGCTCCGCTTCCGGACGCGGTGTGGTGGTGACGACAACGTCTCGGGCTTTCCACTCGTTCGAAGCCGGCTCGAGCGCCAGCCGCTCCGCGCCGCGAAACACCGTTACGGCATCGGGCACGCGCACGATCTCCGGCAGCGCGGCCGGAGCAGAGCGCTTCGCACCGGTTGGCTGCGCGGCGGCCAGCGCCGGGGTCCATAGGAATGCACGGCGGTCCATGACTAACTCCTAAAACGGTTCCCGCGCGGATTGGTCCGCCACGCGGGAATTGATATCCAGCAGGCTAACAGAACGCCAAATCCGGAACAAAGGAACGGGGGGAAATGCGCGGCACAGCCATCCGCCGGCTGCCCCACTCTACAATTGAATGGAGGGCGGCCGGAATTGGAGAACAAGGAAATCGCGCGCGTGCTGTGGGAGACGGCGGACCTGATGGAGATCGCCGCCGAGGATGGGTTTCGCATCCGCAGCTACCGCAACGGCGCCACCGCGGTGGAAGGCTATCCGGAGCGCATCGCCGATATCCTGGCCGACCCGGCGCGCAAAGTCACCGACATCCCCGGCATCGGCAAAGGGCTGGCGGTGGTGCTCCGCGAGATCGTCGACCGCGGCTCCTGCGAGCGCCGCGATCTGCTGCTCGAAAAGTTCCCGCCGACTACGCTCGAATTCCTGAAGATTCAGGGCCTCGGACCGAAAAGCATCGCGCTCATCCTGGAGCACTATCGCATCAGCACCATGGATGAGCTGGAGCGGCTGGCGAAAGAGGAAAAGCTGCGCGTGCTGCCGCGCATGGGCGCCAAGCTGGAAGAGAAGGTGCTGCGCTCCATCGCCCAGTACCGTATGCGCAGCGGCCGCTACCTGCTGAGCTACGCGGAGAACATGGCCGAGGAGCTGGCCGGGATTCTGCGCGGCCCCGGCGTCGACAGCATCACGCCCGCCGGCAGCCTGCGGCGCGGCCGCGAAACCGTGGGCGATCTCGACCTGCTGGTCACCGGCCCGGACGCAGCCGCCGCGCTCGATCGCTTCATCGCTTATTCACGGGTGGAAGAAGTGCTGGGCCGCGGCGAGAACAAGGCCAGCGCCAAAGTGGGCCGCGAGGGATTGCAGGTGGACGTGCGCGCCCTGCCGCCGGCCAGCTTCGGCGCCGCCCTGCAGTATTTTACCGGCAGCAAGGATCACAACGTGGCCCTGCGCACCCGCGCCGTGCGGATGGGCCTGAAGCTCAGCGAGTATGGTCTGTTCCGCTCGGAGAATGACGCGCGCGTGGCCGGCGAGACCGAAGCCGGCATTTACGAAGCGCTCGGTCTCGCGTGGATTCCGCCGGAGCTGCGCGAAAACGCGGGCGAAATCGAAGCGGCCGAAGAGGGCCGCCTGCCCCAACTGGTGGAACTGGCCGACATCCACGGCGATCTCCACATGCACACCGTCGAGACCGACGGCCGCGCCACACTGGAAGAAATGGCCGCCGCGGCGCGCGACCGCGGTTACCAGTACGTCGCCATCACCGACCATTCCAAGGCGCTGGCCATGGCCAACGGTTTGGACGAAAAACGCGTGGTCGAGTTCGCCCGTCAGGTGCGCCAGATCAACCGAAATGGCCTCGGCATCCGCATCTTCTCCGGCATCGAATGCGACATCCTGCGCGACGGCGCGATGGATCTGGCCAACGACGCGCTGGCCGAGCTGGACCTGGTGATCGGCAGCGTGCACAGCCACATGAATCAGGAATCCGCCGAGATGACCGACCGGCTGCTGGCCGCGCTCGAATGCCCGCACCTGCGTATCCTCGGCCATCCCACCGGCCGCATCCTGTTGCATCGCGATCCGTTCCCGTTCGATTTCGAGCGCGTGGTCGCGGCGGCCGTCGCGCGCGGCGTGTGGCTGGAAATCAATTCGAGCCCCGAGCGGCTCGATCTGCATGGCCCGCTCATCCGCGCCGCCAGAGCCAAGGGAGCGCGCTTCACCATTTCCACCGACGCCCATCATCCCCAGCACCTGGCCAGCATGCGCTACGGCGTGCTGATGGCGCGGCGCGGCTGGCTCGCGAAAAGTGACATTGTGAATACGCTGCCGGCGGATGAGTTCGCCGCCACGCTCCGGAAAAAACTATGAAAATCACCTCTTCCCGTGAAGTCTACAAGTGCAATCTGTTTCGAGTGACCGAGGACCGCGCGTCCGATCCGAAGACCGGCTTCAAAATCAAGCGCTCGGTGGTGCGCCATGCCGGCTCGGCGGTGATGATGGCTGTCGATGACCGGCGGCGCATCCTGCTGGTGCGGCAATACCGGCTGCCGGCCGGCCGATACATGTGGGAACTGCCGGCCGGCCGGCTCGATCCCGGGGAGAAGCCGCTCCAGGCCGCCAAGCGCGAGTTGATCGAAGAGACCGGCTACCGCGCGCGGCGCTGGACCAAGCTGGCCAAGTTCTTCATCAGCCCCGGCTACGTGGATGAGCGGATGACCATCTACCTGGCTGAGGACCTGATCGCCGGAGTGGCTACACCGATGGACGATGAGCGCATCGAAACCCGCTGGTTCCCCGCCGCCGAAGTCGAGCGGATGATTGAAACCGGCAAGCTCGACGACGCCAAGACCATCATCGGCTTCTATCGCTGGAAGAAGCCGTAAGCCGGAAGTTGCGGTGGTCCCCGCGGCGAGCCGGGGAATCAGGTTAACCTATGCCCAATGTCCCGCGATTCGTATCTCGCCGCCGAGCGCGTAGTATTCCGCCGCCTCAACACGCCGGAGAAGATTCAGCACTTTCTGGACCACGAGGTGGCCTATAACAGGGAACCGGACGGACCCACCTGTGGTTCACCGCGGCGCGTGCTGCGCGAACGCAAGGCGCACTGCATGGAAGGGGCTCTGTTTGGCGCCGCGGCGCTGCGCGCGCTCGGCTACCCGCCGCTGCTGCTGGATCTGGAAGCGGTGCGGGACGACGATCACGTGCTCGCCATCTTTCGTCGCGATGGTTGCTGGGGCGCTGTCGCCAAGTCGAATTATTCCGGGCTGCGCTACCGCGAGCCGGTGTATCGCGGCCTGCGCGAGCTGGCGATGTCGTACTTCGAGCACTATTACAATCTGCGGCGGGAAAAGACGCTGCGTAATTACTCGCGCCCGGTCAACTTACGCCGCTTCGATTCCATTCACTGGATGACTGCCGAGGAAGATCTGTGGGCTATACCGGAGTACCTGACCACGATCCACCATACGCCGCTCGTGCCGCTGCGCGTGGCGCGCCGTCTGGGCCGCGTGGACGACCGTCTGTTCGCCGCCGGGTTGGTGGGGTTGGCGCGGTAGCAGCCGGACACCGCCGGCGGAAACCTCCTGCTAGCCCCTTCGAAACCCCAGGCGATCAGTGTATCGACACAGGCCGCGCAACCGAGCCGGGAGGTGAGCTTGGTTTGAAATCGGCGTAGTCCAGGTTTTTCGAATCCTCGGCCTCCAGCGCGCCCGAGAAGTAGGCCGGCAAGTTATCTCCCCAGCTCAAATCGAAGTCGCGAATGCGAAGACCGTCCACGTAGCGGGCGTAGATGGCCGGGATGTCATGCTTGAATATCGCCTCACTCAGGCTGGTGGCCGTCCAGCGAAGATCGAAGTTGCCGCCGACGGACTGCGCGATTCGCGCCTGCGGCGCCCGCACGTGCATGCGGACTTGCTCCAGATAGACATCCCGCACAATGCTGTCGGGAGCTCCGTAGATCATCATCCCTCCCTCTGCCTCGATCGTGATGTTCGTGAAGTGAATGTCCCGGACGTCCGATTTTCCGTTGCCTTTCCGGGCTGCAATATAAATCGGTTCCGCTTTGCCCCACCAATGCCCGGTGATCAGGCTTGTCTCCATCGTGATATCGGAAAACAACACATGAGCCGTGTGCTCCTCACCGAGACTGAATACGGCGAGACCTCGGTTGGCATGGATCGACAAGTTACTGAACGTGGAGTAACGCGTATCCTCGAGCCGGACCGCGGCCGAGAGAGAGAACAACGAGCAGTTACTGACATGGATATCTTCGCTCGAGACGATCGCGAAATCGTCGTCGCCCGCCCGGATATCGCAATCCGAGATATGTACGTGCTTCGATCGCATGCAGTCGATTCCGTCGTTATTGGGAATCAGCACATCGTTGCTGATATGAACGCCGGTGATGGTGGCTCCTTCCGAGCCTTGTAAGTGCAGCGTCCAATTCGGCGCGTTGCTCAGCGTCACGTCGCGGATCAGGATATTGCGGCAATCGGAAAGAATGATCATGGTTCCGGGGCGCCCGGCGGGGCCCGTCTCGGCGGGACCGGACTCCAGCCCGAACTTAGCAGCGTCGAAGTCAGCGCCTTGTCTTGTATACTGGGCGTCGAAATCGGCTCCGGTGTGGAGCGACTTCAGGTCGAAGAAAGAATCGCCATTACCGTCGATGGTGCCGCGGCCCGTGATGGCGATGTTATGCGCTTTCCGTGCCACGATGAGTCCGACGCGAAATCCCTCGCCCGAACTGTCGACGCCGTAGTTCCGGCCGAAGCCGTATTCCGAAATGCTGCCGTAGTCTTTCACATTCGGACTTGCCTGAAGTACGGCTCCCGCCTGGAGATCGAGAGTCACGTTGCTCAACAGTTCCAAGGTTCCACTGAGATAAGTGCCTGGGGGAAAGACAACCGTGCCGCCGCCGGCCGCATTGGCCGCGACAATCGCCCTTGAGATCGCAGCCGTATCGAGCGTCGTGCCATCGCCGCGCGCGCCGGATGCCCGGACGTTGAAGAACGAACCTTCGG
>Ga0181520_10009048_pt1 | contig 13912 bp, 8 predicted proteins | sample PEATcosm2014_Bin_29_FD_132451 | JGI IMG/M metagenome (GOLD analysis project Ga0181520, IMG submission 132451) | Peatland microbial communities from MTU Mesocosm Facility, Houghton, MI, USA - PEATcosm2014_Bin02_30_metaG | ecosystem: Environmental > Terrestrial > Soil > Wetlands > Peat | place... | reverse complement strand
CGGCGCCAGCCCCGCGCCGCCGGGCGTGAACGTCAGCGCATCTTCCGCCGCCGACCAGGCGAACGTCCCGTCTGCGGCCGGGCTCAGGCTGAAAGCCGACTGGACGCTGTTCGTGTCCATCGGCTGGCTGAAGGTCAAAACGATGGGCGATCCCGGGGGCACGCCGGCGGCGCTGTGCGGCGGGTCACTGGCGGTCACCACCGGATCCAGCGGCCGCACTTGCGCCTGCGCCAGGAAGAGTTTGGCCGTGGTGGCCGGCACGGTGAGCGAGGGGGCGCGCGAGCCCGCGGCGACGGTGATGACTTCCCGCGGATCGAGCAGATTTGCCAGCCGCGTGCCGGGGGGATAAGTCAGCCGCACGCCGGGCAGCGTTTGGGCGGCGCCCGCCGTGTTGAACACCACGAACACCTCCTGGGTGCCCAGCCGCCGGGAATAAGCAAAGAGCCCCGGGCCGGTGGGGTTGTGCCACAGGCTCGCTTGCGTGCCCAGCGACAGTGCCGGATACAGGCGCCGGAAATTATTCAGCCGGGCCACCAGTTGAAACAGCGGGTGGGTGAGGTTGAAGCTGTCCACGCCCGCCAGTCCCGGGTCCTTGAATTGCCCCGCAAACATGTCCTCGCGGTCATACGGATCGTTCCCGCCGTTGAATGCCTGCTCAGTGCCGTAGTACAGGCAGGGGATGCCGCGCGCCGTGTAGAGAAAGGCCAGCGCCACCGCCAGGCGGTTCGTGGTGCCGGCGTGCAGAAAGCGCGGCTGGTCGTGATTGTCCAGGAACGTCACCAGCCGCATTTGCGCGTTGGGGTCATAATCCGCCGCCACGTTGGCGTAGTGGCGGTCAATCTCGCCGGTGGCGCCGGTGGCCGTGGCAAAGACATCGCGGCTCAGAAAATACAGCGGATAATCCAGCACCGAATCCAGTTCATACGGTCCGCCGGCGCGGCGGCCGGTGTAGGAGCCGCACAGCGACTCGCTGCCCGCGTACACTTCGCCGAACAGGAAAAAGTCCGGCTTGCCGCAGCGCGCGGCGGCAAACTCACGGATTCGCGGGCACCAGTATTGCCAGAAGCCATTTTCCACGTGCTTCACCGTGTCAATCCGGTAGCCGTCAAAGCCCGCGGCCTGGATCCAATAATCGTAAATCGCCACCATGTTTGAGCGGACGTAAGGCGATTCCGTGCGAAAATCGTCCAACCCGGACAGCGCGCCCAGTTGATAATGCTCCGGCACGTCGTAGTCCGGGATGTTGCCCTGGTTGTGGAAGAGGTTCGTCAGGTCCGGATTCACCGCGTTGGTGTTGAACGGCGGGGCATACTGCCGGGCGTGGCGGTAGGCGAGGTTGTAACCGGCCGGCGGGGTCACGAACGCCGGATAGCCCGGGTCCCGGCTGTACACCAACCCGCCGCCATGGTTGCAGACGATGTCGTCAATCACCCGCAGGCCCTTCGCATGCGCCGTTTGCACCAGATGTTGCAAGTCGGCCAGGCTGCCCCAATGCGGGTCCACGCGGTAGAAATCGCGGCCGGCGTACCCGTGAAATTGGCCGTTGGCGTTTTCCACAATGGGCGAAATCCAAATCGCCGTGGCGCCCAAGGCCTTGATATAATCCAGCTTTTGTTCCAAGCCCTTGAAATCGCCTCCGTGGACGGCCCACGGCCGGGCGGGCTGGTAATTGCCGTCGGCGTTGTTATTGGCCGGGTCGCCGTCGTAAAACCGATCGGTGATCACTTGGTAAATGCTTTGCGCCTGCCAATCGGCCTGGTTGGTCGCAGTTTGCGCCCGTCCCCCCGCCGGCGGCGCCATCAGCAGTCCCAGCAGGCCGCCGCAGGCCGCTAATCGCAGGAAAAGATGTTTCGCGATCCGTCGCACGGTTTTGCGGTTTAACCGCCGATGGGCGGTGAGTTTGAACATCACGCGCGCATTCTAAAGGTTTTTCTGCGGGCCGCCCCACCGCACAAAGATGCGGTAGCAGGCCGCGCAGAGCATGCTATGTTCAGATAGTAATCCACAGCAACCGAACCTAAAACGTTTAATCATCGCGCATGAAAACTAGAATTCAAAGAATCTCGATCTTGGCGGCGCTATTGGCGGGCGGTCTGATGTCTGTGATCCCGGCGCAGGCCACTAACTATGCGGGCAACGGAAACACCGGCTTTGGCGGGCCGGTGGGCACCGGCTCCCTCTCGGTCACCGACAACGGCACCAATATCACTTTTACGATCACTCTCACGGGGGGCAGTTTCAGCGGCAACGGTTTGGCCCTCTATATTGACACGGGCAGCGGCGGCTTTACCAGCACGTCCGGTTTCTTGGATGACGGCGACGGTGGCCGCATGATCGTTTCCGGTTACAGCGGCTCGGGCCAGAGCGTGATGACCTTCGCCAGCGGCTTTAAGCCCGCCTACGCGCTCTCCTTCAGCGATTCCTACACCAGCTTATTTGGTTTGGCCAATGGCGACAGCGGCAGTTTGGATTATATTACCGGCCAAAGCACGCCTCTCTACACCTTGACCGTTCCCGCCGCCGACCTGGGCCTGACGCCCGGGGTCACGGCCAACATTCGCATCTTTGGCTCGCTCGTCAGCCAAACCGGCTACCGTTCGACCGAGGCGGTCGCCGGCAACGATTCCGGCACCCAGGGCTGGAATCCGTTCACCCAGACGGCCTTTGCCAATTACGTTTTCGATCCCACTGTCGTGACCACCAATTATGTCACTTTCCAGGTGGATATGACCGAGCAGCTCGCGCTCGGCAACTTTGTGCCGGCCAACGGCGATACCGTGTATGTCGCGGGCACGTTTGAATCGCCGACTTGGTCGCCTTTCGGCCTGACCAATAATCCGACCGCGGCCAATCCCAACATTTACAGCGGCACCGCTCCCGATACGGACACCGCCGGCACCGTGGAACAGTACAAATACGGCTATGTGAGCGTGTCCAACTCCTCCAACGAGCTGGAGAATATCGCGACCATTGTCAACCGGTCTTTTACGCTGCAAGCGGGCTCGACGGTGCTGGAGCCGGCCTATTACAGCGATGTGCCTGCCACGCCCAGCGCCACCACCAACACCGTGGTCTTCCAGATCAACCTGGCGCCCCAGATCTATCTCGGCAATTTCACCAACGGCGACCAAATCGAAGTCTTTGGTTCCTTCCAAAACCCGGTCTGGACCGCCCCCGGGATCATCCTGACCAACAATCCCACCAGCGCCCAGTCGAACATCTACTCGGGAAGCTTTACGGACGGCAATTATCCCGGCACCCAGTACCAGTATAAGTACGTCATCGTCGCCGGCACCACTGACAACTATGAAACCACGGCCAACCGGAACCTGGTCACGCCCACCAACTACGCCGTGCTGCCGGTGGCCTATTTCAACAACGCCAGCAACGTTTACGCCACGCCCGTCACCTTCCAGGTGGATATGACGGCGCCCCTGGCGGACGGCGCCTTCGTTCCGGCCAACGGTGATACCGTAACCGCCGCCGGCACGTTCCAGTCCAGCCTCTCCGGCAATCAGTGGGTGGCCGGAACCTTCGTGCTGACCAACAGCCCCGCCAACACGAACCTTTATATCGGAACCTTCACCGATCCGAATCCGCCGGGCACCGGCGAACAGTACAAGTTCCAGATCAATCCGGCCGGCGTCGCCGCCAATGCCGTGTGGGAAAGCATCCAGAATCGGTACTTCGCCCTGGCTTCCACGGCGCAGGTTCTGCCGGTGGTGTTTTGGAACAACACGGACCCCAACAACGTGCTGCTCGTTCCGACCACGGTCACATTCACCGTCAACATGGCCAACGTGGTGGATATCTATGGCGTGCCCTTCAATCCCGCGAACGACGCCGTCATCATCAACGGCTACTTCACCACGCCGGCGTGGTATAGCTGGACCGACCCGCTGTTGGGCTCCTTTGACTACACCGAGTATGTGCTCCAGAACAATCCCGTGGGCAGCTCGCTCTATACCGGCACCTATGACTTCCCGGCGGGCAGCCCCTTGGAAACCATCTATAAGTATGGGATCGTTCACAATGTCAACTCCGACAACAACACCAACGCCGATAACGAGGCCAGTCCCAACCTGAATCATACGCGCTGGATTCGAGCCGTGGGGGCCTATACTTTCCCGGTGGATATCTTCGGGATGCAACAGACCAATCTGCCGGTCGCGACCGAACCGCCCTTTGGCAACCTGGCCATCGCGGCGCCGGTCCACGGCCAATTCGCCCTCACCTGGCTCGGGCGTCCGGGCGTCTATCTGCAATATTCCACGAATCTGCTCAGCCCCGATTGGGTGCAGGTGGAATCCACCAGCGGCACGAACTCCTTTGTGTGGCCGCAAACCAACCAGCAGGAGTTTTTCCGGCTGATCAATCCCTAACGAGTCGTTTACGCCGGTTTGGGCCATCCCGGCCCAAACCGGCAATCTCAAATGAACCACCATAGATCCAGCCGCAGGCGTATCCGGGTCGTCCCTGGATTCACCCTCATTGAGTTGCTGGTTGTCATCGCCATCATTGCCATTCTGGCGGCGATGCTCCTGCCCGCCCTGGCCGCCGCCAAGCGGAAGGCCCAGGCCATCACCTGCCTCAATAACTACAAGCAGTTGACGCTGGCCTGGCAAATGTATGCCAATGATAACAATGGAATCCTGGCATATAATGGCGACCGCAATGCCACCGGCGTGCAAACCACCTGCAGCTGGGTTTACAGTTCGCAACAGGATTACCTCACTTGGACGACGAGCGGCTACAACACCAACACGGCCTTCTTTGTCAACGACCAGCTTTCCTCGCTGGGCGATTACATCGCCAAAACCATCGCCATTTTTCATTGTCCCGCCGACACCTATGCGAGCAGCGCGCAGCATGCGGTGGGCTGGGTGAATCGGGATCGCAGTTGCGCCATGGACGCCGCCATCGGGGGCGGCGTGAAGTACTATGCCGGACAATCCTGGTTTTATAACGCCAAGAAATTCTCCGATCTTCACACGCCCGGACCGTCCGACTGCTGGTTGCTGCTGGATCAGCATCCCGACAGCATAGACGACGGTTCATTCTATTTTAATTCCACGTCGTCCACTTTTATTGAATTGCCCGGCATGAATCACGGCGGGGCCAGCGGCATCTCCTTTGCGGACGGCCATTCGGAAATGTATAGGATGCACCTGGGCGTGGTGCCGGTAACCTACGGCGCCAACTACCCGGCCAACGCCAAATATTCGAACCAGACCGACATAAACTGGTTCACCCAACATACTCCGCAAAACTGATATACTTGCATGGCTGTTCCGGGTCGTTATCATCGCGGACTGTATAGTCAAGGAAGTTGCCGCCGCGATGCCCTCCAGGGCTCTAAATTTATGAACCTGTTTCGTCTCATCAACGGCCTGTGCTTGCTGGCCGCCGCTGAAATCCTGTTTTCACCCATTGCCCGGGCGGACGCCGATGTCTCGGCTGTTCCCGGCCGGACCTCTCCCGATTGGCTCAGCAATGGCGTCATCTACGAAGTTTTCCCGCGCGAATTCTCGCCCGCCGGCAACCTCGCCGGCGTCACCGCCCGGCTGGATGACTTGCATGACCTCGGCGTGAACATTCTCTGGACCATGCCCGTGCACCCCATCGGCGAGAAAGGCCGCAAGGGCGAGTTCGGCAGCCCCTATTCCGTGCGCGATTATTACGCCATTGATCCCCACTACGGCACGCTGGCCGACTACCAGCAGCTCGTCGCCGGCGCCCATCAGCGCGGCATGAAAGTCATCATGGACCTCGTCGCCAACCACACGGCCTGGGACAGCGTCATGATGACCAACAAGGATTTTTACAAGCAGGACGCCGCCGGTCATGTCATTTCCCCCGTGCCCGACTGGACCGATGTCGCCGGCCTCAATTATGCCAATCCCGCGCTCCGCCAGTACATGATCACCATGCTCAAATACTGGATCAAGGAGTGCGACGTGGATGGTTTCCGGTGCGATGCGGCCCCGATGGTGCCCACCGATTTCTGGGACCAGGCCCGCGCCGAGCTCTCTGCCGTGAAGCCGGACATCATGCTGCTGGACGAGGGGGAAAAGCCCGACCTGCTGACCAACGCCTTCGACGTGGATTATTCGTGGAAGCTCATGTGGACCCTGAACGACGTCATCAGCCACAACGCCCCCGCCGCCAATCTCCGCCGTTCCTGGGAGCAAAGCTGCGCGCAAAATCCCAAGGGCGCCCTGCACCTGCGCATTTCCGACGATCATGATGAAACCCGCGCCATCGAACGCTACGGCATGAACGGCGCGCTGGCGGCGTCCGCGCTCATGTTCACGCTCGACGGCGTGCCGCTCATTTACAACGGCATGGAGGCCGGCGACGCCACCGAATCGGCCGATCCCGCCCTCTTCGACAAGTTCACCATTTGCTGGCATCCCCATCAGACCGACCGCCCGCCGTTCCGCGGCATCTATCACGATCTCATCCAGCTCCGCAAACAGAACGCCGCCTTCCGCACCCACGACGTCCGCTGGCTGCATAATTCCAGCGAATCCACGCTGGTGACCTACGTGCGCGCCGACGGCAAGGATGAATTCCTGGTGGCCATCAACTTCTCCAACCGGCCGCTCCAGGGCACCGTGGACCTGCAAGAGGCCGCCGGCTTTGCGCCGGTGCGCATCGGCGGCCGGCCAAGCTCCGAAAACAGTCCGCTGCCCGCCCTGCACCTGAACGGCTTTGAATGGCGGATCTACCACCGCGCAATAAATGCGATGGCGGCGAAGTGATTCGCCGCTTCCATATTCTTCGGAGTCATCTTTAATAGGGACATGCAAAAACCGCGCCTGAGCTTCTGGCAGATTTGGAACATGAGCTTCGGCTTTCTGGGCATCCAGTTCGGCTGGGGCCTCCAGATGGCCAACATGAGTTCGATCTACGGTTACCTCGGCGCCGACCCGGACAAGCTCGCCTTCCTGTGGCTGGCCGCGCCGGTCACCGGCGTCATCATCCAGCCGCTCATCGGCCAGACCAGCGACCGCATCTGGACGCGCTTGGGCCGCCGGCGCCCGTTCATCCTCGCGGGCGCCATTCTGGCGTCGCTGGCGCTGCTGCTCATGCCGAATTGCTCCGCGGTCTGGATGGCGGCCGGCCTGCTGTGGGTGCTCGATGGCACCATCAATGCCAGCATGCAGCCCTTTCGCGCCCTCGTGGCGGACAACCTGCCGGACGAGCAGAACTCCCAGGGCTTCGCGATTCAATCCCTCTTCATCGGCCTCGGCGGCACCGTGGCCTCGGCCCTGCCATGGCTGCTGACCAACGAATTTCACGTGGCCGCGGACGCCACCCACCACATTCCCGCATCCGTCCGCCTCTCGTTTTACATCGGCGCCGCGGCCTTCATGGGCGCGGTGTTGTGGACGGTCTTCAGCACGGCGGAATATCCGCCCACCACCGCCGAGCTCGCCGCCATCCGGTCCCGGAAGTTCGACTGGACGCTCGGCCTCGGGGATGTCCTGGTGCTCGTCGGCCATTTGCCGCGCCGCATGTGGGAACTGGGCGTGGTCCAATTCTTCACCTGGATCGGCATGTTTGCCATGTGGGTCTATTTTTCGCCCGCCGTGGCCAAGAATATTTTCCACGCCACCGCCGGTTCGCCGGAAATGGAAGCCGCCGGCGCCTGGTCGGGCTTTTGCTTCGCGGCTTACAACGCCGTCTGTTTCGGGTTTTCCTTCGTGCTGCTGTGGGGCACCAAATATACCGGGCCCAAGCTGATGCACGTCATGTGCCTGTTCATCGGCGGAATCGGGCTGGCCACCGTGCCGCTGGCCGGCGATAAATATCAGCTCCTCATCACCATGACCGCGGTGGGCATCGCCTGGGCGAGCATTCTGTCCATGCCCTACGCCATGCTTGCGCCCGCCCTGCCCAAGGATAAGGTCGGCGTGCTCATGGGCATGTTCAATCTCTTCATTGTGCTGCCGCAGGTCGTTGCGTCCGGCTTGTTGGGCGCCATCCTCAAGCATTTCCTGCACAGCGAACCGATGGGCGCGCTGGTCGTGGGCGGCGCCAGCATGTGTCTGGCCGCGCTGCTGACGCTGCTGCTCGTGAACTTTAAGCGCCCGGCCCGCGCGGCACTCCCCGCCGAGGCCGCGGGCGCGCACTGAATCGGGTGACACGCGTCGAGCGGGTCGGCGCGTGGCGTTCACGCCGCTTCGGTGTGCAAAGTTCAAGCGGCTTGGGCCGGTCATGGGTCTTGTGCTTTTGGATGCTGAAGCGGGCTGAAACCCGCGGGCCGTCATTGTGCGAGCCTCAATAAGAACCAGGCCACCACGCCGGTTGGCATTTTCATGCGAATTGGCGTTGCCGGCCGTCCAATGTTAATACTATTCGCATGACGATCACGTTTCGGATCCGTTTCAGCACGCATCCCGGCCAATCCCTCTGGCTGGTGGGCAGCCATCCCCTCCCGGCGCATCCGGTGCCCCTGCAATATGTGGACGCCGGGCACTGGCAGGTGGCCATCCCGTTGACCGTGCAGGCCGCGCGGTTGGCCGTGAATTACTCCTACGCGCTCGCCCTCGCCGACGGTTCCCGCTCCACCGACTGGGGCCGGGACCGGACCTTCGTGCCCGATCAATTCGACTGCACCGAACTGCTGGTGCTGGATAGCTGGAACCACGCCGGCTACGTGGAAAACGTTTTCTACACCGAGCCGTTCAAACAGGTCCTGTTCGCGAAAAATTTCCCCGCCGTCAAAATTGTCCCCCCGGCCAGCCCCACGCACACGTTCCGCGTCAAAGCCCCCCTCTTGAAAAAGCACCAGACATTGTGCCTGCTCGGCGACGGGCCCGCCCTCGGCCGCTGGAACACCCGGGCGCCGGTGCTGCTGGGCCGCCCGGCGGGCGCCGATTATTTCTCCGTCGCGCTGGACTTGCGGGGCCAGACTTTCCCGCAGGCCTACAAGTTCGGCGTCTTTGATCTGGAAAAGAAAGCCTTCGTGCGCTTCGAGGACGGCCCCAACCGCGCGCTGCGCGACGGCGTGGTGCCGGACCGCCACGTGCTCATCAACGACGGCTTCATCCGCCTCCCGCTGGAACCGTGGCGCGGCGCGGGCGTGGCCCTTCCCGTCTTCAGCCTGCGCACCGAGAACGGCTTCGGCGTGGGCGAGTTTGCCGACCTGAAATTGCTGGCCGACTGGGGCAAAAAAGTGGGGCTGAAGTTGATTCAACTGCTGCCCATCAACGACACCAGCGCCACGGGCACGTGGAAGGATTCGTATCCCTACGCCGCCATTTCCGCCTTTGCGCTGCACCCGCTGTATCTCAACCTCGCCGCCGCCACCAGCCCGAAAAACCGCCGGCTGCTCGCCGCGCTGGAACCCGAGCGCCAGCGGCTCAACGCGCTGGACGCCGTGGATTATGAGGCCGTCATGAAGGCCAAACTCGCGTTCCTCCGCAAAATCTTCCCCTCGCAACGGACCGCCACGCTCGGCAGCGCCGAATTCAAGAAATTCTTCGCCGAAAACCGGCACTGGCTCGTGCCCTACGCGGCCTTTTGCCATTTGCGCGACAAGTTCGGCACCGCCGATTTCAACCAGTGGCCGGAACACCGCGAATTCGTTGCCGAGAAAATCGCCGCGCTGGCGGGGCCAGACCTCCAGTCCGCGCCCGGCGGGGAGCAATCGCCGGCGCCTGCCGTCGCCGCGAAAAAATCCGGCCCCGCTGCCGGGGCCAAACGATCCGCCGCCGCCTGGACGCCGCAGGACGAAATCGCGTTCCATTGTTTCGTCCAATATCACCTGCACCTTCAGCTCAAGGACGCCACGGCGCATATCCATGCCGCGGGGCTGGTGCTGAAGGGAGACCTGGCGATTGGCGTTTATCGGCACGGCGCCGACGCCTGGCAGGCGCCGGAGCTCTATCACATGAACCTGCAGGCCGGCGCGCCGCCGGACGCCTTTTCCGCCAAAGGCCAGAACTGGGGCTTCCCCACTTACAACTGGCCGCGCATGGCCGCCGACGGCTTCGCGTGGTGGAAACAGCGCTTCGCCCAAATGGGCCATTATTTCGACGCCTTCCGCATTGACCACATTCTCGGCTTCTTCCGCATCTGGAGCAGTCCGGCGCACGCGGTGGAGGGCATTCTCGGCTATTTCGTGCCCGCGCTGCCGTTGGAGCCGGGGGAGTTGACGGCGCGCGGCCTCCATCTCGACCGCGAGCGGCTCACCCGGCCGTTCATCAACGATGCCGTGCTCAAGGAATTGTTCGGCGCCCGGGCCGAGGCGGTCCGGCGCGAATTCCTGCTGGCGTCCCCCGGTGCCACTTATTCCCTCAAGCCGGACTTCGCCACGCAATTGCAGGTGGAACAGGCCTTTGCCGTCCGCCCGCAGACCGACGAGAATAAGAAATTAAAAATCGGCCTGTTCGATTTGATCAGCAACGTCATTCTGCTCGAGGCGGATGGTCAACTGCATTTCCGCTTTGCCATGCAGGACACCTTGTCCTTCAAACATCTGCCCGCCGACATGCAGCCGAAGCTGCGCGAGCTTTACGTGGATTACTTTTTCCGGCGGCAGGATAATTTCTGGATGCGCGAAGCCATGCAGAAGCTCCCCGCCCTCAAGCGCGTCACCGACATGCTGATTTGCGGCGAGGATCTGGGCCTGGTGCCCGCCTGCGTGCCGGAGGTGATGCGCGACTTGGGCTTCCTGAGTCTGGAAATCCAGCGCATGCCCAAGGTCATGGGCCAGGAATTCTCGCGTCCGGCCGCCGCGCCCTACTTGAGCGTGGTGACGCCCGCCACGCATGACATGAGCACCCTGCGCGGCTGGTGGGAGGAAGACCGCACGCTCACGCAAAAATTCTTCAACCACGAACTCGGCCTGGCCGGCGAAGCGCCGCGCACGGCCGAACCGTGGATTGTGCAGGGCATCGTCCGGCAGCATCTCGCCTCGCCCGCCATGTGGAGCATTTTCCAATGGCAGGATCTTGTGGGCATGGACGCCACCCTGCGCCGCGCCGACGTTGCCGCCGAACGCATCAACATCCCGGCCCAGCCGAATTATTACTGGCGCTACCGCCTGCATCTCACGCTCGAAAAAATGCTGCAGGCGAACGCTTTTAATTCCCAGCTCAAGCAAATGCTCACCGCCGCCGGGCGGTAGAAAGGCTGAGGTTGGGAGCGGCGACGCTTGATGGCGCAGTGAACGCCAGAGGCGTTCCAGACAGTAGCCGGGGGTTGAGCGACCAGGGAGCGATATCCCCGGACAACGGTCCCCAAGCTTCCCCGCACCCCGATAGGCGGTGCCAGACATGCCCCGTGGCACCGCACAAATTCACGATAGATATTTTGGGTCGTATTTGGTTCCGTTTCTTTCCAAGAGTCGCTGTAATTCATCCGCAAATGACGCTTTGCGATGATGCTCTTCCTGACCGCCGATGTAACGCCGCAGCACCGCACAATGCGTCCAACTGGCGGTAAAAATGGCGTAGCCTTCCTGCCAGCCAAAGGCTCGTTCATGATTTTCCGCCGCCCAAACCGAGGATGCTTTCTTCAATTCCCGCACCAGATCGGCGGGCGCATCCGTGGTTTTTAAACTGATGAGAAGATGAACGTGATCCGCAACGCCACCGATGGTTTCCGGCAGGCCGCCCAATCCGCGGACCGTGCCGCCGAGATACTCGTGGAGAAGTGCCCGCCATTCGGCGCGAATCAATGGCCGTCGTTCTTTCGTACTGAATACAACATGGTAATGAAGACTGTAAAATGTGGAACCCATGATGATCGTCCGCATTCTTGCACCCCTCCTGGGTGCATGTCAATTTTGCGCATGAATACCGGAGGTCTTCGCAGGCTACGACCTCCGGCTACTCTCTGGCAACCCTCCGGGTTGCGCTGCCTCACCAACCCGAAGGGTTGGAAGCGAGTAGCCGGGGGTTGAGCGACCAGGGAGCGATACCCCCGGACAACGGTCCCCAAGCTTCCCCGCACCCCGGCAGGTGGTGCCAGAAGCTCTCGTTGCTAATGTTCCGCCCCATCTGCCGGTCGCCTCAAAATGCTTGCAGGCGACGATCCCAATTCTACCGATACAGCCTGTTTTGTAAGTATATCCAGAAAACTATCACTAAGTGTTTAAAAAAATATGCAATAGTTCTGTATTTGCCGCTGCTCGATACGCATCGGGCCGTGATGAATCCGCCGTCATGCCATAGCCGTTCGCAGCTTCTACCCGGCGCTCATCGCCGACGGGACACTCCGGAACCGTGTCGGCGCAGCGGCCCATCCGCCGTCGTTCCCCCTTTTTTTGCTTGGCGCACGAATCCACCCGGCGCGTTTGCATCCGGTCTGCAGCCCCTTGGAATCCAACCTAATAAAACCTAATCAAACCAAATTTTTTTCGATGGCTCTTCATGGTTATTTATCGAACATCAATAAAAAGGCTTGACGTATTTCAATAAAAGATTATTGTTATTCAATAAAACAACTCAGCTATCAATGAAATCAACTATGAAAACAAGTGCCAATAAATTGCCAAAGTTCTTCCATCGCCTGTTTGCCGTGCTCGAGATCCTCGCCCCGGCTGTCATCTTGACCTTGTGCATCGTCGTGATGGCCGTTCCGGGTCTGCTCCATAATGTCCAAATGGAAATGGAGCTTGGCCAGGTGGGATTGCTGCCGGAAGCGGGTGTCCTCACCGCCTTGAGCGGCGATACCAACGCCGAAACCATCACCATCAAGAACCTCCAAGGCACCGTATCGGTGAAAAGCTCGGCGGACGCCCGGGGCGTGTTCGCTTTCACGCGCGCCTCGACTTTGCCGATGTTTCTCGCTTACGCCGCCTTTCTGACGGTCCTCTTTGACCTGCTGCGGCGCCTGTTCCGGAGCGTGGAGTTGGGCGAGAGCTTTACCGACCGGAGCGTGCATTTGGTCCACAAAATTGGAGTGACCATCATCATTTTCGCGCTGCTGTCCGCCGCCGCGTGTACCTGGCGCGACCATGCCGTGGCCAACTATTTGGAAAGCCATGCCACCGTCCAGGGCGTCAAGCTGGCGTTCACGCCGCCGCAGGCCAGGCCCGTCATCGTCGTCGGTTCGAAGCATTTTGACTTTCAATTCGGCTGGGAGGGGATTTTCACCGGCCTGCTGGTCCTGGCGCTGGGCGAAGTTTTTCGCCAGGGACTCGCGCTGAAAAAGGAAAACGATCTCACCGTTTAATTGCCGCCGTTATGCCCATCAAATTAAATCTGGACCGCGTGATGTTGGAGCAACGCATCAGTCTCACCGAACTGGCCGACCGCATCGGGATCACGCTGGCGAATCTCTCGATTCTCAAGACCAACAAGGCGCGGGCCGTCCGCTTCAGCACCTTGGAAGCCCTCTGCCGCGAATTGAAATGCCAGCCCGGTGATTTGCTGGAATTCGTCCCCGGCCCCGTTTCGGAAACGCCCGGTTCGGCCGCGAATGAATCCGGCCCAGCGGCTGACCCTTGACCCCTGTTACTTTTACGGCATCCACTTGGGAACGCCGTGTAGAAAAATGGCCGTGGTGGAAGTAATCGTAACGCGAACCGCGCATGAAAGCCCAACTGTCGCTGTCGCCTATCGCCATCATTTCGGCGGGGGCGACGACTCCTGAATCACCCAATGCGTGGTAAGCTGCAGAAATTAAGGATCGGGTGCCGCCCAATCCCAAGTTGTTGGTGAGATTTCCCACCTGGAGCGCGCCAAAAACATTGTAGCCGTAAAAAGGAGCAGTCACGATTTATCCGTCCCTGCGGGACTTTGGCAATGCCGAATTCAACCCGGCGCTGAAGCAGATTTCTTTGAGGGACAGTTTATTGGACATGATTGGGGACTGGCGACGGGATGGTTGAGAGAGACGGCCGTTAACGTGTCTAAACAAATATGGCAGCCTATATTGCCACCGCGGCGCAGGG
>Ga0181520_10009046_pt1 | contig 13913 bp, 11 predicted proteins | sample PEATcosm2014_Bin_29_FD_132451 | JGI IMG/M metagenome (GOLD analysis project Ga0181520, IMG submission 132451) | Peatland microbial communities from MTU Mesocosm Facility, Houghton, MI, USA - PEATcosm2014_Bin02_30_metaG | ecosystem: Environmental > Terrestrial > Soil > Wetlands > Peat | place... | reverse complement strand
TTGCTCGGTCCCAACGGCAGCGGCAAGACCACGCTGTTGAAGATTCTGCTGGGCGCGTTGAAGCCGACTACTGGCTCAATCAATGTGGAAGGCCGTACGGCGTTTGTGCCGCAACTCTTCCAGGTAACCTTTGACTACTCGGTGCTAGACATGGTGCTGATGGGCCGCGCCCGTCAGGTTGGTTTGTTCTCGCAGCCGACGGCCGCAGACGAAGAGGCGGCTATGGCCTCCTTGGAGCGCTTCGGCATAGCCGATTTTGCGGGACATCCTTTTCATGAACTCTCCGGCGGCGAGCGACAGTTAGTGATTTTTGCTCGCGCGCTGGTCTCTGAGGCCGAGATCCTGATCCTGGACGAGCCAACCTCCGCGCTGGACTTGAGGAACCAAATCAAAGTGCTCGACTGGATCACGCGCCTCTCGCATGAGGATGGGCTGACGGTAATTTTCACCACGCACCATCCGCATCACGCGCTAGCCGTGGCGGATCGCGCGCTCTTGATGCTGGGCGGGGCGAAGTTCGCTCAAGGCCCGGCACACGAAGTATTAAATGAGGATAATCTGCACCAGCTATACGGAGTCGATCTGAAGCTGCTCTCGTTTGAGCACAAGGGCTTGTCGCACGAAACGCTGGTGCCGGTGCTTCCTTATGCCTCACGCGCAAGGAGAAAGACCACAGATGTGCTGGATGGACGTTAAACGAGTCTGTAGGCAATCCAAAACTGGGCATCGAACGCTGGAATGCTCTGTGGGCAACCGCCAATTTAGTGAACACGACGGTTGATGTTTCGTTTCCAGGAGTAATGAAATTGGGTTCTGATGAGCATTTGGCGATTTTATTGTGCATGGTTTTCTTCTTTGCGAGTCCGGGGGTGGCACAGGCTCCGAACAATTCCGGCAGTTTGCACGGTGAGGTTGTCGATCCTTCGGGCGCCGTCGTGGTTGGCGCCACGGTCTCTGTGACCGCCTCCGGCGGTCAGGCCCAAAAGGTTCCCAGCGACAAGTTGGGTAAATACATCGTTCGCGCCCTGCCTGCGGGGAATGTGACGGTCAACGCCAGCGCTTCCGGCTTTACTTCATACCAGATGCCGAACGTCATCATTCCCGCAGGCGGGGCGCAGCAACTCGACATTACGCTCGGCATCGCAGTCCAGCAAGAGCAGGTCACTGTCCAGAGCGAGGCCGCAACCGTAGATGTCAATCCGGCCAACAACGCCAGCGCCACAGTTCTTAAAGGCACCGATCTGGAAGGTCTTTCTGACGATCCGGACGACCTGCAGCAGGATCTGCTGGCGCTCGCTGGCCCATCGGCGGGTCCCAAAGGAGGCCAGATTTTTGTTGACGGCTTCTCCGACGGAACCCTGCCGCCGAAGTCCTCCATCCGGGAGATCCGCATCAACCAGAATCCGTTCTCGGCCGAATATGATGAGTCCGGTTATGACCGCGTCGAGGTTTTCACTAAGCCGGGCTCAGACAAGTGGCACGGCCAGTTCATATTCAACGAGAACAACTCCGAGTTCAATGCGCGCAACCCTTACATCAATATCGGCATTCCGGAATATCACTCCGAGATCTATACCGGAAACATAAGCGGGGCTCTAGGTAAAGAGGTCTCGGTCTTCTTCAACGGCGAACACCGCAATATCGATAACGTTGACGCGGTCGCCGCGACCTCGGTTGAGCCGAGCAACGTCCTGCCCAGCCCGCTTACCCGTACCAACATCAGCTCCCGCATGGACTGGCAGGCTGCGGCTGGTAACACCCTCACCGCTCGCTACCAGTTTCTTACCAACGACCAGCAAAACCTGGGGACCGGCGGCACATCTCTCACATCTCTTCAGTCACAGGCCTACAACTCTCGGGAAACTCAGCATTTAGTGCAGCTCTTCGACACCCAGGTTCTTAGCCCACATGTGATCAACGAAACCCGCTTCCAGTACATTCACGACAACACATCCCAAGTGGCTAATCAGAGCGGCGCCGAACTCTACGTGCTCGGCGAATTCACCGCCGGCGGCAACACTATCGTCCAGAACTCGGGCATTATCAACCGATACGAGCTGCAGAACTACACCTCATGGTCGGCGGGTAAACACTTTATGAAGTTCGGCGGACGGCTCCGCGCGTATCACGATAACAACTACGCCAACAACAACAAAAACGGTACGCTGATCTACACCTCTTTTCAGGACTACGAAAACGGAACTCCCGCGCAGCTGTCCATCGTTACGGTCAACGATCCGCACCTCTCGTTCTCCTTTGCCGATGTGGGCGTCTACGCCGAGGACGATTGGAAGCTGCGCCCGAATCTCACATTCAGCTACGGCCTACGCTATGAAGCGCAAAGTGGCATCCGCGATAAGAAGGATTTTGCCCCGCGGTTCAATCTCTCCTGGGGCCTGGGAAGCGCCAATGGCACACCCAAGACGGTGCTGCGAGTTGGCTATGGGATCTTCTATGACCGTTTCACCTACGACCTGCTTGAGGAGGCGCAGCGCCTTAACGGAGAGCGGGAGCTGACCACCATCTACTCCGCAACCTCCACGGCTCCGATCACATGCCCAGCGGGCACGGCCCCGCCGACAACGACCCTGGCGTCACAGTGCAACACCACTTCTGTTCCTCTTTCGCTTACTCTTTATCAGGTCAACCCCAATCTGCGTGCGGCTTATTATATGCAGAGCGCTGTCAGTCTGGAGCGGCAGCTTGGCCGGGCCGGAACCGTTTCCTTCACCTATCTCAACTTGCGCGGACTGCATCAGTACAACCAAGTGAACACCAACGCACCCGATCCCGCTCTCGGAGGTGTTCGCCCTCTAAGTGCGCGGTATGGCGACGATAACATCTACCAGTTCTACTCCGAGGGTATCTTCAAGATAAACCAGTGGATCGCCAATGTGCAGATTCACCTCTCGCAGAAGCTCTCGTTGAACGGCTACTACGTCCTAGGCTACGCCAAGAGTGACATCGGCGAGGCTACGAGCAACCCGGTGAACCAATACCGTCTGACAGATGATTATGGCCGTGCCTCATTCGATATTCGCAACCGCGTCTTCCTCAGTGGATCGGCCTCACTGGCGCAGAACATCCGCCTCAGCCCTATTGTGGTAATTCGCTCCGGTGCACCCTTCAACATCACCACCGGCTACGATAACGGCGACAGCTTCTTCAACCAGCGGCCCACATTTGCACCGCTGCAAAACAGCGTATGCGCCGCTCCCTACGTCTCTACCCAGTATGGCTGTTTCAATGTCACTCCGGCTCCGAGTGACCGCCCGATTCCCAGCAACTTCGGCAAGGGGCCAAACAACGTTACGGTCAACCTGCGTTTATCTAAAGCCTTCGGCTTTGGTAAGGAAACGAAGCCCCCTGCAGCTTCAGACCACGGCTCAGGCCGGCTACTTGCCAAGATTTTTGCGCCGTCGAGCAGCGAGCGGCAGTATAACCTGACCTTTGCGATGACGGCTCGCAATCTATTGAACACCTGGAATCCGGGTTCGCCTATCGGCGATCTCACATCCGGCATTTTTGGGAAGACGACTGGCTTGGCCGGAGGAGCATTCTCTTCCTCATCGGCCACGTCTGCGAATCGCCGCATCGATTTCCAGGTGCTCTTCTCGTTTTAACGCTCGCGCGTAACCCCAATTGCCGCTTTCAACGGCCGCGACAATTAGCGCGGCTCACAGCATAGGAATTGTCAAATGAAGCAAGCTACGAATCGGTCAGAGGCGATAGAACGATTTGGATACATAGAGAATCGCAGCAGATGAAGAGATTACTGGCGGCGGCGACAATCGGAAAAGTAGCGACGGCGCTGTTCGCCTTGGTGGGGATCTTTTCCGCCGTGCTGGCGCTTTTCCCGCCAGAGGTCATGCAGACTCCCGTCAACGGGCCAAACCTGGTGGACATGGCGGGCGACCGAATGCACTTGTCGGCTCCGGCGCATCGGGTGATTGTTTTCCCCTATGTTTTGCCGGAGTTTTTAACGCTAGCCCAGGGGACGTCGAGTCTGCTCGGCGCTCCACGTAGTAATTTGAACGACGTCCGCTCGAAGTTGATCGGCCACGTCTTTCCCGAGTTGGCGCGGACAAAGGAAGCCGGCAGCTTCTACGTTCCGATGAGCAGCGATATGGAAGAGGTGCTACAGATGAATCCCGACTGCGTTGTCAGTTGGGGCTCGGAGGAATTCGTCGATCCCTTTAAGAGCGCGCATATGCCCTGCGTCTTCAGTATCCGCTATGGCACTAATAACCAGATCCAACTGCCTGAAGCTTTGCGGCTGCTCGGCGCGCTTCTTGGCAAGCAGGAGCGCGCGGCTGCTTTGGAGGCTTATTACGCGCGGGAGCGCCAGCAGATTGTCGATGAGTTGCCGCTGCAACGTGAGGCCCATGTCATCGCAGCGAGCAGCTATCAGGGAGAGCTCAATATTCTGAGCCATCCCCAACTGTGGCTGAACCGCGATTTCAAGGAACTTGGTGTAATAAATGTAGTTAACGGGCGCAAGTGGGGCTGGCGCTACTTTGCCTCCGATCCGGAATCGATCCTGCTGGTCAACCCGGAGACGATCTTCGTTATGTGCCAAGCCCACGACTCCGAGTGCCTGAAGACGATTTACAGCGACTACGCGCACGCGCCGCTCAAAGCCGTGCAAATGCGCCGCGTCTACAGGATCCCGGAGCATACGTTTACCAATTATGCGGTCGAAGAGCCTCTGCTGCTGTGCTGGTTGGCGGAATTGCTCTATCCGGACATGCCGCGCGGTCTGCGCGCCTTGTACGGGCGGACCTATCAGAAAATTTATGGTTATCGCGTCAGCGACGAGGAGATCGATAAGGTGATCGCGCTCAAGGAGAATCTGCAATCGGCCGGTTACGCGCGCTTTGCGGAGACAAGCGGGGTCGCACCACGTGAGGCGGCGGACCATTAAAGAGTGGATCGCATGGGTTTTGCTTAAGAACAGGAAAGCAACCAGGAAATGCAATGTGTACTACGGCGAAGAAATAACGCCGTGGGTTAGAAGGGGGCGCGAGTGCAGCAGGCTGTACAAAGTGAAAACATCAAGAGCGCATTGACGAATCTGGCCTTATTTTTTGTGTTGTTGGCCATGATCGCCTTTTCGCTCACGATGGGCCGCTATCCGGTTCCACTGCGGGAGATCGTCAGAATCTTGTTGACCACGAATCCTCTGCATGCGCACGAGCTGATTACCAATGCGCCTTGGGTGGTGGTGGAGATCGTGCGCCTCCCGCGTATCCTGGTCGCCGTGCTATGCGGCATGGGACTGGCTCTAGCGGGCACGTCGATGCAAGGCGTCTTCCGCAATCCGCTTGTGGGGCCAGAGATCGCCGGAGTCTCTGCGGGGGCTTCCTGCGGCGGCGTGATTGCGATTATGCTTTCCTTGCCCCTGCTGGGAGTTGTGGGCGTGGCCTTTGCCATGGGTGTGGCGGCGCTGGCCATCGCCTTCGCCATGGCTCGCCTAGCCAAGCAAAACAGCTCGCTGGCGCTGGTTCTTTCCGGGACCATCGTAGGTACGTTTTTTATGGCTGTAGTCGGCATCTTGGAGTCAATTGCCGAGCCGTCGACACAACTGCCAACGATTGTCTTCTGGCTTCTGGGCAGCTTCTCCGGCGAGACCTATCCGAAGCTGGCGGTGGTGGCGATCAGCGTGACGGCCGCAGGCACGCTGCTCTTGCTGCTGCGCTGGCGGATTAATCTGCTCTCACTCGGCGACGACGACGCCGCGACGCTGGGGCTGAATGTGGAGCGGCTGCGATGGTCGATCATGGCGCTGGTCGCCGTGATTGTCGCCGCACAGGTTTCGGTAAGCGGCGTGGTGGGCTGGGTGGGACTAATCATTCCGCACTTCGCCCGGATGCTGGTGGGGGCGGAGCATCGCAAGCTGCTTCCGGCATCGGCTTTCTTAGGCGGGATCTACCTGCTGGCGATGGATGACATCGCGCGCTCCGTCGGTCAAGAGGAGCTTCCCATCGGTTTGCTGACATCGGTGATCGGCGCACCGATCTTCGGGTATCTGTTTTGGAAGACGCAAGGAAAGGGATGGTCACGTGAGTAGCTGTGCTCATCCGGTTGAACCCTCGATGTTCCGGGATGTGGGATGAAGCTGCTTCTCTTCGCGATAGCACGCAAGACGCCGAGATGAACCAGGAAAATTTTATGGAGTCGGAAATCATATGAATAGCAATGAAGCGCGCGGAGAAGGAAATCAGAGGGGCACTCAGCTGCTCTATGCGGGAATCGATATTGGCTCGCTGGGATCGAAGGCCGTAGTGATTTCACAAAATGGCATTAAGGGTTGCGCCGTTCTGCCTACCGGCGTTTTTCCCGAAAAGAGCGGTCAAGAAGCTTTGGAGACGGCATTGGCCAACGCGAATGCTGGTCGTGAAAGAGTGCGTTATTTGGTGGCGACCGGCTATGGAAGAATCACTGCTCAGCATGCGAACAAGACCATTACCGAAATTACCTGCCATGCGCGTGGTGCACACCACCTGCATCCTGCTACGCGCACGATCGTCGATATTGGTGGGCAGGATTGCAAGGTCATCCGGCTCGACAATGAGGGTAATGTCGCTGATTTTGCCATGAACGACAAATGCGCCGCGGGCACCGGAAGATTCCTGGAGGTGATTTCCAATGTTTTCAAGGTTCCTCTGGAAGAACTAGGCGATTTGGCCAAGGGAGATGCGCCGCTTGTTCCTATCAACAATACCTGTACAGTTTTTGCCGAGACGGAAATCATTTCTCTTATAGCTAGAGGTGAGCGATCAGAGAGCATCCTGAAGGGCGTGTTCTCGGCTATTGCGAGCCGCGTTGCCGGGATTGCCTCGCGCATCGGCGTGAGTGGCGATGTGTTTTTTTCTGGCGGCGTAGCAAAGAACTATGGCGTAGTATCGGCGCTGGAAGCTGTTCTGGAATGTCCAGTCTACGTGCCCGGTTTCGATCCTCAACTGGTGGGAGCCTTGGGCGCTGCCATGCTGGCGCGCGAACTCGGCGTTAGGGTGTGAGCATGGTCTTGCAAGCGATCGAGAAGATGCGTGCAGCTTTGGCGTGGAGGCCAGAGGAACTGGCCTCCGCCCGCGCCTCCGGACGAAAGGTGATCGGCTGGACCGGCTACAACGTGCCCGAAGAGCTGATTTACGCCTGCGGAATGATTCCCGTTCGCATCAGCCGGGGAGGCAGCAGCCGTTTGGCGGAGATGGGCGCCAATTACATCTCGACGCAGAACTGCTTTTTTCTGCGGCAGTGCGTGGGACCATTTGCCGAAGACGTTGATCCTTACATCAAGCAAATCGACGCACTGGTTACCGACACGACTTGCTTGCAATCGCACCGTATGTCTTCGTTGGTGGAGCACTACTTTCAGGTGAATCTGCTCCAACTCGGAATGCCCAAGGATCCTCAGCGGCCCGAAGCGCGCCGGTACTTTGCCCACGAGGTGCGCTTTCTCGTAGCGCGGTTGGAAAAGATTGCCGGACGCGAGCTTGACACGGCGCGGCTGGCGGAGACATTGGAGTTATATCAGAATATCCGCGAAGCGGTGCGGGAGTTATACCGCCGTGTCTGGACAACCAGCACGCTTTCCTGGCGAACTGTTAATGAGATGGTCCATGCGGGTTACTTGCTTGACCGCGTAGTATACCTTGGCTTACTGCAGGAGTTACTCCAAGAGTCGAAGGAAGATCCAGGGGAAAAGCTTCCTTCTCAATCCGTGCGGGTCCTGCTGGCAGGCAGCCCCATGGCTCCCGGTGACAACAAGTTAATTGAAATTGTTGAAAAATCCGGCGCCGTGATTGCCGGCGATCTGCTTTGGTCGGGCTTTGCTCAGTTCACCGACTTGGATTTCAAAGAGTGTTCCCTGCAAGGACTTATCGATAGTTATCTGGACCGCCTTCCACACGCGGCTTTGCCATTTATGGAGGTGGTTACGGACAGAAAGCTGATCAAGCTGCTCGACGTGGTCCGCCAGAGCGGAGCGCGAGGAGTGATCTATTACTCGCTGCGCTTCTGCGACCCTTTCAGCTTCAAGATGCTGGTCACCAAAGATTACTTGAAGCTTGCGGGCGTGCCGCTGATGGAAGCGCAAACCGATTTTGGAGAGATGGACATCGAGACGCTGCGCACACGAGTGGAAGCCTTTCTTGAAATGCTAGCGATCCGGTCGTGAGGAGTTGAGCGATGGAAAAGCGCAAGAACAAAATCTGCACGTTTCGCTATCCGGAAAAGATCAAAGAGCCATTTCTTGCCAACGGCGGCCTGACTCTCAGCAATGGAAGAACGGTCAGCGCCGAAGAGATGTGGTGGTTCTTGACCGTGGAGGCGCCGTGCCGCTTTCCCGCCGACTTCACATATGACCGTTTCTCTGCCAAACCGTTTGACTTTAACTTGCTGACGGCGATCAAATGGCACTATTGGGGTTTTACCGGCATCGACCGCTTCAGAAACAGGATCAAACGCGGCGACCCGATCGTAACCATCAAGGCGGGAACGCCGGGAGAGATTTTTTCGGCCTCGGAGTGCATGACCACCGGCCCCGCATTTCCCATCGGATGGATCACGCAGGACGAAGAAGGATTTTCCCGCGAGGAAGACGACCGTCGCTATGCGGCCCTGCGCAACGAGTGCAAGAAGTGCATGCCGGCCGAGTGCTGCACCATCGTGGCGCCATTCAATGCCGTTCACGTTTCCAAGGCTCCCATCAAGCTGCTCGCTCCATTCACGGTGACCGCCTGTTCTGACGGGATCTACGCGATGGAAACGGCGCGCAGGCACGGCGACAATATACCGACGTATGTCGTCGATTTTCCGATCAGCAGGCAGTCCGGGCCATGGCGCGTGGAGTAGCCGCCTATCTCGGCATCGATGTGGGTTCGGTTTCCACCAAACTGGCCGTGATCGATGAGGCTGGAGCTCTGGTCCACGAGGTCTACCTGCCGACCGCCGGGGCGCCAATCGAGGCGGTCAGCCGGGGATTGAACGAGATCGCTGCACGTTGGGGAGATCGCCTCGATGTGCGCGGTGCGGGCACAACGGGCTCCGGGCGTGAACTGATTGCCGAGTTTATTGGTGCGGATGTGATCCATGACGAGATCTCGGCCCACAAGACCGGCGCTCTCCATGTGAGTCGAACCTACGGTGGCGAGCTGGTGGATACCATCTTTGAAATCGGCGGCCAGGACTCCAAGTACATCCATCTCGATAATGGCGTGGTCACAGACTTCAACATGAACGATGTCTGCGCGGCGGGCACCGGCTCCTTCCTGGAGGAGCAGTCCGAACTGCTCGGAATCCCCATCAGGGACACATTCGCTAAACTCGCACTCTCCGCCCCGGCCCCGGCCCGATTGGGAGAATTTTGCACCGTGGCCACCGGCAATGACCTCATGTCCAGGCTTCAGAAGGGCGAGTCCATGGATAATCTTTTGGCGGGCCTCGCTCACGCCGTCGCACGTAACTTCGTGACTCTGGTGGTTTCCCGACGGGCCATTGGCAAGGTGGTTTTTTTCCAGGGCGGCACGGCCTCCAACCGCGCCGTGGCCGCAGCTTTTGCCGGACTGCTGGGACGGAGGATCATCGTTCCGCCCCACAACGGCGTCATTGGCGCCATGGGCGTGGCGCTCATGGCTCGCGAGTGGGGCTCAAACTCCAATATCCAGACGCGATTCCGAGGCTTTCATCTGGCGGATCTACAATATGCTGCCCGGAACTTCACTTGCCACGGGTGCAACAACCGTTGCGACGTCAAGGAATTTACCATCGAAGGAGAGAAAAGCTACTGGGGCAGCAAGTGCTCTGACCGATATTACCGGCCTGCTGTTTCGGATCGCAAACCGGTAATCCCGGACCTCATTGCCTATCGGGAAAATCTTTTCGAGGAAATTGCCAGGGGCGGAGTGGCCGAAGGCAAGTTCAAGATTGGCTTGCCGCGGGCCTTGTCCTATTTCGACCTGTATCCCTTCTGGCATCGCTATCTGACCAGGCTCGGGATGCAAGTAGTGCTCTCACCCACTACCGATCCGAAAATTATTGAAGGCGGGCAGGAAATCGCCCAGGCTCCCTATTGTCTTCCGATCCGGGTGGCGCTCGGCCACGTTCGGACCCTGACCGAAACGGATGTGGACTTTATCCTCCTGCCTTCACTTGACCGCACGGGGCTAGAGGATAGTAGTTCGGGCCAGTCCTGTCTTTGGATTCGCACCTTGCCCCACACCTTGAGCTTTTCAACGGTGCTGGAGCCCCACAAAGACAAGTTCCTCACGCCTTCCGTTCCATTCGCCGATGGGCCAGAAGCTGTGAAAGCAGCCTTGCACAAAGCTTTCGCCCCGCTAGGGATCACTCGTGAAGAAAGTGACCGTGCGGTGGAGGAAGCTTACGCCGCGCAAAATGACTTCCGAAACAAGTTGCTGACGGCCGGGCAGGCGGCGTTAAAGAAACTAGCCAAGACGGGAGAGCCGGGCGTGGTGCTGATCGGTCGCACCTATTCTATTTATGACCGCAACCTGACCTGTGATCTGCCCCGAAAACTGAAGTCGCGCTATGGCGCGAACGTGCTCCCTCTCGATTTTCTGGTCACAGGAGCGGAATGGAATGGTACTGCGGGAGACAACCTCCTATGGGAATCCGGTAGGAAGATCCTCGCTGCGGCGCAGCTGGCTTCAAGCCAGGACAATCTTCATCTGATCTACGCTTCCAACTTCCCCTGTGGGCCAGATGCCGCCGCCCGGCAGATCACCCGGCGAACCGCCGGTGAGCCGCTCCTCTTTCTCAAATTCGACAGCCTTGGCTGGGACTCTGGGTACATGACGCGTTGCGAAGCCTACCTCGACAGCATGGGGATATTGCGATGCTCTAAGTCGGCTGGGGAAACAGTGAAAGGTGAGGTCTCATGTTGAAGGGCAAGACACTCTACATCCCGTCCATAGCCCTGGACAGCGCGGAACTCCTGGCGTCGGCATTCCGGGCCTGCGGCCTGAACTCTGCCGCTATGCCTCCCTCGGATGAGCGCACCCGTGACTTCCGTGATCGGCACACCTCGGGGGATGAGTGCCACCCGTTCCAGATTCTGGCAGGCGACGTAATGAAGCTTCTGGAAAGTGGTGCGGCCGATCCCGCGCGAAGCGTCTTCTTTCTTCCCGCTTCGAGCGGAGCGTGCCGCTTCAATCGCTTTGTGCCCGATTTGCGCGTGATCCTGGATGATGCGGGCTATGCCGAGGCTGGCATTTTCTCGCCGAATCCCCATGTTGCTGAAGATTTGATCGCGTTGGGCGAAGGCGTCCTCCGCACCGCCCGGCGTGCTCTGATCGCGGGTGGGAACGCAAGAAAACTGCTGCTCATTCACCGGCCCTTTGAACTGGAGAAAGGCGCTGCGGACAAACTCTACGGAGCGGCGATCCAGGAGCTTTGCGCCATGATCGAATCGGCTCCACTCGACCCTCTGGACCAATTCACGAAGATCTCGTCAACGTTGCTGGGCATCCGGGAGAGCTTCCTCGCTCTACCTCTGAAAGAAGAACGATCCGCGCCGGTCATCGGCATCGTCGGCGAACTGTTCTGCCGCCTCAATCCACTGCTGAACAACGATCTGATCCGCCAACTTGAAGAACGCGGCGGGCAGGCTCGGCTGATCGGGCTGGCGGAAGAACTCCGGAGTTTTGTTGGCGCTCTCCCTGGCGCTACAGAGAAGTTGAATCTGGATGAAAAGGGTTTCAATGAACTGTTCCAGAATGACTTTGCCGGATGGGGCGATCCTGACAGCGGAGACCTTTTAGATGATGCCAAGTCTTATCTGCCGATTGAAGATGGGTTCGCCCCAATTGCCCGGCGCCTGGGCCAGATCATGCACATGGCGAAACAGGGTGTGGACTGCGTCCTGGACGTGAGTCCGTTCCCTTGCATGTACGGATCCGCATGCGCGGCATTCTACCCGAAGCTTCGTCGTGACCTGGATAGCCTGCCGATTATCGAAATGTATCTCCAGGGGACGAAGCAGGATTGGAGTTGGCTGTTGGATGACGCTCTGGAGCAGGCTCGGACCTACCGATCACGCAAGGAAAAGGAACAAACCCATAACACAAGTGCCATCTCCAATCGTCTGTAAGAAATTGTGTTTTGATCATAGTGAGACAGATCTACGGAAATGAAGCCCTAATCTTTGGCTTTCTCTTTTGGAAGACCCAAGAAAAAGGAAGAGGATGGACTCATGAATAACGCTACCCAGCCGGTTCCGACCGTCGAGTGTAAGAACTGTGTGCTGTTCCTGATCCGGCGCTGCTACGCGCGGCACTGGTGGTTCCGTTTGGTTCGTGAGCCATTGATTGTCTGTATGCGCATTCTGGCCTGGCGGAACGGCATCGACGCCTGGACCCATGCGGTGCATTGTGCCGAATGCCGCGGATGCGTTCGGTTCATGAAAGCCGAGCTCGAAGTGAAGTCTCCGACGTTTCGCGCATTCAACGGGCTCATCGGCCCCAGCTTCAGGAGGCTAAGAGATTCAATGCTGAAGCAAGGAGAACTTCCAGAGGCGAAGCGGATTGCTGCGGAGGCGTTGGCTGGGACTGGGAGAAAAAAATCATGAGTGGCGTAGCGGTTCATTTCGAGGACTTGGGACATGCCTACCATCCCTCGCGTTTTGTGTTTCAGGGTTACAGCGCCGAGGTGCAGCGTGGCTCGATCTTTGCCTTGCTAGGCCCCAATGGCTGTGGCAAGACAACGCTGCTGAAGGTTCTTTTGGGAGCGCTCAAGCCCACTGCGGGAAAAATTGCGATCATTGGCCGAACGGCTTTTGTGCCGCAGCTTTTTCAGGTCACCTTCGACTACTCGGTGCTGGATATGGTGCTGATGGGCCGCGCCCGCCAAGTTGGATTGTTTTCGCAGCCCTCTGCGCAAGACGAAGAAGCGGCGCTGGCCGCGCTCGACCGCTTCGGCATCGCCGATTTTGCCCGCCACCCCTCTCATGAGCTGTCGGGTGGAGAACGGCAGTTGGTGATCTTTGCTCGCGCCCTGGTTTCCGAAGCCGAGATATTGATCCTAGATGAACCGACTTCGGCGCTCGACTTGAAGAATCAGATCGTCGTCCTCGATTGGATTACCCGTCTTTCACATCAGGACGGCTTGACCGTGCTATTCACTACGCATCACCCGCACCACGCTTTGGCCGTTGCCGACAACGCCCTGCTGATGCTGGGTGGAACAAGGTATGCCCGTGGTCCGGCCAGCGAGGTGCTGAGCGAGGAGAATCTTCGCACGCTCTACGGCGTCGATATCAAGCATCTTCCATTCGAGCACAAGGGCGAACTGCACGAAACCCTGGTCCCCGTCCTGCCGTATGCCTCACGTGCCCGGAGAGTTGAAACTGGGCGGGATGGATGTTGATAGAAACATAGCCGCAAGGAACTTCGAAAGCAGGAGCGAAGCTGGATGCCACAACTCACAAAAACGGAAGGAAGGTGCGCTTCATGAGGGTGCGCAACGAACTGCGTAGGATTCGCAATGTGCGCGGCTTCGCGGCCTCCGCACTGTCAAAGGAAGTCGGCATCAGCCGCCAGACAATCTACGCAATCGAAAGCGGGCAATATCTGCCTAACACGGCAACCGCCCTCAGGCTGGCTCGGGCGCTGCAGGTCTCTGTCGAACAATTGTTCTTTCTTGAGAAAAAACGGAGAGCAATCCGCCGGTAATGAGCGTTGTGGTTTCACGGAAAGATAGTGACGCAAACGGCGGTGTGCCAAAGCACCCCGCCGTTTGCTTCTGGTTAATTTATGCAGCGGCTTTCTTCTTAGCTGGGGAATCCGGTCGAAGGCGAACGCGATTCCGGTCTGAAGCCGAACACCATTCCGTTGTGAATCCGAACAGTATTCCGGTCTGAAAGTGAACACCATTCCGGTGGGAAGGCGAACAGTTTT
>Ga0181520_10009044_pt1 | contig 13914 bp, 14 predicted proteins | sample PEATcosm2014_Bin_29_FD_132451 | JGI IMG/M metagenome (GOLD analysis project Ga0181520, IMG submission 132451) | Peatland microbial communities from MTU Mesocosm Facility, Houghton, MI, USA - PEATcosm2014_Bin02_30_metaG | ecosystem: Environmental > Terrestrial > Soil > Wetlands > Peat | place... | reverse complement strand
CGCGTGACCGGGTCGATGACGATAGTCCGCATGACGGCCTCCTCAGCCAAAACGCACCTTGGATTTCAGGTCGGGGATGCGGCCATCCAGGAGTTCGTTGAGAACGAACAGAATCGCTTGGGCCGACGGAGGGCATCCGGGTACGTGGACGTCGACCTTGACCACGTCCTGCAGCGGGATGGCGTGCTTCAGCAAGGTCGGGACGCCATCGGTCGGGATCCCTTTCTGCACGTCGGCGCCCTCGATGTAGACGCGCTCGAGGATCGACTTCACCGCGAATGGATTGCGCATCGACGGAACATTGCTGGTCACCGCGCAATCGCCGAGCGCCACCAGGATGCGCGTGTGCTCCCGGACGTGCTGGATCTTTTCGAGATCGTCCTGGCTGCTGACCGCGCCCTCGACGATGGTGACGTCGACCTCGTCGGGAAACGCCTGCGCATCCACCAGGGGCCCGTAAACCAGATCCGCCCTCTGGGCGATGGTGATGATCGCCTCGTCCACGTCGAGCAGCGACATATGACAGCCGGAACAGCCGTCAAGCCACATCGTGGCCAGTCTCGCTTTCGTCATAGATGGGTCTCTCTCTTCGCTGCGAGTTGCGTGACGACGGCGTTCCGTTTGGTCATTTCCTCAACCGCCCGACCTTTCTCCACCAGCGCGCCGGTCGGACAGACCTGTACGCATTTGCCGCAACTCGTGCAGGACTGGGATTCGCCCCACGGCCGGTCGAGGTCGGAGACCAGCCGCGAGTTGATGCCGCGACCCGCGACGTCCCAGACATGCGCGCCCTCGATCTCGTCGCAAACGCGGACGCATCGCGAACAGAGAATGCAGCGGTTGTGATCCAGAACGAAGCGGGGATGAGAGACATCCACCGGCAGGCGCGGGTAGTTGTAGGGAAAGCGAACGTGGTTGAGGCCGAGAGTCTGTGCCAGCGCCTGCAATTCGCAATGGCCGTTGGAGACGCAGACCGCGCAGATATGATTCCGCTCGGTGAACAGCAGCTCCAGCGCCATCAGCCGGTTATGGGCGATGACGTCCGAGTTGGTGGTCACCGACATGCCGCTGCGCACGGGGGTCGTGCAGGCCGGCAGCAGACGGCCGATGCCCTGAACCTCGACCAGGCACAACCGGCAGGACCCGGCGGAACTCAGGCCTTCCATGTGGCAAAGGGAGGGGATGTATCGACCATTGGCCTGGGCCACCTGGAAAATGGTCTGGCCTTCGGTGGCGGTGCACAGTTGCCCGTCGATGCGCACCGAGATTTGCTGAGACACGGCCATGACTCCTTACCGGTGGGTGGCTGCGTAGCTGGCGGTTTCGCGGATGTCGCAGCGCAGACAGCGGCAAGCCTCTTCATACGCCTCCTCGGGCCGCAGGGCCGAGGTGGCTTCCTGGAAGCTCTTGGCACGGATCGCCGCCGGCAGGTCGTGAGGATGGTGGCGGCGGGAGTTACTGGGTTGGGCCGGTGGCGTCTGGCCGTACTGGAAGCCCGGCAGGATGCTGTCGAAGCGCGATTCGCCGGTCAAACGGACGTCGATGTTCCGGGCCGCGTTCTTGCCATAGCTCATGGCGTTGGAGACGTTGGACGCCCCGGTGATCAGATCGCCGCCGGCGTAGAAGTTCTCGCGGCTGGTCTCCAGCGTGTAGCGATCCGCGATGAGCATGCCGCTTTCCTTGATGGCCAGGCCGGCCGCGCGGTAGAAATCCTTGTCCACGTCCTCGCCGACCGCGAGGATGACGCTGTTGCAACTGACGACGCGCACTTCGTCGGTGTCGATCGGGCGGCGGCGGCCGGACGAGTCGAATTCGCCCGGGCGCGTCTTGAGCACTTCGATGGCCTTGACGAGACCGCGCTCGCCGGTGATGCGGTGCGGCGAGGCGAGGAAGCGGAAGCGCACGCCCTCCTGCTCGGCCGCCTCGACCTCTTCGGTGATCGCCGGCATGTCCTTGCGTTCGCGCCGGTAGATGACGGTCGCGGCGGAACCCTTGCGGATCGCCGTGCGGGCGCAATCGATGGCGGCATTGCCGCCGCCGATGACGACGACGTGCTCGCCGAGCTTCACCGGCTTGTCCGAAGCCTCGGCCTCGAGGAAGGACAGCGCCGTATGGACGCCCGTCAACTCGTTGCCGGCAACATAGACCGTGCCTTCCTTCCAGGTGCCGATCGACAGGAATACCGCGTCGAACTTCGCCCCGAGATCGTTCAACGAAACATCGGCGCCGATCGCGGAGTTGAAGACGAACTGGACACCCAGGCGGCGGATGATCTCGACCTCACGGTCCAGGACGGCCTTGGGCAGCCGGTATTCCGGCAGGGCGTAGCGCAGCATGCCGCCGGCCTCGGCGTGGGATTCGAAGACGCTGACGTCGTGGCCGAGCAGGGCCAGATAGAAGGCGGCGGTCAGCCCGGTCGGGCCGGCGCCGACCACGGCGACCCTTTTGCCGGTGGACGCCAGCCGCTTGGCGACGATGTGGGCCGCCATCGCGTCGAACTGGTCCGACAGCAAAATAGAATCGGCGATGACGCGGTGCACCTCACGCATGTTGACCGACTCGTCGATCGAGTGGCGGCGGCAGCGGTTGTCGCAAGGATGCTGGCAGACGCGGCCCGTGGAAGCAGGCAGCGGATTGTCCATGATGACCGATTCGAAGGCGTCGGCCAGGCGGCCTTCCTTGAAGAGCTGCAGGAAGCGCGGAATGTTCATGTGCAGCGGGCAGGTGTTCTCGCACGGCGACAAGGCGAGGTCCTGGCACACGCCGGCATGACAGCGTTTGGCCCGGATGTGATCCTCGAATTCGTGGCGGAAATGGCGAAGCGTCGTCAGGATCGAGTTCGGGGCGGATTGGCCCAGCCCGCAAAGCGAGGTGTCGCGGATCATCTGGGCGAGTTCGTCCAGTTCGGCCAGGTCCTCCTCGCGGCCATTTCCCTTGGTGATGCGCGTGAGCGTGCGCAGCGCCTTGTCCAGGCCGACTCGGCACGGCGTGCACTTGCCGCAGGATTCGGAGCGGGTGAACTCGATGAAATAGCGGGCGACATCGACCATGCAGTTGTCGTCGTCCATCACGACCATGCCGCCAGAACCCATGATCGAGCCGAGCTTGCCCAGGGTTTCATAATCGACGGGCGTGTCGAACATGTCCTGCGGGATGCAGCCACCCGACGGCCCGCCGGTCTGCACCGCCTTGATGGTGTGGCCGGGCATGCCGCCCGCGCCAGCGTCATAGACGAACCGGTTGAGCGTCGTGCCGAGCGGCATTTCGACCAGGCCGGTGTTGCGCACCTTGCCGACCAGGGAAATCACCTTGGTGCCGGCGCTCTTGTTGCTGCCCATCTCGGCAAACCATGCCGGACCTTTGGCGATGATGGGGGCGACGTTGAACCAGGTCTCGACGTTGTTGATGTCGGTCGGATAGCCCCACAGGCCCTTTTCGGCGGGGAACGGCGGGCGTGGACGGGGACGTCCGGCACGGCCTTCCAACGAGGCGATCAGGGCGGTTTCCTCGCCGCAGACGAAGGCGCCGGCGCCCTCGACCAGCTCGATATCGAAGTCGAAGCCGCGGCCCAGAATATCCTCGCCCAGCAGGCCATAGTCCCGGGCCTGCGCGATCGCCACGTTCAGCCGGTGGACGGCCAGGGGATATTCGGCTCGGACATAGATCGTCCCCTGGGTGGCGCCGGTTATGTAGCCGCCGATCGCCATGCCTTCGAGCAGCGAATGGGGGTCGCCCTCGATTTCGTTGCGGTTCATGTAGGCGCCGGGGTCGCCTTCGTCGGCGTTGCAGATCAGGTATTTCCGGTCGGCCACCGCCTTGCGCAGATATTCCAGTTTCGTGCCGGTCGAAAAGCCGGCGCCGCCCCGGCCGCGCAACCGGGAGGCCTTGAGCTGCTCGTTCGCCAGCTCGGGAGTGCCGTCGATCAGCACCTTGTACAGGGATTGGTAGCCACCGATCGCGATATATTCCTCGATGTCGTCGGGGTTGATCAGGCCACAATTGCGCAGGACAATCTTCGTCTGACCCTGGAAGAACGGAATCTCATTCCAGTTCGGAATTGTCGGGAATCCGCTGCCGTAGCTGATTTGCGCGGTCAGATGATCCCATTTCTCGATCTTGCACAGGGCAAGACTCTCGGGAATGTTCCGCCGCACCAGTCCGTCAAGGATCTGATTGACGTGGTCGGTCTGGACGCGATGAAGAATGACGAGGGGCTGGCTCGGACACCAGATATTGACCAGCGGTTCCTCGGCGCAAAAGCCGAAGCACCCGGTCCGCACGAGGTCGATGTCGAGGCCGCGTTGGGCGATGGTGTCGGCGAACGCGTTGTAGACGCCCTCCGCGCCATTGCCCGACCCGCAGGTGCCCATGCCGACGGCGATGCGCGGCCGCGACGGCAGCAGCTTGGCCAACCCGGTCGTGCGCACCGTGTTGAATGTGCTCAGGTCCCGAATGCGCGTCATGCCCGAGGTTCCCGCTTTTGCAGAGCTTGCAGTTCACGCCGCAACGTCTGTTCGTTGACGTGGCCGAAAATGGCGTGATTGACTTCGATGACCGGTGCCAGCGCACACTGGCCGAAGCAGGCAACGGTGCGCAGGGTTACGCCGCCGTCAGGGGTGGTGGCCGTCAACTGTTCCGCCTCGCCTTCTTCCGGGGCGTGGAACCCGAGATTCAACATTATTTTCTCGAGCAGGTCGCGCGACCCCCGGGTGTGGCAGGCAGTGCCCCGGCAAACACAAACAGTGTTACGGCCCTGCGGCTCGAGATTGAACAACGCGTAAAACGTAACGACGCCGAAAATCCTGGATAACGGGATGTTCGCCTTCGCCGCGATGTATTCGAGCGTCTCCCGAGGAAGATACTTACGGGGGTGACTATTCTGGACCTCTTGCAGGATCGCCAACAACGCGCCTGCCTGCCCGGCATGCCGGGCGAGCACTTTGTTGACGAAGTCCTGATCTACATCTGAGGACCACTGCGACGCAGAACTCTTCATCGGCCCACTCCACCGTTGGCACCCGCCCATGCACCTTTCCGCCAAGCGGCGCGTTGACCTATGTCAAGCCTTCGCAACGACCGGCAGCATGGCTCCTGTGTCCCGGCAGCGCAGCCGCCGGGCAGATCAGAGTGACTGGCCGGCGGGCAGCAACAGGGTCGCCCGCAGGCCGCCCTGTCCGGTGGTGCCGAGCTCGAAGGCGCCGCCGTAGAGAGCGGCGAGGTCGGCGACGATGGCCAGCCCGAGGCCGCTGCCCGGGGCGGCCTGGTCCAGTTGCACGCCGCGCGCGAGCGCCAGCGGGATCTGTTCGGCGGGCAGGCCCGGCCCGTCGTCGCCGACCTCCACCCGCACATGCGGCGGCGCCGCGGCGACCGTTACCGTCACCCCCGCGTCGGCCCATTTGCAGGCGTTCTCCATCAGGTTGCCGAGCATTTCCGACAGGTCCTGGCGCTCGCAGCGGGCCCGCAGCGCCCCGTCGCCCTGCACCGTGATGCGCAGGTCGCGGCCTGCGAACAGGCGGCGCAGCGCGGCGGCGACCTCGCTGGCCACCTCCAGCACCGGCACGTCCTGGGCGGTGGCGCCGACCAGGGCCGCCGTGCGGGCACGCGCCAGATGGTGCGCCACCAGCCGCTCGGCGGCGGCGACCTGACGGTGCACCAGCGCAAGGTCGGCTGGGCCCGGCGCCTCGAGCGCGTTGCGCAGCACCGCGAGGTTGGTGCGCAGGGCATGGGCGAGATTGCCGATATGGCTGCGTGCGCGCTCCACGGTGGCCCGGTTCTGCGCCACCAGCGCGTCGATCTCGGCGATCAGCGGCTGGACTTCGGCCCCGGCGGGCAGGCGCAGGCTGTCGGCGCGGCCGGCACGCAGTTCGGCCACCGCCCGGCGCAGGCGGCGCAGCGGCGCCAGCACCAGCGACACCTCCAGCATCGTGCCGATCACCAGCCCGGCGCCCAGCACCGCGAAGCCGAGCGCCAGGCCGTGGCGCAGGCGGACGATGTCGAGATAGGTCTGGTCGTGCTTGACCGCCACCATGACCCGCAGTGACGCGCCGCTGTCGGGCAGCGCGATGTCGCGCACGGCGAGGCGCAGATGCTGGCCGTCGGGGCCGGGCAGGCTGTGCACCAGCAAACCCGCCTGGCCCAGGGGGATGGGCGGCAGTGTCTGGTCCCACAGCGAACGGGAGGTGGCGATGCGCCCGCCCGGCGCCTCGATCTGCCAGTAGACCCCCGAGAACGGCAGGTCGAAGCGCGGCTCGGAGACCGGCCGCGCCATCACCGGCTGGCCGTCGCTGCCGACCTCGGTGCCCGCCACGACGGCGTCGGCCAGAGTGGCAAGGCGGATGTCGAAGGAGCGCTCGATATAGGAGGCGGCCTGATCGGAAACCACGAACCAGGCCACCACCAGCCCGCAGGCCACCCACGCGCCGGTGATCAGCGCCAGCCGCGCGGTGAGCGAGCGGAGGATCATGGCGGCGGCGAAAGCCGGTAGCCCTGGCCGCGGACGGTCTCGATGAGCTGGTCGCCCAGCTTCCGCCGCAGGCGCGCGACGATGACCTCCAGCGTGTTGGAGTCGCGGTCGAAATCCTGGCTGTAGAGATGTTCCGTGAGCTGGGTCTTGGAGACGGGCTGGCCGAGATGGTGGGCCAGGCATTCCAGCAGGCGGAACTCCATGGCGGTCAGCCGCACCGGTGTCCCCGACAGGGTGACGTTCTGCGCGGCGGTGTCGATGCAAAGCGGCCCGCAGGCGATCTCGGGCTGGGCGTGACCATGGGCGCGGCGGATCAGCGCATGCAGGCGGGCCACCAGTTCGGCCATGGCGAACGGCTTGGCGAGGTAGTCGTCGGCCCCGGCGTTCAGCCCCTCGACCTTCTCGGTCCATGACCCGCGCGCCGTGAGGATGAGCACCGGCACGCCATTCTTCGCGGCCCGCCAGCGGCGCAGCACGGTGAGGCCGTCGAGCCGCGGCAGGCCGAGGTCGAGCACCACCGCGTCGTGCGGTTCGGTCTCACCGAGAAACAACCCCTCCTCGCCGTCGGCCGCGGAGTCGACGGCAAAGCCGGCATCGGCAAGGGCAACACGAAGCTGCGCGGCGAGCGCCGCGTTATCCTCCACCACCAGCAGACGCATCACGGCCGCTCCCGCACCGGACCATGAGTCTCTAACATCCGGCCAGAGGCGGCGTCGACCCGAACCTTGAAGATCCGGCCGGTCGGCGGCAGCAGCTTGAATTCGTAAATCCAGGAGTCGTCGCGGTATTCCAGCTCGGTCTCGATCACGCGGCCTTCGTAGTGCTCCTCCACGGCGGTGAGAATGCCGGCGAGCGGGCGGATTTCGCCGCGCTCGCGGGCGGCGCGGGCACGGGCGGAATCGGTTTCATCCTCGGCGCGCGCGACGCGTGCGAACAGACCGCCAACGGCGGCGGGCAAGGCCAGAATGAGCCTTCGGCCAACCATATCGGATTGTTGCGTCTATCGACCTGAACCCGTGCTGAACAGCGCCGCCAGCCCCGGTTTTACAGCAACGCCGCCGCCCCGCCGCGCGCTGCCTGGAGTTGCCGCAGGCGCTCGATCGTCGCCTTCACCCCGTCGATGCGCTCGAACAGCAAGCGCGTCTCCGGCCGGGCGAACCCGGCCGCGATGGCGGCCTCGATGACCGCCTGCAAGGGCGCCGCCGAGCCGCCCACGTCGCACACCAGGACCGGCTTGTCGTGCAGCTTGAGTTGCCGCCAGGTCATGATCTCGATGATCTCGTCCAGCGTGCCCAGGCCGCCCGGCAGCGCCACGAAAGCATCGGACAGCTCGAACATCCGCCGCTTGCGGGTGTGCATGCTGTCGGTGACGATCTGCTCGGTGAGGCCGTCGTGGGCGACCTCCCAGCGGATGAGAAATTCGGGAATCACACCGATCACCTGCCCGCCCGCCGCCAGCGCGGCGTCGGCGAGCGCGCCCATCAGGCCGACGCGGCCGCCGCCATAGACCAGGCGGATGTCCGCCTGCGCCATGCCGCGGCCGAGTTCGCTCGCGGCGGCCCGGCAAGCGGGGTCGTGGCCGGGATGGGCGCCGCAGAACACGGCGACGGTTTGGATCGTTGGCATGGCTGACCCCGTTGCGCAGTCCCCGATGTCGGTTGCCGCGGCGCCATCCGCAAGCGAATTTGCCGCCGCCGCGGGCGCCGGGATCACAGCCGGGTCGCCAGCAGCCACGCCGCGACCCCGGCCAGCGCCGCCAGCACCACCGCCAGGATCGGGCTCGCCATGCGCGGTTGGCGGGTCGTCGCCGGCAGGCGCTTCACCCCGGTAACCATCGGCCGCACGAGGTCGTGTCGCTTCACCACCGCGTAGGCCAGGATGGCCAGGATGTGCAGGCCGACCGCGGCGGCCAGCAGGTTGAAATTGGCGCCGTGCACGAAGTGGGCGATCGCGGTCACCTGCGCGTCGCCGTATTTCGCCAGCGGCCCGGCGATGCCGTGCCGGTTGGCGTTGAACAGGCCGGAGACCACCTGGACCGCCAGCAGCATCAGCATCAGCAGGACCATCCAGCCGCCGGCCTCGTTGTGGCCGACCTGGGTGTCGGGGCCGCGCTGGCGAAAGCGGGCGAGGTGGGCCAGCGCGCGCGCCGGATTGCCGAGGAAGTGGCGGAACCGGGCGGTCTCGCTGCCCGCGAACCCCCAGGTCAGACGAAACAGCAGCAGCGCCAGCACGAGGATGCCGGAAGTCAGGTGAATTTGCATCCAGCCCGCCTTGACGCTGACATAGCTGAGCAGCACCAGCAGCACGAGGACCCAGTGGAACAGCCGGGTTGGCGTGTCCCACACCCGCATCGGCAGCAGCATTGTCCGGTTGAAGTCGCGCAAGCCCATGCAGGCCCTCCGCCGTTCCGTGTTCGTGGCGATATCTTGACGCGAAACCGGCCGGCGCGCGATGCCCCTGCGCATGATGACATTCGGGTTCTGGGAACGGGAAGTGCTGCTGGCCTGGCAGGCCGGGCGGGCGCCCATCGTGGCGGCGGTGGTGGCGCTGGCGGCCTGGCTGCTGGGGCGGTTGCTAGGATCGACGCGATTGCAGGCGGCGGCCGGCGGGCTGGCGCTGTGCGCGGGCTGGGGGGTTGCCCTGGGCTTGGCCATCGCGCCGCACATGCCGGCCGAGCGTCTGCCGATGCTCGCGGCGGTGGCGCTGGCGGCGGGTCTGGCGGTGGACCTGTCCGGCCGGGCGGCGGGTCTGGCGGGCTTCGTGCTGGCGCTCGCCTCGGGCTGGTGGCTGGCCGGCGCGCCACGCAGCGACGCGGCCGCCGGCCTCGTGCTGCCGGAGATGGCCTGCCTGGCGCTGGCGGTGTTGTTGGCGCTGCGCGTGCTGCGGGCGCCGCGCAGCCGGTGGTCCTGCGCCGCCGCGGCGCTGGCCCTCTGGGGTGCGCTGGCGGTGGCCAGGGTGCCGGGTGTGTGGACCGGATTGGCGCTCGTGCTGTTGGTGGCCGGCCTGGGATCGGTCGGCGCGCCGCGCGGCACGGCCGCGGGACGTCTGCCGGCGCCGGCACGCCTGCCGATGACGGTACGCCTGCCCATGGCGGCGGGATTGGCCGGCCTGGCGGGGCTGGTGGTGCTGGCCCTGGGGCGGCTCGGCCGGGGCGGTGTGTCGCGCGTCGACCTGGCCGCTTTGGCGCCGCTGCTGGCGATCTGGGCGACGCCGCGGCTGGCAGCGCGGTTGCCCTGGTTCGGCGGGGCGGGGGGCGCCCTGGCCGCGGCGGCGCTGGCGGTCGCGGTGGCCTGGGGCGCCGGCCGGCTCGGGCTGGTTCACTGAACGGACGTTGCCGGCGCACCGGCCGCGCCGTAAGTTGCGGGACGACGACTTGAAGGAGGGCGTGCGCACCATGGCACGGTGGCCGTTGCTGCTGGGTGCCCTCGCCGTGTTGGTGGTGGCGGGCGCGGTTGGATGGTTCGTCATGCATCCGGCGCCCGGGCCGGGTCCGGTGGTGGCCAGCGCGCCGGCGCCGGCAGCCCCGCCTGCGCCAGCCCCTCCGCCGGCGCCGATCGTGCCCAGCTTCGACATCGTCCGCGTCACCCCCGAGGGGAACGCCGTCATCGCCGGGCGCGCCGCGCCATCGGCCACGGTGACGCTGCGTGACAACGGCACCGTCATCGGCACCGTGCAGGCCGACCAGCAGGGGCAGTTCGTGTTCGTCCCGGCCGCGTCGCTGCCCGCCGGCGGGAGCACGCTGACGCTGACCGCCCGCGGTCCGGACGGCACGGATACGGCAGCCTCCGCCCCGGTGGCCGTGCTGGTGCCTGGCCCGCCGGCGGCGGCGGCCCCGCCCGGACAGGCGCTCGCCGTGCTGGTGCCGCCGGATGCGGCGCCGCGCGTGTTGCAGGCTCCGGCGGACAATGCGCGCCCGCACGGGCAACTCGGGCTGGACGTGGTGGACTACGACGACCACGGCAACATCCGCTTCGCCGGTTCCGCGCCGCCGGGGGCGACGGTGCGGCTCTATGTCGACAACGCCATGGTGGGCAGCGCGGTGGCGGCGCCGGACGGGCACTGGACGCTGGCACCCCCCGAGGGCGCGATCGCGCCGGGCGGGCACCAGTTGCGGGTGGACGCGCTGGGCCCGGGCGGGCGGGTCGTCGCCCGCGTCGAACTGCCGTTCCAGCGCGAGACGCTGACGTCGCAGGAAGTGCCGGCCGACCGCTTCGTCGTGCAACCCGGGCACAGCTTGTGGCGCATCGCCCGCCGGGTCTATGGCAGCGGCGTCCGCTACACGGTGATCTATCAGGCCAATCGCGACCAGATCCGCGATCCGGACCTGATCTATCCGGGGCAGGTCTTCAAACTGCCCGGCGCGGCGGCGCCGTCCCCGACGGGTTCGATGCCCACCCCCTCGGCCAGCAACTCGAGATAAGGCGCCAGCCGCAGCAGGAACCGGGCAAGCTCGCTCACCAGGTCCTCGACGCCGGTGGGCAGAAGGAGATGTGTTTGCGCCTCGGCCACGATGCGGTGGTCGGGCAGCAGGCCCACGGTCCAGCCCGGCGGCAGCGTGCCCGGCAGCGCCCGCATGGCGGCGAAGGCGGCCCGGCGCGGCAAGGCTCCCGCCCCTTCCGGCCGGCCCGTGCTGGGCACCCGACCCAATACGGTCTGCAACGCCAGGGTGCCGCCATCCGGCCCCGTGGCGGTCAGGCGCGCGCGCGCCACCTGGCCGCGCCAGGCGACGCAAAACGATGGAAACCGCTCCGGCGTGCTGGGGCAGAGACGCCCGTCGGCATCGACGATGAACGGTCCCAGCCTGAACGGTGCATCGAGCAGCATCGCGGTCTCCGGGTGGGGACACCGACCTTGCCGCGCGATGATGAAACATCCATAAACATCGCCTACCCACCGGGTCCCTGGGGCACCATGTCCGTCACCGATACGCTGCGCCTGGTCCTGGCGCCGCCGCATTCCGCCGGGTACCGGTTCATCGGGGCCGGGGCCGCGGTGTTCGTGGTCGGCCTTTTCCTCGCCGCCTGGCTGGCGTGGCTTGGGTTGTTGTTCACCCTGTTCTGCCTGTTCTTCTTCCGCGACCCCGAGCGCGTGCCGCCGCCGCGTCCCGGGCTTGCCGTGGCACCCGCCGACGGGCGCGTCGTCGCGATCGGCCCGGCGGTACCGCCGGCCGAACTCGGCCTGGGTGAGGCGCCGCGCTGCCGCGTGTCGATTTTCCTCTCGGTGCTGAACGTTCACGTCAACCGCATGCCGGTGGACGGCCTGGTGACCCGGGCGGCCTATCGCCACGGCAAATACTTCAACGCCAGCCTGGACAAGGCGAGCACGGACAACGAGCGCAACGCACTGGCGGTGCGCCTGGCCGACGGGCGCGACGTGGCGGTGGTGCAGATCGCCGGGCTGATCGCGCGCCGTATCCTGTGCGATGTGCATGAGGGCGACGTGGTCCAGGCCGGCGCGCGGTTCGGGATCATCCGTTTCGGCAGCCGCACCGATCTCTATCTGCCGGAGGACGTGCGACCGCTGGTCGCGGTGGGCCAGACCATGGTCGGCGGCGAGACGGTCATCGCCGAGCTGGGGGCGTGATGGGCACCCCGATCCCAGGCCCTCGTCCGGTAGCGGCCCAGATAGGATTGCTGCGTCAGCGCTTTCGCCAGCGCAGCCGGCCGCGCTTCAAGGGGCCGTCGTTCAACCGGATGCTGCCCAACCTGCTGACCATGCTTGGCCTGTGTGCCGGGCTCACCGCCATCCGCTTCGGCCTGGAGGCGCGCTTCGGCGCCGCGGCGGTGGCGATCGTGGTCGCCGCCGCCATCGACGGACTGGACGGGCGCATCGCCCGGCTGCTGAAAGCGGTCTCGCGCTTCGGCGCCGAGTTCGACAGCCTGGCGGACTTCCTGTGCTTCGGGGTGGCTCCGGCGATCGTGCTGTATCTGTGGTCGCTGCAATCGGCGCGCGGCTACGGCTTCATGCCCTGCCTGATGTTCGCGGTGTGCATGGCGCTGCGGCTGGCCCGCTTCAACGCCTCGCTCGATACGCCGCACCCGGCCTACACCTACAACTTTTTCACCGGCGTGCCCGCCCCGGCGGGCGCGGGGCTGGCGTTGTTCCCGCTGTTCGTCGGGCTGGAGGCGAAGTCGCTCGGCCTGGAATGGCTGGCACACGCGGCGCAGTTCCCGCCGTTCTGCGCCGTGGTACTGGTCGGCACCGCGCTGCTGCTGGTTTCCACCCTGCCCGTGTGGAGCTTCAAGAATTTCAAAGTGCCGGTCGAATACGTGCTGCCGCTGCTGCTCGGCACCGGGCTCTATGCCGCGCTGCTGGTTGCCGACCCCTGGGGCGCGCTGGCGGCGGCGGGACTGATCTACGTCGGCATGCTGCCGTTCAGCGCGCGCAGCTACCGCCGTCTCAAGCGGGAGACGGAAGCGGCGGTGGGCAACCCCGGCGCCGCAAGCTGAAGCTTATCTGCGCCGGGCGGAGCATAGCACGCCGTCGCGCTTCAGCGCCGCGATTTCCGCCTCCGTGAAGCCGTGCTCGGCCAGCACTTCGTCGCCGTGCTCGGCGAAGCGCGGCGGCGGGCGCCGGGTGCCGCCGGGGGTGCGCGACAGTTTCACCGGCGTAGCGAGGCCGCGGTAGCCCCCCAGTTCCGTCACCATCCGCCGGGCCGCGGTTTGCGGCGCGGCCAGCGCCTCGTCCACCGGCAGCACCGGGCCGGCGGGCACGCCGTTGCGCAGCAGGCGGTCGGCGACGGCAACCCCGTCCTGGCCGGCAAACACCGCCTCGAACGCGGCGGTCAGCGCGGCCCGGTTGGCCAGCCGGTCGGCGTTGCGCAGGAAACGCGGGTCGGCGGCCATCTCCGGCCGGCCGGCCAGCTCGCACAGTTTGCGGAACTGCCTGTCATTGCCAATGGCGATGAAGATCTCGCCGGTGCGGGTGCGGAATTTGTCGTATGGCGCCAGGTTCGGGTGCGGGTTGCCCAGCGGCATCGGCCGCTTGCCGTTGAGGAAGAAATTGGCGGCCTGCGGATGCAGCAGCGCCATGCCGCAATCGTGCAGCGTCATGTCCAGGTACTGGCCGCGGCCGGAGTGCTGCCGCTCATGCAGCGCCATCAGGATGCCGATGGCGCAATAGAGCCCGGTGGCCAGGTCGACCACCGGCGTGCCCATGCGCATCGGCCCGGTGGTCGCATCGCCGTTGATGCTCATCAGTCCGGTCATCGCCTGCAGGATGGCGTCGTAACCGGGCAGCCCGCCGAGCGGGCCCTCGGCCCCGAATCCCGAAACGCGGCAATGGATGAGCCGCGGAAACCGCGGCGCCAGGTCGCGCACGTGGTCGAGCCCCCATTTCTCCATGCCGCCCGGCCGAAAATTCTCGATCAGCACGTCCGCGCCCTCGAGCAGGCGCAGCAGCACGGCACGCCCCTCGGAGCGGCTGAGGTCGAGCGCGATCGAGCGTTTGTT
>Ga0181520_10009043_pt1 | contig 13915 bp, 8 predicted proteins | sample PEATcosm2014_Bin_29_FD_132451 | JGI IMG/M metagenome (GOLD analysis project Ga0181520, IMG submission 132451) | Peatland microbial communities from MTU Mesocosm Facility, Houghton, MI, USA - PEATcosm2014_Bin02_30_metaG | ecosystem: Environmental > Terrestrial > Soil > Wetlands > Peat | place... | reverse complement strand
CAATTTGCGTCAGCTCACACCAAGAAGGAAAACATGGTACACAAGCTGTCCTGTAAGATCGGCGACGAGGAGCTGGTCCTCGAGACCGGGCGCATGGCGAAGCAGGCCAATGGCGCCGTTTTCGCCACCTACGGCGGCTCAGCGGTCATCGCGACCGCCTGCTGCTCCGACGAGGCCAAGGAGGGACTGGATTTCGTCCCGCTGACCGTCGAATACAATGAGAAGTTCTATGCGGCCGGCAAGATTCCGGGCGGGTTCGTGAAACGCGAGACGAGGCCCAAGGACCGGGAGATACTCGTGTCGCGCATTATCGACCGGCCCATGAGGCCGCTCTTCGACAAGGCCTTCGGCCGCGAGATCCAGGTCGTGCCGACCTGCATATCCTTCGACGGCGTCGTGCCGCCCGACATCATCGGCATCGTCGCGGCGAGCGCGGCGGTCCATATCTCGGACATTCCCTTCGCCGGGCCCATAGCGGGCGTACGCGTGTGCCTCGTCGACGGCGCCTATGCGATCAACCCTACCCACGACCAGATAAAGAGGTCCAAGCTCGAGATCGTCGTGGCCGGCACCGCCGTGGGCATAACGATGGTGGAGGGCCACGCGGGCGAGGCTTCCGAGGAGGAGATGCTCGGCGCCATCGAGGTCGCCAAGAAGCCCATCGCGGAGATATGCGGCCTCATCGTCAAGCTGCGCGAGATCGCCGGCAAGGAGAAGCTGCCGTTGTCGCCCCTCAAGGCCGAACTCCAGAAAGCGGCCGAGATACGCGCCTACGCGAAGCCCCTCCTGTCCGCCGCGCTCTTCACCAGGATAAAGCAGGAACGCTACGCGGCCGTGCGCGCCGCCATCGAGGATACGCGCGCCAAGTTCGCGGCAGTCCTCGAAGATGATGTCCAGAAGAAGCTATTCGGCGCCCTCATGGAGGATATCCAGTACGAGACCCTCCGTGGCGGCATCCTCGACAAGGGCGTCCGCGTCGACGGCCGCGGCCTGGAGGACATCCGTCCCATCACATGCGAGGTCAATGTCCTCCAGCGCACGCACGGATCCGCGCTATTCACGCGCGGTGAGACGCAGGCCCTGGGCGTCACTACGCTAGGCACGGTCTTCGACGAGCAGATCCTCGACGACATAGAGGGCGACAGGCGCGACCGCTTCATGCTGCACTACAACTTCCCGCCTTTTTCGGTCGGGGAAGTCGGCAGGCTGGGCACCGGCAGGCGCGAGATAGGCCACGGCCACCTCGCGCGCCGAGCCATCGAGGAAGTGCTGCCGACCAAGGAGCAGTTTCCCTATACCATCCGCGTCGTATCCGAAGTCCTCGAGTCCAACGGGTCGTCTTCGATGGCCACGGTCTGCGCCGGCACTCTATCCCTGCTGCAGGCGGGCGTTCCCCTCAAGATGCCCGTGGCGGGCATAGCGATGGGCCTCATCACCGAGGGCGACCGATACGCGGTCCTCTCCGACATCCTGGGCGACGAGGACCACCTCGGCGACATGGACTTCAAGGTGGCCGGCTCGACCAGGGGCATCACCGGCTTCCAGATGGATATCAAGATAGCGGGCGTTTCCATGGAGATACTGGAAAAGGCGCTCGCGCAGGCCAAGCGCGGCAGGTTGCATATCCTCTCCATAATGGAGAAGACGATAGCCGCCCCCTCGGCGGAGATATCCGAGTACGCCCCGAAGGTCGTGACGGCGAAGATCGACGTCGAGAAGATCGGCGCGATCATCGGGCCGGGCGGCAAGAACATAAAGGCTCTTTGCGAGATGTTCAACGTCAAGATCAACGTCGACGACGACGGCTCGGTGACGATCTATGGCGCCAATCAGAAGGCGGCCTACGACGCCAAGGACGCCATCATGGGAATCGTCGAGGATCCCATCGTGGGCACGATCTACGAAGGAGTCGTAAAGCGCGTCATGGACTTCGGCGCATTCATCGAGATACTACCCGGCAAGGAAGGCCTCTGCCATATATCGCGGCTGTCCAAGGCCCGCGTCGAGAAGGTGACCGACGTCGTCCACGAGGGCGACAAGATCAAGGTCAAGCTCCTCGAGGTAGATAGGCTGGGTCGGCTCAACCTCGCGGCCTTGGACGCCCTGGACGAGAACGGCAACGTACCCGCGCCCGAGCGGCACGCCCCCTCGGGCGACGAATCGCGGCGCGATGATTCGCGAGAGCGCAGGCCCTTCGATCGCGGAAGCGATCGAGACAGGGGACCCCGGAGGGACGACTCCCGGAGGAGATAGGATGATTCCGACCCTGCGCCTCCCTTGCGGCGCCGCCCTGGCGGCGGAGACCGCGGAGGGGGCGAGGTCCTTTGCCGCGGGCTTCTGGTTCCCCATCGGCTCCAGGCACGAAGCCCCGCGCGAGCGGGGCTTCGTGCATTTCGTCGAGCACATGGCCTTCAAGGGCACCTCCAGACGGAGCGCGGCGGCCATATCCCGCGAGATCGAGAGGGTGGGGGGATATCTCAACGCCTTCACGGACCGCGATTCCATTTGCCTTCATTGCCAGGTACCGGGGGCGCACTGGCGGCTCGCCCTAGACGTACTGACCGACATGGCCCTGTGCTCGATATTCCGGATCGAAGACTTCGAGCGCGAGAGCGAGGTCATCGTTAGCGAGATCCTCTCGGCGATGGACGATCCCGAGGAATGCTCCCACGACGAATTCCTGTCCGCGATCTGGCCCGGAGACCCCCTGTCTCGCAAGATCGCCGGAGAGCCCCAGGAAATACGTCGCATAGCTCGCGACGCCCTCTTCTCGTTCTACGAGTCGGAATTCTCCCCACGGAGCCTCCTCGTCACGGCCTCGGGACCCGTCCCTCCCGCCGATATCGGCGAGGAGCTGTCGCGCCTCCTCGGCGCCGTGGAGGAAAGGGCTTCTTCCCTTCGATCGCCCGCTTCCGCGCGACCCGCAGCCTCTCGACGCGCCGAGACTACTCCGGCGTTCTGCGCCGCCGGCGGCTACGTACGTGCCGAAATGGAGCAGGTGCACTTCTACGAGGCGGTCCAGCTCGAGCCGCCCTTCAGCCAGGACGACTATTTCTCGCTGTCTGCGCTCAACGGCGCCATCGGCGAGGCGGCGAGCTCGAGGCTCTTCCTGTCGCTCAGGGAGGACAAGGGCCTCTGCTACTCCGTGTACAGCGCGTTCTCGATGTCCAGGACCGAATGTCTTTGGATGGCTTCCGCCAACGTGTCCCCCGCCCGTCTGCCCGAGCTCGCGGCCGAGATGGATAGGCAGCTCGACGAAGCCGCCGAGAGGGGCTTCAGCGGCGCGGAATGCGCCGACGCCGTCAGTCGGCTTTCCGGATCCTTCGAGCTCTCGCTCGACGATACCGATTTCAGGATGCGCCGCATCGCGAGGCAGATATTCTTCTCCGGAGAGGCCATGACCCCCGAGGAGGAGAGGGAAAGCATCGTCCGCCTCGGGCCGGCGGAGCTCAACGCGGCCTGCGCTCGTCTACTCCGCGGACGAAAACGCGCGCGCTTCGCCTATGGGGACCTGTCGAGGAGGGCCGCGAGGGCGAGCGGCCTTGAGAAGGGGAAAGTCTCATGCCTCGCCCAAGCGAAGCTCTCCGAAACGTCGGTGGCGGCCCGACGTGGATGAAATCGTAGTGGCCTTCACTGCCGAGTCCGGCGCCTCCGCGCCGGAATACAGGACCGAGGGCAGCGCGGGAGCGGATCTTCGAGCCTTCATCCCGGAGGGCATTACCCTCGCCCCCGGCGAGCGCGCCGCCGTCCCTACGGGAATCAGCATAGAGATTCCCCGCGGGTACGAGGCTCAGGTGCGGCCGCGCTCGGGCCTGGCGCTGCATGGAGGAGTAACCTGCCTCAACGGCCCCGGCACGATAGACTCGGATTACCGCGGCCAGATCAAGGTGATATTGATAAACCTCGGCAGCGAGGCTGTCACGATCGCCAGCGGCGACAGGATCGCTCAGCTCGTCGTCGCGCCCGTATCGCGCGCGCGATTCGAGAAGGTCGCCTCGCTGGGCGGGACGGAACGGGGCTCGGGCGGCTTCGGCTCGACGGGAACATGACCGGAGACGCGATAGGGACTTCCCTCGGCGGACCGCCTCCGGCGGTTTCGCGCCCGAAGGCGAAGCGGAGACGGCGATACTCCGTGATCGTCGGCTATTTCTCGCGGGAATTCCTGTTCGGCTTCGTGGTCTGCTTCCTCTTCTTCTTCGCGGTGTTCTTCGTGAACCAGATACTCCTCATGGCCGAGGATATCTTGTCGAGAAGGGCACCCATCAAGGATGTAATCCTTCTGCTCATTTACGCTATGCCTTCCGTGATAGCCTTGTCCTTCCCCTTCGCCGCCCTGGTAGGCGCCCTCATGGCCGCTGGACGGCTGTCCGCGGACAACGAGATGCTCGCGACTATGGCGGCGGGCATCGCCCCGAGGCGGGCCTTCACCCCCTTTCTGGCTCTGGGTCTACTCTTTTCTATCGTGTCCTTCGCCATGAACGACTACTTCCTCCCGCGCGGGAGCATCGAATTCGGAAAACTGTCGCGGAAGCTGGTCGCGTCGACGCCCGCCCTGGAGCTGCGACCGTGGTCATCGAAGCGATATAAGGACATAACCGTAGTAACGGGCGATATGATCGGCCCGAGGATCAGGAATCTTCTCATATTCGACCGAAGCGAGGAAGGAAGCGAGCGGGTCATATCCGCGGGCGAAGCGAGTCTGAGCGTCGACGAGAGCCGGGGAGACGTCGTTCTCGGCCTCTCCGATGTATGGCAGCAGACGATGAAGAGGGGAGAGGACGACCGCTTCGAATGGGCTAGCGCGTCGAATATGGAATATCGCATTCCGATGCGCGAGGAACGCGACGACACGGCCGTCCTCGGGCCTCGGGACATGCCTTCCGTGGACCTTGCCAAAGTCATCGCCGAGAAGAAAGCCTCGCTCGAGGCCAGGATAGCCAAGCGCGACGAGGATGTCGCCTTCGCGCGCGAGTCTCTCGCAGAAGACTACGACGCCGAAGTCGAGGGGGGCTCGCCCTGGTCCAATTCAGCGGAGAGACTCGCTCCGGGCCTCGCCTCGCTGCGCTCGTTCGGGACGGAAAAGCCTACCGACAGGACTCTCCAGGTATATCAGCTGGAGTATTTCAAGAAGTTCTCCATTCCGTTCGGCGCGCTGTTCTTCGTGGTGATGGCATTCCCTCTGGGCCTCCTCGCGAAGAAATCCGGAAGGACCATGGGATTCGGCGTCGGCATCCTCGTGTCGGTGATATACTGGGCGCTCCTCCTCGGCGGGCAGACCCTCGGCGCGAGGCTCGATTGGTCTCCTTTCTGGTCGACTTGGGCGCCCAATGCCGTGGTGCTGCTCGCGGGGCTCGGCCTTTGGATCGCGCGCCTGCGGATGAAGTGAAGGGAACATGAGGCGCGCGACCACGCTGAGGCTGTACCTGATCCGAGTGTTCCTCCCGACCCTCGGGGCCGCCCTCGGCCTCTTCGCCCTCATCCTTGAGCTCGTCGACCTCTTCGCGAATCTATGGCGCTATCTGGCGCAGGGGGCGCCCCTGCTCTCCATCCTCAAGGTGATAGCCCTCTACCTGCCCACGGCCCTGTCCAACGGCCTGCCGATAGCCCTGCTGTTCGCCGCCTCCTACAGCCTGGCGACGCTCTATGCCGACAACGAGCTCACGGTGATATTCGGATCGGGGGTCTCCCTCTCGAGCTTCACCGCTCCTCTCTTCGCCATCGCCCTCCTGCTCTGCGCCGCGTCCTTCTTCTTCGACGACGGCGTCGTCCTCAAGACGATAAAAAGCAAGAACGAGCTTTCGCGCCGGCTCCTCGAGCAGAAGGAGTCTTTCAGCAATCCTGACGTTACCGTCATCGCGAAGGACGGCGCCATAGTCTACCGCGTGCAGTTCTATGACGACGCGACGAAAAGCCTCTCCGGCGTCAGCGTAATCGAGCGCGATGCCGCCGGCGAGCCCGAGGCGCGCACCGAGGCGGCGACCGCCCGCTGGGATGGCGCGCGTTGGGCCTTCAGCCGCGTTCGACGATTCGAGAGGACGGCAGACGGCTCTTGGACCGACAAGTCCTTCGCCACCTGGCATTCGGATTCGCTCGACGAGAGGCCGGACGCGTTCCGCAGCCAGAATAGGGACTTGGAGGAGCTGTCCGCCTCCGAGCTCGGCGTTTACGTCTCCTTCCTGAAAGGGGCGGGCCTGCCGTACGAGGGGGCGGTGGCGGAGCGCAACAAGCGCTACAGCTTCGCCTTCACGCCGCTGGTGGTGGTCCTTCTCGCGGGAGCCGCGGGCGGCAGGTTCAGGAAGAACGTCCTGCTCACCAGCCTCCTGACGAGCCTCATAGCCGCGACGATGTATTACGTCGCTCAGATGATCTGCATGCTCCTCGCCAAGACGGGGGCGATCGACCCGCGCATTGGAGCCTGGGCGCCGCTCGTGGCCTTCCTGGCGGCGGGCGCCCTCCTCTTCAGGGCCGCGAGGACCTAGGGGAGAGCGATGGAGCGAAGGAGCATTTTCGTAAAGGAGGCCGCCGATCCTGCGACGAGGGCCAGGACGGGGCGCATTTCGCTGCCCCACGGAGAGGTTGGGACTCCTGCCTTCATGCCCGTCGGGACTAACGCGACGGTGAAGGCCATCGGGCCCGAGGCGCTCGAGGAGCTGGGCTTTCCCATGATACTGGCGAACACCTACCATCTCTTCCTTCGCCCCGGCTATGAGATCATTCGCGCGGCCGGTGGCCTCCACGGCTTTACAGGGTGGAAGGGAAACTTCCTCACGGATTCGGGAGGCTTTCAGGTCTTCTCGCTGTCCGCGCTGCGGAAGCTCGGAGAAGAGGGCGTGCGCTTCCGCTCCCACGTCGACGGCGCCTCTAAATTCATTTCTCCCGAGGAGGCCGTGGAGGCACAGACGGCCTTCAACAGCGATATACAGATGCAGCTCGACGTCTGCAGCCCATGGGGGGCCGAGGAAGGCGAGGCGAGACGGGCTTCCGACCTTACGACTCGCTGGGCGGCTCGAGCCAAGGCGCGTTGGCTAGTCAAGCGGGACGAAGGCTATAGAGGCGAGCTCTTCGGCATCGTGCAAGGCAATTTCAGCAAGGCGCTGCGCGAAAGGAGTTCGGCCGAGATCGCCGCCCTCGACTTGCCCGGGATCGCCATCGGAGGACTCTCGGTCGGGGAGCCTTTCGAGGTCTTCTCGGAATTCCTATCCTATACTTCGGCCCTCCTGCCGGAGGACAAGCCTCACTACCTCATGGGTGTCGGGACGCCGGACTACATCCTCGAGGCAGTCGAGAACGGCATCGACTTGTTCGATTGCGTCTATCCGACCAGGACGGCGCGCAACGGGCTAATATTCACGAGCGGGGGGCCGATAGCCATAAAGAAGGCGGTCTTCGAGCGGGACTTCGGCCCGCTCGATCCGATGTGCGGGTGCAAGGTATGCCGCGACCACAGCAGGGCCTACCTCCGGCACCTGTACAAGTGCGAGGAGATCCTCTATGCGATGCTCGCTACTTACCATAACCTCTATTTCCTCCGCGACTTCGTCGCGCGGATACGCGAGAGCGTCCGCCGGGGAGAATTCCCCGCCTTCAAGCGCGGTTTCCTCGCGGCGTATCGATCGGGCGGGGAGCGGTCGATCTCGCCCGCGCCATAGCCGGGCGGCCGCCCTCGCCTTCGCCCTCGCCCTGTCGACCGCGATCGGCCCGTGGGCGCAGGAACCCGCGACCCCCGGGGCCGTGGCTCCTGCCGCCGGCGCGCCCTCGACGGACCCCGCCGCGCAGCTCGAGGCGAAACGGCGAGACACGATCCGGTACGGGATCGATTCCGAGATAAGCGACCTGGTCAGGGTCCTGACGACGGAAAAGGATGGTCGTTACGACGATGACCTCCTCGGCCTCTTCGGTAGTTCGCGAAGCCCCAAGCTGAGATCGACCGTATTAGAGTTCTTCGCCTCGCTCGAATGGAACGGAGCCGAAAAGGCCGCGCTGGGCATCGTGGACGACCGGGACAACCAGGACGTCGATCTGGTCGGCTCCGCCCTCTTGTACCTGGCGGCCATTAGGTCCAAGGACGCGCTGCGCTTCTCCGACGCGTTGATCAAGGAGAACAACAAGAAGCTCCTTCCCGCCGTCGTGAGGCTCATGGGACGATCGGGCGGCGAGCCCGAGGAGGCTCTTCTCCTCGGCTGGTTCGACGGCGACTCGACGAGCCCCGCGCTCAAGGAAGAGGCGATAAAGGCCCTCGGGGAAATCGGCTCCGCAAAGGCTGCCGAGCGCCTCGGCAAGCTCGTGCAGGACTCTACGGCAGGCAAGGCCGCGAGGATGTTCGCCTGCGACGCCCTGGCGAAGATCAAGGACGGCTCATCCGTGGACAGCCTGGTGAAGGCGTCGAACGACCAGGATCCCAATGTCCGGACCTCCGCCATCCAGGCCCTCGGCGCCTTCGCCGAAGGGGCAGGGGCCCCGGGGGAGGCCGCCAGGAGCGCCATCGCCGAGGCCCTCCGCGATTCCTTCCCGAACGCCCGCCTCGCCGCCTGCAAGGCCGCCGCGTCGGGCAAGGTGGCCCAGGCCCTGCCTTTCCTGCGCTACAAGGCGCGGAGCGACCCGGAGCTGGCGGTGCGGAGCGAGGCGTGCCGCTCCCTGGCGATCCTGGGCGCGGCCTCCATCGGCCTCGGGTCGGCGGGCGACGATGATCCCTTCGCATTCCTCCGCGGGATAGTCGACGACAGGGAAGCGGAAGGAGCCTTGCGGGTCCTCTGCTTCGGCCTCCTCGCTCGCTACGATCCCGCGGGCTCCTTGCCCGTCCTCGAGGCGAGGCTCGCCGCCGAGGCTTCCGAGAAGGACAGGACTTTCTATACAGCTCTTGCGCGAGAGGTGGCGAATGCCGACAAGGCGCCGGGCATCGGGGCGCTCGCTCGCGCCCTGCTCGCGGACAAGGAGTACCTGATACGGATAGCGGGGATCGAATGGATCCGAAAGAACAAGGCGCCGGACCTCAGGCCGGATCTCGAGGCCCTCGCCAGGAGCGATCCGTCGGACATGATCAAGAGGCGCGCCGCCGAGGCTCTGAAGGCCTTCTAGAAGATCCCCCTTCCGCGCCTCGGCCGGCTTTCGTTATTGGCGCTTCAGGATTCCCGGCGTCTCTATGCAGTGCAGGAGCCTGTTTATCTTGTCGGCAGGCTTCTCGTAGGCTACGAACCGAAGGGTGAGCGGGTAACCCGACCTCGAGATCATGGGAATGTCCTTGCCCAGGCAATCTTCCACGGGACCATCCAGCTCGGGGAAGAGCTCGGGCCGCAGCGGCACGAACGCCAGCTTCTCCCCGTCGAAATGGAGCTCGGCGGACCTTCGCGGGACGCTCACGAGGAAGACAAGGAAATCGCTCGAGCCGCCTCCGACGGATTTCGAGCCGCCGGAGGAGAGGCTGTGCACGTTGCGCGAGCCGATGTGGGGGTTCTGGTCCGCGACGAGGAGCTCGACCTCCAGAGAGCCGGGCTTGAGGACGCGGGGCGAGTAAACCGCCGACTCGGAGCGCGCCCTGACCGCGGCCGAGCGCCTTGCGGCCGGAACGCGGCGGCCGGCCGCCTCGGCGAGCAGGGCGACCGTTCGCTCGGCCTCGGCTTTTCTCTGCGCGACGAGGGCCGCCGCGCTGCCGTCGATGGCCATATCCCGCTCCTCCCGCACCGCCTGCGTCGGACCCGTGACCTTGCCAGAATCCGCCTTTGCGGCGCGAGCGGCCTCGGCGAGGAGGGCTGCGGCGCGAGCGGCCTCCTCCCGGCGGCTCGCCGCTATCTCCTTCGCCGATAGCGCGGAGGAGGCGGCGCGCTCCCTGTCGCCGGCCGCCGAGACCGCCGCCGCGGCTCCGAGGGAGGCCTTGGCGCCTTCGGCCGCGGAAGATGCGCTGGCGGCGAAAGCTCGGCGCCGCTCGCCCGCGGCGGGCGAAGCCGTCGATCCGGACGACGCGTCGCCTTGGAGAACGGCAGCGGCGATGGGTCCTTCGGCGCGCTGCGGCATGCGCCTTAGCATTACTATGACGCCGAGGAGAGCGGCGAGTCCCAAGAGCAGGACGACGGCGAAGAGGACCACGCGGGCCCCGGACCGCAATAGGGCCGCGAGCGGATTGCGCTCGAGGCTCAGCTCGAGGACCCCCGTGTCGGGGCTGACGCGGATTCCGTTGGCGAAATGCAGTCTTACCTGGAGCTTGGAATCCCCTTGCGGGACGGAGTCGGGCAGGAGGACTGGGACGTCCATGGATCCCGTGCGGCCGCCATGAAGGGTGAGGAAGACTTTGTTCGCAAGGATGTCGGCGTCGCCGAGGCGAACGCGGTCCAGTTCCAGCCCGACGTCCGACTCGGAGCCGTTGCTCAGCTTGATGGGGAAGGAGAATGAATAATCCTTCTTCCCCAGCGGGCCGGGGAATTCGACGGTGGGGAGGGCGAGGCTTCTCCTGGCGATGTCGGCCTTGCCGTCGGCGGAGAAATCCGAGACTTTGGCCCCGAGGGCGGCGGCCGCCGCGTCGAGATAGGACTTGCCCTGGGCTTCGGGGCTGCCGGGTGAAGGCGCCCCGCGCTGCCCGGCTTTCGGGAAGGGAAGCCTGATGATGTGCACGGGCCAGCCGTTGGCGCGGATTTTGGCCGACGTCGACGCGATTTCGGCCGCGACCTTATCGGGGGCCATGCCGAAAGTCGGGCTCGAGGGGGGAGGGTTGTGGACCCCGTCGGTGATCACGATGATCACTTTGCGCCTGCTCTCGGGGAGGTCGGCGACGTACTGATAAAGATAGCTGAGCGCTCCGACCAGATCGCTGTAGCGCGCGAGCGGATAGAGGAGGTAGAGCCGCCCGAGGACGGACTTGACGTCCTCCTCGCTCGACATCCGTTGCGCGATCTCGGATTGCGCGATCTCGCCGAAGCTGAGCAGGTGGAAGGTGTCGCCGTAGCGCAGGTAATCCCTGACCACCGAGGTAACGACGAAATCGGTTACGTCCTCAAAGTAGGGGAAGACGCTCTGCGATACGTCGAGGAGCACCACGACATCGGTCGCGTCGGAATCGCCCTCCGAAGGCGCCTGGGTCTGGGACTGCGCCCCAAGGGGCTCGAGCGCGCCGGCGGCTATGACGGGCCCGGCCAAAAGCGCGAGGGAAAGGGCGGCAAGGGCCGCGAAGCTTCTTTTCGACATGCTTTTTCTCCTTGCGGCCGACCGCCCTTATAGCTTGGCCGCCTCGATGCGCTCTACCTTGTATTGGAATTTGCGCTCATGGATGAGGAAGCTCAGATGCTCGCCCGCCTTGTGGTTGAGAAGCTTCTTTCAGAGGGGCGACAGGTAGGAGATGACGTTGTTCGTCGGGTCGGATTCCCATGGCCCGAGGATCGTATAGGCCTCGGAACCTCCGGAGAGCTCGTTGGAAAGGGTGACGACCGTCCCGAACGATACCTTTCCCACGGACACGGTTGATTTGTCGAATATCTGCGCCCTCTCGATCTCGTTCTTGAGCTTGGCGACCTTGGAATTGAGCTCGTCCTGCTTCTCCTTGGCGGCCTTGTACTCCGCGTTCTCGCGGAGGTCGCCTAGGGACAGGGCGTAGGCGATTTCCTTCTGGTTGGCCGGGACTTCGACGTCGAGGATCTCGGTGAGGAGAGCCTGCTTCTCGCTGTACTTGTCGGACGTGACCATCAGGCCCCGCGAGACCACCTGCTTCTCCTCCTCGCCGCCGAAATGGAACTCGGGCCACTTCTCCATGATCTTCCGCCTCATCGACAGCTTGATGGCGGGGTCGAGGTCCTTCACGTCGCTCACGAGGGTGTATACGCGCTCGATGGTCTCGGCCTTCGACTCGAGGAGGTAGGCTTCCAGCGTGGAATCCTTGAAGAGAATCGACTGGACTTGCTTGTTGATCTTGCGGTTCTCGGTAGTGTCCCTGTGGCTCTCTATCTCCTTGAAGGTGAGGTCGAGGATATGGACGAGGGTGATCATGATCTTCTCGTAAGAAAGCCCGAGGGTCGAGAACCATTCCTCGTCCTTGAGGTTCTTGACGACCCAGATGAAGGCCTCTCGGTGATCGCGGTAGTTCTCGACGATATCGAGGACCATGCGGCGGAGCTTGTCCTCGTAGCCGCCGGACTTGAGCGTCTCGAGCATCCCCGCGTTCAGCGAATAGGGAAAGAGCCTGACGTAGACGTCGGCCCAGTCGGGGATGAAGTTCTTTATATGCAGGAGGAAGGAGCGGCGGAGCTCGGGGTCCTTTATCGCGTCGTACACGGCGACCGGATCTTCGATCTCGTCGAAGAGCTCGGCGAAGCCGAGGGTGGCCGCGCCCTTCAGGTGCGGGTACTTGACGGCGAGCTCCTTCAGGAAAAGGTAGGATGCGACGACGGTCTCGTTGGCCGCTTGATAGGAGCGGACGAAGCCGGTGAAGAAGGCGAGCATCTCCGTGAAGAACTCGGAGTCGGGCTCCCCCGATTCTAGGAAGTCGCGGATGTATTGCACCCGCGCGAAGAAGCTCTTCTCGGCCTTGAACTGGTTATAGACTTTCTCCTCGAAGGAGAGCGGCCTGTCGCGCACGATGAAGGTGGCGATGTCGTCGGTCGCGTTTCCGAAGATCGAGTCGGTCTTGAGCGCCTCGCGGGCCTTCGCGCTCCAGGAGTTCCACTCGCTAGCCGTGAGGACCGAGGGGACGAGCTCGGCCTTGATGTGTTTGAGGTCGGCCCTATTGTCGAAGCTCTTGATGATGATGCGCAGGGCCCAGGCGGGGTCGCCCTTCACCTTCTCGCGCAGTTTCTCCTTGGACCAGACCGCCTTGAGGACCCAGATGTGCTCTTTGGAGAGCGTCGTCAGGCTGTCTATCGCCATCTTCAGGGACATCTTGTGGCCGCGGCTCTTGGCGAAGTCTATGACGATGTCGTCTCCCTTGATGCTCGCGATTCGCCCGATGTTCCAGGTGCGATGGTAGACGAAATTCCCTGCGTCGAAGGCGATGTGCTTCTCGAAGTCCGCCATCGCCTCGTGCATGGCCCGGTAGGATTGCGCGATATTCGAGAGACGGATGTAGTCCTCGAGGTGCGAGTGGTCCTTGTACTTGCCTTTGTAGCACTCGATGACGTCCTTGCGGAGGGAGGGGTTCTTCTCGTCATAGTCGATGACAACCTTGAGGATGTCGAGGGCCGTGTTCCAGTCCTCCTTTTCCTTGTAATGGCGGAAGAGGTCGAGGAGGAAGCCGGCTGCCTTGTCCTCCGATATCTGCTTGGCGATCTTGCGCTGGACATGGAAGAAGAAATCGATGTCCTCGGGGCAGTACTCCACCAGCTTGCCCCAGATCTCCTTGACGTTCGTGGTGAGGCCTTTGTTTATATAGCGGTGCAGCGCCTTCTTGTAGAAGTCCACCGCCTCGTCCAGCTTGCCTGCCTTCTCGCGCTCCTCGGCGAGGGCCTTGACGATGTCGGCCTCCTCGTAGTCGACGCGTATGAGGCGCTCCCATATCGCGTGCATGTCGTCGGGGCGGCCGTCCGACTCATAGCATTCCGCGAGGCGGCGGAGGGCTGTACGGTTCTCGCCGTAGTCGAGGATGCGCTGGCAGACGAACTCCACCACGCTCCACTTCTTGTTGTCGGCGAAGAGGTCCAGCAGCGCGACCATGGCCGAATCGTCTATCTGCTGGCGCATGAGGGCGAAGATGCCGGAGAGGTACAAGGCGATGATGCTGGTCTTCGTGTGGGAAAGATGCTCGTCGCAGAGTTCCTTGACTTCGTCGAGGGCTTTATCGCGCAGAGCGTCTTGGGCGATCGAGTCGAGATCTTTTAGGTTAGCCGCGGAATAGGCGCTCAAGGATGCGCGAGTCCACTTCTCCTCGTTGAGCATCTCCTGGACTTTCTGGGCGACCTGCGATTCGGCCATATTGTCTCCTCTCCTAGGCTGTGTACTGCTT
>Ga0181520_10009042_pt1 | contig 13915 bp, 11 predicted proteins | sample PEATcosm2014_Bin_29_FD_132451 | JGI IMG/M metagenome (GOLD analysis project Ga0181520, IMG submission 132451) | Peatland microbial communities from MTU Mesocosm Facility, Houghton, MI, USA - PEATcosm2014_Bin02_30_metaG | ecosystem: Environmental > Terrestrial > Soil > Wetlands > Peat | place... | reverse complement strand
TAGCGCGTGGCCAGCTCCGCCGGCAGACGCACCATGTCGAGCAGCTCAGCGACACGCCGGCGCCGGTCCGCGCGGCCCATGCCGTGGTAGAAGGCAAGCGGGCGCCCCAGGATCGCGCCTACCGTGCGAGCGGGGTTGAGCGCGATGTCGGCCATCTGGAAGACGATCTGCAAGGCCTGCAGTTGCTTGCGCGAGCGGTCGGAGACGCGGGGCGGCAACGCTTCGCCGTTCATCCGGATGGTTCCCATGCTGGCCGGCAACAGGCCGGCCAGCACGTTGGCGAGGGTGGTCTTTCCGCACCCCGATTCACCGATCACCCCGAAGATCGATCCGTTGCGAATCGAAAGGCTCACGTCGCGCAAGACCGGCACCATCGGCATCCTGGACGGGCCGCGCCAACCGTAGCCAGCGGTCAGGTTGGCGACCTCGAGCAGGGGCACCGGTGCCTGGCTTGGCTCCGCCGCCGCGTGCGGCTGCGGGTGGGCCGCGGCGAGCAGGCTCGCCGAATAGGGGTGGGCCGGCGCCTGGAGCAGTTCGCCGGTCGGGGCGGTCTCCAGGATGCGGCCCGCCTGCATCACCGCCACCCGGTCGGCGACCTGGGCCACCACGGCGAGGTCGTGCGAGACATACAGCGCCGTGGTGCCAAGCTGGCGCACCACGTCCATGAAGGCGTGCAGCACGTCCACCTGGGTGGTGACGTCGAGCGCGGTGGTCGGCTCATCGAAGATGATCAACTCGGGATCGTTGATCAGCGCCATCGCCGCCATCAGCCGCTGCAACTGGCCGCCCGAGACCTGGTGCGGGTAGCGCGCGCCGACGCCCTCCGGATCGGGCAGCGACAGCACGCGGAACAGCCGGCGCGCCCGCTCCTCGGCTTCCGCTCGCCCGAATGTCTTGTGGATCAGCGCCGGTTCGATCACCTGGTCCATGATCCGGTGGGCCGGATTGAACGCGGCCGCGGCGCTTTGCGCGACATAGGCGACGCGGCGGCCGCGAAAGGACGCCAGCTCGCGAGCCGGGAGCGAGAGCACGTCCGTCGTCCCCACCCTGACGCGGCCGGCGGTGATCCGGCAGCCGCGATGGGCAAAGCCGAGCAGGGCGAGGCCCGCGGTGGTCTTGCCGGACCCCGATTCCCCGATCAGCGCCAGCATCTCCCCGCGCGCGATGAAAAAGCTGACGTCTGTCAGGATGGGAACGTCGATGCCCCGCGCGTCGCGCCCGACCACCGCGAGCCCGCTGACCTCGACATTCGGGACCAGGTCGGTCATCGGCGCGGCAGGTTGTCGATCAGCAGGTTGACCGTGATGGTCAGCAACGCGACGGCGGCGGCCGGCGCGATGAGCGCCAGGGCACCGACGTTGAGCCCCTGGATGTTCTCGCGCACCAGCCCGCCCCAGTCGGCCAGCGGCGGCTGGATGCCGAGGCCAAGGAAGCTCAGATTGGCCAGCAGCAGGACGACGAACACGAAGCGCAACCCGAAATCGGTGAGCAGGGGTACGATCATGTTCGGCAGGATCTCGCCGAACATGATCTCGAGGCTCTTCTCGCCGCGGGCGCGGGCGGCACGCACGAAGTCAGCCGCCTCGATGTCGACGGCAATCGCGCGCATGATACGATAACACCCCGGCGTGTAGATAATCGCGGCAGAGAGGACCAACACCGTCACCGAGGAGCCGAAAGCGGCCACCGCGACCATGCTGAAGATGAGGCTGGGAAAGGTGATGATCATATCCATCCATCGGCTCAGGAGCAGATCGAGCATGCCGCGCCGCGAGGCGGCGAGCATGCCGAGCGAGGTGCCCGCGAATGAGGCGCCAAGCGTCGCCGGCAGGGCGACACCGATCGAATAGCGCGCGCCGACCAGGATGCGGCTCAGCATGTCGCGCCCGAGGTAGTCGGTTCCGAGTGGATGCGCCGCCGTCATCGGGCCGAACAGCTGGGCGGTGACGATGCCTCCCGCCGGATAGGGGGCGATCCAGGGGCCGATCACGGCGACGACGAGGAAGCCAAGCACGAGGGTCCCCGTGACCACCGCGAGCAGCGGTATCCGCCGGACCCGCCCCGTGGAAGCGGCCTCGCGCATCATCTGCGCAGCCTGGGGTTGGCAAGGATCGCAATGACATCGGCGATCAGCACGAGAACCAGGTAGCCCGTACAAAAGATCATCGTGCATCCCTGGATCAACGGCATGTCGCGGGTGCTGACGGCATCCACCATCAGCTTGGCGAGCCCGGGGTAGCCGAAGATCGTTTCGACGATGACGACGCCGCCGAGCAGGAAAGAAAGGCTGAGGGCGACGGCATTGGCAACCGGCCCAAGCGCGTTCGGCAGCGCATGGTGCAACACCAGCCGCACCGGCCGCACACCCTTCAGTATGGCCATCCAGATATAGGAATCATCGAGCGTGTTGATCAGCACCGCGCGCGTCATCCGCGCCATTTGCGCGAAGATGCCGAAGGCCAGCGTCAGCACCGGCAAGGTGAAAATGCGCACCGCCGCCATCGGCGAGCTGATGTCGACGCGGTACGACAAGGCCGGCAACCAATGCAGATGAACGGCCAGGACCAGGACGGCCAGCGTGGCGATCAGGAACTGGGGCAACGAGACGGTCGCGATGGTGAGCACGTTCAGGACGCGATCATAGAGGGAATCCCGCCAGACCGCGGCGGTGATGCCGACGAGCAGCGCCGTCGGCACGGTGAGGGCCGACGTGAACGCCGCGAGCAGCAGGGAATTGCCAAGTCGCCCGGAGATCATCTCGGCCACCGGCACGCCGTTGACCAGGGAATCGCCAAAATCGAAGGTAGGCAGACCGCCAAGCCAGTGCAGGTAACGCAGCCAGCCCGGATCGTTCAGGTGGAGCTGCTCACGCAAGGCATTGACCACTTCCGGCGTGGCGCCCTGGCCCAGAATCATCTGCGCCACGTCACCGGGCAGCAGCGCGGTTCCCGCGAAGACGATGACCGAAACCCCCAGCAACAAAACCAGGCTCATCCAGATCCGGGCGCCGACCAGGCGGAGGATGATGTACCACGCCGGCGGCGCCCGAAAGAGAACAGGCCTAGCCATCGAGCCACACGTACTGCGCGAAATTGTAGCCCATCACGTTGCCTATCGGAACCGGGTGCAGTCCCTTGACGCGGGAAGCGTAGGCATCGAGGTGGCTGAGGAAAATTGGGATGCCGATGCCGGCCTCGTTGTGGATCATGCGTTGCATGTCCGCATACATGGACTTCCGCTTCGCCGGGTCGATCTCGCCGCGGGAGCCTGCCAGAAGCTTGTCGAATGCCGGATTCTTCCAGTGGCTTTCGTTCCACGGTGCGTCCGACCCGAAGAACAGGGTCAGCAGGATGTTGGCGGTCGGGCGCGGGTTGATGTTGCCGTAGGCAAACGGAGCCTTCAGCCAATAGTTCGACCAGTAACCGTCCACCGGAACGCGCTGGAGGTCGATATTGAGCCCGGCAAGCTGGGCGGAATTTTGCAGGATCACGGCCATATCTTCCGCTCCGGTGGCCGCCGCCGAACAGACCAGTGGCACGTGGGCGCCCACCATCCCGGCCTTGTTCAGGTGGAATTTCGCCCGGTCGGGATCGAAGGGGGTCTGCTCCAGGCTGGCGTCGAAATAGGGATTGGCCGGGGGAACAGGTTGGTCGTTGCCGAGCTCGCCGTAGCCGAGCATCACGCTGTCGAGGATACGCTGGCGGTCCTGCAAATACTTGATCGCCTGGATGAAGTCGGGATTGCCGATGGTCGGCGCGTCAACATGCATGATCAGGTCGGTATAGTCGCCCGCCCGGGTTTCCAGGATCTCGAAGCCGGGCGCCGCCTTGATCTGAGGGGTCGCCAGCGCCGGAACGGCGACGGCGATGTCGATATCGCCCGACAGCAGCGCGTTGACCCGCGCCGCGTTGTCGGTGATGCCGAAAAAGACGACCTGATCGACATAGGGCTTGCCCGACTGGAAGTAGGTCGGGTTGCGCACGCCGACCGAGCGCTGGCCGGGACTGAACATCTGGCAGATGAACGGCCCCGTTCCGATGCCTTTGCTGAAGTCTTCCGTCCCTTTCTTGGTGATCACGAATTGGCTGACCGCGAGGATGCTTGGCAGCTCGGCGTTCGGCGACTCAAGGGTGAGCTCGACTTCATGCGCCCCCTTGGCCACGGCGCTTTTGAACTGCGCGGCCATGGGGCGACCCACGGAACTCGCCGCCGGATCCTTGTGGCGCATCAGCGAGAAAATGACGTCCTCGGCCCCGAACGGGGAGCCATCGTGGAAGGTGACGCCCTCGCGCAGCTTGATGGTCCAAACGATGGCATCCTTGCTGTCAACCGACAGCGCGAGGTCAGGCAAGGGATTCAGTTTTTCGTCAAAGACGGTGAGCCCGTTGTAGAACATGGACAGGCGCAAATAATCGGTGGAATTACTTGCATGGGCGGGATCGAGTGTGTCTTTGATCGACGCGGCAGATCCTGCCACGCGAATTGTTCCGCCCCGTTTGGGCTCGGCGGCGCGGGCGCTCATCGGCGCGAGCCCACCGGCTCCCAGCCCGGCTGCCGCGGCGGCGAGGCACAGCACCCCGCGGCGCGTTGCCGTTCCGGATCGCCAACAGCTTTCGATATCGGAGCCGCTCTTCGCCTCGCGCAGCCATCGGTCGATCATTTTGCCCACCTGATCCCTGTGTTTATTTTCAGTCAGCCCGGTTTCTAGACGATGTACTGAGCAGCTTAGCCATGGTACTGAGCAGCTTAGCCATGGTGCCGGGCAGCTTAGCCATGCCCGATCGGCAGAATTTTCCGTAATCGTCCCGTCGGCGGCATATTTTGCCGTCGATCACGCGCTTTCGGGGTGCATGAGCCAGCCCGCCGGCAACGGCCGGCCGCGCCAACGCATGGAAATGGTGGTCGGGTTTGACGGTCGGGAAAAGATAGGTCCGCCAACGGTGGTGGGCAACCGATTTTGGTGGCCCGGCACCGGCGAGGCGCGAACCCAGGGCCCGCCGGCGGCAGAACGTGCTGCGCCGCCCCGCAACCTATGCCGCTGAGCCGGGGAGAAACGGCATGATCTGCGCAGGGAGGAGGCAGTTCGCGCTTTACCACGGTGGTCAGGTCTTTAGGATCAATGCAGTGCAAGGCAGGACAAGGCAAAATGACGACGCTTCGCCCGAAATTCATCACGTTTGACTGCTACGGGACGCTCACCCACTTCCGCATGAGCGACATGACGCGCCAATGCTTTGCCGGTCGCGTCGCGGCGGAGCAGATGGACAGCTTCGTCCGCGATTTCAACGGCTACCGCTTCGACGAGGTCCTCGGCGCCTGGAAGCCATACGACGAGGTGATCGCCAATGCGCTCGAGCGAACCTGCCGCAGGCACGGCGTGGCTTTCGATGCCGCCGAGGCGCGGCTGTTCTACGACGCCGTGCCGACCTGGGGAGCGCATCCCGACGTCCCGGCGGCGCTGGCGCGGATCGCCAAGCACTATCCGCTGGTGATTCTCTCGAACGCCTCCAACAGCCAGATCCACGCCAACGTCGAGAAACTCGGCGCCCCGTTCCATGCGGTGTTCACGGCGGAGCAGGCGCAATCGTACAAGCCGCGAATGCGGGGGTTCGAGTACATGATGGACGCGATCGGAGCCCGGCCGGAGGATCTGCTGCATGTCTCGGCCAGCGTGCGCTACGACCTGATGACCGCGCACGACCTCGGCATCAGGAACAAGGTATACGTCAACCGCGGCTATGAGCCGTCGACGCCCTATTACGGTTATCACGAAGTCACCGATCTCGGCGGGCTCGCGACTCTGCTCGGGGTCTGACCGGAGGCACACCATGAAGCTGGTTCCCTATTGGCTCGACAGCATCGAGCCCTTTGCCGGCGGCGAGCCGGGCCCGGTGGACGGCGAAGTCGATGTCGCCGTGGTCGGCGGCGGCTTTACCGGCCTCTCGGCGGCACTCGCCCTTGCCCAGGCGGGGGCGAACGTGGTGGTGCTCGAGGCCGAACGGATCGCGCAGAAGGCCTCCGGGCGCAACGGCGGGCACGTGAACAGCGGCACCGCCGTAGACGTCAGAAAGATTGCCAGGCAATACGGCCTCGAGCGTGCCCGTGCGCTCTACCATGCGTACGACGATGCCGTGGATACCGTTGAGCGCATCGTCGGCGAGCAGAAGATCGACTGCCATTTCGTTCGCGGCGGGAAAATCAAGCTTGCCAGCAAGCCGAGCCATTTCGAGGCGCTGCAGCGCAGCTTCGAGTTTCTCAACCGCGAGATCGATCCCAATACCGAAATGGTTCCGCGCGAGCGCGTTCGCGAGCACGTGGGATCGGATACGTTCTACGGCGCGATGATCTACCGCAAGGGCGCCCACATGCACGTGGGAAAGTTCGGCAAAGGACTTGCCGAGGCGGCCAAGCGGGCAGGGGCGCGGATTTTCGAGAACGCGCCGGTGACCGCGCTGCAACGGTTGCAGAGGTACAGCCATCGGGTGACGACGCCGCGCGGCAGCCTGGTCGCGAAGCAGGTACTGATCGCTTCCGGCACTTGCCGTCAGGGGCCCTTCGGATGGTTCCGGCGTCGCGTCATCCCGCTGGGCAGCTTCGTCGTGGCCACCGCGCCGCTCGATCCGGCAGTCGCGAAGGCGACCATGCCGATGCCGCATACCGGGACAAATACGCTCAATGTCGGGGTTTATTTCCACATTGCCGCCGATAACCGGCTCATTTACGGCGGCCGGGCGCGCTTCGCGCTTTCCAATCCGGACTCCGATCTCAAGAGCGGCCGGATTCTCGAGGCGAGCATGCTGCACATGTTCCCGCATCTGGCGGGTGTGCCGATCGATTATTGCTGGGGGGGCGAGATCGAGCTGACCGCCAACCGCGTTCCGCGGGCCGGCGAGCATGACGGCCTGTTCTTTTCGCTGGGCTACAGTGGGCATGGCGTGCAGATGGCGGTGCACATGGGGCAGCGGATGGCCGCGGTGCTGGGCGGCGACAGTTCGGCCAATCCCCTGCGTTTCCCCTGGCCAGCCATTCCAGGGCATTTCGGCCCGCCCTGGTTCATGCCGTTCGTCGGCGTCTACTACCGCATCAAGGACAAGATCAGCTGACTCCGACAGGAGGACCTGGCCATCATCATGACCTCCGAGCGGGGCCAGCCGCTCACCGAGGCCCGACTGCTTCACGGCGATTCCGCCTCAGGTCATCACGCTCTGGCGTTGCACGGTAACAAAGACGGCCATAGCGCGGGCGGCGGGCGGCAGATCGTGCTTCAGTGAACGCCGGCCGCGACCGATCCGCTGGGCGCGCGCTCAGTCGCGGCCGACGAAGAACTTCTCGAGCGGGTAAAACTGCTTCGCGAAGACCGTCTTGATGACGACGTAGCTGAAGTATTTCTCGATGCCGATGTCGAGGCCGAGCAGCCGCTCGATGATCGCCTGATAATGGGCAACGTTGGTGGTGACGAACTTCAGCAGGTAGTCGTAGCCGCCGCTCACCAGGTGGCACTCGATGATCTCGTCGACCTTGCGAATGGCCCCCTCGAAGCGGACGAAGTCGGCCGCGCGATGGTCGTGGAGCGTCACCTCGGTGAAGATCAACTGAACGTCGCCGAGCTTCTCCACCCGGATATGCGCGCCATAGCCGCTGATGTAGCCGGCTTTCTCCAGTCGCCGCACCCGCACCAGGCAGGGACTGGCCGAAAGCCCGACCGCTTCGGCCAGCCCGACATTGGTCACGCGGCCAAACTTCTGCAGATGCGACAGGATGCGGACGTCGATCCGGTCAAGTCTGGGAGCGCCGGCGATCATGCGGCGGAAAACCCCAGTCCGGTCATCGGCAAGACGGCGTCATGTTCATAGTCCCCGCGCACTATAGGCTGGTTTCGCCGTGCGCCTCAATATCCGAGAGCCGGATCAATCAGTCCGTGCAACCGCTGGCCCGCAAGGTGGCGCCGCAAATTGGCGATGATCGCATCCGCCCCGCTTTCGGCCTGGGTATCGCTGGCAACATGCGGGGTCAGCCAGACCTTCGGGTGCGACCAGAACGGATGGTCGGGGGCGGGCGGCTCCGATACGGCGACGTCGAGAATCGCCGCACTGACCTGCCCCGAATCGAGTGCTCCCAGCAGGTCAGCCTCGACCAGATGGCCGCCGCGGCCAACGTTGACGAGGCCGGCGCCGCGCGGCAGGGCGACGAAGGCGACGGCGTCGAGGATGGCGCGTGTCTCGCTGGTCAGCGGCAGCAGGCAGACCAGGATGTCGCACCGCGCAAGGAAGGCCGCGAGTTCGTCCCGCCCGGCGAAGCAGGACACGCCCGCAAGCTGGCGCCGCGAGCGGCTCCAGACGGCGCGGGGGAAGCCGAACGGGGCCAATGCCTGGAGCACGGCGCGGCCGAGCACGCCCGCCCCCATCACGCCCACCTGATGGGAGGCGGCCACCGGCACCCGGTCGGCCTTCCAGTGGCCGGCGCGCTGGCGGGCGAGATAGGCGGGCAGGCCGCGATGCAGCGCGAGCACCGCGCAGGTCACGTACTCGACCATTCCGGCCACCAGCCCGGGCTCGATCATGCGCACCACCTTGACCCCGTGGGGCAGCGCCGCAAGATCGATCGCGTCGATGCCGGCGCCGATCGAGAACAGGATCTCGAGATTCGGGAAGGCCGTGAGGTCCTCGGGCGGCTCCCAGACCGCGAGGAACCGCACGGCCTCGGGCGTCCCGATGTCCGGCCACTGGCGGAACGGGATTTCCGGCAGCTCGGCGGCGAAGCGGCGCGCCCACACGGCGCCGCGCCCGGGTGCTGACTTGTAGACGAGCGTCATCAGCCGAAGGCTTGGCAGATCAGCGCGAAGCCGCGGACCGGTCCGGCCGGGCTGGGTGGCGCGCCACGTACCATCCGGCGAACCGTGCCGACCTCGACCAGACCGAGCTCGTCCAGCCAGGGCGACAGCTCCACTTCCTCGGGCGCGTCGATGCGCATGAACTGGCCCGGATTGGCCGAGAGGAAATGGCTGATCAGAGCGCGCGCAGACGCCGGATCGGGGGCCACCACCGGCCCGATCACGTGGCCGAGCCCGAAACGGCGCATCAGGGCGAAGCCGATCAGCGTGCGTTCGTGGTCCAGGACCACGCCAAGGGCGGTGCGCAAGATCGCATGCAGGATCGTCCCGCGGTCGGCACCACTCGCCGCCCGATCGAGGGCGACCAACGGGTCGGCATCGCTCCGCCCGATCGGACGCAGACGGACTCCATGCGGAAGCTGCACCAGCCGGGTGGCAAAGGCCGCGCCTTGGTGCTCGCGAACCAGCCCGTCGGGCTCAAAGCCCAGGCGGCGATAGAGCCGCGTCCCGGCCTTGGTCGCGACCAGTTCGATCGCCCGCTCGCCCAGCCCGGCGATCAGTTCAGCGACTATCTGATAGTCGATTCCGCTGTCCCGGTGGGCGTCCGCGACGCCGATCAAGCCGATCCTCGCGCGGTCGGTTCCGAAGCGCCAGGCCGACGCCGTGCCGATCAGCGCCCCATTCTCCTCGGCGACGATTCCCTCGCCGAGTTCGGCCATCAGGGTCCAGTCCTCCAGCCGGTACGGCCAGCCAAAGCTGGCGGTGAGCGCGTGGGCCGCCGGCAGGTCGGCGGCGCGAAGACGGCGCAGTTGCATTACATCATGCCCGGACGCGTGAGTTGGGTGCCGTCGACCAGCCGCCCGGCGCCGACAACGGCGACATCCCCCGATGGCGGCAGTTCGCTGTCGCCGCGATATCCTGAAGCGGTGGAGTCATGCGGTCCTTCCCAGGAAACGTCATATCACAGGGTACGCGCCTCTGTTCAGTCGAGACTACCGAAATGCCGGAATTGAGAAGCACTGTCTGCATCCGCATTCCTGCCCAGCTTTCCGGACTGGGGTCGTTCAGAACGCGATCAGGACCGACTTGGTCCGGAGATTTGCCCGATAGGCCTCGCGCCCGAGATCCTTGCCGAGACCCGATGCCTTCCAGCCGCCCGTTGGCAGAATGTGGTCGCGCGAGCGGCCGTAGCAATTGATCCAGACCGTGCCGGCCTCGAGCCGGCGCAGCATCCTGAGGGCGCGGCCAATGTCGCGCGTGTAGAGCCCGGAGGCGAGGCCGTAAGTCGGATGCCGCGCCAGGGTGATGGCCTCCTCCTCGTCGTCGAAGCTCTGCATGGTGAGAACGGGGCCGAAGATTTCCTCGGTGATTGCAGGAGAATCACTCTTCACGTTGGCGAGCAGGGTTGGCTGGTAGAAGCTGCCTTCCCGCGCGATCCGCGTGCCGCCGCAAATCGGCTCGGCGCCCTGGTCCCGCGCGGCGCCGACGATCGCCTTGATGCGACGGATATGATTCTCCGAAATGATCGGCGAATAGGTCGTGGCCTCGTCCCAGGTCGGACCGGGCCGGACCGCCTTCATGCGGGCGACGATCTTCGCGGCGAGCTCCTCCATCGCGGGCCGCGCCACGATCAGACGCGACCCGGCAACGCACACCTGCCCGGCATTCGCCGTGATTCCCCGGAAGATCGAATCGGCGGCGCGATCAAGGTCGGCGTCGGCGAAAACGACCTGCGGCGATTTGCCGCCAAGCTCGAGCGTCATCGGCTTGATGCCGGTTCGCGCGATGTTCTCCATGATGGCGCTGCCCGCCTGGGTGGAGCCGGTAAAGGAGACCTTGCCGATGCCGGGATGCGCCACCAGCGCCACCCCCGTCACTGAACCGGAGCCGAGCACGACATTGAAGAGCCCGGCGGGAAGCCCCGCCTCGACGGCGAGTTCCGCCATGAAGAGCGTCGAGAAAGGTGTCATCACAGAGGGTTTCAGCACCACCGCGTTTCCCGCCGCCAGCGCCGGCCCGAGTTTCCAGGCGGCCAGGGCCATGGGAAAGTTCCACGGCGTGATGGCGCCGACCACGCCATAGGGCTCGCCCGCGATCAGGCCCATGTGGTGGGCGTCGGTGGGAACGAGATCGCCCCCCTCCTTGTCGGCGAATTCGGCGAAGAAACGGATTTGCTCGGCGCTGATGGCAACGTCGCCGGGAACCGCCTCGGCGATGGGGCGCGACGAGGACACTGCCTCGAGCCGGGCAAGCCTCTCTGCCTGGGCTTCGAGCAGACTTGCCCAGGCACGGAGGGTTCGCACGCGTTCGCGCGGCGGCCTCTGTGCCCAACCGGAGGTTTCGAGCGCGGCCTGCGCACCGCGCACCGCCGCGTCGACGACATCGGCGTCGGCGCAGGGGATTTCCGCCAGAAGGCGGTGATCGGACGGCGCGCGCACGGCGATCGCGCCGGCCCCGCCGACGAGGCGGCCGCCGATGTAGTGCCCGATGGGCAGGCTGAGGGAGCGGGGGTCGAAGGAAAGCGACATGGCTGGCCTGGCTGGGTCAGAGGAATGCGGCCAGCTTAACGCTCCCCTGCCGTCGAATGGCGCGGCGCTGGCGTGGAAACGGCATTTTACGCTGTCTCCCGGCACGCGATGGCGCCATCTGCTGCGGGTCCTGCCCCACCGTGATTGCCCATCCGCGGCGAACGTGTATGCCCATGGAGGCCTCGGGCCTGGTATGTCTGCCAATGTGGCGGCCGTCGAGCGAATTGGCGCGCTGGCGCGGGTGTCCCATCGCTCCAATCGTTACGGTTGGCCTGGAACGGTTGGAAACGTATTTCGGAACGGGCGGATGGCCGCCATCCGGGAAATGTCGGTTGCGACCCGCGACGTGACGCCGGAGCGGGCCGCTTTCGCCCGCCGCGCCGCGGTGCCTACAGGGTATGCGGCAAGGGGCGCGCGACCGCCCGGCGACCGGGACCGTGCGTCGGGTGCGCACCATCGGCTCCACGCAGATGATTGCTCATAAGGAACCTGCCATGCACCACGAACACCACCACTACGTGAACGGGGACTGGGTCGACCCGCTGCAACCCGCGCCGTTCGACGTGGTGGACCCTTCGACCGAAGAGCCGTTCACGCAGATCGCGGCCGGCGGACCCGCCGACGTCGATCGGGCGGTTGCCGCTGCCAGGGCGGCCTTCCCGGCTTTCGCCCGCACCACCCGGAAGGATCGTCTGGATCTGCTGCGCGCCATCCTGTCCGAGTACAACAAGCGGCGCCACGAGGTGGCGGAAGCGCTCTGCCGGGAAATGGGCGCGCCGTTGCAATTCGCCTACGAGCGCCAGTCGATGAGCGGCGTCGGCCACCTGACTGCGATGATCGAGGCGCTGGAAAGCTACCACTTCGAGGAGATCCAGGGCACCACACAGATCATCCGCGAGCCGATCGGCGTGGTCGGGCTGATCACGCCGTGGAACTGGCCGATCAACCAGATCGTCTGCAAGGTCGCCCCGGCGCTCGCCGCGGGCTGCACCATGGTGCTGAAGCCCTCCGTAAACGCACCGCTGGATGCCATCGTCTGGTCAGAAGCGATGCATGCGGCCGGCGTGCCGAAGGGTGTCTACAACATGGTGCAGGGTCTCGGCGGCGTGGTGGGTGCCGCCATGTCGGCGCATCCGGACATCGACATGATGTCGTTCACCGGCTCGACCCGGGCGGGCATCCTGGTCGCCCAGGCCGCGGCGGTGACGGTCAAGCGGGTGGCCCAGGAGTTGGGCGGCAAGTCTGCCAACATCCTGCTGCCGGATGTCGATTTCCAAGCCGCCGTGAGCAAGGGCGTGCTCGGCATGATGGCCAACAGCGGCCAGTCTTGCAGCGCGCCAACCCGGATGTTCGTGCCGGCGAATCGCCACGAGGAGGTGAAGGCCATTGCCCACGCGGCGGCCGAAAGCCTGGTGGTGGGCGACGTGCGCGACGAGCACACCGATCTTGGCCCGGTGGCGAGCCGGGCGCAGTTCGACAAGATCCAGCGGCTGATCAAGGTCGGCATCGACGAGGGCGCCGAGCTGGTCACCGGCGGGCCTGGCCGACCCGGGTACCTTAATCGCGGCTATTTCGTCCGCCCCACCGTGTTCGCGGGCGTGCGCAACGACATGACGATCGCGCGCCAGGAAATCTTCGGGCCGGTCATCTGCATCCTGCCGTATCGCGACGAGGCGGAAGCAATCCAAATGGCCAACGATACCATTTACGGCCTGGCTGCCTACGTGCAGTCCGCCGATCTGGGTCATGCGTGCCGGGTGGCGGCGGAAATGCGGGCCGGTACGGTTAACATCAATTATCCCCCGATCGACCGGCCCGCGCCGTTCGGCGGCTACAAGCAATCCGGCAACGGCCGCGAATACGGCAAATGGGGGCTCGACGACTACACCGAGATCAAAGCACTCGTGGGCTACAAGGGGGCCTAGCGGCGGGCCAGGGTGGCGGTGGGCTCAATTTCGGCTATCGCGTGCCGCGCCGGTTTCGCCCGGACGGCACCATCGCGGCCGGCGACATGGAGATCATCGCCGAGGAGGCGGCGATCATCCGTCGGGTCTTCACCGACTATGCCGGTGGGCTCTCCCCGCGGGCGATCGCCAAGGCGCTGAACTGCGAGAGGGTGCCGGGACCACGCGGTGGCCGGTGGACGGCATCGCTGATCCTCGGGAATGGCGTTCGTGAGATTGGGCTGCTGCGCAACCGGCTCTACGCCGGCGAGCGGGCCTGGAACCGGCAGCGCTTTATCAAGGACCCAAATACGGGCAGGCGCGTGTCCCGGCCAAACCCCAGGGAGGCCTGGGTCATCACCCCGGTGCCGACCTTGCGCATCATCGAGGCGCCGCTGTGGAACGCCGTCCAGACCCGCCTCGTGGCGGGCCGCCGTGTCGTCGCCGGAGCCGAGGAGGAGGATCAAACCGGAGGCGCCCCCTGTCGCCCGTTTGGAGGTCGCCTCGGTGCGGCACGGCGGCCTCCGTGGTTGCTGTCCGGCCTGGTGCGTTGCGGCGTTTGCAACAGCCCGATGGGTGTCGTCTCAAGCGGTGGGAGACTTGGCTGCAGCAAC
>Ga0181520_10009041_pt1 | contig 13916 bp, 13 predicted proteins | sample PEATcosm2014_Bin_29_FD_132451 | JGI IMG/M metagenome (GOLD analysis project Ga0181520, IMG submission 132451) | Peatland microbial communities from MTU Mesocosm Facility, Houghton, MI, USA - PEATcosm2014_Bin02_30_metaG | ecosystem: Environmental > Terrestrial > Soil > Wetlands > Peat | place... | reverse complement strand
CGCGCCCGGCTGCCGGAGAGGATGTCCAGCATGGGCAGCGTGAACCCCGCCGTCTTGCCGGTGCCGGTCTGCGCGCAGCCCAGCAGGTCGCGGCCCATCAGCACCCAGGGGATGGCCTGGCGCTGGATTGGCGTCGGCGTGCGATAGCCCATCTCCTCGATGGCGCGCAGGATCTCCGCGGACAGGCCGAGATCGGCGAAGCTGCCTTCCGCCTCCGCCTCCGGCTCGGCTGCCGCGGGCACGACGGCCTCGGGCACCGGCATCGGAGCGGGATCGGACGGCGCGGCCTGTGTGGGCGTTTCCGCCGCGGCGGGCGTGGTCTCGGGAAGCGAAACAGTGTCGGTCAAACTGGTATGTGCCTTCAGGGCGGCGCCAATATCGGCGCGCGGCAGTACACGCACCGTTGGTGCGCGTAGCGCCCGCATATCAGGAAACCCCGCGCGAAAGTCAAGTTTGGCCAGAAAAAACCGAAGTTGGCCGGTCTTTTTCGCGCGCGTACAACCGCTCCATGGACGAGACGCTGCTGCTGATGCCCGGACTGCTTTGCGACGGACGCCTGTGGCGCGACCAGATCGCGGCGCTCGCCGGCCGCGTGCAGCCCCGGGTTGCCGACCTCGCCAGCGACGACGACCTCGACGCCATGGCGCGTCGCGCGCTCGATGCCGCTCCGGGCCGGTTCGCCCTGTGCGGCCTGTCCATGGGCGGCTACGCGGCGCTGGCGGTCATGCGGCTGGCGCCGCGCCGGGTCACCCGGCTGTGCCTGATGGACACGTCCGCCCGTCCCGACACGCCGCAGCAGGCGCGCCGGCGCCGCGGCCTGATGGCTCTCGCCGCGCGCAGCCGCTTCCGCGGCGTCACGCCCCGCCTGCTGCCGCAGTTGCTGCATCCCGACCGGCTCGCCGACGCGGCGCTCGGTGCCGAGATCATCGCCATGGCCGACCGGGTGGGCCGGGCCGCCTTCCTGCGTCAGCAGCGCGCCATCCTGAACCGGCCGGACAGCCGCCCCGACCTGGAAAACATCGGTGTGCCCACCCTGGTCGCCGTCGGCAGCGGCGACGCCCTGACCCCGCCGGAACTGGCCGAGGAGATGGCGGAGCGCATTCCCGGCGCGGTGCTGCGCGTGATTCCCGACGCCGGCCACCTGCCGCCCCTGGAAACGCCGCAGGCCGTAAACGAATTGCTGAGGGCATGGCTCGATGATGCCCTCTGATGTGATACTGATGGCGAAGACTCGTCTGAGGAGTGTCCTCATGACCCCAACCCGGTCTGCCCGAATCCGCCTCGTCCTGCTGGCTGTCGTCGCCGCGATGCTGCTGCCCGCCGCCGCCCAGGCCTACTGGCGCGGCGGGGTGTTCTTCGCCTTCCCGCCGATCTACGTGGCGCCGCCGCCGGCCTACTACTATCCCCCGCCGGCCTACTACTATCCCCCGCCGCCGGCGTACGGGGCGCCCCCGTCGGCCTACGCCGCGCCGCCCGACACCAGCAGCGGCCCGCCGGCGCCGGCCCAGGCCTGCTATGCGGGTCCATGGGTCTGTTCGCTGGACCGTGCCACCGCCAGCGGCGATTCCTGTTCCTGCGCCGCCAATGGCGGCCGCGTCTGGGGCCGGGCCCGCTGACCATGGCCTTGCCGGCCCTGCCCCTGGGTCCGGCGCCGATCGAGGACTACGCCCTGATCGGCGACTGCACGACCGCCGCCCTGGTGTCGCGCGCCGGCGCGGTGGACTGGCTGTGCTGGCCCCGCTTCGACAGCGCGGCCTGCTTCGCCGCCCTGCTCGGCACGCCGGAGCACGGCAGTTGGCGCATCGCCCCCGTCCACCCGCGCCCGCGCGTCCACCGCAGCTATCGCGACGGCACCGCGGTGTTGGAGACGGTGTTCGCCACCCCGGAGGGTGAAGTCGCGCTGATCGATTTCATGCCGGTGGGGGAGGGCGGATCGCACCTCGTCCGCCTGGTGCAGGGCCGCGCCGGCCGCGTCGACATGGCCATGCACCTGGCGCTGCGCTTCGACTACGGCGCCGCCGTGCCCTGGGTCACCGCGCTGGCCGGCGCGCCCGGCATCGTCGCGGTTGCCGGCCCCGACATGGCGGTGCTGCGCACGCCGGTGGCGCTGCGCGGCGAGGGCCTGACCACGGTGGCCGCCTTCGCGGTTGCCGCCGGCGAGACCGTGCCCTTCGTGCTGACCCACGGCGCGAGCCACCTGGCCCCGCCGCCCGGCATCGACGCCCTGGCCACCCTGCCACGAACGGAAAAATTCTGGCGGGACTGGAGCGCCCGCGGCAGCTATCGCGGCGCCGACCGCGCGGCGGTGCAGCGCTCCCTGATCACGCTGAAGGCGCTCACCTACGTCCCCACCGGCGGCATCGTCGCCGCCCCCACCACCTCGCTGCCCGAGGCGCTCGGCGGTGGGCGCAACTGGGACTACCGGTACTGCTGGCTGCGCGACGCCTCCCTCACGCTGCAAGCCCTGATGGGCGGCGGCTATTTCGAGGAGGCGCAGGCCTGGCGCGACTGGCTTCACCGCAGCATCGCCGGCACGCCCGACCAGATCCAGATCATGTACGGCCTGGCCGGCGAGCGCCACCTGGTCGAGTGGGAGGTTCCCTGGCTGCCCGGTTACCAGGCCGCCCGGCCCGTGCGCATCGGCAATGCCGCGCACGACCAGCTTCAGCTCGACGTCTATGGCGAGGTCGCCGACGCGCTGTACCAGGCCCGCGCGGGCGGGCTGGCCACCGCCGCCGAGAGTTGGCAGTTGCAGCGCAAGCTCACCGGCCATCTCGCCGACATCTGGGACCAGCCCGACGAGGGCATCTGGGAGACCCGCGGCGGCCGCCGTCACTTCACCCATTCCAAGGTGATGGCCTGGGTCGCCATCGACCGCGCCGTGCGCAGCGCCGAACGGTTCGGCCTCGACGGCCCGCTCGACCGCTGGCGGGCGCTGCGGGCCGCCATGCACGCCAGCATCTGCGACCGCGGCTTCGACCGCGGCCGCAACAGCTTCACGCAAAGCTACGGCTCGCGCGCGCTGGATGCCGCGCTGCTGCTGATCCCGCTGGTCGGGTTCCTGCCGCCGGAGGATGCGCGGGTTCGCGGCACGCTGGCCGCCATCGAGCGCGACCTGCTGGTGGACGGCTTCGTGCGCCGCTACGACACCGCCGACGGCAGCGACGGGCTGGCGCCGGGCGAAGGTGCCTTCCTCGCGTGCAGCTTCTGGCTGGCCGACAATTATGTCCTGCAGGGCCGGCTGGACGAGGCGCGGGCGCTGTTCGACCGCCTGCTGGCGCTGCGCAACGACGTTGGCCTGCTGGCCGAGGAATACGACCCGCAAGCCGGCCGCCAGGTCGGCAATTTCCCGCAGGCATTCAGCCATATCGCGCTGATCAATACGGCGCTGCGGCTGGCGGGCGCGCGCCCGGCCTAGCCTTCCGCCACGTCCTGCCGCACACTCCGTTGCCCAACCGTCAGGGTGTGTGCCGTGATCGTCTGTTTCGGTTCCATCAACCTCGACCTGATCTTCTCCCTGCCGTATCTACCGGTGGCCGGCCAGACCGTTGCCGGTCCGGCCCTGCACATCGAGCCCGGCGGCAAGGGCGCCAACCAGGCCGTCGCCGCCGCGCGTGACGGGGCACAGGTGGTGTTCGCCGGCGCGGTCGGCCGCGACGCGCTGGCCGAGGGGGCGCTCGCCTTGCTGCGCACCAGCGGCATCGACCTGACCCGCGTGCAGTCCTGCGACGGCGCCACCGGCTGCGCCTCCATCTGCGTCGATCCCGAGGGGCACAATCTCATCGCGGTGGCCGCCGGCGCCAACCTTGCCGCCAGCCAGGAGGCCATCGAGCCCGCGCTGCTCGGCCGCGGGACGACGGTGCTGCTCCAGAACGAGTGCGCCGCGGCGCAGGAAGCAGCCCTGATCCTCCGGGCCCGGGCGGCGGGCTCACGGATCGTGCTGAACCTCGCCCCCGCCGGTCCGCTGCCCCAGGCCGCGTTGCGCGCGGTCGATGTGCTGGTGGTGAACGAGGATGAGGCGGCCTGGCTCGCCACCCGGCTGGGCATCGGCGGCGACGCCGCGGCCCTGCATGCGGCGCTCGGGGTGGATGTGGTGGTGACCCTCGGTGGGGCCGGCCTGGAGGCCGACGCGCGGGCCGGTCATTTCCGCCTCGACGCCCAGGCGACGAAAGTGGTGGACACCACCGGCGCCGGCGATTGTTTCACCGGTGTGCTGGCCGCCGCGCTCGACGGTGGCGCGGGCTTCGAGCAGGCCCTGCGCCGCGCCAACGCCGCCGCCGCGCTGTGTTGCGCCCGCCCCGGCACCCAGGGCAGCATGCCCAGCGCCGCCGAAACCGACGCCGCCCTGGCCGGCTGAGTCTCCCCGCACCCAGTTGCGCGTGCTAGAGCGGGATGGGCGCTGAAGGGCGCGCCGATCCCGCTCTAGCTCTTTGTTTGATCGCGTGATTCAGACCTCCGGCGATTCCGCCTCCGGTCATCACGCTCTAGCAGTCGTGCCGACGACGGCACCGAACCCAGGAGAAACAGTATATGGAACACCGATCCGACGTGATCGCCCGGGTGGCGAAGCATCTGCTGCCCATCCTGATGGTGTGCTACTTCGCCGCCTTTCTCGATCGGGTGAATATCGGCTTCGCGGCGCTGACGATGAACGCCGACCTGAAATTGTCGCCGCAGGCCTTCGGGTTCGGCGCCGGCATCTTCTTCCTCGGCTACATCCTGTGCGAGGTTCCGAGCAATTTGGCGCTGGCGCGGTTCGGCGCGCGCCGCTGGATCGCGCGGATCATGCTGACCTGGGGCATCCTGTCGGCGGCGACCGCGTTCGTCTGGGATCAGAACAGCTTCTACATCGTGCGGGTGCTGCTGGGCGCGGCCGAGGCCGGCTTCTTCCCCGGCATGATCTTCTTCCTGACGCTGTGGTTCCCGCGCGACCACCGCGCCCGCATGATCGCCACCTTCAACGTCGCGGTGCCGTTCTCCTCGATCATCGGCGCGCCGGTCTCCAGCCTGCTGCTGGTCCATCTCAACCAGGTCGCCGGGCTGCATGGCTGGCAATGGCTGTTCCTGATCGAGGGCATGCCGGCCGTGATCATGGGCATCATCGTCCTGCGGATGCTGCCCGATGGGCCCGAACAGGCGGCCTGGCTCGATCCGGCCAGCAAGCAATGGCTGGCCGACACGCTGCGGCGGGAGCGCGAGGAGCGCGAGGCGGACGAGCGCTTCTCGATCTGGCGGGCGATGACGGACTATCGCGTGCTGCTGATGTGCCTGATGGCGGTGGGCCTCGTCATCGGCACCACCGGGACGGCGATCTGGATGCCGCAGATCGTCAGCGCGTTCGGGCTGGGCGTGGTGCAGACCGGCTTTGTCGTCGCCATCCCGGCCCTGGCGATGGCGATCGCCATGATCGTTTCCGGCCGGCACGCCGACCGCACCGGGGAACGCGTCTGGCACGTCGCCGGCCCGTTCCTGCTGAGCGCCGCCGGCTTTGCCATGGCGGCCTTCACCACCTCGCCGGTGGTCAGCCTGATCGGCCTGGTGATCGGCGCGGCCGGGATCGGCGGCGCGACGCCGAACATCTGGATCTTCCCGACGGCGCTGCTGACCCGCACCGCCGCCGCCGCGGGACTCGCGCTGATCAATTCGGTCGGCAGCGCCGGCGGGTTCTTCGGCCCCGCCATCATCGGCTGGGTCCGGCAGTCCACCGGGTCGTTCAGCGGCGCGCTGCTGTTCCTGGCCGGGGTGGCCGCGCTCACCGCGGCGATCGCGCTGCTGCTGGGGCGGATCATGGGACGCATGCTGGAGCGGCGGGTGCCGGCAGACGGCCTCGCCTCGCGGTGAAGGCCGTGCGAACCCCGACGATTGCGCATCGGGAGGTTGCAACCGACTGAGCCCTCCGGACCAATGATGATGAGACAGCGCCGCTCCGGGAACCTAGACTGGCCCGCGCAAAGGGATTCTTTCGGCCAGGAGCACGCCAAATGAACGACATCAGCGCCACGCCGGCGAAGGAAGCGGCCGTCGCCGCGGTCATGGGCAGCGCCGCCTATCGGGCGGCGGTTGCCACCTTGGCCCACGAGCACGACCGCACGGTGCGCGACATCGTCACCCTCACCGAGATCGCCGCGCCGCCGTTCGGCGAGGCCGCGCGGGCCGCTGCCTTCCTGGACATGCTGCGCGCGCATGGACTGGCGGAAGTGGAGCAGGACGCGGCCGGCAACGTCATGGGGCTGCGCCGCGGCATCGGCAACGGCCCGCTGGTGATCGTGGCCGCCCACCTGGACACGGTGTTCCCCGCCGGCACCGACGTGAAGGTGCGCCGCGAGGGCACCAAACTGTTCGCCCCCGGCGTCGGCGACGACAGCCGCAGCCTGGCCGTGCTGCTGGCCTGGGTGCGCGCGCTCGATGCCGCGTCCGTCCGCACCCGCAGCGACATCCTGTTCGTCGGCGACGTCGGCGAGGAGGGCCTGGGCGACCTGCGCGGCATGCGCCACCTGTTCGGGGAGGGGAAGTACAAGGACCGGATCAGCGCCTTCATCACCGTGGACAGCCCCGAGATGGAGGCGCTCGCGGTCGGCGGCATCGGCTCGAAGCGCTACCGCGTGACCTTCCGCGGCCCGGGCGGGCACAGCTATGGCGCGTTCGGCCTGGTCAACCCGATGGTCGCGATGGCGCAGACCGTGCTGGAACTGTCGCGCACCGCCGTGCCGGCCGACCCGAAAACCACCTTCGCCGCCACCGTGGTGGGCGGCGGCACCTCGGTGAACGCGATCCCCAACGAGGTCTGGCTGGAGGTGGATCTGCGCTCCAAGGCGCCGCTTCAGCTCGACCGCCTGGAGAAGCGGTTCCTGAAGATCGTCGAGGATGCGGTGCAGGCCGAGAACCACGCGCGTTCGGTGCGCGAGGGCCCGGTGACCGCCGAGGCCACGATGATCGGCGACCGCCCCGCCGGCGCCACCGACCCGGCCAGCGAGCTGGTGCGCTACGCCACCGATGCGATCGCCGCGCACGGCTTCGCGCCGCGTCCCGTGTTCTCCTCCACCGACGCCAACATCGCCATGAGCCTGGGCATTCCGGCGGTGAAGATCGGCTCCGGCGGCACCGGCGGGCGCGGCCATTCGCTGGAGGAGTGGATCGACGTCGAGGAGCAGGCGAGCGTGCGCGGCATGGCCGCCGGGCTCACCGCCGTCCTGGCCATCGCCGGCCTGGAGGCGGCCTGATGGGGTGCCTGCAAACCAGCGACGGGTTGCGGCTGGCCTATGACGTGGATGATTTCACCGATCCCTGGAGGCCGGCCGAAACGGTGGTGATGCTGCATTCCGCGATGAGCAGCGCGCACCGCATGGCGCGCATGGTGCCGGCGCTGGCGCGGCATTGGCGGGTGGTCCGGCTCGATCTGCGCGGCCACGGGCGGTCGCAGGTGCCGCCCGGGGAGCCGCCGCTGTCGATGCCGCGGCTGGTGGCCGACGTAGCGGAACTGCTCAATCATCTCGGGCTCGAGGCGGCGCATGTCGTCGGCAACGCCATGGGCGGCTGTGTGGCGCAGAATTTCGCCCTCGCGGCGCCGGCGCGGGCGCGCAGCCTGTGCCTGTTCGGCTCCCCGCCGGGTCTCGTCGGCAGCCAGGCGCGCAACTGGCCGCCGCGCATGGCCCGGCAGGGGCTGCGTGAATTCCTGGCCGAGACCATCGCCGACCGGTTCGACCCGGCTCGCACGGACCCCGGCCTGATCGCGTGGTTCCTCGATGAGTGCGCCAAGAACGATGTGGCGTACATCGGCCGCTTCATCGCCCTGATGACCACGCTGGACTGGAGCGACCAGCTGGACCGCATCACCTGCCCGACCCTGCTGGTCATGCCGGGCGCCGAGTCGATCGGCCGCTCCATCACCTACGAGCACATGCGCGACACCATGCCGGACGCGCGTCTGCTGGTTTACGAGGGGATGCCGCACAACGTTTGCGACGCCGACCCCGACCGCTGTGCCGCCGACGTGGCGGCCTTCCTGCGCGAGCGGTTCGGCTAGGGAGGTCGGACACCTGCCTTGACCACGTGCCGAAACATTTGCACACTAGAATACACGAGTAACGAAGGACCGCCTTGATGGTGGCCATCGCGGTTGAAAAGCCCCTCGAGCTGTCCTTGCGCGCCGATCCGGCGCTCGCGCCGGGCCCCGGGGATGTCGTGATCGCGGTGCGGCGTGCCGGCATCTGCGGCTCGGACCTGCACATCCTCCACGGTTCCAATCCGTTCGCGGAATATCCGCGCATCATCGGCCACGAGATGGCCGGCGTGGTGGAATTCGTCGGCGCGGCGGCGAGCGGGCTCGCGGTGGGCGACCATGTCGTCGTCGATCCGGTGGTGTCCTGCGGCCACTGCTACCCGTGCCGCATCGGGCGGACCAACGTCTGCGCCAACATGCAGGTCATCGGCGTGCACCTCGACGGCGGCTTCCGCGACCGCATGGCGGTGCCGTTCCGCAACGCCGTGAAAGTGTCGCCGGACCTGCCGTTCGCCATCGCGGCGCTGGCCGAGCCGCTGTCGGTCGCCGCCAACGTGCTCGCCCGCACCGGCTGCACCGCCGCGGACGTCGTGCTGATCTACGGCGCCGGCACGGTCGGCGTCACGGTGTTGCAGGTCGCCAAAATGTTCGGCGCCCGCTGCATCGTCGCCGATCCCGACGGTGCGCGGCTGGACCGCGCCCGGCGCTTCGGCGCCGACCTGACCATCGACCCCAGGCGCGTGCCGGTCGCCGAGGTGGTGGCGCCGGAGCTCGACGGGATCGGCCCGTCCCTGGTGATCGACGGGGCGGGCGATCCGGCGCTGCTGCTCGAGGCCTGCCAGCTCGCCGCGCCGGCCGGGCGGATCGGGCTGCTCGGCTTCTCGGCGGAATTGAGCCCGGTCATCCAGCAGGAAATCGTCCGCAAGGAGCTGACGATCATCGGCTCCCGCCTCAACCGCCGGCTGCTCGGGCAGGTCGTCGAATGGCTGGAGACTGGACGGCTGCAACCGGCCGCGATGATCACCCAGACCTTCGCGGCGCGCGACGCGGTGGCGGCGTTCGATCTGATCGAGAACCACCCCGAGCAGACCGTGAAAGTGCAACTCGTCTTCGGGACATGAAAACGGCCCGTCGCACTATTTAGGGAGAACAAACGTGCAGCAAACCAAAGGGCTATGGATGAAGGCGGCGCTCGCCGGCGCCGCGCTGATGCTGTCGGTCGGCGGCGCCGCGGCGCAGCAGAACGGGAGCATCCTCCAGCAGGTGCTTACCCGCGGCACGGTGCGGATCGCCGTGCTCGGCTCGTTGCCGCCGTTCGCGCAGATGACGCCGTCGGGCACGCCGGAAGGCTATGACATCGACATCGCCAACATGCTGGCCGCCGCGCTGAAGGTGAAGGCCGAGCTGATCGTCACCGACATCCCGACCCGCGTCACCGGATTGCAGACCCACAAATTCGACCTGACGATCGCCGACTTCACCCGCAACGTCGAGCGCTCCACCACCATCGCCTTCACCGATCCCTACCTCGTCACCTCGATGAAGGCGCTGGTGCCGATCGACAGCCCGGCCAAGACGATCACCGACCTCAACGATCCCAAGATCCGCGTCGCCATCGATCGTGGCGGCACCGACGAGATCGCGGTGCCCCCGATGCTGCCGCTGGCGCAATTGGTCCGCTTCAACGCCGAGGCCGACGAGCTGGCCTCCCTGCTCAACGGCCAGACCGACATCATGGCGGAGGACACGCTCTACAATCACCGCCAGATCCATGACCATCCGGGCAAGCTGCGCGAGCTCGACGGCGCGTTCGCCCAGGCCGAGATCGCTATCGGCCTGCCGGCTGGCGATTTCGACTGGTACCGCGTCATCAACCTGTGGGTCCACCAGTTCAACGCCACCGGCAAGAATGCGGCCCTGTTCAAGAAGTGGTTCGGTTTCGACCTGCCGCCGATCCAGGCGCATTATTGAGCAACGGCCCGGCGGGGCGGCCCGTCCGCCCCGCCATGCCGCCGTCCGGCGCTGAGGCATGAACTACACTTTCACGCTGCGTACGGTCTTTCCCTATCTCGGCGGCCTCGTTCCCGCGGCCGAGCTGACCTTGACGATTTCGGTGCTGGCGATCCTGATCAGCATGGTGATCGGCGCGGTGGTGGCGGTGATGCGGCGCAGTCGGCTGCGCGCGGTCCGCTTCGTCGGCGCGGCCTATGTCGAGGTGATGCGCAACACGCCGCTGCTGGTGACCCTCTACATCGTCTATTTCGCCTCACCCGCCATCGGCATCCGGCTTTCCTCGTTCACCGCGGCCCTGCTCGGGATTTCGCTCAATGCCGCGGGCTACATGGCCGAGATCATCCGCGCCGGGCTGATCGCGGTGCCGCGCGGCCAGTTCGAGGCGGCGACGGCGCAGGGCATGTCGGTGTGGCAGATGTTCCGCCACATCATCTTCCCGCAGGTCTTCCGCAACATCTACGCCCCGCTCGGCAACCAGTTCATCGCCGTCATCCTCGCCTCCTCACTGGCCTCCGCCGTCGCGGTCGAGGAGGTCACCTCGTGGATGGAGACGGTCGGCGCCAATTCGTTCCGTTTCTTCGAGACCTTCGTGGTGGCGGCGATCGTCTACGTGGTGCTGTGCCAGACCATCAACCTGGCGCGCCTGCAGATCGGGCGGATGCTGTTCCGCCAGCCGGACGCGCGGCGATGAGCGGATCCCTCGTCTTTCTGCCGCTGTTCCTGAAAGCCACGGGTACGACGATCTGGCTGAGCTGGCTGGCGCTGCTGATCGGCGCCGTCGGCGGCACCCTGATCGCTCTGCTGCGCACCTCCCGGCTGTGGCCGCTGCGCGTCATCGCGCTGTTGTACACCGAAGCGTTCCGTTCGGTGCCGATCCTGATCGTCCTGTTCTTCGCCTATTTCGGCGCCCCGGTGATGCTCGGCTTCGACGTCAGCCCGTTCGTCGCCGCCACCTTCGCGCTTGCGCTGCATGCCAGCGCGAACATGTCCGAGGTGGTGCGCGCCGGCATCGAGAGCGTCGGCGCCGGCCAGTGGGAGGCGGCGCTGGCCTCGGGCATGCGCATGCGCGAGGTGATGCGCCACATCGTCGCCCCGCAGGCGCTGCGCGTCATCCTGCCGCCATCGGTTGGCGTCTACATCACGGTGCTCAAGGAATCCTCGCTCGCCTCGATCATCGGCTACTTCGAGCTGACCCGCACCGGCCTGCTGGTGCGCGAGACCCAGGGCGGCGGCTTCGGCCCGCTGCTGGCGCTCGCCGCGATCTATTTCATCCTGAGCTACGGCATTTCGCTGTGCGGCGCCGCGCTGGAGCGGCACTACGCGGTCGGCGGGGCCACCAGCACCGACGCGGTTGTGGGAGGCATGGCATGAACGGCGCCCCGATCCTCGAAATCAAGGATGTGGTCAAGCGGTTCGGCTCGCGCACCATCCTGGACGGGATCAGCCTGAACGTGGTGCCCCAGGAGATCGTCTGCATCGTCGGCTCCAGCGGCACCGGCAAGTCCACCCTGCTGCGCTGCGTCAACGGCCTGGAAGACATCCAGGGCGGCGAGATCCGTTTCGAGCAAACCCGGGTCGAGGCCCGTTCGAAAAGCATCAAGGCGGTGCGCATGCGCATCGGCATGATCTTTCAGCAGTTCAACCTCTATCCGCACCTCACCGCGTTGGAGAACGTGATGCTGGCGCCGATGGTGGTGCATGGCGAGGACCGCAAGACCGTCGAGGAGCGGGCGCGCGCGCTGTTCGAAAAAGTCCGCCTGTCCCAGCGCATCAACGCCTATCCGGCGCAGCTTTCCGGCGGCGAGCAGCAGCGCGTGGCGATCGCCCGCGCGCTGGCGGCGAACCCGCATCTGCTGATGTTCGACGAGGCCACTTCGGCGCTCGACCCGGAGACGGTGGGCGACGTGCTGGCGGTCATGCGCGACCTCGCCGTCGAGGGGCGCACGATGCTGGTCGTGACGCACGAGATCCGTTTCGCCGCCGATGTCGGCACCCGCATGGTGTTCATGGACCAGGGCAAGATCGTCGAGGACGCCAACCCGCGCGAGATGCTGGCCCACCCGAAAACTGAACGCGCCCGCCAGTTCTTCAGTTCGATCCGCGGCTGAGGCGGCAAACTCCCGCTACTCGATCAACTCCCACTTCCCGTCGTGCAGCCGCACCAGCACGCGCGAGCGTTCGTCCACGCCGAACCGTTCGCCCGGCCGGAAATTGTAGATGCCCTGCACGCCGACGACGTTCGTCGTCGTGGTCAGCGCGTCGCGCAGGGCCAGACGGAACGCCTCCGTGCCGGGCTGCGCTCCGCCCGCCAGCGTCCGGCCGATGGCGTCGTAGGTCACCCGCAGCGCGTCGTAGGCATAGCCGGCGAACGGGTTCAGCACGGTGTCGTTGTTGGCCTGCTCAAAAAGTTTGCGGAACACCGCGACCTGCGCCTTGATCGGGTTGGCATCCGGCAACTGGTCGGCCACCGTGATCGGACCCGCCGGCGCGATCACGCCCTCGGCCTGGGTCGCGGCGAGGCGGAGAAACTCGTTGTTGATGATGGCGTGCGAACTGTAGACCGGCCCGTGCCAGCCGCGTTCGGCCAGCACGATATGCGGCAGCGCCCCCGGCGCTCCCGACCCGCCGGTGAACATCGCGTCGGGATGCGCCGCGATCATCTTCAGAATCTGCGGCGTCACGCTGGTGTCGTTGCGCGCGTAGCGCTCGTCGGCGACGATGCTGATGCCGAGCTTGTCGGTGTTCTGCCTCAGCCCGGCGAGCACGCTGTCGCTAAAAGCGTCGTTGAAGCCGATGAACGCCACGGTATGGACGCCGGCCCTCTGCATGTGTTGCGCCACCGCGCTCAGCACCAGCGCCATCGGCTGCGGGATGGTGATCTCCCAGGCGCCGCGCTCGCCCGCGATGGCGCCGTTGCCGGTGTAGACCATCGGCACCTTCGCCTCGTAGGCCACGCTGTAGACGGCGTCCGACACCGGTGTGCCGGCCGAGCCGACGATGACGTCGACGCGCTCCTCCTCGATCAGCTTGCGCGCGGCGCGGGCGCCGATGGAGGGATCGGACTGGTCGTCGATCGGCACGATCCGGATTTTTTGCCCGCCGATCGACGCCACGGCGGCCTCGGCGGCGGCAAATCCCTTCATGTAGGGCAGGCCGATGGAGGAAACCGGTCCGGTCATCGACATCACGATGCCGACCGTCACGTCGGCCCGCGCCGGCCCGCTCAGAGCCATCCCCGCGAGGCCGGCCAGCAATGCCCCGAACACCTTCCTCATTGACGCCATCCCTCGAATGCTTTCTGACGGGCGCGCCACCGGGATGGTCCGGCCGGCCGAGGCCCGTTCAAACGATGCGCAGCGTAATATTGTTCCGGATTGAAGGATAGCCGGCCGCGATGTCGGGCGGGTCCGCATGACCACGGAGCTGGCGCTGCTGCTGGCGCAGGACGGGATCGCCAACGGCGCGATCTACGTGCTGGTGGCGCTCGGCATCGTGCTCATTTTCCTCGTCACCCGGGTCATTTTCATCCCCTTCGGCGATCTGGTCGCCTATGCCGCGCTGACCCTCGCCTCGCTGGAGGAGGGAAGGCGCCCCGGCACGCTGTGGCTGGTGCTGGTGCTCGCGCTGGCCGCCTTCGCCTTCGAGGCGGCGGCGTTGCTGCGCGCGCGCGCCTTTCACCGCCTGCCCCGCGCCGCGCTGCTGTGGCTGGTGCTGCCGGCCGTCCCGGTGCTGGCGGCGTGGCTGGTGCAGGGGTGCGCGCTGCCCGACGCGGTGCTGGTGGTGGTCTCGATCGGGCTGGTGCTGCCGATGGGTCCGCTGCTCTACCGCATCGCCTTCCGCCCGATCGCCGACGCGCCGGTGCTGGTGCTGCTGATCGTGGCGGTGGTGCTGCATTTCGCCGTCT